>ERZ1292640.2051-Hain-H43-02um-R1-2051-length-16429-cov-42_pt1 | contig 16429 bp, 16 predicted proteins | sample MGYA00564404_ERZ1292640 | MGnify/ENA primary metagenome ERZ1292640 (study PRJEB36523, sample SAMEA6512636) | groundwater metagenome | collected 2019-01-08 | study: AquaDiva: Metagenomics assemblies of 32 groundwater samples
GATCGAGGAACTCCGTCCGGAGCTGCAGCTCGTTGTAGCGAGCTGAATGATAATCGTCCAGATTGCGTCGAAAGCGATCGACGAGGTTCACAATCTCGTTTGGGGCGGGCATGTCGTCCTACAACAACGTGTTTTACCGCTTTTCTTGGCGGCGGCGCAATCAGCCCGAGTGCTGCCGCGCTGCATGGGTCGCGCCCCGCAGGACGCAGGGAGAGCCTAAGCAAGGGAGATTCAGTCTAATCGCACGCCGTGTTCTTCAGCTTTCATTACGGACACGCACGTATGGGGGGCAAGCCGAGTTCGGCAAAGAAGGGTGAAGACCAAATTGTCAGCCCCGTTTGAGGGCCTGCCGGACACGCGCCGGCGTCATCGGCAACTGGAGCAGCCGGGCGTCCACCGCGTCGAAGATGGTGTTCACGCCGACCGCGCCCATGTTGACGATCGGCGGCTCGCCGCATCCCGACGCCGGCGTCTCCGGGTTGTGGATCAGGATGGTCTCGATCTTGGGCAGCCAGGAGAAGCGCGGAAGCTCGTACGTGTCGAAGTTGCGGACCAGTACTTCCCCATCCCTGAAGCGCACCTCCTCGGTGAGCGTGTAGCCCAAACCCATGGTGATGCTGCCTTCCATCTGCTGGCGGGAGCCGTCCGCATTGACAATGACGCCCTGGTCCTGCGCGCGGGCCACCCGCTTGACCTCGACGCCCCCGGTGCTCCTGTTGACCGCCACCTGCGACTGTACCGATTCGCGCTCGATGGTCAAACCCCAAGCCCCGAGGTGCTGCATCCGCCACAGGGGCGATTTCCCAGACGGGGACCGCCGGGGAGTCGGCCCTCGCCCTCCGACGAGCACGGCGTTAGACGTCCAAGTGGCAGTCGCGCCGCATCACGGCACCCGAGGCCGACTTGTCAACAGTAATGGCCCGAGAATGTGAATCAGGACTCTCCTTTCTCCTCATCCCAAGGCGATTACCCGTACGTTGTTCTGGGGCCCTTTGAAACACACGAAGTCCGCATCGCGACGTTCTCCCGCACGTAGCACCAGGCTCGGCTGCCAAAACCAAGAGTTGCCCACAACAACAGCGAACTGCGTGGGCCAAGCCCGCGCTACCTCTTTGCTTTCGTACTCCCGCATGCACGCCGGCACACAAAGGACCGCCTGGGGCACCTTGAAAGCACCAACCTGCTCAAGGACAGCTTCATGCCGTTCGCTGGCCGGACTATTGAAGTTAGCTGCATCCGCGCAAATCAGGGCCCCAATACAAATGCCACGATGCAGGACCGGCTTGTCCCAGCCGCCCTCGTACGGCCTGTAGTTTCCCGATCCGTCCTTGCGCTCCTTCAGTGACAGGAGTTGGCAAACACGTCCGTCAATCAGGTAAGCAGAACTGTACCCCGGTTCGCCGACAGCGCCCTCTTCAACCAATCCGACTACAAGCGCGATCCTAAAATCGACCGATATTTGTACAAGCGATTCCTTAATGAACTGATCCCGGGAACGGCTATGACTCCAATAGCCGTTTCGAATATTGAATGCCTCGGGTGCCACGATGAGAGAGTCACTAACATCGTCTTCCTGTGACGCCTCCGCTAAGGAATCGCGTAGCGATCCTGGCGGGTCAGACTGGTCATATCCGCCATAATGAAAGAAACCGACCTTCCGCAGCATCGTTGCCATTTCGTTGCCCATTCTATTCATCAAGTTGTCCGAACTCATGCAACAATCCGCGCCATCGTGCGCACAGCTTCCGAGTGGCAAACGGTCCCGCCACAACCGGGCTCCACGGATCGAGCGTCACACGGACAGGTGTCAGACTGGATGCAGCGTGGCCTGCGGCCAGATCCCCCGCCGCCTCGAAACCCAGCTATGAATGCAGACGCTGGGGCGTGCGCGCATAAGAGTCAATGAGCCACTGAACGTTCGGCAGATAGTCCGGTGATGCCAGTCCAGTGGCGTGAGTCAGCTCTACCCATGAGAGGGTTTTCGCTGTCGGCCCCAGATCCGGCCAGGACGGATTCTCCGGCCACCATGGAGGATGGTCTAGGGACTCGATGTGGATGTCCCGCCTTTGCACCTCAATAACCTCCCAGACATTGGCGATGAGATCGATGCTCCTGATCCTATTCGCTAATGTCTCGGTCATGAATATCGCAATCTCGTGTTGGTCTAGACTTCCAAGTGTGGGAATAGTGGAGCTGGGCTCCAGCTCGCCGCCCAGGAAGATGTGCTCCACAACTTGCGCGTCAAAATAGTTCTTGAGATCATACATCGGCCTCTCGCGCGTGCCTACGTAGAGGCGAATGCCAAATTTCGGCCCACCATGCCCGCACATGCAAGTGTCCTCGCCTGCAATGGAGAGCTGCGGCCCGTGGAAACCCGTCCCCCGACGGCGAAACTCAAACAGCACGCGGAATGGCGCCAGTTCACATGGTTCAGATGGGCGATCCAGGGTGATGACCGCCTGAAGCCAGATCAGCGGGCTCGGCCTGTCTGCAAAGAACTCGATACGCTCCAGCGAGCGGTCAATGTCCGTGAATTTCCGTGCAATGAGTCTGTGAAGGTCGTCGCCGAATTCTGTAGAAAACGTCGCTTGCTCCTCATCGGACATTTTGATTCCGAGATACTGGTGTCTGAAAGCAAAGCCGGACGCAGTGTCTAAGGCCAGTCTCATGCGCTCGCGACAGAAGATTTCTACTGCAAGGTTGCCCTTGGTCGAAGCGTCATTTTCCAAGACCCCTATCTCGGTAGGCGCCAAGTCAATATTGGTGAAGAATACGAACAGGCCCAAGTCCGGCTTGTGCTTCAGAGCTGAACGCAAATCGGCGTGAAACTTCTTCGTGACCTGGCGCCTCTGAGCGTCTGAATCGTTTGCTCCGTTGACGAATGCAACTGCGCCAAATGCAAGAAGGCGGTTCTCAAACAGTGCCTCAGGGTCTCTCCCCTGGTCAGGACCGCCCCTGGGGCGCCGAGGCTTGATTTCCGAAAAGCGCCGATCCAAAGACAACAGTGCAGCGCAGAGACGCTCACGGTCCTCCTGGTTTGAATCAAGTCCGAACCTCAGACGTTCGTCTGTCAGCCGTGGAGTGGTCACTTCACGTTACCTCAAACACAGATCTTAGCGCGTTCTGGGCTTTTGGCGGGCTCCGGATCCTTGCGCGGCAACTGCCCAGCCCGCTTCTGGTTCGAGGAACGGCAGCGGCGCGGGCACCTCGAACAGGCAGCGGGCGCCCAGCCAAGTGTGCCCCATTCGCCAAGCGCGGCCGGACGGGACGGACCGGTCGGTCTGAAGGCCCAGCTTGCCCAGTAGTCGGCAAACCCGACAACTGTCCAGGCCTGCGTGGTCCCAATGAAACACCGACGACGGCCTTAGTCCTCCATCTTCGGCCCTTGTTTAGCAGTGGCGCAAGCAGTGGCTCTGCTCTCCCTCAACCAGCAGACCCCCGCTTGAGCGCCTCCCGGACCCGCGCCGGCGTCATCGGCAACTGGAGCAGCCGGGCGCCCCCCGCCCACCACCGCAGTGACCCCAAACAGACGGTAATGAGGGAGAGGTATTGCACCATGACTGTTGTACCCGGCGTCGTCATCCCCGAAGCCGAGATCGCCGAGATCTGCCGCCGCTACCAAGTGAAGGAGTTGTCCGTGTTCGGGTCCGCGGCGCGCGGCGAAATGGGTCCGGACAGTGATGTTGACCTGCTGGTTGAGTTCCTGCCCGAGGCCAGAGTGGATCTCTTGCAGCACTTCGCTGCGGAACACGAGTTCTCAGCCTTGCTTGGCCGAAAGGTCGATGTGGTCTTCAAGCGAGCACTTCGAAGTGCCCTGCGGGGAGGGGTGCTTTCCCAAGCCCGCCTGATCTATGCGGCGTGAGCGGCTTTACCTTGAAGACATCCTGACGGCCGCAGACACCATTGCCGAGTTCGTTCACGGGCAGGAGTTGGGAGCGTTCGAAGCGAACGACCTGCTGCGGAGCACCGTCGCCCACCAGTTGACGATCATCGGCGAGGCGGTCGCGCACCTTTCGTCAGAGCTTCGTGAACGCTATCCCGACGTTCCGTGGACGGACATCAAGGGTGTCCGGGACATAATAGTCCACCACTATTTCGGAATTGACTGGGAAGAGGTCTGACTACGGCGCCCCCCGCTCCCTGGCGGTCGCGGCTCAGTAGCGGCACGGAGGGAAACAGGGGGAATGGGTTACGGTCCCGGTTTCAGGAGGCGGCGGGCGCGGGCGGGGTTGAAGACGCCGCAGGAGCAGAAGCGCTGGAGGCAGGCGGCGGCCTGCTCGGGGGTACGGCGGCCCTCGCGGACCCAGTCGAGCATCTTGGCGGCCAGCGCGTGGCTGATCATGCCGTGGCCGCACATGGTGGTCAGCATCAGGACCGGGGAGGCGGGCAGCCTATCGGTCTTCCCCTCGAAGCCGAGCGAGTAGCCGATGCTGTGGCGGGGGCAGCCGGCGGCGTGGCAGCACTGGTCGGCGCCGTCGGTCGAAGTGGAGATGTTGACCGAGAGGCCGAGATCGGCGCGCTTGAGGGCCTTGAGAAAATCCTCGGCGGCCTGGCGGTTGTCGAAGACGGCGGCGACGGTGGTGGCCGTATCGACGCCGTCGATGACGGACTGAAAGTCGGGCGCCGAGTCGCGCTTCCAGTGGGCCAGCGGGGTGAGCCGGTCGCTGGGCCGCAGCGCGGCGCCGTGGACGCCGTCGCCGATGTTGACGGGGTTGAAAGCTAGCGCGATCTCGAGGAACCGCTTGAGCTTCGGCGCCGAGCCCTGGTCGTTCTTGCCGCGGCAGGGAATGGCAAACACCACGTAGTCGTCGTAGAAGCTGGCGGCGTCGCCCGAGCGGTGCAGGGTGTTGGTCATGATGTTACTCCGGCGCGGCCGAGTCCGGCGTTGGTCTTGGCGCGCTCCAGCTTGTAACCCAGGCGCTCCAAAACCGGCGCGACAACGTTTTCCTCCCCGCCGGCCGAGCAGCGGGTGCTGACGCCGAGCGAGACGACGGTGTCGATCTGCTCCTCCACTTCCCAGACCAGGCGGATGATCTCCTCGACGCGCGCGACCGGGACCTTGATCTCGACGATGGCGGAGAGGATCTTCTCGGCCAGGATGTCCTCGCGGATCATGCCGCGGGAGACGTCGGTCATGAGCGAAGTCACCGGGTTGCGCTTTTCGAAGGCGGCGCCGGCGGCGGCCAGGGCGCGGGTCATGCGGTCAATCTCGTGGAAGCGGACGCCGACGCCGGGGCGGCCGAACTCGATGGTGAAACCGGCTTCGCCCACGCCCACGCGGCCGGTGATGTCGTTGGTCTTGACCTCCTCGGTGCCGCGGCCCTGCACGCCGGTGGATTCGTGGGGCACGCGCGGGTCGGAGAAAGCGCGGCGGACGACGCGGGGCCAGACGAGGTCCTCGGGGTCGAAGGCGGCGGTGGGGCAGACGTCGGGCTCGGGGTCGAAGCGGAGGCGGAAGAACTGGAAGACGCGGCGCAGGGCGCGGACCAGGGTGGGGTTGAGGTGCTCCTGGCTCATGCCGTTGACGCAGGCGTAACACTCGACGCACTCCTCGCGGTTGACGGCGGCGCGGCGGATGGCCGTGTCGATGTAGATGGCGCCCATCGGGCAGACGTAGGTGCAGTTGCCGCAGGCCACGCAGCGTCGGGTGCTGATTCTCACCGCGTCCCTCCCTGAGCGAAGATGCGCCTGGTGGCGTCGATGCGCGCGAACAGTGCGGCGGCCACCAGGCAGAGCGCCGCGGAGACGACGAAAGGCACTTCCCAGCCGTAACCCTTCACCAGATAGGCCAGCAGCGCCGGCGAAATCGCGCCTCCTATGTTACCGCACATGTTCATGACGGAGGAGACGGAGCCGGCGTAGTCGCCGCCGATGTCGAGCGGCACGGCCCAGGAGACGCCGACGGTGAGCTCGAGGGCGAAGACGGCCAGGCAGGTGTAGACCACACAGGCCTCGGGGCTGCGGGTGAAGGTGGCGGGCAGGATGCCGGCCGAGGCGAGCAGGAAACCGGTGACAGCCACCACGCGGCGCGCGCGGCGGAGGTTGCCGGTGCGCTTGACCCAGAGGTCGGAAGCCCAGCCGCCGGCGAGGTCGCCGAGGGTGCCGGCGAGAAGCGGGAGGCTGGCGTAGAGGCCCATGCGCTTGAGGTCGAGGCCGCGGTGGTCGTTGAGGTACTTGGGGAACCAGTCGAGGTAGACCGAGATGCACCAGGCGTAACAGAAGTACATCGCGGAGAGGGTCCAGAGAGTGGAACTGGAGAGGATGGCGCGCCAGGGTACGGCGCGGGCGGTGGGCGCACGCGGGCCGCCGAGGGAGGAGTGGATGAGCTCGCGTTCGGCGGCGTTGACGGAGCGGTGCTGGCCGGGGGTGTCGCGGTAGTAAGCGAACCAGACGGCGACCCAGACGAGGCCAAGTGCGCCGAAGACGACGAAGGGAGCGCGCCAGCCCCAGGCGGTCATGAGGAGGACCACCAGCGGGGGCGTGAGGGCCGCGCCGAGGCGCGAGCCGGCGTGGGTAATGCCCTGGGCGAAGCCGCGTTCGGAGGGCAGCATCCAGCGGGAAAGCGAGCGGGTGGCGATGGGGAAGGCGCCCGCCTCGCCGACACCGAAGAAGAAACGGAAGACGGACATCGAGGCGGCGCTCCAGGCCAGCGCGGTGAAGGAAGTGAAGAAGCTCCACCAGGTGACGATGAGGGACAGCGCGCGGCGGGGGCCAATGCGGTCGCCGAGCCAGCCGCCGGGAACCTGGAACAGGGCGTAGCCCCAGCGGAAGGCGCTCAGGATCCAGCCCATGGTGACGAGGGTGAAGCCAAATTCACGCTGGATGACAGGGACGGCCGAGGCGATGACCACGCGGTCGATGTAAGTGATCATGTAGACGGCGACGGTGAGGGCCAGGACGATGTGGCGGATGCGGGTGGGGCGAGGGTCAGGCACAGCCGGCCTGTCATTCTACAACAGGTGCTGGGGTCAGAGGGCGGCGAAAATCTCGGCCAGGGGGACGCTGATTTCGAGGTTGGTGGTGGGGAGCAGGCGCGCAAGGGAATGGCTCGCGCCGGAAATTAGTGAAAGCGTAGCCTGTCACCGAAATTCGGGTGCCCCTAAGATTCTCGTGTACTTTCGCCGATAGAGGGAAGTGTGAAGCCAGCGCCGGGCAGCCAAACCGCACTGGTGGCGGAGTGGGATCTTCAAAGGCGGGAAGCCTACGCGCAGCGGCCGGCGACGCTGCTGGTCGTCGACAACCACGAGATCAACCGCCGCATCCTGCGCTCGATGCTGAAGGCTGAGCCCTACCAGTTCCTGGAAGCCGGCAGGGGCGAGGAGGCGTTCGCCATTCTGGAGCGGGAGAAGGTGGACCTGCTGGTGGTGGACCTGATGATGCCCGGGATAGGCGGGCTGGACTTCTGCCGCCGCATGAAAGCGAGCCGGCAGACGCGGCTGACCCCCATCCTGGTGCTGACGAGCGTGCAGGGTGTGGAGGCCGAGGTAGCCGGCATCGAGTCGGGGGCCGACGAGTTCCTGCTGCGGCCGCTGAACCCGGCGGTGGTGCGCAGCCGCGTCGCGGCCATGTTGCGGCAGAAGGCGGCCATCGACTCGCTGGAAGAGGCCGAGGGGATCCTGTTCGCGCTGGCGCGGGCGATCGAGCAGCGGGACACCTGCACCGGCATGCACTGCGAGCGGCTGGCGGTGATCAGCGTGAGCCTGGGGCAGGCGCTGGGGCTGACGCAACTGGAACTGCTGGCTCTTTACCGCGGCGGGTTTCTCCACGACATCGGCAAGGTGAGCATCCCCGATGCGGTGCTGAACAAGGCGGGGAAACTTAACGAAGAAGAGTGGGCGGTCATGCGAAGCCACACCACCAAGGGGGAAGAGATCTGCCGGCCGCTGAAGACGCTGGCGCTGGTGCTGCCCATCATCCGCAGCCATCACGAGCGCTGGGACGGCTCGGGCTATCCGGACGGGCTGCGCGGCGAAGACATCCCGCTGCTGGCGCGCATCCTCCAGACGGCCGACATCTACGACGCGCTGACTTCCAAGCGGCCCTATAAGGACGCGCGGTCGCGCCAGGAAGCTCTAGCGATTCTGGATGAAGAGACCGGGCGCGGCTGGCGTGACCCGGCGCTGGTGGCCTTGTTCCACGACTTGATCGAGGGCAAGACCGCCTTGCCGGCGGAGGCGTGCCTGAACCTGGCGCCCGACGCGGTCCGCGACTCGCTGGAGAGACTGCGGCTGGTGCTGCTGAAGTAGTCCGCCACCACGCGGCTGCGGGCGGGCATACAATGGGTTGGCCATGCTCGCAAAGACCGTCTCCTCCCTCCTCCTGTTCGCCGCCGTGGCCGCGCCGCAGGCCGAATCCGAACGCACGCGCTGGTTCCGCGAGGCCAAGTTCGGCATGTTCATCCACTGGGGCCCGTACGCCGTCATCGGGCGCCACGAGTGGGCGCGCCACCGCTTCCAGATACCCCAGGCCGAATACGACCAGTACGCGCGCCGCTTCAACCCGGTGAAGTTCAACGCCGACGCCTGGGCGGACCTGGCCCGCAACGCCGGGGTGCGCTACATCGTGATCACCTCGAAGCACCACGACGGCTTCAGCATCTACCGCAGCAAGGTCAGCGACTACGACATGGAGATCACGCCTCACAAGGGCGATCCGCTGAAGATGCTGGCCGAGGCCTCGAAGCGCAAGGGGATGCGGCTGGGCTTTTACCACTCCATCATGGACTGGCACCATCCCGATTACACGCCCAAGCGGGCGTGGGAGGTGGCCAACCCGAAGGAGGGCGGCAACCTGGACCGCTACATCCGCGGCTTCATGATGCCGCAGATCCGCGAGCTGCTGACGGAGTTCGGCGAGGTGGCCATGATCTGGTTCGACGGCGAGTGGGAGCACACCAACCAGGAGCAGCACGCCGACGAGGTTTACGAGTTCATCCGCAAGCTCCAGCCGAACACGCTGATCAACGACCGCATCTTCAAGCGCGAGCCGGGCAACCGCGCCGACTTCGGCACGCCGGAGCAGTTCGTGCCGGCCACGGGAATGAAGGACCCTTCCGGCAGGCCGATCCTGTGGGAGTCGTGCGTCACCATCAACATGGATAGCTGGGGCTACAACAAGTACGAGACGGAGTTTAAGACGGAGCGGGACCTGATCCGCATGCTGATCGAGGTGGTCAGCAAGGGCGGGAACCTGCTGCTGAACGTGGGCCCCAAGCCGGACGGGACGATTCAGGACGAGTTCGTGACGCGGCTGAACGCGATGGGGCGCTGGCTGAGGGTCAACGGCGAGGCCATTTACGAAACGACCGCGAGCCCGTTTGCGCGGCTGCCGTTCTTCGGGCGGGCCACCGCCAAGGGAAACACGGTGTATTTGCACGTGTTCCAGTGGCCGCGGGACGGGCAGTTGCGCGTGCCGGGGCTCAAGAACAAAGTGGTTTCGGCCGCGCTGGTGGCCGACCGCGCGGCGCGGCTGAAAGTGCGGCGCGAGGGCGACGATGCGATCGTCACGCTGCCGGCGGAGGCCCCGGACGAGATCGCCAGCGTGGTGGCGCTCACGCTAGACGGGCCGCCGGCGACGGCGCCCTTCGTCATCCGGCCCGGGGCGGACGGTGCGTTCCGGCTGGGCGTCGAGTCGTGCGAGATCGAGACCCGCTTCGAGCAGCGCGCCAAGAAGGAGAACGCGCTGGGCCACGTGTTCCTGACGCGGTGGGTGCGCCCGGACGACATCCCCACGTGGACGATCGCGGCGCCGCAGGCGGGGCGGTACCAGGTCGAGATCGCTTACGCCTCCGGGCGCGGCGGCGAAGGCGCCGAGTTCGCGGTGGCGGCCGGCGCGAGCCAGGTGAAAGGCAAGGTGGCGAACACCCAGGGCGACTGGGTGTTCAAGAGCTTTGCCCTCGGCGAGATTGATCTCGCCGCCGGCGAACAGACGGTGCAGGTCAGGGCCTCCCCGCGCGGCGGCCTCAGCGCCATGAACCTGGAGCGAGTGGTGCTGGCGCCGGTCGGGCGCTGAGGGTCCTGAGGGCTCCACCCCTGAGGACTATGCGAGCTCCGTAAGGGAGAACACAGGAACCTTGTGGTACTTCTTGGGCTGGGGCTGCTTCTGGATGATCTCATCAACCAACGTGGCCACCCGCTCCTCCAGCCAGACTTCCCCGCATTGCCGGCAGACCAGGGCCGGTACGTTCTCGAATTCGTAGAGCTCGTCGCCCCAGGGCTGCGTGTAGGTAATAGTTCTTGATTCCAGTGTTCCGCCACATTGGGCGCACTTCGTGGGCATACGCTTTCCTCCCTTCTCCGCGTCCACGGGTCGATCCAGAGGTTTGGGTCGTACCGGTGAACAGTGACGATGTGGGCGAAATGGCCGTCAAAAGCGCAGGACACATAGACCGGCTCGCCGCGGATGTGTGCCATGAACAGGGCCTTTGGGAACGGTTGAGCGTTGGAGTATTCTTCTATCAGGTCTCCCGCAACCACGATGTCCTTGATCTCGTTCATTGACACGTTGCGTTGGCCTGCCCTCTGCTTGGCATGCCGGCTAATGAGGTAGCGCCCCTCCTACAGAGCCCTTCGCAGTGCGGCGATGTCAACTTGACGTATGCCCTCGTCACGGCGCCGCTGCTACCGCTGACAAAGAGAAGGATAGCATCTCGCACCGTGGCCTGGGATGGCCTTGAGCTTTAGTGCCGTGGACCTGACGCGGGTGGTGCTGGCGCCGGTGCGGTGGTAGGGGGCGGGCGTGCCCGACCCCTACCGCGGGGATCGTGACCCGTTGTAGGGGCGAGGCAGGTCGGGGGCCTGCCCTACGTCTTCGCCAGCTCGCCGGCGTGCTTCTGGATCTTGGCGATGGCCGCGGCGATGTGCTCCATGTCGCGGCGGGCGGTGAGCAGCATGGTCTGGGTGAACCAGACGGCCTCGTCGCAGAGCTGATCGTTGGCCGGGCACTGGTTGCGCTCCTCCCACTGGGCCAGCCGCTCGGGTGAGCACACCGCTTTGTAGGCGCGCGACTGAAGCACGCGCTTGAGGAACGGCTCCTTGTTGAGGGGCCGGTAGCCGTCCGAGGCGGGCACGCCCTCGGCCCGCAGCGCCTTGAGGAAGCGCGCCCGAGAGAGACCGGCGAACTGCTCCTTCTTGTAGCGGAGCATGTAAAGGTGCCAGGCGTTGCGGGTGCAGCCGTCGTACATCCGCGCCGGCTGAATGCCCGGAATCTCCCGCAACATGCTGGTGAGGTAGGCCGCGTTCTGGTCGCGCGTTTTCGATTGCTCTTCCAGGCGCGTCATCTGGGCCATCAGCAGCGCCGCCTGGAACTCGGTCATGCGCAGGTTGGCGCCGCTGGTCTTGTAGCTGAAGTCGTAGCTATCGACCTTGCGGCCGCGGCTGTTGTTGTGGAAGGCGTAGCAACGCTCGATCAAGTCATCGCTGGCCGAGAGGATGGCCCCGCCCTCGCCGGAGTTGAGGTTCTTGGAGTTCTGGAAACTGAAGCAGCCGGTGTCGCCGAGCGAGCCGAGCTTGCGCCCGCGCCACTCGCCGAGGTGGGCCTGGCAGGCGTCTTCGATCACAGGGATCTTGCGCCTGGCGGCGAGGGGCAGGATGGCGTCCAGATCGGCGGCCGAACCACCGATGTGAACGGGGATGATGGCCGTGGTGCGATCGGTGATGGCCGCCTCGATCTTGCGGGGGTCGATCTGGAAGGTCTCCGGGGCGGTGTCCACGAAGACAGGGACGGCGTGCATCAGCAGCACCACGTTGATGGTGGCGATGAAGGTGTACGGGGGCACGATCACCTCGTCGCCCGGCGCGATGCCGAGGGCGGCGAGCGAAGTGAACAGCGCGCTGGTGCCGTTGGCGGTAGCCAGGCAGTACCTGGCGCCGGTTAGCCTGGCGTAGGCCTCCTCGAAGCGATCCACCTGCTTGCCCCAGCCGCGATACCACCTCCCACTGCGCAGCACCTCCAGGATGGCGCGGTCCTCCTCGGGGCCGGTCTTCGGCCAGCCAGGGAAGGGCTCCGTACGCACGGGCTTGCCTCCCAGCAGGGCCGGCTTCTCGTTCGCGGCGATCTTGACCGGCCCGGCCAGTGCCGCGCCGCTAGTGGCAGCGGCGCCCAGGAAATTCCGACGACTCAAACGACTGCGCATGGCTCTCACCTCGCTAATAAGAATGTTACTCTCATTGAGGGAGTAATGGGGAGATGCCAGCCGTGCTCACCGCCATCGAGCAGGAGGTGATCGCCTGCGCACGGTGCCCGCGCCTGCGGGCCTACTGCGCGCAAGTAGCGGCGGCGAAGCGCCGGGCGTACCGCGAGTGGGAGTACTGGGGCCGTCCGGTGGCGGCCTTCGGCGATGCGGCGGCGCGCCTGCTCATCATCGGATTGGCTCCGGCGGCCCACGGGGCCAACCGCACCGGGCGGATATTCACCGGCGACCGCTCGGGCGACTTCCTCTACCGCGCGCTGCACCAGGCCGGCTTCGCCTCGCAGCCCGAGAGCCGCTCGCGCGACGACGGCCTGGCGCTCGGCGACACGCTGATCACGGCGGCGGTGCGCTGCGCTCCGCCGAAGAACAAGCCGCTGCGGGAGGAGATCCGCAACTGCCGCCGCTACCTGGAGCGGGAGCTGGATGCGCTCGGCAACCTGCGCGTGGTGGTGGCGCTGGGCAGGGTGGCTTTCGACGTGTATCTCTCGATCCTGCGCGACCGCGGCCTGGTCCGCTCGCGGGCCGCCTTCGTGTTCGCCCATAACCGCGAGCACCACACCGGGCCGGGCCAGCCGCTGCTGGTCAGCTCGTATCACCCCAGCCAGCAGAACACTTCGACCGGGAGGTTGACAGAGAGAATGCTCCGAGACGTTTTCATGCGCGCGCGGCGCCGCCTGGAGGCGGCATCCCTATGAGCAGCCCAGCACACATGACGGCCATTGTCACCTCGCGGCGCGACATCGCTTCCGACCTCTGGATCGTGCGCATCCGGCCCGAGGAGCCGATCGGCTTTCGCGCCGGCCAGTACGTGACTATCGGCCTCGCCGCCAGCCCGCGGATGATCGAGCGGCCGTACTCGCTCGCTTCCGCGCCGCTGGAGCCGGAGCTGGAGTTCTTTCTGGAGCGGGTGACGGGCGGGCAGCTTTCGCCGCAGCTTTACGACATTCCGGTGGGCGGGCAGGTGTTCATGCGCCGGGTGGCCAAGGGGCGGTTCGTCTTCGACGACGAGAGCGGGCGCCGGAACCATTTCATGGTGGCCACCGTTACCGGCGTGGCGCCTTATGTGAGCTCGCTGCGGCAGATGATCGCCCGCGCCGAGCCGGTCCCCTACCGCATCGCGCTGATACACGCCGCCAGCGTGCCCGATGAGCTCGGCTACGCCGAGGAGTTGTCGGCGTTCGCGCGCGAGCACCCGTGGCTGACATATGTCCCAACCGTCAGCCGCCCGTGGCTGGTTCCGGACTGGGACAGCGAGCGCGGCCGGGCCGAAGACGTCGCTCGCAAATACCTGGACCAGCTCGGATTCACCGCGGCCGACACGACCGCCTATGTGTGCGGCAACCCGAACATGGTAGCCAACGTCAAGGGGATCCTCTACCGCGCCGGGTTCGCGAAGACCTCGGTGCGGGAGGAGCTTTACTGGGTGGCGGAGAAGTAGGGCGCCCGTTGATCCGCGCCGGGGCCTGCGGCGTTCTGGTTCACCGCACCGGAAGCTTCACCTCCGGCCCGTTGATCCAGGCCACGCTGAGGCCCAGGGTCGCCAGACCCGCCGCCGTGCCTTCGGGAACCACGAAGTCCACGCGGTAGACGTTGTTCATCGTCGGCCAGCCGATCTTGTTCACCACCCGTGCCTCGCGCCCGTTTACCGACACTTCCACGGGTGAGTTGACCTCGTGCAGCTTGCCCTCCTCGTAAGGCGGGAACGGCTTGCCGGGATCGAGGTTCGGTCTGACCGGGCCAAGGCCCGAGACACTCATGATCAGCCGCTCGCCGGCCCGTGCGGGCTTATCGGCGGTAACCCGCGAGAAGTCATCCCCATGGAAGATGGCCGGGCCGGTGGGAAGCGTAACGATCTCGGGCCAAGTCATCGGGATCAGGTGAAGGATCAAACGGATTGAGCCGCCTCCATGTGTTCGCCGGTTGGCAGGATCCTCGACCATTGACGCCCCACGGGCCGAAGCCCTTCCGTACGCCAATTGCCCTCGTACGCCTAGGAACGCTCCGGTCCCGCCAACGATTGCAATGTTCTGCGAGGAGGCGGCGGTCGGGGCTCCCGGTGGGGCAGTTCCTCCCGCAAAGCCGCTCGCCACGATAGTTCCAATTGGAGTTCCGTCGGCGTCCTGAATCTCCAGATGGGGATCGAATATGTCGGAACGGTTGACGTCGGAGATAGCCCGCCCCGGGGTTGCCGTAGTTGTCAGTCTGACAATTGTAGCTCGGCTGGCATAGACCCCCTTGGCTGGCTTGCCGTTGACTGCCACGACGTCAGCGAAAAATATCCAGGGCATGAAAACTCTGAAGGTCGTAGGGACAATGCTTGCAGAGCTTCCCAGCCCGGAAGGATCCGCAACATCCCAGGAATACAGGACACCGTTCGCGGTTTCAATGTCCAGCATGGTCACCGGCGGCGCCTGGGCCACGAGCGTGACCGAGCAGGCCGCCAAAACACAAGCGATTCTCCAGTTCATGGTCCGTTCCTCCTGGGCCGGCGACCGGCCCCACTATGTATTCCGTCGCGCCAGAGCCTGAGCCGGTGCGAGAGAGCAGGCGGAATTACCGCCGCAGCAAGAAACCGTGCTGCACCTGATCCTTATCTTTGTAGTAGCCGACGATGAGGCCCTCGTCGTTGATCCCTCTGGCCTCGGTCGAGACCGCGCCGGGGAAATCGATCGGAATGTAGGCGCCGCGGCTGAAGAGGAAACCGCGGAGCACGGTCTCACCGGTCCTTTGGTAATGCCCGACGATCTCCCCTCGGGCGTTTATGTTGAACCCGCAGCTCATGGAGTTGCTTTCCCCGGGAGGGAACTCGAAAATGGTCGAGTTTGTCTTGGTTAGCAGGAAGCCCTTCATCCGGTCACCGTAGGCCTGGACATGTCCGACGATGTCGCCCTGGGAGCTGATCCCGAACGGCCCGCCACTGTAATCACCCTCTACGATTCCGTCAAATACGAGGAAAACGTCTCCCCGCACCAGGAAACCACGGTGCCGCCCCTCGCTGTCAGTGAATTCGCCTATGATCTCGCCGGCATCACTGATCCCTCCGAAGGTGGCGCCCGTTGAGCCCTTGGGCTCGTAGGTGAAGCACCTGCCTCCTAACTCACCCATATAAAAAGGGTAAGATCTTGCGGCGCCGTCCAGGTAGTAGCCGACAATCTCAAGGTTGTTGTTCATCCCCAAGGTACGGGTATGTTTAGCGCCCTCGCAGTCAAACGAGGCCCACTTGCCGCCCCTGCTGAGCAGAAAGCCGTGAACAGTCCCGGACTGATCCTCGTACTCGCCCGCAATGTCGCCATAGCGGGTAATGCCCTTGGGCCGCGTGGCCTTCGCCCCGGGGTAATCGATGGTGGTGAAGGTTTGCCCGAACGAGCGCGGAGTCACGGTCAGCCAGAGGCCGGCCGCGATCAGGCCCGCGAGGCGCCAACGGTTCTTCAGCGGTTTCATTTCTGGTACCCATCCTCCTTCATTGCCGGGGCCGGAACCGCGGAGTACAATCGGAGTGGGCTCCGAGTCTCCCTGGCGGCTCCGCCCGCTTCAGAGGGTAGCGGAAGCCCGCCTGGGAGTCGTGCAAGAAAAGCGAATTTTTCCGAGGAATTCCGAAAGTCGCGAAAATGCCGGTTCCCCAGCCAGCCAGGCGCGTCTACGAGTTCGGACCTTTCCGTTTGGATCCCGGCGCCCGGCTGCTGCGCAAAGAGGGGCAGGTTGTCCCGTTGAGCGCCAAGGGGTTCGACATCCTGCTGGTGCTGGTCGAGAATGCCGGCAAGCCGGTGGAGAAGGAGGCGCTGATCCGGGCGGTGTGGCCGGACACGTTTGTGGAGGAGAGCAACCTCACCCACCACATGGCCGTGCTGCGGAAGGCGCTGGGCGAGGCTCCGGCCGGACGGGCTTACATCGAGACACTCTCCAAGCGAGGCTACCAGTTCGTCGGGCGCGTAAGCGTGGGCTGGCAGGAAAGCTCTGCCGACAGGGATTTGGCCGTTTCTCCCGCGCCCCAGGTGGTGGCGGCACAACCCGCCACTGCCCGCCGGCGGAGGCTCGCGGCGGCCGTAGCCCTGGTGCTCGCCGGCGCGGTCTTTGCGGCGCTGGCCTCCTATCTGATTCTGCGGCCCGGGGGAGAAACCTCCCTCAAGAACATCACCTTCGCCCAGCTCACCGATCAGCCCGGCCAGGAGCTGTATCCCAGCCTTTCCCCGGACGGCAACGCCTTCGTCTATGCAAGTCGCGCCGGCGGCAATTGGGACA
>ERZ1292640.2054-Hain-H43-02um-R1-2054-length-16422-cov-5_pt1 | contig 16422 bp, 19 predicted proteins | sample MGYA00564404_ERZ1292640 | MGnify/ENA primary metagenome ERZ1292640 (study PRJEB36523, sample SAMEA6512636) | groundwater metagenome | collected 2019-01-08 | study: AquaDiva: Metagenomics assemblies of 32 groundwater samples
GCCTTTCGGCACTTTGTATATTTAGTATAGCAAGCGGTCGCCATAAGTCAAGTAAAAATTTAGGTTTGTTAAATGTAGTTGTGGACTTCTTGCTTTTTTATTTAATTTGTAGTAGTGTACAAATATAATTAAATAATATTAAAAGCTGGATTGGCTAACCCTTTATTAGTGTTTGAGATATAACCTCAGATGCAAAAAGAACCAAACCGTAATCCGCTTTCGAGTGGATTTTTTATTTTTCCGCCTCAACGGTGGATCAGCCGATGAGGCTAAATTTTATATACATAATATGCCTAATATACTTAAAGAAGAAATTTTATTAAATAATGATATATTAAATCATAGCTTAACAAAGCCAAAGATTGATACTCTTATAGAGGGTCCGGTTATTTTGATGAAAAAATCGTCAGTTTTTGTTGATTTATCTCCATTTGGAACAGGAATTATTTACGGTCGCGAATTTATTAATGCAAGAGATATCATTAGAAAAATAACTTTAGGTGATATTATTAAAGCTAAGATTGTTGAAGCTGAAAATGAAGAGGGTTACATTGAGCTCTCCTTAAAAGAGGCCAAACAAGCACTTACTTGGAATGATGCAGAAAAAGCGATCAAAACAAAAACTATTTTTGAATTAGAAGTGAAAGAAGCCAATAAGGGTGGTTTAATTTTAGACTGGCAAGGCCTTCAAGGATTTTTGCCAGCTTCTCAACTTAATGCCGAACATTATCCTAGAGTAGAGGATTCAGATAAAGATAAAATATTAAGAGAATTAAAAAAATTAATTGGTAAGAAAATTCCAGTAATAATTATTTCTACTCTTCAGAAAGAAGGAAAGTTAATTTTTTCAGAGAAATATAATTCTTCTTCGGTAGAAAAAAAAGAGATTTTAAATAAATACAATATTGGTGATGAGTTAGAGCTTCCAATTGCTGGTCTAGTTGATTTTGGAATATTCCTAAAACTCGAAGATAATCTAGAAGGCTTAGTTCATATTTCTGAAATTGATTGGGGATTAGTTGAAGATATTAGAACTATATTTAAAATTGGAGAAAAAGTTAACGCAAAGATAATTGAAATAAAAGATAATCGCATTTATCTTTCACTAAAAGCATTAAAAGAAAATCCTTGGAATGAATTTAAAGAAAAATTAAAAAAAGGCGACATCATTAAGGGTGTTGTAATTAAATATAATAAATTTGGTGCTTTAGTTTCAATTAAAGAAGGAGTCGCTGGACTTGTTCATAATTTAAATTTTGGCTCTGAAAAAGAACTTCGTAAGGTATTAGAATTAGGTAAAACCTATAATTTTCAAATCACTCTTTTTGAACCCAATGCTCAAAGAATGACCCTAGTTTACCTTGAAGAAAAAACTCAGAATTAGATTTTATACATAGGTGACACCTGTGTAGTTTTAAAAAAAGTTTAAAACCAAAACCCCACCATTTGCGTGGTGGGGTTTTGGAAAAAAAGTTAATAAATAAATTATTGGTTACATGTAGTACTAGAAGCACTAATAAGACTAGTACCAATAGAAATTTTAGATTTCCCAGCATAACCAGAATTATCAACACACCACCCAGCGGCATTGGTAGTGGTAGCGGCAGCGGCATCACCTTTAAGCTGATTTACTGAAATAGCCCATAGGTTCGGTGTACTAACACAATTAACAACTGAACCACTAATAGCATTAGTCCCAACTTGCTTTAGGGCATTTACCATAACTGTATCCTTTTCAAACATATTAGTAGTACTAGCATTAACATCGATGGGGCAAGTAGTACCAGTACCAGTACTAAAAGTACCATATGAATTATCGTTATCATTATAAAAAACCTCGCCTTGCACGCGCATACTAGCCAAGGTAGATTTTACAGCCGCATCTGAACCTTTGCTTCGAGCAGCATTTAAATTTCCTAAAACAACAGTGGAAAGGATACCAATTATCGCAACAACGACCAAGAGTTCTATAAGGGTAAAACCTTTCTTGAAATCTTTCATAGAAACTTTTTTAAAATTTTTAAACATATATTTTTATTTACACACTAACTTTTAGTTAATATGCAAATTTATTCTTAACTAAAGAAATAATAATAATCGACTTTATAATTTATAATAAAAACTATAATAATTATATCAAGAACTAAAAGAAATGCAAGGGGGGAGTTATCCACACTACCCAATCCCACCGGCAAGGTTATAAATAGGAACTAAGACAGAAACCAAAAGTATTCCAACGCCAAGACCTAAGACAACAATCATTACTGGCTCAATCAGGCCCACTAAAGTATCAATTGAATCATTAACTTCCCGACTGTAAAAATTAAATAGTGTTTTTAAAATTTCACCCAAAGAACCAGTTTCTTCTCCAACTTTAATCATTTGCACCATAATTCCAGGAATTTCTTCAGGATATTTTGCAAAAGAAGACGAAAGAGGAATTCCAGACCTAACATCATCTGAAACTCCTTTTAAAATTGATTTATAAATATTACTATCAACGACGGTTGCAGTAACATCAATCGCTCGGACAATTGGCACGCCTGAGATAAACATCGTATCCAAATTATCTGCAATCCGAGAAAGATAAAGCATTTTATATAAATTACCAATTACCGGAATAGAAAAACGAATTCTATTAATAAATTCTTTACCTTTTTGAGTAAAAGAAAGTTGCCAAAGCCAAATACCTAAAATTATTAAAATAATTATAACAATAAAACCATAGGCCACAAAAAAATTAGAAAGAGCAATAACGACTTTTGTATAAAATGGAACTTCTTGCCCCATATCTAAAATAATTCCAGAAAGTTTTGGGATAACTACCGTAAACATCAAAGCCATTACCACAAAAAAAGTAAAAATAACAAAACATGGATAAATAAGAGCATTTTTTACTTTGGAAACAATAGAATATTGGCGGTCTAAATAATCAGCTAAATATTCAAAAGTTTTATTTAATTTTCCAGCTTCTTCTCCAACTCGAACCATGTTGACATAAAAATCAGAAAACATTTCTGGGTATTTTGCAAAAGCTCTAGAGATAGAAACTCCAGCTTTAACATCATCACCAATCTGAGTTAAATTACGAGCCAATAATTTATTATCTGAATTTTGCGCGAGCATTGTAAAAATTTTTAAAGCAGATACTTGGGCATCAAATAGAGTTGAAATCTGACGGGAGAGAATCACGATTTCTTTCGGTGAAATTTTGTCAAAGAAAGAAGCCGAAAAAATAGAAAACTTTTCTTTGTCATCTTTGATAGAGATAATAACAAAACCTCTGCGTTGAAGACCGCCAATTGCTAAATCACGATCTGGAGCATCAATTACTCCTTCCTTGGTTACATTTTGATTGTCTATTACTTTATATTTAAAAAGCATATTATTTTATTTTTAGATGATAGGCAAGTCTGACTTATCCGTACTCGGGAAGTCCGACTTGCCTACCCTATTACAGCATCCTCTCCAGCCCCTGCGGATTAAATGAAAATTGAAAAGCGTCGTCAATGGAAATTTCACCGGCCCTAATAAGTTCTAAAAGCGAATGATTCAAATCTATCATTCCAGACTCTGAGCCAGTTTCAATCACTATATTTATTTCATGAGTTCTTTTTTCTCGAATTAAATTCGCAACCGCTTTATTATTCAGAAGAAGCTCATAAGCTGGAACTAAGCCGCCAGTAATTCTTGGAATAAGTCGCTGTGAAAAAATTCCTAACAAACTGACCGCCAACTGAGAACGAATTTGCTCTTGTTGATTCCCGGGAAAAGAATCAATAATTCTATCTATCGTCTGCACTGCATTATTGGTGTGTAAAGTTGAAAGAACTAAATGTCCGGTTTCTGCGGCTGTTACTGCGGTCGCAATAGTGTCGGCCGTGCGCATTTCTCCAATCATTATCACATTCGCATCTTCTCGAAAAACAGATTTAAGAGCTGTAGAAAAATCTTGAGTGTCCAAACCAACTTCTCTTTGGTTAATTAAAGATTTATCGGGGGTAAAAACATATTCAACTGGATCCTCGATTGTAACAATATTTTTAGTCTGTTTTTGATTTATGTAATTTACCATCGCGGACAAAGTAGTAGACTTGCCGTGTCCAACTGGACCAACTACTAAGAAAAAACCTTGTTTTTTAAGAGCTAAATTACCTAAAATATCTGGCAAATTTAACTCCTTAAAAGTTTTTACTTTTGGTACTACTCTAAGAACCATACTGATTAATCCTTTTTGGAAAAAAGCATTACCCCTGAGTCGCACTTCACCCCGAAAATCGTAAGAAAAATCAAGTTCATGATTTTTCATAAATTCAGTAATTTCTTCTTTACTTAAAATTTCATTTAAAATATTTTTTAAATCCTCTTGAGTCAAAACTGCATATTTTGTTAAAAAAATTAATTCTCCAAAAACTCTAATAACAGGAACTCTCCCAGCCCCCAAATGCAAATCCGATCCACCTTCTCTTAAAATATTTAAAATTAATTCCTCTATTGTTTTTTTATAGTCGGTCATATGGTAATTATATACCATACAAAATAATATGCAAGAAAACGCAATCTAAATTAAATACACCCCACCCCAACCCCTCCCCGAAGGAGAGGGAGGAAGATCTGGATTAATTTTTAAAGCCCCCTATCTTTTGGGGAAGGGTTGGGGTCGTATCTTGAATTTTCGCAAAGTGTGACAAGGAGAGTCCTTGTCACACCGCATCAAGTAAATAAACACTTTTTCTATGTCCCTTAGAATGTCTTATAGTTTTAAATCTAAGTGTTAAATGTCTTTTACCTGTCTAATAGGTTGTCTTATTAAATGTCCGATAGTAGTAACTATTTAGAATCTATAAGACAAAAATTTATTAGCATGTCTTATAGGTGTCCAATAGAAAAATAGTGGTGCCTTCGGTAGGAATTGAACCTGCATCTATTCCTTAGGACGGAATTGTTCTATCCGTTGAACTACAAAGGCTATATTTTTAGCTTAATGCTTTTTTTATTGTTTCTTCATCAAAACCAACAATCATTTCATTTTCTATAAAAATAACTGGCACACCCATTTGACCGCTTTTTTCTACCATTTCTTTCCTTTTGTTTGGATCTTGCGCAACATTGTATTCTGTATAAACAACATTATTTTTTTTAAAAAAATCTTTGGCTAAATTACAATAATGACAAGTTGGCGTTGAATAAATTGTTACATTTTTCATAATATTTTTTGTATTGATTAATTAATAATATAAGTTATACTATCATATATTTATAAAAATACATAGTCGCGGGATTAGTTTAGTGGCAAAATGCGACCTTCCCAAGGTTGAAACGCGAGTTCGATTCTCGCATCCCGCACAAAGAAAACTGCTTTTCCCACACAAAAAAATTTGACTTTTATTTTTATTTTGTTAATATGGTTTAGTACTACTTTGGTAGTTATTTTGTTTTATAGTGTGCAGATAAATAAATTATTAATTAATTATTAGTAATTAGAGTTTAGTAACTGGCTATCGTTGTTAAGCTTTAATTATTAACCCCGTTATTAACGGGAAAAAATATGGCAACAGAAGAATTTAAGAGAGATAAGCCACATGTGAATGTGGGAACAATAGGTCACGTTGACCACGGGAAGACAACTCTAACCGCGGCGATTTTGCATGTTTTAAGTATGAATGGTAACACAGTAAGACTTAAGAGTATTGATGAAATTGATGGTGCGCCGGAAGAAAAAGCTCGAGGTATAACCATTAACCTTTCTCATAATGAATATTCAACAGCTAATCGTCACTATGCACATATCGATGCTCCAGGCCACGCTGATTATATTAAAAATATGATTACCGGTGCGGCTCAAATGGACGGTGCTATTTTAGTTATTGCTGCAACAGATGGGGCTATGCCACAAACTCGTGAACATGTTTTGCTTGCTAAGCAAGTTGGTGTTCCAAATATGATTGTTTTTTTGAATAAATGCGATATGGTTGACGATAAAGATATGCTTGATATGGTTGAAGAAGAAATTAGAGAACTTTTAACCAAGCAAGGTTTTGATGGTGCAAATACTCCAGTTATTCGTGGTTCAGGCTTGAAAGCTCTTGAAGCAACTTCAATTACAGATCCTTGGGCACAGAAAGTTTTAGAATTAACTAATGCTCTTGATACATATTTCCCAGTTCCAGAAAGAGATACAACAAAGCCATTTTTGATGCCAGTTGAAGATATTTTCTCAATTGAAGGTCGTGGTACAGTTGTTACTGGAAAAATTGAAAGAGGTATGGTTAAAGTTGGAGAAGAAATTGAAATTGTTGGACTTAGACCAGTCACTAAAGCTACTGTTACTGGTATTGAAATGTTTAATAAGAATTTACAAGAAGGTATGGCTGGAGACAATGCAGGAATTCTTCTTCGTGGAATCAAGAAAGAAGATGTTACTCGCGGTCAAGTTTTAGCAAAAGTTGGTTCTGTTAAACCACATGATAATTTTACTGCAGAAATTTATGTTTTGAAAAAAGAAGAGGGTGGACGTCATACTCCATTCTTTAAGGGTTATAAGCCTCAGTTTTACATTAGAACTACTGATGTTACGGGTGATGTGGCTCTTGCTGAGGGCGTAGAAATGGTTATGCCTGGCGATACGGTTTCAATTACCGTTAAATTAGTTTCTCCAATTGCATTAGAAGAAGCTCAGAGATTTGCTATCCGAGAGGGTGGTAAAACAGTTGGAGCTGGCGTTGTAACAAAAATTCTTTAATTATAAATTAATACATTATGGTGACTAAAGAAATAGAAAAAGAAATATCAGAAGTAATAGTAGAAGCAATAATAGATGAAGAAAGTAATGAAGAGCAGGAACACGATAAGTCTTTTCAAGACATTAAAGATGTTCAAGATAAAGAAGCTAAGTTAGAGAAGCCAAAACTTAAAAAATTATCTGTTGTCGCAAAAAAATTACTTAATGCAAACAGTAAAGATGCAAGTGGCAAAGACGGTAGGGAAAATAAAGTTGTTCTTAGGATTAAGATTAGAGCTTATGAAAATAAAATTCTTGATACTTCAGTTAAGCAGATTATGGATACTGCTACTCGTTACGATGCAACAATAATTGGACCAGTGCCTTTACCAACAGAAATTAAAAAATATACTGTAAATCGCGCATCATTTGTTTACAAAAATTCACGGGAGCAATTTGAGGTTAGGATTCACAAGAGATTAATTGATATTGTTAATCCTAATGCGAAAATTATTGAGGCATTAACAAATCTTTCTCTTCCTTCCGGGGTTGATATTGATGTTAAGATGCTGTAGAGAATTAGTAAAAAGTAGTCCGACTACTTAATTACAAAAAAGTTAATTTTAGTCAAAAAATAAAGAATTGTGATAGCAAGTAGTCGGACTACTAAGTTACAAAATTATGAAATTTATTTTGGGCACAAAACAGAATATGTCAGAATATTTTACCGAAGAGGGAGTGGTTGTTCCTGTTACAGTTATTTCTGCTGGACCAGTTACGGTTACTAGAGTTTTTGAAAAGTCTAAAGATGGTTACAATTCAGTTCAAATAGGTTTTGGTAGCCAGAAGCCACAAAGGCTTAGTAAACCACAGATTGGTCAAATGAAAGGTGGAAATTACAAAATTCTGAAAGAATTTAGGTTAAAACCAAGTGATGTAAGTGAAAGCAAAGAAGGGGATACACTAGATGCTTCAATTTTTGCTACAGGCGATAAAGTTCAAATTTCTGGAATTTCAAAGGGTAAAGGCTTTCAGGGCGTGGTTAAGCGTCATGGTTTTCATGGTGGTCCTAGAACTCACGGACAAAAACATTCCGAAAGAGAAGCAGGATCAATCGGAGGAGGTCTTCGTACTCATGTTCCTAAAGGTATGCGTATGGCCGGCCGAATGGGTTCCGATAAGATTACTCAAAAAAACTTAAAAGTTATTTTAGTAGATAAAGAAAATAATTTAATGCTTATTAAAGGAGCTATTCCAGGCCGTCGTGGGACTTTACTTGAAATAATTAAGCGGTAAATTGTGGCATTATCGCCTCACCTATGCATTGTTTTTGTGATTTTTTTATGTTAAAATAAAGAGATGAAGTTACGACAATCATTATTTTGGGATACTAATGTAAAAAATATTGATTTAAAAAAGAATGCCCAATACGTAATTGAACGGGTAGCTGATTTTGGTTGCGATAAAGAGGCTCGTTGGGTTTTGGATTTATATAATAAAAAATTATTAAAAAAAGTTATTACTAGATCAAGGTGCTTGATGCCAGAAACAAAGACATTATGGAATCTTCTACTAAAAAATTAAATAATGGCATACCTAATTTAGATTGGCATTATGAAACATTGCCAAAAAACACAAAAAAAAGCTTTCTTTTTTTTGTCTCAACAAGAAGTGACCCTGAGCCAGAAATTTTCTTTAAGGCTGATTGGGCAAAAGTAAAAAAGTTTTTTATTAAAGAAATTCCAATTATCGCCCACAGAATTATTCGTTAAAATTTAATATAAATAATATGAAAAATAGAATTTACATAAATAAGTTATCAGAGGAGAAACATAAAACAGTTACAATTTATGGTTGGGTAAAACTTCGCCGCGATCAAGGGAAAATGATTTTTCTAGATTTTCGTGATACATCGGGAATTGTACAAGGCGTGATATTGCCAAATAGTGAAGCAATGGAGGTTGGTAAAACTTTACGAGAAGAATTTGTAGTTGAAGTGACTGGAAAAGTAAATGAAAGGCCAGAAAAAAATAAAAAGTCAGAAATACTAAATGGAGATATAGAGCTTGAAATTTTACATATCAATGTTTTAAATGAATCGGCAACTTTACCATTCCCGATTAGTGGTGACACTAGAGAAGTGAATGAAGCTATTCGTCTTAAATATAGATATCTGGATTTAAGAAATGATAGAATGCACAAAAATATTGCAAATAGATTTAAGGTTCAAAATTTTATTAGAAATTATTTAGAAAAAGAAAATTTTATTGAAGTTGAAACTCCTTTGCTCACTGCTCCTACTCCCGAAGGTGCTAGATCTTATGTAGTTCCTAGTAGGATTTATCCTGGCAATTTTTATTCACTTCCTCAATCTCCGCAACAATATAAACAGCTTTTAATGGTAGCTGGTTTTGAAAAATATTTTCAATTCGCGCGTTGTATGCGAGATGAAGATACTCGTGGTGATAGACAGCCAGAATTTACCCAGCTTGATATGGAAATGTCTTTTGTTGATGAAGAAGATATTATTCAGTTAAATGAAAAAATATTAATTTCTATTATAGAAAAATATTATCCTGAAAAAAAAATACAGCAAATACCATTTCCGAGAATGTCTTACAAAGAAGCGATGGAGAAATACGGAAATGACAGACCTGACATAAGAGAAGACAAAACAGATGTAAATCTTCTTGCTTTTCTTTGGATTGTTGATTTTCCAATGTTTGAAAAGACGGGAGGGGATAATGTTGATAATACTGGCGAGTGGACATTCACCCACAATCCTTTTTCAAAACCAAGAGATCAAGATTTTGAAAAATTTATGAAAAAAGAGAATATTGGAGAAATTCTTGCAACGCAATATGATATTACTTTAAATGGGCTTGAACTTGGTAGTGGAGGTATAAGAAATCATAAATCTTCTGCTTTGCGAAATACTTTTCAGATTATGGGGTATAGCAATGAAAGAATAGATGATAATTTTGGCCAAATGTTGAAAGCATTGGATTTTGGTGCTCCTCCACACGGTGGTATTGCTTGGGGACTTGAAAGACTTATGATGATCCTTGAACAGGAACCAAATATTAGAGAAATTATTGCATTTGCAAAAACAGGCGACGGAAAAGATTTAATGATGAATGCACCATGTCAAATAACTGATAGTCAAAAAGTTGAATTGGGGATAAAATAAGCTAGAAATATATAGTTATTTTTAACATTTTTGCCATTAACTAGCTATCGCTGCTTAATGGCAAATTATTTTAAATTCTTAAAACCTGGCTGCCAGGCTTGGATTCGAACCAAGATTGATGGATTCAGAGTCCATAGGCCTACCATTAGCCGACCTGGCAATGTTATTACTTTTGGAGCCGCCCCTCGGATTCGAACCGAGAACCTACGGTTTACAAAACCGTTGCTCTGCCGTTGAGCTAGGGCGGCAATTTTTCTAATTTCAAGGTCAGACCTTTGGGGCTTCTTTAAGGTCTGACCTTGAAATTACTTTTCTTTATTTTCTTTCTTTATCTTAAACTTAATTTTTCTAATTTTTTCTTTATACTCTGACATTGTTTTTACAAAAGGGGAGGGCTCTTCTTGCAATCCATTTATTTTATTTTCATCTATTCCAAGCATAGAATTATATTTAGCAGAAATTTTTTTAGAATTTATATAAATTTTTTCTTTTAGAAAATTTATTAAATTAATAAAAAATCTTAAAATAATAAATGTTAAAAAATAAGTATAGTTTTTAAATTTTCCTCTTAAAAATTTCTTTATTTTCTGAAAATCTTCAGAGAGGGGATGTTCTTGTTGTATGCTTTGTAAAATCAATTTATCTTTTTCTATAATTATAGATTTAGCAACAACCATTCCAATAATTCCAATTAAAGATATTAAAAACAAAATTAATGGTAAAGATAGCATATGTTTAAGTTATATTTTTTGTGGCGTTAAGCTGGGACTTAGATTGCAATTCTTTTTATTTCTTTAATTTTTGCTTTTGCTTTTTCAAGTAATTGCGCAATGGTTTCATTCGGATTTTTTATAAATGGTTGATTCATTAGAGTTTTCTCCTTGAAATAACTTTCTATTTTGCCAGCCAACATTTTCTTTTTAATTTCTTCTGGTTTATTTATTGCAGCAACTTCTTTTTCAAAAATTTCTAGCATTATTTTTTTATTTTCTTCAGTAATTTCTTCCGGGAAAATATATTCTGGCTTCATCGCAGCAACGTGCATTGCAATATCTTTTGCAATTTCTGAATTTCCACCCTCTAAACTAACCATTACTCCTATTTTATTACTGTGAACATAGCCTCCAAGACTATTTCCTTCTAATAAATAAACTTCTCCAACCTGAATATTTTCTCCAGTTTTCTGAATAACAGGATTAATTAAGTTTTTGGCATCCTCTTTTGTTTTTTCTATCCCGTCTGAAAGAATTTTTTCTACTAAATTTGGGAGTAAGGAAGTGAAATCCTCACTTTTTGCAACAAAATCAGTTTCGCAATTTAATACAAGCATTGCCATTTTGTCATTAGCAGATTTAATTATTACCGCTCCATCTTTTGTTTCGCGATCTGATTTTTTTAATGCAATATCGGAACTAGTTTTTTTTAAAATAGCCAAAGCTTTATTGAAATCACCGTCAGCTTCTTCTAATGCTCTTTTGCACTGCATTGCCGAAACACCAGTTTTTTCTCTAAATTCTTTTATTAATTCAATAGTTATTTGTGACATATTATTTGTTATTGTATTTATAATTAATTCACTACCCCGTCAGGCGGGGTATTTTCTGCTGGTTTTGAATTTTTTCCTTCACTATAAGCATTAACCATAAAATCAGTAAAAAATTTCATAGCTGGCATTGAAGCGTCATTGCCAATAATTGGATAAAGAATATTTTTTATATCTGAATCAGAATTAGCTAAAGCGACAACTGGCACTTTCATTATTTTTGCTTCTTTGTTTGCGATATTTTCTTCTTTTGGGTCAATAATAAATAATGCATCAGGAATTTTTTTTAAATTAATTAATCCACCATAATATCGGGTAAGTTTTTCCATTTTTTTAGATAATAATAGTCTTTCTTTTTTGGTATACTTTTCAAGTTCATCTGTTTCTTTATCTTTTCTATACTTTTCAAGTTCAGCAATTCTTTTTTTTATTTCAGAAAAATTAGTTAAGGTCCCACCGATCCAACGTTCTATTACGTAGGGCATTCCTAAAATTTCCGCATAATTTTTTAATAATAACTGAGCCCCGGGCTTAGTGCCTACCATTAAAATTACTTTATTATTAGAACCCAAAGTTTTTACAAATTCCATTGCCTGATCGAGCATCTTTTTTGTTTTTTCAAGATCAATAATATCTGTTTTATTTTTTGTTGTGTAAATAAAAGAAGCAACCGAAGGGTGTCTTCGGGTTTTAGAATAACCATAATGCATTCCTGCTTCAAACATTTGTTTTATTATTGCGTCTGAATTTTCGTCTGTTTTTTCTTTTACTTGCATATTAAACACTGTAACAAATTTTTTTATACTTTGCAAATTTTCCGCAACACTTTACTTTTAAAATTATTTTTGTTAGTATCAAACCTATATGGCAAACAAAGAAAAAGAAAGTTTAGTCGAAGAAGTTTCTGAGAAAAAAATTAATATTTATGAATTGGGTTATTTATTGGTGCCAAGTATTACTGAAGAAAATCTTCCGGTTGTTTTTACTTCCCTAAAAGATCTTATATTATCTTTTGGTGGCAAAATAATTTCTGAAGAAAATCCAAAAATGACTTCTTTGGCTTACACAATGGTAAAGTCAATTCAAAATATTAATCATAAATTTAATACAGGTTATTTTGGTTGGATAAAATTTTCGATGGACACTGAAGAGATTTTAAAATTAAAAAAGAAATTAGATTTGAGTTCTGACCTTGTTCGATTTTTGTTGTTTAAGACAATTGCAGAGAATACTACTCACGCTAAAAATTTTACTTTGCGTGAACCTTATAAAAAATTTACACCTTACAAAAAAGATCAAAACAAAAAAGCTTCTCCTATTAATAAAGAAGAAGTTGATAAAGAAATTGATGCACTGGTTGGGGTTGTGTAAATATGCTATAATATATGTATAGCTTGATAACAACTAAGAAAAATAAATAATAAATATCATGAATTTCAATAGAGCAATAATAATAGGAAATCTTACTCGCGATCCAGAGCTAAAGTCTTTACCTGCGGGCATTAAAGTTTGTTCTTTTTCTGTTGCAACTAATCGTGTTTGGAAAGATCAAGATGGTCAAAAAAAAGAAGCAACCGATTATCATAATGTTGTAGTATTTGGACGTCAAGCTGAAACAGTTGCTCAATATATGAAAAAAGGGAGTAATATTTTAGTTGAAGGTAGAATGCAAACTAGAAGTTGGGACGATAAAAATAGCGGTGAAAAAAAATATCGCACAGAAATTGTTGCTGATAAAACCCAATTTGGACCTAAATTAGGTGGTTCAAGTAATTTTAATAATTCAAATTCTGGTTCTAATTCAAATTCTGCAAATAAAAATGAAAGTCAAAATCAGGGCCAAGAAGATAATTCTGGGTCAATTGACTATCCAGAGGATGATATTAACCCAGAAGATATACCTTTTTAGTCGCCCACCGCAATTAATAAATTATTAAATAAGTCGCCTTCGCTAAAAGCTATGGCGTACCAAAGAAAAATTATGAAACAAAATTATTTTTTAGCTAATAACATAAAACACATAGACTACAAGGATACTGAAATTCTAAAAAAATTTTTAAATCCCAACGGTAAAATTCTTGCCCATAAGCGTACTGGCATTACCGCAAAAAATCAACGCCAGCTTACCATAGCTGTAAAGCGCGCTCGTTTTATTGGCCTTTTACCTTTTGTGGTGAAGTAAATGAGGTAAGTCTGACTTACCTCATTTAAACCCTTTCTGTGTATTCGCCGGTTTCGGTGTTGACTCGGACGATGTCGCCTTCTTTGATGAACATAGGAGTATTTAGGGTGGTACCATTTTCTAAGGTAATTATTTTATTTCCAGCTTTTGATGTGTCGCCACGGACTGCGGGTGGAGCTTCTGTTACCTTAAACTCCATTTTAATTGGTAAAGTTATTTTAATAATTTTTTCTCCATCATCATTGTCCCAAACTAAGGCAGAAACTTTAGAATTTTCTTTTAAAAATTTTGCAACATCTTCCAAAAGTAAATTACTTAATTTAAATCTATTTGCTCGATCTTCTGGATCACAAAAAAAATATTCATTTTTGTGGTGATATAAAAATAATATTTCTTTTTTTGAAATATCCGCTTCCTCAACACTTTCGGCAAGATGAAAAGTTGCTGCAAAAGTTTTTCCAGAAACCAAACTTTTTAATTTCGTTTGATTTTGTGGTTTCATTTGTTGTTTGCGCGCAACCGCTGCCTCCACAACTTCACAGGGTTCATTATTGTAAATTATTATTTTCTTTTTTTCTATTTCATTATATTGAAGCATGAAAGTATACTAGCAAAAATAACTCATATTTGCAATTTTGGGGTGAGGAAAGTCAGACTTTCCTCACCTTATACCGACAAGATTACCGGAATCACTAGGGGTTTTTTGGCAGTTTTTTGGTAAAGGAATTTTGAAATATCTTCACCTAAATTTGCTTTTAAAATATCAAAATCTATTTGATTTGTTACTGGATCAAATCTTAGAACATTTGTTTCCACTAATTTTTTAATATTAATTCTTGCCTGACGTAATAATTCTTGATTTTCTTTTAAGTAAACAAAACCGCGAGAAATTAAATCAGGTGATTTTCTTAATTTTCCAGTTTTTTGATCTATTAAGACAACAATAACAAACATTCCATCTTGCGCTAAAAGAACTCTATCTCGAACCACGACATCTTGTGTATCACCTACTGTAAAACCATCTACAATCATCATATTTGATGGTGCTTTTTCTTTGCGAACAGTTATTTTATTTCCCTTATCCACTATTTCAATAAGCATTCCATTGTCCGGCACTACAATATTTTCTTTTGGAAAATTATTTCTTTCATGAACAAGTTGCGCATGAATTCTTAACATTGAATGACTGCCGTATCCTGGTATAAAAAATTTTGGCTTAACTGTTTTATTAATCCAGAGCAAGTCTTCTTGTCGAGCATGTCCGCCAGAATGAACTTCAGCAATACCGTAATGAATTAATTTTAAATCATGTCTATATAAATGGTCTATTAATTTTTGAATATTAACTTCATTGCCTGGAATAACCGAAGAAGAAAGCATTACTGTATCAGTAGTAGTAAATCTTAGGCACTTGTGTTTATTAGTAGCAATTCTCATTAATGCTGCAAATTCTTCTCCTTGTGCTCCTGTCGCGATTATCACAACTTTATTAGGTGGATAATTATCAATATCTTGAGCCTCAATAATTGTTTCTTTTTTGGGACTAAGTAACCCAGCCAATTTTGCAATTTCCATATTATTTTTAATACTACGACCCTCTAAAACAATATATTTATTATGGCGCTCACAAATTTCAATAATTTTTATCAGTCTCTCAAATTGAGAAGCGAAAGTTCCAATTATTAATCTACCTTGTGCGGCTTTAATTATTTCCTCAATATTTTTTTGAACTTCTTTTTCTTCAATTGAAAAACCAGGCAATGAGGCACTAGTAGAGTCAGCGATTAACAATAAATTATTTTCTTTACCCAAATTTCCCCAAGTTTGTTCTTCTTTTGGAGTTGGTTTTCCTTTTATATGTTCTACTTTCATATCGCCCGACACAAGAACATTACCAAAAGGTGTTTCAATAATTGCTCCCATTGAATCTGGAATTGAATGATAAACTGGAAAAAATCTAATTGTTAATTCATTAAATTTTATTTTGCTACTAGCGTCAACTATATTTAAGGTTAAAGGTGGTTTACTAAGATATTCTTCTTGTCTTTTTCTAATCATCAATGTAGTTAAGTTTTGAGCATAAATTGGTGGATTGCCAATTCTTTCCATAATAAATGGAATTCCACCAATGTGGTCAAGGTGACCGTGAGTTATCACAACTGCACGAATTTTTTCTTTTCTTTCTTCAAGATATTTAAAATTGGGCAAAGTAAAATCAGCTCCCATTGCTTCTTCTTCTTCCACAAAATGAAAACCAACATCTAAGATAATAATGTCATTTTCAGATTCTACAACCAACATATTTCTTCCCACTTCTTCAACTCCACCCAAAGGAACAATTCTAATTACGTCTTTTTCAACTGGCGGAATTTTATTGTCACCCATTCTTGGATTAAAAGATTTTTTTTGACCATAAGGCTTACTTTTTATTTTTGAATATTGAAAAGTAGAACTTTTTATTATTCTTTTATTAGTCCTCTGTGGCGCCAAGTTGGGACTTTTATGTGCTATTCCTGCTCCTGCCCCTATTCCTGTCACTGTTTTTGCTGGCGCTACAAATTTTTTACTACCTACGACGAAAGGGGATGCGACTTCACTTTTTCCTGTGGCGTTAAGCTGGGACTTTGCAGGCAAAAAACTTCTTGGTGTAATACTAACCGCACTAAACGAGTTTTCATTTTTTTTTATCATAATTGTTTTTTTATTTTGCTATTTAATAAAATTAATAAATTAAATTTTTAAAGGGGTTGGCCGGGGAGTGGCATATAAAATTTTATTTTTATTAA
>ERZ1292640.2056-Hain-H43-02um-R1-2056-length-16416-cov-10_pt1 | contig 16416 bp, 19 predicted proteins | sample MGYA00564404_ERZ1292640 | MGnify/ENA primary metagenome ERZ1292640 (study PRJEB36523, sample SAMEA6512636) | groundwater metagenome | collected 2019-01-08 | study: AquaDiva: Metagenomics assemblies of 32 groundwater samples
GTCATGGCAAACCACAACCAACTGGTCAAAGAGCAACTGCAGCACATGCTTTTCGGCACGCTGCTTTTCGTGTGTCTGGCATCCATTGCCATCGCCCTGGACGTGGGGGCGGACAACATCGTCAAGCTGGGCGGCGTGAGCCGCTTCACCTACCTGGTGATCGAAACGATGGCGCACGCCCTGCTGGTGCTCGATCTGTGTCTTTTCATCCTGTATCTCTACAAGTCCAGCATCACCCTGGTCAAGGAAATTTTCAACTGACCGGCAGGGCCCGCTGCGGGTTGCCAGCCACAAAAAAAGGCCGCTGCATGCGGCCTTTTGACTGCGCTAACCAATGCCTCACGCCGCCCACTGCACCACGCCGCTCCAGGCCGTGGCCAGCACCACGAGGCCGAACACGATGCGGTACCAGGCAAAGCCGTTGAAATTGTGCGTGGAGATGAAGCGCAGCAGCCAGCGCACGCACAGCCAGGCGCTGATGAAGGAGAACAGCAGGCCGACGCCGAACATCGGCAAGTCCGCCAGGGACAGCAACGCACGCTCCTTGTACAGGCTGTAGGCGCCGGCGCCGATCAGCGTCGGAATGGCCAGGTAGAACGAAAAGTCGGTGGCCGCCTTGCGCGACAGGCCCAGCAGCATGCCGCCGATGATGGTGGCGCCACTGCGGCTGGTGCCGGGGATCATGGCCAGGCATTGCACCAGCCCGACCTTGAGCGCGTCCAGCGCCGTCATGGCCTCCACCTCCCGGATGCGCGGCGCGGTGGCGGTATTGGCTTGCCGCTTCTCGGCCCACAGGATGATGAAGCCACCGAGGATGAAGGTGCTGGCCACCACCACCGGCGTGAACAGATGCGCCTTGATCGCCTTGCCGGCCAGCAGACCCAGCAGCACCGCCGGCACGAAGGCAATCAGCACGTTGAGCGCGAACTGCTGCGCCTGTTTCTGGGTCGGCAGCGCCACCACGGTGTCGCGGATCTTCTGCCAGTAGACCAGGATCACCGCCAGGATGGCGCCGGTCTGGATGGCAATATCGAACACCTTGGCCTTGTCGTCGTCGAAGCCCAGCAGCGCGCCGGCCAGGATCAGGTGGCCGGTTGACGAGATCGGCAGGAATTCGGTCAGGCCTTCGACCATGCCCATGAGGGCGGCCTTGATCAGCAGCGAAAACTCCACGAACACTCCTTGAAAGACGCTGGATTATCGCTGGCCGATAGACCCCAAGCCCAGACCTCGCTGAATCAGTCTCCCGTCCGGCCTGAGCCCTTCAGTTCGGCTCAGGACAGGCTTGTCGAAGGCCCTGCTCTGGCACGGAACACGCTTCGACAGGCTCAGCGCGGACGGCCCCTGTCCGCGCCGCCCTTATTCGTAGCGCAGTGCCTGGATCGGCAGCAGCCTGGAGGCGCGCCGCGCCGGGTAGAAGCCGAAGAAGATGCCCACCAGCGCCGAGAAGCCGGCCGCCAGCAGGATGGCGCCGATCGACATGCTGACCTGCCAACCGGCAAAGCGGCCCACGGCCCAGGTCGATACCGCGCCCAGCAGCACGCCGATGGCGCCGCCGATGAGTGACAGCGTCACCGCTTCAATGAGGAACTGCGCCAGGATGTCTTTGCCGCGTGCGCCCACCGCCATGCGCAGGCCGATCTCGCGCGTGCGCTCGGTCACACTCACCAGCATGATGTTCATGATGCCGATGCCGCCGATGATCAGGCTGATGCCGGCCACTGCCGCCAGCAGCAGCGTCATGATGCGGCTGGCCTCCTCCTGCGCCTGCAGGATTTCCGTCAGGTTGCGCACCATGAACGGGTCTTCGCCGCCCGCCTGCACCTTGAAGCGCTGGCGCAGCAGGTCCTTGATGCCCTCCTCCGCCGCCTTCATGCTCTGGCCTTCGCGGATCTTCACCGAGATCGCCCCCACACGCTTGAGCCGGCTGGTGGCGTCGCCGCCCCAGATGCGGTTGCGCAGCGTGCTGATGGGAATCATCAGCACATCGTCCTGGTCCTGCCCCATCGAGTTCTGGCCCTTTGGCAGCAGCACGCCGATGATCTTCATCGGCACACCGCGCACGCGCACCATCTGGTCCACCGGGTCCTGCTCGCCGAACAGCTCGCGCGCCACGGTGGCGCCGATCCAGGCCACCTTGGCCGAGCCGGCCAGTTCCGCGGGGTCGAACAGACGGCCGGACGTCAGTCCCCAGTCGCGCGCCTCCAGATAGTCGTTGGTCACGCCGAAGATGGTGGTGCCCCAGTTGGTGTTGCCGGCCACCACCTGGCCGCTGGCGCGCGAGGTCGGTGCCGCCACCTGCACCTCGGGAATCTCCACCGCAATCGCCTGCGCGTCTTCTTCCGTCAGGCGCTGGCGCGTCTGCGCGCCCAGGCGCACACCGGCCTGCGACACGCCGCCGGGCAGCACCAGCATGATGTTGGAGCCCAGCCCCTTCATCTGGGCCTGCACCCGCGCCGTGGCGCCGTTGCCCACGGCGATCATGGTGATGACCGCCGCCACGCCGATGATGATGCCCAGCATGGTCAGGATGCTGCGCAGCGTGTTGGCAGCCAGGGCGCGCCAGGCGCTGCGCAGTGCGGCAAGCAGGTTCATGCCTTGACCTCCGGCACCGCTTCAGAAACGGGGGCAGAACCCGATGTCGTTCGAGTCCCATCTTCTCCGGCAAGCTGACTGTCCTGAATCGGGGTCTGACCCCGTTTCTGAAACTCTTCACGCTTCGCGGCATGCCCCGGCTGCCGCACGTCCTCCACGATCTGGCCGTCGCGAAACACCAGCTTGCGCCGCGCCCAGGCCGCGATGTCGGCCTCGTGCGTCACGATCACCACCGTCATGCCCTGGTGGTTGAGCTCGTTGAGCAGGCGCATGATGTCTTCGCTGGTCCTGGAATCCAGCGCGCCGGTCGGCTCGTCGGCCAGGATCAGCTGCGGGTTGTTCACCAGCGCGCGCGCAATCGCCACGCGCTGCTGCTGGCCACCCGACAGTTCCGACGGTGTGTGGTTGTAACGCTCACCCAACCCCACCCGCTGCAGCGCCGCCAGCGAGCGTTCGCGCCGCTGGGCCGCATTCACGCCGGCATAGACCATCGGCAGCTCCACGTTCTCCAGCGCGCTGGTGCGCGGCAGCAGGTTGAACTGCTGGAACACGAAGCCGATGCGCCGGTTGCGAATCGAAGCCAACTGGTCCGGCGCCATCGCCTCCACCTCTTCCCCGGCCAGCCGGTATTCGCCGCTGGTGGGCAGGTCCAGGCAGCCCAGGATATTCATCAGCGTCGATTTGCCCGAGCCCGAGGCCCCCATGATGGCCACGAAGTCGCCCTCCTCGATGTCGAGCGACACGCCTTGCAGCGCATGCACCGTCATGCCGCCGCCGGCCGCCTGCTGCTTGGCCGTGCCCATGCGGTAGGTCTTGGTCAGCGCACGCGCTTCGATCAGAGCCATATCTAGAACATCATGCGCGGGCCGGTGGTGGCCGGGCGCGTGGTGGTTGGGGCGGAACCGGCGCTCACGGTACCGGTGATCACGGTCGCGCCCTCCTTCAGGTCGGCCGCGTTGGGCGAGTTGGGCAGCACCAGCAGTTCGGTGCTGGTGCCGTCGGTGATGCCCAGCCGCACGTTCAGCGCCTTCGGCCGGCCGTCGTCCATCACGTAGATGCGGCCACGCGTCACCGTGCGGCCCGCCACCTCCGCCACCAGGGTGGCGTAGCGCGTCTTCTGTTCCAGCGTCAGCAGCTCGCCGATGCGGGCGCGGATGTCCGCCGTGATGCGCTCGCGCGCTTTGGCGCGTTCGGCCTCCGGCAACTCGCGCAAGGGCATGAATTTCGGCCGCGCCTCGGCGTAGATCGCGTCCACCTTCTCGGTCTGCGCCGCATCGAGCTGCAGCTCCTTCACCAGCCGGTTGCGGAACTCGGTGGCCGGGCCGCCAGCGGCCGGCGCCGCCGGTGCAGCAGCCGCCGGTTTTTCTGCGGCATTCGGGGCCGAAGCCCCCGTATTGGCTGCGCTGGCTGCTGCGTTATTGCTAGCATCCGGTGCCGGCTCCACGCCGGCAATGCGCACGCGCAGCGCCGAGTTGGGCACCTTGAGCGCGCTCTCGCGCACATCCGTCACCACCCGCACATTGGCCGTCATGCCGGGCAGCAGGCGGCCGTCGTTGTTGGCAAAGGTCACCACCGCCACATAGGTCACCACATTGGCCACGTTGGTAGCGGCCTTGCGCACCTGGCTGATCTGGCCTTCGAAGGTGTGGCCGGGAAAAGCATCCACCGTGAAGCTGGCCTTCTGCCCGCTGCGGATGCGGCCGACGTCGGCCTCGTCGATGGCGGCCTCCACCTGCATCTCGCGCAGGTTCTGCGCAATGATGAACAACTCGGGCGACTGCAGGCTGGCGGCCACGGTCTGGCCCTTCTCGATGGCGCGCTTGATCACGATGCCGTCCACCGGCGAGGTGATGCGCGTGCGCGCCAGGTCGATGCGCGCCTGCGCCTGCGCCGCCTCGCGCTGCGCCACCGTGGCCTGTGCGCTCTTCACCTGCGCTTCGGTCACGCCCAGTTGCGCCTGAGCCGCCTTCACCGCCTCCAGACTGGTGTTGACCAGCGCGTTCGACTTGTCGGCCTCGCTGCGTGCGATGAACTCCTTGCTCACCAGCATCAGGTTGCGTTCGTGGGTGCGGCGCGCCTCGGCCAGGTCGGTCTGCGCGCGTGACACCTGGGCCCGGCTGGCCGCCACATTGGCCTGCGCCGTCATCACCACGGCGCGTGCGGCGTCCACGTCGGCCTGGGCCGAACGCACACGGTACTCGAAGGTCTCGGGGTCGATCACAGCAATCAGCTGGCCGGCCTTGACCTCGGAGTTGAAATCCACATACAGGTCCTTGATCTGGCCCGACACCTGGGTGCCCACCGTCACCTGCGTCACCGGGCTCACCGCGCCGCTGGCCGCCACCGCCGCCTGCAGCGGCCCGCGCTCGATCTTGCCGGTGCGGTACTGCACGTCGTCGGCACCGCCACGCTGAAACCACCACCAGCCCACGGCGCCCAGCAGGGCCACGGCCGCCACACCCGCGATGAGATATGTTTTCTTCATCCGGCCATTGTAGGAAGAGCGCCCCTGCCCGCGGGTCAAGTCAGGTATCCGTCGTGTAAAGACCCGGCAAACCTGGCCACCCCGTTGCCGCCATTCACGCCGTCCCATGGCATTTCACGCCACACCGGCCGCATTCCGTCGCACGGCGCTGGTGGGCTGGGGGCGGGGCCGGCACAGTCCACCGCACACGGCATCAACCGCCCCCATCAAAACGCCTCACAACATTTGGAGACCCCATGAAACCCAACCCACCACACTGCCGCCGGACACGCCACCCGCTCGGATGGCCGCTCCTGCTCTTGAGCGCCGGCCTGGCCGGCTGGAGCGCCAATGCTGCCGACTTGAGCGTGACGATCGGCGGCCTGAAGTCCGCCGACGGCCAGGTCCTGGTCGCCCTCTTCAGCGAGGCCGGGGATTTCCCAGCCCGCCCCTGGCGCCGCGCGTCCACGGCGGCAAAACCAGGCGCTGTCACGGTGACGTTCAAAGACCTGCCCGCCGGCACCTACGCGGTATCGACGTTCCAGGACGTCAACGGCAACCAGACACTCGACAAGAACATACTGGGCCAGCCCAAGGAGCCCTACGGCTTTTCACGCGATGCGCGCGGCCTGTTCGGCCCGCCGTCGTTCGACGCCACGCGCTTCAGCGTACCCAGCGGGGCGTACGCCCTCGAGCTTCAACTCCAGTAACCCGACGAAGGCAACGCATCATGCAACTCAGCCCCATCATCGCCATCCACCTCAGCGCCGCCCTGGCGGCCACCGTCATCGGCCCCTTTGCCCTGTGGGCACGCCGCGGCCGCACCCAGCGGCCACGCCTGCACCGCGCCTTCGGCTACGCCTGGGTCACGCTGATGCTGGCCACCGCCATCTCGGCCCTCTTCATCCACGGTGACCAGCTGCCCCACATCCACGGCTACGGCCCGATCCATCTGCTGATCCCGATCGTGTTCGTGGCGCTGTTCGGCGCCTTCTGGTACCTGGCGCGCGGCGACATCGCCGGCCACCGCCGCACCATGCAGATCACCTACATCGCCTCCTGCGTGGTGGCCGGCGGCTTCACCCTGCTGCCCAGCCGCTACCTGGGCCAGTTGCTGTGGGGCCAATGGCTCGGCCTGGTCTGAACTCGTCTCACCCCTAGGAGAACCTCATGGAAGCACGGACCTATTCCGACGACGACCTCAACCGCCTGGCGCGCAAGCGTGCCGGCGCCAAGCTCGGCTGGTACATCCACGCCCTGGTGTACGTGGCGGTCAATGCCCTGCTGGCGCTGCTCTCGGCACGCAGCCAGCACCCCTGGGCGGTGTTCCCCGCGCTCGGCTGGGGCCTGGGCCTGCTGATCCACAGCGCCGTGGTCTGGCTGGCCCTGCCGGGCAGCGGCCTGCACCAGCGCCTGCTGGAGCAGGAGCGCCAGCGCCTGAGCCAACAGCGCGACCCCTGGTAAAACACCCCTGCCCCACCGGCACGCCGCCCGGGCATACTCCGGGCACCGACACCTCTTGCCCATGCGAGTCCAGATCCCATCCTCCCTGCTGCTGCGCGCCGTACAGGCGGCGGCACTCAACACCCTGATTGCGCTGGGCATCACAGTCTTCGGCCAGGAGAGCTTCGCCACCAACCTGGTCTATTCGCAATGCATCGGCCTGAGCATCCTGGCCCTGATCGACGGCAGCAGCCGGTGGTTCATCCGCGACTGGCCAACCCAATGGCGCCGCCTGGTGCTGATCGTGCCGCTGGGCGCCAGCGCGGGTTTCCTGCTCGGCACGCTGCTGGCCGACGTGCTGCTGGGCAACACCAGCAGCCAGTACTGGCTCACCCAGCCGCGCAAGGCCATTGGTTTTCTGGTCCTGAGCCTGGTGGCCGGCACCGTGCTGACCTACTACTTCCTGAGCCGCGAACAGCTCGCCGCCGAACGCCAGAAACTCGAAATCGCCCGCCGCCAGGCCGCCGAGGCGCACCTCAAGCTATTGGAAACGCAGCTCGAGCCGCACATGCTGTTCAACACCCTGGCCAACCTGCGCGCGCTGATCACCACCGACCCGCCACGCGCCACCGCCATGCTTGACCGCATGATCGCCTACCTGCGCGCCACGCTCAGCGCCTCGCGCCAGGGCACGCACCCGCTGCGCGCCGAGTTCGAGCGCCTGCAGGACTACCTGGAACTGATGGCCGTGCGCATGGGCCCGCGCCTGCACTACACGCTGGAGCTGCCGCCCGAACTGGCCGAGCAGCCGGTGCCGGCGCTGCTGCTGCAGCCGCTGGTGGAAAACAGCCTCACGCACGGGCTGGAGCCCCAGGTGGACGGCGGCCGCATCACCGTGCAGGCACGGCGCGAGGGTGCGCAACTGGTACTGGAAGTGAGCGACACCGGCATCGGCCTGGCCGCCGGCAATGGCACGCCCGGCGGCACCGGCTTCGGCCTGGCCCAGGTGCGCGAGCGCCTGGCCACCGAGTACGGCGCGCAGGCCGCTCTCGAATTCATAGCAGACCCCGCAGGGGGTACCCGGGCTCGCATCACTGTTCCTTATCAAGCATGAGCATCACCGCCCACCCCACCGCCCTGATTGCCGAAGACGAACCGCTGCTGGCCCAGGCGCTGCAGGCCGAGCTGGCGCGCGCCTGGCCGGCATTGCAGGTAGTGGGCATGGCGGGCAACGGCGAAGCGGCCGTGGCGCAGGCACTGGCGCTGCAGCCCGACGTGCTGTTCTTCGACATCCGCATGCCGGCCCTGAGCGGGCTGGAAGCCGCCGCCACGCTGGCCGATGCCTGGCCACAAGCGGGGCCGCAGGGCAAACCCTTTCCCGCGCTGGTGTTCGTCACCGCCTACGACCAGTACGCCGTGCAGGCCTTCGAGGCGCAGGCGGTGGACTACCTGCTCAAGCCGGTGCAGCCCGAGCGCCTGCAAAAAACCGTGGCCAAAGTGCAGCTGGCCCTTGCCAACCGGTCGCCAGGCGCTATGCATTTCGAAGCAACGCTGGCGCAGCTGCGTCACCTGCTCGCCGCGCCTGCAACAGCAGCGGCCGCCCCCAGCGTACCGCTGCGCCTGCTGCAGGCCAGCGTGGGCACGGCCATCCGCATGGTGCCGGTGGACGAGGTGCTTTATTTCGAAGCCGCCGACAAGTACGTGCGTGTGCTCACGGCGGAACACGAGTACCTGCTGCGCACCCCGCTGTCGGCCCTGCTGCCGCAGCTTGACCCGCAGGCCTTCTGGCAGGTGCACCGCGGCACCGTGGTGCGCGCTGCGGCCGTGGAGAGCGTCACGCGCGACGAAGCGGGCCGCCTGTGGCTGCAGTTGCGCAGCCATCCGCAGCGGCTGGCCGTCAGCCGCCTTTACGCACACCTGTTCAAGGCCATGTAGCCCAGGCCACAGCGCCACCATTCAGCGCGACCGTTGGTCGACTGCGGCCTCAAGTCAGAACAAAAACTGCCGTTAACCAAAGTACTGGGCTCGGTTTTGGCGAACTGCCCGGTGGCCCACCCTGCGGGGTGTTGTCGGTTTGTGTCTCCTCGGCCAGCTTTATCAGGGTCTGGCCTTTAGCCCGCAGGTGCTCCTCTCCTGCGGGCTTTTTATTTGTGGCCGTCTCAATGGCGCCAGCCGTCGCCGCGCCCACCTTCCCAGCGGCCCTCGCGCCCATGCTCGCGGTAGCCGTGGCCGCGCTCCCAGCCACGGTGGTGATGGCGCCAGCCGGGCGGCGGGCCGTAGACCACCGGCGCGTACACCACCGGGCGCGGCGGCATGTAGATCACAGGCGGGTACGCCACCACCGGCGGTGCGCTGGCCACGCCCACGTGCACGCCGGGCGAGCCCACGCCGATGGACCAGTAGATGTTGTCGCCGTGCGCCTGCGCCGCGCCGGCGCCCAGCAGCAGCGCCGCGGCACCGGCCAGGGCGGCAAAGGGTTTGAGCAGGGATTTGGCTTTCATGTCGGTTCCTTTTCAGTAGCGGGCGCCGGATACCGGCTGCCCAACTCCCTAACGCCTGCCCCCGGCCGCCCGGCCGACGCGCAAACTGTGACTTGCGTTTCCGTGTGTAAAGACGGCGGGGCCGGGTCTAAAATCGTCCGATGAGTTCCCCCAGCACCCCCGACAACGACAAAGCCCCCGCCAAGGCCAGCAACTTCCTGCGCCAGATCATCGAGAGCGACCTGACGCACGGCACCTATTCCGGCCGCCGCTGGGGCGGCACGCCCGGCGACGCCACACAGCACGAACAGGGCCAACCCGACCCGGCCCGCATCCGCACCCGCTTCCCGCCCGAGCCCAACGGCTACCTGCACGTGGGCCACGCCAAGAGCATCTGCCTGAACTTCGGCCTGGCGCGCGACTACGGCGGCGTGTGCCACATGCGCTTTGACGACACCAACCCCGAGAAGGAAGAGCAGGAGTACGTGGACTCCATCCTCGACGCGGTGAAGTGGCTCGGCTTCGGCTGGGACGCGCACAACACCCAGCACCTGTACTACGCCAGCAACTATTTCGACTTCATGTACCGCGCGGCGGAATACCTGATCGAAACCGGCCATGCCTATGTGGACGAGCAGACGCCGGAAGACATGCGCGCCAACCGCGGCGACTTTGTGACGCCGGGCAAGGACAGCCCGTTCCGCGCCCGCACGCCCGCTGAAAACCTGGCGCGCTTTCGCGCCATGCGCGACGGCCAGTTGGCCGACGGCGCCGCCGTGCTGCGCGCCAAGATCAGTATGGCCAGCCCCAACATCAACCTGCGCGACCCGGCCATCTACCGCATCCGCCGCGCCACCCACCACAACACCGGCGACCAGTGGTGCATCTACCCCATGTACACCTTCGCGCACCCGATCGAGGACGCGCTGGAGAACATCACCCACAGCATCTGCACGCTGGAGTTTGAAGACCAGCGCCCGTTTTACGACTGGTTGCTGGAACGCATCGTGCCCGTGCTGCGCGCGCCGCAGTTTGCCCACGCCAAGGCGCTGGTGGAGAAGATCGAAGCGCAAGGCCTGGAAGCCGGCAAGGAATTTGCCCTGCACTGCTACAACCATGCTGACAAGCTATTTGCCAGCGAAGCCGAAGGCCAGATGCGTACCCTGTTCGCCAAGTGGGAACACAACCGCGACGCCGTGCTGCACGACCTGCCCGCCTTCTTCGCCCTGCTGAAAACGCAAACCGCGCAGTTCACCCCGCTGCTGCAGCACGCGCTGGACGGCGAACGCCCCAACGTCTTCCTGCTGCCGCACCAGCACGAGTTTGCCCGGCTCAACCTCACCTACGTCATCACCAGCAAGCGCAAGCTGGCGCAACTGGTGAACGACAAGCATGTGAGCGGCTGGGACGACCCGCGCATGCCCACCATCGTCGGCCTGCGCCGCCGCGGCTTCACGCCCGAAAGCATCCAGAACTTTGCCGAGCGCATTGGCGTCACCAAAGACTATTCGTGGATTGATTACTCCACGCTGGAAGGCTGCCTGCGTGAAGACCTCGACGTGCAAGCCCCGCGCGCCATGGCCGTGCTGGACCCGGTGAAGCTGGTCATCACCAACTGGGACGAACTGCACGGCAAGGACGCGCTGGACGACTGCCACGCCCCGGTGCACCCGCACCACCCCAACCTGGGCAAACGCGCCTTCAGGTTCGGCCGTGAGCTGTGGATCGAGCGCACCGACTACGAAGACGTGCCGCCCAAGGGCTATCACCGTCTCTACCCCGGCAACAAGGTGCGCCTGAAATACGGCCACGTGATCGAATGCAAGGGCGCGCGGAAAGACGCCAACGGTAACGTGACGGAAGTGCACGCGGAATTGATCCCCGACACCAAGAGCGGTACGCCGGGCAGCGATGCCATCAAGGTGAAGGGCGTCATCACCTGGGTCGGCGTGAACGACGGTGTGGCCGCCGAGGTGCGCCTGTACGACCGCCTGTTCACCGACCCGCAACCCGATGCCGGCGGCAAGGACTTCCTGGCCAGCCTGAACCTGGACAGCCTCAAGACCGTCACCGCCTACGTGGAGCCGGCGCTAGCCAGCTGCGCGCCGGACGACAAGTTCCAGTTCGAGCGCCATGGCTACTTTGTGGCCGACCGCAAGGACCATACCAAGGGTAAGCCCGTCTTTAACCGTGTCACCGGTCTGAAGGATAGTTGGGGGAAGTAAAAATGTTGAGCCAATTCACCTACCAATAAATGGAATGTTGCTGTGAAGAATTTTGATACTCGCGCATACAACGTCTCCGATTTTCTTGAGTGGCAGTTGGCGGGACTACTTGACCTTTCACCTCAGTTTCAGCGGCGGTCAGTATGGACTGAGAAGGCGAAGTCATATCTGATCGATACGCTGATTCGAGGTAGACCGATGCCCAAGGTTCTGATGACTCAGAACTTGACCGAGGGTAGGAACGTCAGAACAGTCGTCGACGGACAACAAAGGCTTCGAACAATTCTTGGGTTTATCAACGGCGACTTCAAGCTATCCCGAGCTCACAACATAGAACTCGCCAATCTCACTTTTGACCAGTTACCGGTGGAGGTTCGCGGTGACTTCCTTAAGTATGAGATCGGCGTCGATCTGCTGTTCGATTTATCGTTTGAAGAAATCCTTGATGTCTTTGCACGCCTGAACACCTATTCAGTCAAACTAAACGCTCAAGAATTGCTGAATGCGCAGTACTTGGGGTACTTTAAGCAAGCAGCCTATCGAATTGGATATCGCTTTGTCCGTTACTGGATTGAGTCCGGTGTTTTAACGGAAAAGGAAGTCACGAGAATGGCTGAGGCGGAACTAGCCTCTGACCTGCTAGTTGCCTTAATTGGCGGACTCCAATCCAAAAAAGCTATACCTACTTACTACAAACGCTACGACGACGATGAGGAAACGACTGCCGCAGCGGAAGAGCGCTGCTACCAGGTTATGAGCTTCATCGGCGAGATCTATCCCGCAGACGCCCTAAAACAAACAAATTTCAGTCGGATTCACGTCTTTCATTCACTTTTCTGTACTGTTGCTCATGCTCTTTTTGGGCTTGAGGACCTAGAGCAGATTGATCGCCCCCAAATTTCGGCCGAAACAGTTGGCACGATGCGCAACCGTCTTGATGAAGTGAGTGCTCAATATGACGCAGTAACGGAAGGCATAGCGGCACCTCAGAATAATGATTTCCTAGAGTTCATTGAGGCGTCACGACGAGCCACAACCGACCTAGCAACAAGAAAGAAGCGCACGAAATTCCTTACAGAACAGTTGCTTGAGATTCAGTGATGGCACTTGCTGATGCTCATCTGGCGTTCCGAAAGGAGATGCTGATTTGCCATCTACTAAATCAGCAAATCAACGACACACCCCCTGCAAATGTTGCGCAGGCTAACCGCTTGCGCGAGTCGATCTTTCTCAACGCCTATGTCGCAGTTGAGCGTCTTCTGGAAACTACTTTTCTTGCGTATGCGTTAGGCGAACCAACGCTCTCCGGAGTCAATCCAGTGCGCTACTTGACGCCCAAAGACGAGCAACACGCCTACGAAATGATCAGATCGTCACAACCGTTTCTTGACTGGACGTCTCCTGACACGGTCGTCCAGAGATGCGAAACGTATTTTCAGAACGGCGACCCGCTGAAATCCATAATTACCTCGGCAATGGATCTACTTCGTCATGCGAAGCGTATTCGAAACTACCTCACCCACAGATCCAGGGAGAGCGCGAGCGAATTTAAGAAGACGGAGAACGCTCTATTGCCAACTCCACCCCTTGCACCCGCGTCTTGCTGCGGAGATTTTTTGGGCCTAGTTCCAACCGCTGGGCCCTGTAAACGGGTACAAATACTGACCTATTTCTTGAATGGTTTATCGGATTTCGGCGACTTGATCGTGGCTTAGAACGTAGCGCCACAAACCGATTCATCTGAGAACAGTGTCAGCCTGTTGAGAGGAACACTCTATGAAAGCCACCTGGAACAACACCGTCATCGCCGAGAGTGACGACACCGTGCTGGTGGAAGGCAACCACTACTTCCCCGAGCACACGCTCAAGCGCGAGTACGTCACCTTCAGCAACCACAAGACCACCTGCCCCTGGAAGGGCGAGGCGCATTACTACTCGCTCATGGTCAACGGCGACATGCTGCCCGACGCCGTGTGGTTCTACCCCGAGCCCAGCCCCGAGGCCCATCTCATCCAGGGCCGCGTGGCCTTCTGGAAGGGCGTGAAGGTGGAGGAATGAGTGCACCGCGTGCCAAGCCCCAGAAGCCCGCGCCGCGCGTGGTCGTCTTTGCCGGGCCCAATGGGGCGGGCAAGTCCACCCATGCGGATGCGATCCTGGCAACGCTTGGCATCACCACCTTTGTCAATGCCGACTTCATTGCGCGCGGCTTGTCGGGCCGGCACACAGAGGCCGTCACCTTCACGGCCGGGCGCATCATGCTGGAACGCCTGCACCAGTTGGCTGATGCCGGCGAAGACTTCGCCTTTGAAAGCACGCTCTCCAGCCGCACCTTTGCCCCTTTTCTGCGCGACCTCAAGGCCCGGGGCTACGGAGTGGCCATCTACTACTTTTCCCTCGCCAACGCCCAGCTGGCGGTGCGCCGCGTGAGGTTGCGCGTGGCCATGGGCGGCCACGACGTGCCGACCGACGTGGTACGCAGGCGCTTTGGGCGCAGCCTCAACAACTTCTATACGCTGTATGCCCCGCTGGCGTCGCGCTGGGCTATCTTCGATAATTCCAAATCACCCCATGCGCGGCTGGTTGCGACCAGCGAAGGCGATAATCTGACCATCACGGAACCCGCTCTATGGCTCAAACTGCAAAAAACCGCGAACCACGCCTGATGCCCACGCCCAAGGCGCTTGAGAAGGCTTTGGTGCAATCGGCCCAACAGGCTCGTCGGATGGCCAAGGCATTTGGTTTGGAAGTGCCTGTGGTGGCTGACAAGACCCGCCGCGTGCCAACGGGTAGGGCGTAAAGCTTGCATCCCAAAGACACCCTGGACACGCCTGCCCCGAACCTCGACGCGCTCTGGGCCAAGGAAGCCGAGGACCGGCTGGCCGCCTACCGCCGAGGCGAGATCGGTGCCCTGCCGCTGGCCGAGGTGCTGGGCAAGTACTTGGCCAAGCCGACCGACGCCAGGCTGCACCGTAAGTAGCTTCACCTGATTCGCACGTCAGCGACAGGCGCCACGCACAAAGGCCATGGCACGCCGCCCTCATTACCACGTCTACGTCATCGAGCTCTCGCCCGACGTGCTGTTCGAGCCCAAGTTCCGCAAGCGCAACCCGGACTACATCGAAGGCAAGCCCTGCGTCTACGTGGGCATGACGGGGCTGGACCCGGACGTGCGCTTCGACAAGCACAAGGCCGGCATCCAGGCCAACAGCTATGTGACGAAGTACGGCCTGCGCCTGCTGCCCGACCTGTACGAGGGCTTCAACCCCATGAGCTACCAGGACGCCCAGGAACGCGAGGTGGAAGTGGGCATCGACCTGCGCTCGGCCGGCTTTGGCGTCTGGCAAGCCTGATGCGGCCGGCGTGCCATGGGCGGGTTCCTGGCCGCAGGACCATGGTGCTACACTTTTGATAGCTTTTTGCGCATATTTCACCTGGGCTAGAGCCCATTTTCATTCATAAACTTCCAGCATCTCCAGCCATGACCGCCCTCACCCTGCAGCCCGTCAACGCCGATGTGTACCGCGTGCACACGCCCGACGGCGCGCACGTGGGTAACCTCAAACGCATCGGCGCGGTGTGGAAGTTCAAGGCGGTGGGTTATGACGAAGCGGGCCAGGTGGTCCCCGGTGGCGGCCCTTTCACCGACAAGCACAACACCACGTTGGCCGCGCCGGATGCCGCAGAGCTCAGCACCCGGCTGGGTGTGCGCTGAACCGGCGCCACCACCGGCGGCAAGTACACTAGGGCAACAGCCTGTGCCCTACAGGCCCCGCCTTCCGTGCAGATCGATCCCACCTCACTCATCATCGTCAACGTTGCCAACCTGTTGCTCATGGCAACGGTGCTGCCGTTCATCATGGGCCAGGGCCTGAGCCCGGCGGCCAGCCATGCGCGGCACTCGCTGTTCCTCAACGCCGCAGCCTGGATCTGCATGCTGGTGTCCAGCCTCTGGTATGGGCAGACACCCGACCTCATCCTGTCCACCTTGGCCATGGCTTTCATCAGCGCCAGCCAGTGGAAGCTGTACCGCGCGCTGGAGAATTGGCTGGGCCCACGCCCGCTGCGCGGCCTGCTGCGCTTGCTGGTGTGGATCATGCCGGTGGGTTATGCGCTGAGCTTCTCCAGCTACTCGGTACGCGTGGGCTGGGCCAACCTGGTGCTGGCGGCGCAGCTGCTCATCGTGGCGCGCGCCTGCCTCTACCCCAGCAGCCGAGGCTTCGGCCGCCGTGCCTGGCGCTACCCGCTGTTCGGCTGCCTGGCGGTGATGGCCGGCTTCACTGCGGCGCGCGGCATCCTGGGTGCGTGGTTCACCGAGCTGTACCCCTTTTTCCGTGCACCCACGCCGGTGAACATTGCGGCGCTGATCGGCGCCAACATGTCGCTGGTGCTGGGCACGATTGCCATCCTGGCGGCCTGGCGCGAGGAGGCCGAGCGCCAGCTGCACAAGCTGGCCAGCACCGACACGCTGACCGGCCTGCTCAACCGCCACGGCTGGACGATGCAGACGCGCCACCCGCTGCGCCAGGCGCAGCGCCACGGGCACCCGCTGTCGCTGCTGATGCTGGACGTGGACCACTTCAAGCGCATCAACGACACGCACGGCCACGAGGCCGGCGACGCGGCGCTGCAGTTCATCGGCCAGCTGCTGCAGCGCTGCCAGCGCGCGGGCGACGTGAGCGCGCGTGTGGGCGGCGAGGAGTTCTGCGTGCTGCTGCCCTACACCGACGCTGCCGCGGCGCAGGCCTTCGATGCCCGCCTGCGCGCCGAGCTGGCGGCCAGCGCGAGTGCCGCCGGCCTGCCCTGCGCACTGGACTTCAGCTGCGGCCACGCGCAGTACCGCACAGCGGGCGAGACGCTGGAGTCGCTGATGGCGCGCGCCGACGCCGCGCTGTACCGCGCCAAGAACAGCGGCCGCGGCCGGCTGGTGCTGTACGAGGCCACCCCGGCGACCTGACGTGGCCTGGCGCATGAAAAAATCAGGCCCACAACGCGCCGACTGCCTGACAATCGGAGCGGGGCCGATGCCGCGCAGGCCGCGAAGACGGGCCCGTTTTCTTGAGAACCCAACACCCTTTTATCCAGAGCCACACCATGAAAAAACTCAACGTCACCATCAATCTTCAGCTGTCCGTGCCGGACGACTGGGAACTGGTTGAAACCTCCGAAGGCACGCCGGTGGTGAAGATGCCCAATGGCGTGTTCATGGACC
>ERZ1292640.2057-Hain-H43-02um-R1-2057-length-16415-cov-8_pt1 | contig 16415 bp, 18 predicted proteins | sample MGYA00564404_ERZ1292640 | MGnify/ENA primary metagenome ERZ1292640 (study PRJEB36523, sample SAMEA6512636) | groundwater metagenome | collected 2019-01-08 | study: AquaDiva: Metagenomics assemblies of 32 groundwater samples
TCTGGTTGTCGGAGTACTTCCGGTACCGCGTCAACGCCTGCTCGCACAGCCAGGCGCAAACGCGTGTCTTCGCCCAGGTCGACAACACCGGCACCTTCGGTGTCTGTGGCGCGGTGTCGTCGAGCGCGGTGGCGTTCCCGCCGCGCAACGAGTCGTTGGACTTCCGGAATGCGCTGGAGGCGAAATATCGAGATGACCTTCGCCGCGGCGCCGGCCAGTCGGCGGTCGACAACGAAGGCGACGTCGTCTGGATTCAGGAGTACCTGCGCTACCGCGTCAATGGTTGCAGCCATGCCGTGGCCATCGACAAGGTGTTTGCGCAAATCGATGGGCGCGGGGTCCAGCCGGTCTGCCGGTAATATCAATCCGGCCCCAGCACCCATCCGCCGGAGCACCGAAGCACCCTGGCACCTCAGCACCCTAGCACCCTAGCACCCTAGCACCTCAGCACCTCAGCGCCCGCGCGAGGTATTATTCCGCCCGATGACCAGACGGTGCCTCATGCTTGCTGCCTGCCTGGCCGCCACCTCCGTGGTGACGGCCGGAGCGCAGGCCCGCCAATACCGCGCTCGCCTGTCGCCCGTGCCGCTTGACGTCGCCATGCAGGCGACCGTCGCCGGTTCCGGAGCGGTGACGGCCACCCTCAACGGCGCCACCCTCACGCTGACCGGCAATTACAGCGGCCTCCGCACCGCGTCGACCGTGGCGCGGGTTCACCGCAGCCCCCGGACGGCGATGCGCGGCCCGGCGATTGGCGATCTCAAGATCACGCCGGGCACGAGCGGCACCATTGCCGGGACACTCGAGTTGACCAAGGAGCAGGTCGACGACCTGGCCAACGGACGGCTCTACGTCCAGCTGCACAGCGAGAAAGCGCCCGAGGGAAACCTCTGGGGCTGGCTCCTCATTCAAGAGGGCAAGAAATGAAGACGTGGATTAGTTGTGCCGCCCTGGTGCTGATCTCGAGCGCCCACCTGACGCTGACCGCTCTGCAGACGCCGGCGCCGGCCGTCTATACCGCCGCGCAAGCGGCCGCGGGGCAGGCCTCATACCAGGCCAACTGCGCCAGTTGCCACCAGGCCACGCTGGTCGGCCAGAACGAGGCGCCGGCCCTGGCCGGCGCCAACTTCATGACGACCTGGCGCGGACGGACCACGAAAGATCTGGTCGAGTACATGGCGGCGACCATGCCGCCCGGGCGGCCGAGCCTTGGTGAAGCGGAGTACCTCAACATCACGGCGTTCATCCTGCAATTCAATGGCGCAGCCGCCGGTACACAGCCGCTGGCCCTGGCGACGACGACGGTGATCGGATCGATTGCGACCGGCCAGCGGGCGGCGACCCGGCCGGCCACGGCGGCCCCCGTGGGACCCGCGCCACCGGCACGTCCAGCGGCGGCGCCGCCGCGCGGCCATTCCGTCCGGGGCGAGGTCAAGAACTACCTGCCGGTTACCGACGCGATGCTACGCGATCCGGCTCCAGGTGACTGGCTCATGGCGCGGCGCAACTACCAGGCGTGGAGCTACAGTCCGCTCAGCGAGATCACGCCGAAGAACGTGAAGGACCTCAAGCTGGCGTGGAGCTGGTCGATGAACGAGGGTGGCTCCAACCAGCCGATGCCGCTCGTCCACAACGGCATCATGTACCTGACCCACACCCTCAACATGGTCCAGGCGCTCGATGCCGCGACGGGCGATCTGATCTGGGAGAACCAGGTCGGCCCGAATGCCGCCGTCGGGTCGTTTGCCTCGATGCGCAATATCGCCATCTACCAGGACAAGATCTTCCTGTCGACGACCGACGCCAAGCTCTACGCGCTCGATGCCCGAACCGGGGCCGTCGTCTGGAACGTCACTGTCGCCGACAACGCCAGGGGGTACTACCAGACCAGCGGTCCGCTGGTGGCTCGCGGCAAGGTGATCCAGGGACTGCAAGGCTGCGATCGCTTCCGCGCCAGCGAGCGCTGCTTCATCAGCGCCTACGACGCGAACACCGGCAAGCTGCTGTGGAAGTTCCACACCGTCGCGCGGACGGGCGAGCCGGGCGGCGACACCTGGGGCGCCTTGCCGGACGGCATGCGCGCCGGCGGCGATACCTGGATCGTCGGCAGCTACGATCCCGAACTCGATCTCGTCTACTACGGCGTTGCCCAGCCCAAGCCGTGGATGCCGGCGAGCCGCGGCACCAGGGTCAGCGACGCGGCGCTGTACACCGGTTCGACGGTGGCCATCAGGGTCGAGGACGGCAGCCTGGCATGGCACTACCAGCACATTCCCGGCGAGACGCTCGATCAGGATGAAGTGTTCGAGCGCGTGTTGATCGACAACGGGCCCGAGAAGGCGCTCTTCACCATCGGCAAGGCCGGCATCCTGTGGAAGCTCGAGCGCAAGACCGGCAAGTTCCTCGGCTACAAGCAGACCGTGTTCCAGAACATGTTCGACAAGATCGATCCCGAGAAGGGCACGCCTACCTACCGGCAGGACATCATCGACCAGAAGCTGGACGAGTGGCTGGCGGTGTGCCCCAGCACCGAGGGCGGGCACAACTGGCAGGCCATGACTTATCACCCGCCGACCCACCAGTTGATCATCCCGCTCAGCCAGTCGTGCATGGAGATTTCGGCGCGCAAGGTGGAGTTTGTCGAAGGCTCGGGCGGCACCTCGGCGGCCCGCCGGTTCTTCGAGATGCCCGGCAGTGACGGCAACGTCGGCAAGCTCCTGGCCATCGACGTGACGACGATGAAGGAAACCTGGAGCGTGCAGCAGCGCGCGGCCTACCTGACCGCGGCGCTCAGCACCGCCGGCCGCGTGATGTTCATCGGCGACCTGGATCGCCAGTTCCGCGCCCACGACGTCAAGACGGGCGAGGTGTTGTGGTCGGCTCGTCTGGGGACCGCCGTGCAGGGCTTCCCGGTCTCGTTCGCCGCCAACGGCAAGCAGTACGTCGCGGTCACCACCGGCGTCGGCGGCGGCAGCCCGCGCGTCGTGCCGCGCACGATCACGCCGGAGATCAACCCGCCGGCCAACGGCCACACGCTGTACGTGTTCGAGTTGCCGAAACGCTAGATGGCTGAACTCAAGACGCAGAAGACCAAGGCCTCGGTCAGCGCCTTCCTCAACGCCATCGAGGACGACCAGGTCCGCAAGGACTGCAAGACCGTGTCGGCCTTGATGCAAAAGGCGACCAGGGCCAAACCTGCCATGTGGGGGCCAGGCATCGTCGGCTTCGGATCGGTTCACCTGAAGTACGCCAGCGGACGCGAGCTCGACTGGATGGTCACGGGCTTTGCCCCGCGCAAGGGCAACATCACGCTCTACGTGCTTGGACATTATCCTGAGTGCGAGCCGCTGCTCGCGAAACTTGGCAAGCACACGCGCGGCGGGTCGTGCCTGCACGTCAAGCGCCTGTCGGATGTCCACATGCCGGCCTTGACGAAGCTGATCGCGGCAGGCGTGAAGCACATGAAGAAGCAGGACATTCGCGCATGATGGCAGGCCCGACCAGATAAGATCTGGCAATGGGTCGTGTTACACCGAAGAACCCTCGGGGTGGCGACGGGAACCCTTGGTCTCGATATCGAGCAGCAGGTATCGAGTTGTGCCCACCGCCCGCCGAAGATGACTGAGCAACCGCGAGACGTTAGACAGCCAACAACGATCCAGGTATTCTGGGCTGGGAACTAACCATGGTATGGCAGGACTTCATCAGCGTCGATCCGACGGTGGTCCACGGGCAGGCGTGCATTCGCGGTACGCGCATCCCGGTGGCAGTGGTGCTCGCCAATCTCGCCGATGGCGTTACGGCAGATGAATTGATTCGAAGTTATCCTGCCTTGACTCGCCCTTCGATTCAGGCCGCACTTGCGTATGCCGCCGAACTCGCCCAAGAGCGCGTCCTTCCGCTTCCTGCCTGACGACCCATGCGGGCAAAGCTCGATGAAAGCATGCCCATCGAGGCTGCGGGGCTGCTCCGTGCCGCTGGGTGGGAATGCGACACGGTCTACGACGAGCAGCTGAGCGGCCACCCAGACTTCGAGATCGCTGGCGTCTGCCGTGCTGAGGGTCGCGTGCTGTTTACGCTAGATCTCGACTTTTCGGACATTCGAACCTTCCCACCGTCAGGGTATTCCGGCATCGTCGTACTTCGTCCGGTAGACCCGACTCGAAGCGCCGTCCTCCAGCTCTTGAACCGAAGTCTTCCAGTGCTGCATCAACAGTGGGCCGAGAATCGACTTGGATCGTCGAGCCATCGAGAATTCGCACCAGGGAATAGGGACACGCATTTATGAATAGGCGACTGGGTCTGGCTCTGTACTTCGTCGCGGTGGCCACGAGCCTTGTCGGCGCGCAGTCACCAGCGCCGCCACCGTGGGCATACACGGTCAATCCGCCGCCGGGGCCAGGCGCCAAGCCCGCCCCGCCGGATCCCGCGCCGCAACAGGTGCCCGGCAGCAGCGTGTCGCTCACCGTCGCGCAGACGCGCGATGCGTTCAATCCGCCCGACTGGCATCCGTCGGCACACCCGCCGATGCCCGAGTCGGTGGCGCATGGCCGACGTCCAGAAATGCGCGCTTGCGGCTTCTGCCACCTGGTCAACGGCCAGGGCCGCCCTGAGAACGCTTCGCTCGCCGGCCTGCCGGCCGCCTACATCGTCCAGCAGATGGCCGACTTCAAGAACGGCGACCGCAAGAGCGCGGAACCGCGCATGGGACCGCCGAACGCGATGATCCAGGACGCCAAGGCGGCGACCGATGAAGAAGTTCGGACGGCCGCGGCCTACTTCGCGTCGTTCCCCTTCAAGAAGTGGATCGCGGTGACCGAGGCGGACGAAGTGCCGAAGACCCGCATTGCCGGGTCGATGCACGTGCCGACGGGTGAGGGCAGCGAGCCTCTTGGCCAGCGCATTATCGAGATGCCATCGGATTTGCGCCGCACCGAACTGCGCGACGCTTCTTCCGGTTTTATCGCCTACGTGCCGAAGGGCAGCATCGCCCGCGGCGAGTCGCTGGTGAAGACCGGCGGGGCCGGCAAGACGGTGGCGTGCGGCACCTGCCACGGTGCCGACCTGAAGGGGCTGGGCCCCGTGCCGCCGCTGGCCGGGCGCTCACCGAGCTACACGGTTCGACAGTTGTTCGACCTGCAGCAAGGCGTCAGGAAGGGCCCGTGGTCGGCGCTGATGAAGTCAGCGGTGCAGAAGCTCACCGTCGACGACATGATCGCCATCGCCGCCTACACGGCGTCAAGGGAACCCTAGTGCGCACCGTCCTTCGCCTCGTCCTCCTGCTTGTTGGTGTGTCGCTCTCCGCCGCCGGACCATCGGCCCAGCCGGAGGCGTTCGACCTGATCATCGCCGGCGGCCGCGTGGTCGATGGCACCGGCTCGCCCTGGTTTCGCGCCGATGTCGGGATCACCGCCGATCGCATCCGCCGGATCGGTGATCTCACCGGCGCGGCGGCGGCGCGCCGCATTGATGCGACCGGGCTGGTGGTGGCGCCCGGCTTCATCGATCCCCACGTCCACGCGCGCGAGCGCCTGTTCGAACTACCGACCGCCGAAGGCTACCTGCTGCAGGGCCTGACCACCGTCGTCGATGGCAACGATGGCAGTTCGCCCCTGCCGCTTGGCGCCTACCTCGACAAGGCGGCCGCGGCGCACTTCACACCCAACCTCGCCTTGTTTGTTGGCCACGGCACCATTCGCGACGCGGTGATGGGCTCGGCCAACCGCTATCCGACCACGGCGGAACTGGATCGCATGAAGGTGCTGGTGGACGCAGCCATGCGCGATGGTGCCATCGGCCTGTCAACCGGGCTGGCGTACATACCCGGGACGTTTGCGGCCACTGACGAATTGATCGCGCTGGCGAGCACCGCCCGCGAACGCGGCGGCATCTACATTTCGCACATGCGCGACGAGGGAGGGAAGGTCCTGGATTCGGTGCGCGAGATCATTCGCATTGGCGAAGCCGCCCGCATCCCGGTGCAGATCAGCCATCACAAAGTGGGCGGCCGGCAGCAGTTCGGGCAAAGCGTGCAGTCACTGGCGCTGATCGACGCCGCCCGCAAGCGTGGCGTGGATGTCACGTTCGATCAGTATCCCTACACCGCATCGCAAACCGGCCTGAGCCTGATCTTTCCCCGGTGGGCGTTGGCCGACGACAAGCTGAAGGAGCACCTGGCCGCGCCGGCGTCCCGCCGCGAGGTCAAGGCCGGCATGCTCGAGTTCATCGACGAGCGTTTCGGTGACGATCCGGCGCGCATTCAACTGGTGCGCTGCGGGTTCGACCCGGCGTTGTCGGGCAAGACCCTTGCTGATCTGCTGAAGGCGGCCAACCAGCCCTTCACGCAATCGGCGATGGCCGACATGGTCATCGAGTTGCAGCTCAAGGGCGGATGCAGCGCGATCTTCCACGCCTACGACGAGCCGGACGTCGAGCGATTCATGAAGTCGCCATTCGGCATGATTGGGTCCGACGGCAGCCTGACCAAGCCGGGCGACGGTGCGCCGCATCCGCGCGCATTCGGCACCTATCCGCGCGTGCTGGCCAGATACGTCGGCGAGCGCCAGGTGATCTCGCTGGAAGAGGCCGTTCGCAAGATGACGTCGTTTCCAGCCGCGCGGCTCGGGTTCTCGGATCGCGGGCTGCTGCGCGAAGGCCTCGCGGCGGACGTGACCGTGTTCGACCCCGCCACCATCGCCGACCGTTCGACATTCACCGACCCGCATCACTATTCGGAAGGCGTGCGCTACGTCGTCGTGAACGGCACGGTCGCCGTCAGCGACGGCGTCCACACCGGCGCCCGCCCCGGCCGGGTGCTGCGCGGGCCGGGCTGGAGGCCGTGACCATATGATTCCGCCGCGGAAGGTCCATCCCCTGATCAAGGTGGCCGTCGTACTGCTGCTGCTGGCCGGCATCGGCTTGCTCTTCGTCCGCTCGGCGCAGGACGTGCGGGCGGAACCCTATTTGGTGTCGTCGCTGCACCTCAAGGGCTGGACGATCGGGATCGACACCGCGTCCGACTCGCAGGGCTCGGTCGTCTCGCTGCGGCCGCCCGCCGAGCTGCCGATGTACCTGTTTCGGCAGTTGTTCAGCCGCCAGATGGAGTCGATGGGCACGCCCAGCATGCCGGGCATCCCGCTGGCACTCCGGGCGGAGCTGCCGGCGACGGTCACGCCGGGGCAGGTCCTGGAGCTTGCGCGCTCGATGGGACTCGAGCAGGCGGCGATCACACCGACGTGCGTCGGCTACCGCCGCGTGTCGGCCATGGGCGCGACCCGGCAGCTGTACTACGTGCTGTTCGCGGTGGCCGGGTTCGACGCATTCCGGGCGGCGCTCGCGCAGCAATCGGGTCGTGACTTCAAGCCGGACGCGCTGTCGCCGGTGTTGATGATGGCGGCACAGCCCGACTTCACCGGCTGGATGCCGATTGGCGCCGATGCGGCGCGCGACTGCATCGCGCCGGTCGAGGTCGAGTAGGGCACCCCTCTATGGAGTGCCGCGTCGCCCGCCGTCAGCGCCCGCGTGCGCAGAACGCGCGCCAGTCACGCTCGGCGTCGTTCAGCGAGCGGCCGTAGATCTCGCCAAAACGTTTAACGAACTCCGCCGAGTCGAGGCGTTGCAGCTGCTTGACGCGCTGCGGGCCGCCGGTCTCGAGCAGATAAGCCAGGAACGACGCGCTCGCGTTGTAGGTCATTTGCTGATCGTGCGAGTCCCACTGGTCATCGTCCACCAGGGTCGACAGGCTGGGAATCTGCGCATCGCGCCGCGCCGTCCAGTCACACAGGAACGTGCGCCCCAACTGGTGGAAGCGCTCGGACAACACGGCCGACGGCAGGCCCTCGCCCATGAACGATGTTCCCGGCCGGCCGATGGCATTCTGCTGGATGACGTGATTGACCTCGTGCGACAACAGCACAAAGAGGCCGTCGTTGAGCGGCGCGACCGCCGTCGCGCGCACCGATTCCGTGTCGGGATAGGCCGTGCCGGCCCGTTCCGAATCGAGGCCGGCGTCGGCCGCCGAGTTGTACAGAAACACCGAGACGCGCCCGGCATAGCGGATGTCGAGCGCCCTCAAGGTGGCCTCGTACTGCTCGTCGAGCACTTCGGCCAGGCGCCCCGCGTTCTGTTCGGCAAAGCTCCCGGGCCGCACGTTGAACGAATAATGCGTGGTGTCGAGCACCTGCCAGTCACCCTTCACCGGCGTCGGGCCGTATACCGCATGGCAGCCGCTGCCGGCGGTGGCCGCCAGCAACAATGACAGCAGCACCCACTTAGCGCTCATACATCGCTCCCACCGTGAACCGGGACCGGCCGAACGTGATCGAATCATGCGACGCGAAGCGCCCCTCTCCCGAGTTGAGGTACGACACGACGATGGCCGTGCGGCCATGGACGCGCACGGCGGCGTGCACGCCGAGATGGGTCTGCCATCCGCCGCCCCACCCATCCAGCTTGGTTTCCACCTCACCGCGGTGCCGCGACGTGCCTCGTCCGATCGAGAGGCCGTTGCCGAACGTGGCCAACAGGTCGAGACGGGACCGGTTCAGCCGCGCTGCGATGACCGCCGAAGTACCGAAGTTGAGGACGGCGGAGCGAAGGTCGATGGCGGGAGCAAAGTGGCGAAGGAAGACGAGTTGTTCGACGTCGGCTCCGGCGCCGATGCCCAGGTCGAGGCCAAGCAGGCCGACGTTCCGGAACGGGTAACGCCGGTATTCGTAGCGCGCGCCCAGCCGCCGCGCGCGGTCGCCGTCAGGCGCGTCGAGGGTCCTGACCGGAGAATGCAGCGAGAAGCCGCGCGCGAGCGCGATCGACGCGTCGAAGTGGTGCACCCGGCCAGGGCGTTCGCGATCGTAGGTAGCGATTAGCGCGGGTCCGTCGCCCCGCCACTCCATTGGCGAGGCGTCGACGGGACGCCCGGACCGGGCGACATCGCGAAGCCAGAACGACTCGTAGCCCGCCGCAGCGGTCCACACCGGTGGTGATGAAGACGGGCTAGTGGACGGGGCCAGCGATTGGGCGCCGGCCGGGGCCGCGGAAAAAAACCCTGCGAGTGCGAGGTTTCCCGCGACGCGGGCCAGCCATGAGCGGTCCATGCCATGCCATTGGCAAGAACCGCGCCTGTCGCATGTGATTCGTCACACGCGACAGGCCACCGGTCACTTCTTCGTCTTGGCCAGGTAGGCGGCCTTCAGCGCATCCACGAAGCGGGCATCGACCAGGCCCGGCGGGTTGCCCTGGTAGTTCAGGTTTCGGTCGGCGCGGAACTTGTCGACCGCGGCGATGGTCTCGTCGTCAAACGTCGCGTAGTCGCGGGTGTACGCCGCCGAAGCCTGGCGCGTCTCGGTCACGGCCTTGTCGTAGGCGGCGGGATTGGTCTTGCGCAGTTCCTGCATCTGCGGCGTGTTAGTGCCGGCCGGCGCGCTCGGAAAGGCGGCCAACGCCGGCTGCCAATAGCCCAGCGCGTGCAGCATGCGCTTGAGTTCAATGACATCCGCGCCTTCCACCTTCGAGAAGGTGCGGTAGCCGAGCCGGCGCCCGGTCGTGTAGTAGATGCGCTTTAGTTCGGCGACCGGTTCGGGATGTTCGCCGACTTCGATCGCGAGGGCGACGTGATCCCCGCCGCGGCCCGGATCGTTGGGGTCGGCAATCTTGATCGCCGCGGATTGCAGGTTGCCCCAGCGGCGGTCGCCGCCCTTGGCCTGGCCCGCTTCCATCGCCAGGATCATGCGCTCGGCCAGCGGCATGCTGGTGCCGGCGGTGGCTTCGAATGTCGTGGCGACGGCCTCGACCACTTCCGGCCCGACCATGATGTTGGCCTGCACGGTGTAGTTCAGGCCTTGCCGGCTGCCGGCCCAATTGCCGTTCTGCTTGCCGGTGTGGGCGGCGGCGCGGCCCCGCATGTCGATCAGGGCCAGTTGGCGCGATTCGCGTTGTTCGTCGTCGGCCAGCAGCTGGGCAAGCGCCGCCTGAGGCTCGACGCCTTTTGCCAGCAGGTCCAGGCCGCGCGGTCCGTATTCGACCATCGTCGAGGCCTGCGTGCAGACGGCACCGATGCCGGCGCGCACGTGCGGCACGGCCCGGCCGACAAACGGCACGCGCGTGGTGACGCCGGCGCCCGACTGCCCGGTGACCGGGTCGATGGCGCACAGCGAGAACGTCGAGTACTGCGGCAGGCCTTGGTCGTTGATGGTCACGCCGTCGGCCGCGCGCTGCTGCGCCAGCGCGTTGACGGAGAGAAGGCCACCGAGAGCGGCCACAGCAATCAGCTTTGTGTTCATCCTATTCTCCGCACTTCCGCACCTGAGCACCTGAGCACCTGAGCACCTGAGCCCCCTACCTGACCCATAGTCCCCGTGTGATGGTCGGCGAGCCGCAGGCTTCGAACCAATCGATCCCTTCGCTCACCAGGTCGAACTTCAAGCCGTAGCGCCCGGGCGCGGCCGGCGCAGGCACTTCAATTTGCACGGCAGTCTCGGCACCAGGCGCCAGGTCGTGCGGCAGCCACGCCCGCGCGTAATCGCGATTGATCATGGTGCCATCGTCGGCCGTCAGTTGGGCGCCAAGGCGGACCAAGCGCCGGCCGTAACTGGCCTGTGCCCGGAACGGTCGCGTCGACTGGTTCCTGACCTGGGCCGTCAGCGTGAGCGGCGCGCCGGAGCGCGTGAAGAACGGCAGGTCGGGCAACACCGTGCGGACGTCGATGTCGGCGCGCGGCGTGGCGCCGGGAATGGCGTTGCCGAGGTTATTGCTGTCCCAGATCTCGTAGCGGATGCGATTGTGATCGGGCGTGCCCGGCGCGAACCGGCGCGAGAAGCCGTCTTCGGGGTGATCGGTAATCTCCCAACACAGGCGATCGACGCCCAGGTCGGCGGCCATCTGCCGCGCCCGCGCCATCTCCTCGTCGTGGTCGTTCCAGTTGAACAGGATGTAGCGCCAGTTCACGAACGGCACGTCGCGGCCGCTCCTGGCCTTCTCGTCGAGGAGGGCGCGCAGGTTGCCGATGGCCTTTTCGAAGTTGCCGCGCTGGCGGTACTTCACATAGGTATCCTGCGACGAACCATCGAGCGAAAAGGTCACTTCGTCGATGCCGGAGCGTGCGAGCTGGCGGACCTTCTCTTCGCTGAAGGCGAGGCCGTTGGTGCTGGTGTAGAGGTAGATGTGCGGGAACTTCGTCTTGATGTACTCGCACATCTCGACGGCGCGCTTGTGGAGGAAAGCCTCGCCGTAGTTGAAGAAGTCGATGCGCCCGAGCGCCGGACCGGCCTCGTCGACCACGCGCGTGAACACGTCGAAGTCGAGCATGCCGGCCTGGCGGGTGCGGGTGATGCCGGTTTCCGGTGCGCAGCAGGCGTTGAGGCACGAGATGTTACACGCGGCGGTGCATTCGATGTAGAGCCGGCCGGGAATGGCGGCGACGTTCAGGTCGCGTTGCGGCGGGGCCTCGCCGGGTGCGAGTGGCAGCTTGAGCGGGCAATCGCCGCAGAACGAGGAGCCGCCGGCGTTGAGGTCGGCGCGCAGTTGCGAGGCCGCCGGCCCACGCCAGATCTCGGCCACCGAGGTGGTGCGGGTGTCGCCGAGCACGCGCCTGGCATAAGGATCGGCGCAGCCGCACACCATGCGCCCATCGCACAGCAACACGCCAATCGACCACGGCCACGAACACGTGAAACGTGTCGCCTGATAGTTGAGCGACATGAAGTCCTGTCTGCTAACCTGTAACTTCTAACTCTTCCCAATCTTCTTCAGGTACGCCTCGAGCTTGTCGTTCTCGTATTTCACCTGGTTCAGGAACAGGCTCTCGGCGAGATAGGCCCGCCGTTCCTCGTCCGTCAGTTGATCGATCAGGTAGTTGATCTCGCGGTTCATGTCCTCGAACGAACGCTCCAGCTCGCGCTTGGCCGTCACTTCGTGGAACAGCGCCTCGAGGACGGCCAGCAGGTCGCCGTCGAGGACGATCTCGGTGCCCGACGTGGTCTTGATGCTCCGCATGATTAGCTCCCGAAGCTCTGAAGCGCGCCCGCCTCGTCCGGGAACATCTTGAGAAAGTTGTGCGCGCCGGTCATGGTCAGCATGGTCTCGACCCGCTTGTTGACGCCGGCCAGCCGCAGCTCGCCGCCGGCCGCCGACGTCTGGCGGTAGAGGTCCATCAGGCAGCCGATGGTGGCCGAGTCGACGTAAGTGACCTTCGACAGGTCGATCATCACCTTCTTGTCGCCCGCGGTGAGCAGCGACATGACCGCGCCGGAGAAATCGGCCAGCAGCGGATACATCAGTCGCGTTTCGCCAATGCGGACAATGGCGACGCCTTGAGCACGGTCGGTCGTGAGATTCATCCGGTTACCCCTTCGTCTTCCTCTCGAATGCGTTGCACCTGGCGAGCGAGTTCAGTGCGTCCGCGATTGATGCGCGATTTCACGGTGCCTTCCGGCAGGCCGAGCTGGTCGGCGATTTCCTGGTACGACAGCTCGTGGAGGTCGCGCTTGACCACCGCCTCGCGCAGCGACGGCGGCAGTTCGGCCATCGCCTTGCGCAGCAGCTCGACGCGGTCGGCCTGCTCGAGGGCCTGGTAGGCGTTCTGGCCCGGCGCCGCCGGCGTCAGCTCGCCGGCATCGACGTCGCGGTCGATGGTCTCGCGCTCCTTGCGGACACTGCGGTAGTGGTCGATACACAGGTTGCGGCTCACGCTGACCAGCCAGGTCTGGAAATTCGCACGGCGGTCAAAGGTGTGCAGCGACTTGAAGATCTTCAGGAAGATGTCCTGGGTCAGGTCTTCGGCTTCGTCGTGGCGGCCGGTGAACTTGTAGGCGATGTTGAAGACCTTGCGCCGGTGCTGGCGCACGATCTCTTCCCACGCGGTCTGGTCGCCGCCCAGGCAGCTCGCGATCAGCGTGTCGATGGCTTCAGTGGGCGCTGGCGAGGGATCAGGCATGTGACAGTGGGCCGAGGACGAGGCCGTCCCCGACCCGGAATCATACCATTCCATCACGCCCGGATTGCCCATCCGGCGCGATAGAATCAGGGGAGTGGCTGTCACCACGCCCTCGACTTCTCCAGACCTGTCCACCGCCCGGCTCCAGGAGATCGCTGCCGCCGTTGGTACGCCCTGCTACGTCTACGACGCGGACCTGATTCGCGCCGCTTACGCCACGCTGGACCAGGCGTTCGACGGTTATCCGCATGCCATCCACTACGCGCTGAAGGCCAATTCGACGCTGGCGATCGTGCGGCTGCTGCAGGGGCTGGGCGCCCACGCCGATGCCAACTCGCTCGGCGAGGTCGACGTGGCGACGCGGTGCGGGTTCCGCTGCGGCCAGATCGTCTTCACCGGCGTCGGCAAGAGCGCCGCCGAGATCGATCGCGCGGTGTCGCTCGGCCTGCTGGCCATCAACGTCGAGTCGCCCGGCGAGCTCGATCGCATCGACCAGCGCGCCATCGCGCAGGGTACGGTCGCGCGCGTGGCGTTGCGGGTCAACCCCGACATCGACGCGAAGAGCCATCCGCACATTTCCACCGGGCTCAGGTCGAACAAGTTCGGCGTGCCAATCGACGAGGCACCGGCGCTGTTCCGCGAGATGGCGGGCCGCAAGGGACTGGAGCCGGTCGGCGCGCACGTCCACATCGGCTCGCAGATTACGACGCTGGAGCCCTTGCGCCGCGCCGCCGAAGCGGTGGTCGCCCTGGCGCAGGCGCTGCGCGAGGAGGGGATCAACCTGCAGCATCTCGACATGGGCGGCGGGCTGGGCATTTCCTACGATGGCAGCCCGGTCGTGGACCCGGCGGAGTACGTACGCGCGCTCGTGGCCGCGACCCGGAGCAGCGGCCTCAAGATTGCCATTGAGCCCGGCCGCGTGCTGGTGGGCCCCGCCGGCCTGCTGCTGACGACCGTCGTCGACGTGAAGCAGTTTCCCGGCGCCAAGCGCTTCGTCGTGGTCGACGCCGGCATGACCGAATTGATGCGCCCGGCCCTTTACAACGCCTTCCACCGCATTGAGCCGCTGGTGCCGCGAGCCGGCGAGCCCGGCCCGGTGGACATCGTCGGGCCGATCTGCGAGAGCACCGACGCCTACGCGCGCGAGCGGCTGCTGGCGCCGGTGGAGGTGAATGACTTGCTGGCCGTGCGCGACGTCGGCGCGTACGGCGCCGTGATGGCGCACACCTACCTGCGGCGGCCGCTCTCGCCGGAGGTGATGGTGGAGCACGGCGAGTGGCGCGTGATTCGCCGGCGCCAGACCCTCGACGAACTGCTGTCTCTTGAGCAATAACGTGGCTGCGCGCGGACATCTCATCGCCTTCGAAGGGCTCGATCAAAGCGGCAAGCAGACCCAGGCCGAGCGGTTGCTCGCCGCCTTTCGCGCCGCCGGCCTCGGCGCCGAGTTCCTGACCTTTCCGGAATACACCACCGCCATTGGCGCCGAGATCGGGCACGCGCTGCAGGGCGAACGCCACTACGACCCCGACACGCTGCAGCTGCTCTACATCGCCAACCGGTTCGAGTTCAGGCCGCGGATCCGGCAGTGGCTCGATGAAGGCCGCATGGTGGTGTGCGATCGCTACCTGGCCTCGAGCATCGCCTACGGCGAGGCCCAGGGGCTCGATGCCGGCTGGCTGACGCAGATCCAGAGCCACCTGCCGCAGCCGTCGTTAACGCTGCTGCTCGACATCCCGCCCGCCGCGTCACTCAACCGCAAGCAGGTGGCGCGCGACAAGTTCGAGCGTGACCTGCCGTTGCTGGGCCGCGTGCGCGAGAGCTACCTGGACCAGGCCGGTCGCGATTCCGGCTGGGTGCACCTTGATGGCGCACGCGACAAGGACGCGGTGTCGGCCGACGTGCTCAGCGCCGTCCGGACACGACTCGGGCTGCTGTAAGCGCCCGCACTTCTTTCACCCCGGCTCCCTTCAACACCCGGGCACACGCCTCCAGCGTCGCTCCGGTCGTCGACACATCGTCGACGAGGACGACTACCGATGCCATGTGGCGTCGGGATTCTTTGGAGCCTCGGCGAAGGCGGTCAGCCGGACCGTTCGCCAGGGCAAATGCGTCACGCACGTTCTGGTGACGCGCCTCCGCCGGTAACTCAATCTGCGACGCCGTGAACCGCACCCGTTGCAGCAGTGGCAGGACCGGCAGGGCGAGTTGCCGCGCAAGATCGTCCGCCTGGTTGAAGCCGCGTTCGCGCTGGCGCCGGGGATGGAGCGGAACCGGCACCACCAGCTCCGCCCCGCGCAGCAACGCGGCTCCGCGTTCCCGCATCAATCCACCGAGTGGTTTCGCAATCGAGCGCCGGCGCTCGTACTTCAACGCGTGGATGATGTCGCGCAGGCGTCCGTCGTAGTGATCGACCGCGCACGCCCAATCCACCGCGTGGTCCCGGTGGTGCTCGTGCACGCCGGTGCCCTGGCGAATGGCGGCCCAGCAGCGATCGCAAACGGCACCGTCCAGCGGCCGCCGCAGCAACTGCGCGCATGCCGCGCACGGTGGTTCGAAAAGGGAAGCGAGGAGGACGTTGGCGAGGGCGCGCCCGATCATGGGCGTACCCTCGGGCGGGTCGGGCGGGTCAGGCGGGTGGGGCCGGTGGGGCGGGCAAGGGAGCTAGTCCTGGTCGGGAAGTTCGTGGCGCACGGCGCTGCCCCAGAGGCGATCGAGGGCGTAGAAATCGCGCGCGTGCTTCGAGAAGACGTGGACCACGAAGTCGAAATAGTCGAGCAGCACCCACTCGGCGCGCGCGTAGCCTTCCACGAGCGACGGCCGTTGTTTCTGCCCCTTGAGCGCTTCTTCAATCGAATCGGCAATGGCCTGCACCTGCCGCGGATTGGCGCCCGAGCAGATCACGAAATAATCCGTGAACGCGCCCGCCTTCTTCAGGTCGAGCACCACGACGCCGCTGGCCTTCTTGTCCTGTGCCGCCTCAATCACCGCCTGGATCGACTTGGGCAGCTTCGGGACGCGTGGCGCGGTTGTCTTCGTAGGCTTGGGTTTCCGCGGACTCGGGGTTTTAGCCATGCAAGGTGCTTTCCAACTGTCAGGCAACCCTAAAGGGTCGCCTCCACATATAGACGATGAGTGGATATGTACGACGCGACAGAATCGGGAACCAGGCCGCGAATGCTCTCGCCGGCCCGCACCCGCCGCCGGATTTCGGTCGATGAAACGTCGGGTGTCGCGGTCTCGATCAAAATGACGCGGGTCTTGTCGTCAGCCTTGGGGCTCGAGGCGTGCCTGCCCGCCGTAGCTTCAGCGGAGGTGGGGGGCTTGAACAGGTCCGGTGTCGTCATGCGGTCGGCAAGGTCGGGGACACGCGCTTGCAGTGAGTGTAGCGTGATTCCGGGCCGAGCGACGACGGCGAAGTGGGCGAGGTCGAGCACGGCCGGGTAGCGCGACCACGTGGCAATTTCTGCAAACGCGTCGGCCCCGATGA
>ERZ1292640.1003-Hain-H43-02um-R1-1003-length-23518-cov-8_pt1 | contig 16414 bp, 12 predicted proteins | sample MGYA00564404_ERZ1292640 | MGnify/ENA primary metagenome ERZ1292640 (study PRJEB36523, sample SAMEA6512636) | groundwater metagenome | collected 2019-01-08 | study: AquaDiva: Metagenomics assemblies of 32 groundwater samples
TGCCCGAGGTGCTCAAGAGCGCGCCGCGCGAGCGGCTCGTCGCCTTCTACCAGAAATGGTACCGGCCCGACAACATGGCGGTGATCGTCGTCGGCGACCTGCCCGTTGATGAGGCGGAGCAGCTGGTCCAGAAGCGGTTCGGCGTGATTCCGGCGGCGAAGGGCGTTGCGGCCTCGGTCGACGCCAGCGTGCCCGCGCACAAGGGCACGCTGATCAGCATGTCGACCGATCCCGAGGCGCAGGGCTGGTCGGTGTCGATGGCGTTCAAGGGCAAGGTGGAAGTCGACAACACCGTGCGCGGTTATCGCAAGTCGCTGACCGAGCAACTGGTCTCGCAGATGTTGAACCTGCGGCTGGCCGAGATTTCGCGGCGGCCCAACGCGCCGTTCCTGGGCGCGCAGGCCGGCGGCTCGAACATCGGCCGCACGCTGGAGTTGTTCGAGATCGAAGCCGCCGTGCCGGAAGGCCAGATCACCGAAGGCCTCGCCGCCCTCATGCTCGAGGCCAAGCGCATGCAGCAGTTCGGGTTTTCAGAAGAGGAACTGAACCGCGCGAAGGCCGGGCTGCTCGCCGGTTACGAGCGCGCGTACAAGGAGCGCGGCACGGCCGAGAGCCCGGGCCTGGCCAACGAATACGTGCGCCACTTCCTGGAGCAGGAACCGATCCCCGGGATCGAGTTCGAGTACCGGATCGCGTCGACGTACTTGCCGACCGTGACCGCGGCGGAAGCATCAGCCCTGGCCAAGGGGCTGATCACCGACGAGAACCGGGTCGTGCTTGGCGTGGCGCCGGAGAAGAAGGACACGCCGCCGCCGACGCCCGACATGCTGCGCAACGCCATTACCCGCGCCAGCGCCGCGCCGGTCGAGCGGTGGGCCGATGCGGCGTCGGGCCGCGCGCTCGTCGAAAAGGTGCCGCCCGCCGGCAGGGTCGCGTCGCGCCGGGAGGTGGCCGATGTGGGCGCCACGGTCCTCACCCTGTCAAACGGCGTCGAGGTGTGGCTGAAGCCCACCGACTTCAAGAACGACCAGATTCTGTTTACCGCCTACGCCCCCGGTGGCTCGTCGCTGGCCAGCCCGGCCGACTACAAGAATGCCAGCTTCTCGACGGCCATGGTCGGCGTGGGCGGCCTGGGCGGGCTCAGCCCCGTGGACCTGAGCAAGATGCTGTCGGGCAAGATTGCCCAGGCCTCGCCGAGCATCACGGATTACACGCAGGGCATCAGCGGCTCGAGCACGCCGAAAGACCTGGAGACGGCACTGCAGCTCAACTACCTGGCGCACACCGCCCCCAACATGACGCCCGAGGTCCTCGATCTGATCAAACGCCGGCTCACGGGCTCGCTGCAGAACCGGGATCAGAATCCGCGCGCGGTCTTCGGCGAAAAAGTCGAGCAGGTCAACACCTCGAATCATTACAGCGCGGCCGCTCTGACCCTGGCCGACGTGCCGACGTTGAACCTCGACACCATGAAGTCGTTCTACGGCGCGCGGTTTGCCAATGCCGCCGACTTCACCTATTTCTTCGTCGGCGCCTTCACTGTCGACGGGATCACACCGTTGCTCGAAAAGTGGGTGGCGACCCTGCCGTCGCAGGGCAAGAAGACGTCGGCGTATCGCGACATGGGCGTCAAGTTCCCGGCGGGCATCGTGAAAGAAGAAGTGAAGAAGGGGAAGGAACCGGCGGCCCAGACGGTGCTGTCGTTCTTTGCCGACCCCGGTTTCGACGAGTACGAGATGCACCGCGCGCGGGCGGCCACGCAGGTGTTGAGCATCCGCCTGCGCGAGATTCTGCGCGAGGAACTGGGTGGCACGTACGGCGTGTCGGTCGGCTTCAACAACTCGCCGCCGCTCAAAGGCTATGGCGCCATGGTCATCCAGTTCGGCAGCTCGCCCGAGAACCTCGACAAGCTCGTCTCGGCGTCGCTGAAGGAGATCGAGCGCCTCAAGGCCGAGGGTCCATCGCTGGACGATGTCAACAAGGTGAAGGAGATCGAGCGGCGTGACCTCGAGACCAACGCGCGGCAGAACGCCTACTGGATGGGCTCCCTGCAGACGGTCCACATGTTTGGCTGGGATCCGGGCCGCATCAACAAGCGCCTCGAACGCACCGAATCGCTGACGCCAGAGATCGTGAAGACCATGTTCCAGAAATACTTCCCGATGGACCGCTACACGCTCGTCACGTTGAAGCCGGAAGCGTAATGCGCTGGCCTGCTGCGGTGGCACTCGTGTTGCTCGGTGGCCTGTCCGCCGTAGCGCTTGGCGCGAAGGCGGAAGGCAACCCTTCAGGGTTGCCTGGTCGCCGGGAGGCCGAGTTCGTCTCGGATGAAACTGGCATCGAACCCCTCGCTCTCCTTCGCCTGGCGCGCGGCCTGGATCTCGATGTTTTCGACGAGCGCCACCAGCTTGGCGCGTAACTTCTTCGCGCCGGCGGCCTAGCGGGCGAGTGCGTCGGGCTCTGGCGGTGGCTCGTCTTCGGGCTCGAGCCGCGGAGCGGCGTCGAGCGCGGCTGCCGCAGGGGCAGGGGGCCTTATCCAGCAGCGCGTCTTCGCGCGTTGACGACGACCACCCGTACGTCCTCGATACCGGCGAAGTGCTTGCCGTTGAAGGTCAGCAGGCGGCAATCACGTTGGATGGTCCCTGACGTGGCGCCTCAGGCACCAGGCGCGCCCCAGGCCGCTCGTTGCGCACCAGAATAATCTCTTCCCGGTCGTGCTCGAGAGCATCGAGCACGGCGCTGAAATTCCTGGCTACCGCCGTTGCCGAGAGTTTCTTCACCCGATCATGCTATCTGATTCGCCCATCGCGACGGTGATGGCGAACCAGGTGTTCACTGGCCATCCAGCAGCCACCGATACACCGGCAGCACCTCCACGCCCGGCTCCCCGGGATCCGCGCACACCTGGACCAGGTCTTCCGCGCCATCCGGGAAGCGCGCGTGGAAGTCCACCTCCAGGCCGTCCTCCGTCTTCACTCCGTCGACAGCGGCACCGTGCTGATCAGAAACGCGTCCACCAGGTGCGCCACCCTCGCGTGAACCGCGCCCTTCGCAACGCCGTGCCCGTGCGCCACCCTTCAGGGTTGCCTGGTGCAGACGATGCACGCTGAAGCTCGCGGCCGGGTTGCGCAGGCAGTGCCGCGTCACCGACCGCAGCGCCGCCACCTGGGTCACACCGTGGCGTTCGACGACGTCTCGGAAGAGAACGGTGTCGACATAACCCTGGAGCAACTCGATCCGTAGCATGAGGTCGAGGCCTTGGGTCTCTGTGTAACCGCCCTCCAGCAGATATTCCAGGAACCGCTTCTCCAGCAGCGACCGCTCGGCACTGGTCACCTCCCGCACCGGCCGGGCCGGTTCCTGCCCGCGGTGCCGGAGAAACTCGCGAAAGCTGAACGGCCGGACCACGGTCTCCAGGCCGCGTCCGCGCCGCGACGCGTGCACTTCGCGGCTGAGCATCTGGCAGTAACTGCCAGAGGAAAGAGATCTTACCGGCACCACGGAACGAGACTCCCAAGGCGCACGAGACAAGCCCGGCTCCGACAAATTTGGTGTTAGACTGGCGGCGTTCAGTGCCCCACCCTCCGGTGGTAACCCCTATCCGATGCTATGCGTCGGAGGTCATCACTCGGTCGCGCTCGTCGTCGGGAGTGTCAACGCAACCCGGAGCACAGACGAATGTCCGACCCGGCTCGTGATTCTGCGAAACACGAAGGCGCAGCCTCCCGCCGCAGTTGGCAACCCTATGTGGTGGCCGTCACCGCTACCGCCGTGGCGGCGGCCCTGCGGCTGTGGCCCCTGCAGGCGCTCGAAGCGCGCGTCGCCTGGTTGACCTTCTATCCGGCCGTCGTGGTGGCTGCCCTCCACGGTGGATTGGCAGCCGGCATAATCAGCGGCGTTCTCTCCTGTCTGACGGTCTTGTTCCTGCTGCCCCTAATTGTCGGCCGGACCTTCATCGGTGATTCGGTTGACTGGCTGGGCCTGGCGGTGTTTTTTGCCACGAGCATCCTGATTTCGAGTCTGGCCGAGGCCACGCGGTCGGCACGCGCGCGAAGGCTGGAGGCGGAAGTCGAACGTGACCGCTTCTTCACGCTATCGCTTGACATGCTGTGCGTGGCGAAGTCGGACGGGTACTTCAAGAGCCTCAATCCGGCATTCACACAGACATTGGGATGGAGCGTGGCCGAACTCCAGGCCCGGCCCTTTCTGGACTTCGTGCATCCCGAAGACCGGGCGGCCACGCTCCGCGAGGTCGCGAGGCAGGTTGTCGGAGGGGAAAGCGTGTTGAGCTTCAGTAACCGCTACCGGCACAAGGACGGCTCTTGGCGTTGGCTATCGTGGAAGTCGGTGCCTGCGGGTCAACTGATGTATGCCACCGCGCGCGACATCACTGAACTGCTTCGCGCACAGGACGCGCAACGCCAACTGGCCGCCATCATCGAATCTTCGGAGGACGCGATTCTGAGCTGGAATCTGAGCGGCGAGGTCACGAGCTGGAATCAGGGAGCGCATCGCCTGTTCGGTTATTCGGCCCCAGAAATCATCGGCCAACTGCTCGCAATCCTCATTCCGCCGGACCGGGTCGAGGAAGGCATGACGGCGCTGGACCGGCTGGCAGGTGGAGGGCGTCTGGAGCCTTTCGATACCCAACGCCGGCGGAAAGACGGAACGCTGATCGACGTGTCGGTCACGATTTCGCCACTCAGGGACGCTTCGGGGCGGATCATCGGGGCGTCCAAGATCGTCCGTGACATTACCGAACGACGGCGGGCCGAAGCGAGGATTGCCCAACTGAACGCCGACCTGCAGGACCGGGCCCTCCAGCTCGCCGATGCGAACAACGAACTGGAAGCCTTTGCCTACTCGGTGTCGCACGATCTGCGGGCCCCCCTGCGGCACGTGCACGGCTACGTCGACATGTTGGAGCGGGCCTTGGCCGGCCAGCTTTCGGAGAAGTCGCAGCGGTATCTGAAGACGATCGCGGATGCCAGCGTGGAGATGGCGCAGCTCATTGACGACCTGCTCGCGTTTTCGCGCATGAGTCGAGCCGAGATGCACGCCTCGCGCGTCGACCTGGGCGCGTTAGTGCAGGAGACGATCCAGGAGCTGAAGAGAGCGACGCCGGGCCGGACGATCATCTGGGAGGCGGCGCCCTTGCCGCCGGTCGTCGGTGATGGGGCCATGCTCAGGCAAGTGCTCGTCAACCTGCTCGACAACGCGGTCAAGTACAGCCGGCTGCGAGATCCGGCGCGAATCGAGGTCGGTTGCGCCGGCCAGGAGGATGGGCGCGCGATCTTCTTCGTACGCGACAACGGCGCAGGGTTCGATATGCAGTATGCCCATAAACTGTTCGGCGTCTTCCAGCGACTGCACCGAGCCGAGGATTTCGAGGGCACCGGCATTGGCCTGGCCATCGTCCGGCGGATTGTCGCCCGGCATGGCGGTCGCGTCTGGGCCGAAGGCGCCGTCAATCGGGGCGCTGCCGTGTATTTCACGTTGGAACCATCAACAGCGGCGACCAGCCGCGACTGACAAGAGAAAGAGCAAACGCAATGAATCCCTTCCACCGAATTCTCCTCGCGGAAGACAGCCTGCAAGACGCGGAACTGACGACCGAAGCACTCACGTCCCACAACTTGGCCAACGAGGTCGTCCACGTCCGGGACGGTGCCGAGGCGCTCGACTACTTGTATCGGCGCGGCTCGTTCGCCGGCCGTGTCAACGGTCAGCCCGCCGTCGTCCTGCTGGACTTGAAGATGCCAAGGGTGGAAGGGCTGGAGGTATTGCGCCAGATCAAGAGCGACCCCGATCTCAAGCTCATCCCCGTCGTCGTGATGACGTCCTCACGTGAGGAACAGGATGTCGTCAACAGCTATCAACTCGGCGTCAACGCGTACGTGGTCAAGCCGGTGAAGTTCAATGAATTCGCCGATGCCGTGAGGCAGCTGGGCGTGTTCTGGGCCATCCTCAATGAACCTCCGCCCGGGAGCCGGTCGAACGAAGGTCGCGTCGTGGGATAACACGTGCCGGACGAACCAGCGAGACGGAAAACATGAAACGACTGCTTCGGATCTTGGTCGTCGAAGACTCAGAGAATGACGCAGAGCTCCTGCTCGAAGAGCTCCGGCGCGGCGGCTTCGAGGTGAAGTACGTGGTGGTGGACACGCCCGAGGCCATGCGCACGGCGCTCGCCGACCATACTTGGGACGTCGTCGTGTCCGACTATACCCTGCCGGCGTTCAGCGGTCTCCATGCGTTGGCGCAGCTGCAGGAGACGGGCATCGACATTCCCCTGATTATTACCTCCGGCACGATCGGCGAGGAGACAGCTGTCGAAGCGCTGAAGGCCGGCGCGTCTGATTTTCTCGTGAAAGGCCGCCTCGCCCGCCTGGTGCCAGCGATCGAGCGCGAGACGCGCGAGGCCGAAGGACGACGAGCCCGGCGCGCGGCGGAAGAGGCACTTGGCAACATGCGCGCGCGGATGCAGTTTACCCTCGAGGCGTTCGGCATCGGCGTCGGCGAGTGGGACCTGCGGGCCAACAGCATCGTCGCGACGCCGGAATTCGACCGCCTGCACGGCCTCGTATCGGGGAGGTCGCGGGACTCCTTCGAGGCTTACGTCGATACTGTTCATGCCGATGATCGCGGCGCGGTCAGGGCGAAGGTCGAGCAGGCCATGCGCGAACACGGTGATTGGAGCGTTGAATACCGGGTCAGGCGCGCGGATGGACGCCTCCAATGGGTCCGGTTGCTCGGGCGGACACTGTTTGACGATGGGCACAACCCCGTTCGAATGATCGGCGTGGGGCTCGACATCACCGCACAGAAGGATCTCGAAGAACAGCTCCGTCAGGCTCAGAAGCTGGAAGCGATCGGGGGTCTCGCCGCCGGCTTGGCCCACGACTTCAATAATCTGCTGACGATCGTCGAAGGCTATTGCGAACTCCTGGCCCCGCGTCTTGCCGCCGACGCCGAGGGCATGCGGGATCTGGACCAAGTCCGTCGAGCGGGTGCCAGCGCCGCCGCCCTGACCCGCCAGTTGCTGGCGTTCAGCCGACGGCAGGTCCTTTCCCCGCAGGTGGTGGACCTCAACGGCATTCTGACGAACACCCGCACGATGGTCCGACGGCTCCTCGAGGAGAACGTGCAGATTGACTTCAGGCTCGCCGATCGCCTGCCGTCGGTCAACGTTGATCCCGGGCAGATCGAGCAGGTGCTCCTGAATCTGGTGATCAACGCCAGGGACGCGATGCCAGACGGCGGCGTGGTGACGGTGGAAACCAGTGAGGTCTTCGTTGATGAGCCGTACGCACGCACTCATCTCGACGTGCAGCCGGGGCCCTACGTCCTCATCTGCATCAGCGACACCGGGACCGGGATGTCTCCCGAGGTCCAGTCCCGGCTATTCGAGCCGTTCTTCACGACGAAGGAAAGAGGGCGCGGAACTGGTTTGGGCCTGGCCACCGTGTACGGCATTGTGCGACAAAGCGGCGGCCACATTTGGGTGTACAGCGAAGTGGGAATGGGCACGACATTCAAGATTTACTGGCCCGTGGCACAGGCGGCCGCGCCGGCTCCCGAAATCGCACCGGTGAGGCGAAACCGGGCGGAACTGGCTGGCGAAGAGACCATTCTCGTGGTGGAAGATGCGGAGCCGCTGCGGGCGCTTACCGAGCGGATTCTCCGGCGGAACGGCTACGCCGTCCTGAGCGCGGCCAACGGTGAGGAAGCCCAGCGCGTGTGTACGGAACACCAGGGCCCGATTCACGTTGCGTTGATGGATGTCGTGATGCCCGGCATGAGCGGCCGGGCAGTGAGCGAATGGATCGGACGTTTCCGGCCGGCCACCAAAGTCGTCTTCGTGTCAGGCTATACGGATAACGCGATTACTCATCATGGCATCCTCGAGCCCGGCTTGACGTTCTTGCCGAAGCCGTTCACGCCCGACGCCTTGCTGAAGGTGATTCGCGACGTGCTCGCGTGACGGAACCGGAAGAATGAACCGGGTTACGGCGCAGTTGGTACGAGCCGAGGAGGCGATTCGACCGCGAGTGATCCGCATCGCTCTGGTGAATGTCGTCGACGAGGCCAAGACAAGCGCCTTTGTCCTGGCAGGCGGTCAATCTGAGACGACGAAGATGACGGGCGCGGCGGAGGACCGGTGGCGATGCGGCGGCATCCCACGATGTGGGGCATCACGCCGACGCCCGCCGGGAGGTTGCCACCGCCAGTCACTTTGAGATGCGGCCATCGGAGATCCCAGTCCTGAGATCACAAGATCCCGAGATCACCAGATCCGGTACAATCGACAGTTCCTAATGGCACCTCAATTCGTTTACACGATGAAGGGGCTCGGGAAGACGTATCCTCCCGACGCTCAAGTCCTCAAAGACATCTGGCTGTCGTTTCTCCCGGGCGCCAAGATCGGCGTGCTCGGCTTGAACGGCGCCGGCAAGTCGACGCTGCTGAAGATCATGGCCGGCGTCGAGACCAGCTTTACCGGCGAAGCCTTTCCCGGCCAGGGCGTCAGCATCGGCTACCTGCCGCAGGAGCCCGTGCTGAACCCGGCGAAAGATGTCCGCGGCAACGTCGAGGAGGGGGTCGCCGAGATCAAGGCGCTGCTCGACCGCTACGACGCGGTCAACGCCAGGCTCGGCGAAGACATGACGCCGGAAGAGATGGACAAGGTGATGGACGAGCAGTCGCGGCTGCAGGATCGCATTGATGCGACCAACGCCTGGGACCTCGATTCGCGCCTCGACCTGGCGATGGAGGCGTTGCGCTGCCCGCCGCCGGATGCCAACGTCACCACGCTGTCGGGCGGCGAGCGCCGCCGCGTTGCGCTGTGCCGCCTGCTGCTGCTGTCGCCGGACCTGCTGTTGCTCGACGAACCGACCAACCACCTCGACGCCGAATCGGTGGCGTGGCTCGAACGGTTCCTGAAGGATTACCCGGGCACCGTCGTCGCCATCACCCACGATCGTTACTTCCTCGACAACGTCGCCGGCTGGATTCTTGAGCTGGATCGGGGCAGCGGCATTCCCTACGAGGGCAACTACACCGGGTGGCTCGAGCAGAAGTCCAATCGTCTGCAGTTGGAGGAGAAGACCGAGAGTAAGCGGCAACGCTCGCTGCAGCGCGAACTCGACTGGATTCGCATGTCGCCGCGCGCCCGCCAGGCCAAGGGCAAGGCGCGCCTCAACGCCTACGAACAGTTGCTCGCCGAAGACACCGCCAAAAAGGTCGACACCGTCGAAATCTACATTCCGCCCGGCCCGCGGCTGGGCGACATCGTGGTCGAGGCTCGCGGCCTGAAGAAAGCATACGGCGACACGGTGTTGTTCGAGGACTTGACCTTTACCCTGCCGCCGGCCGGCATTGTCGGCGTGATCGGCCCCAACGGCGCCGGCAAGACGACCACCTTCCGGTTGATCACCGGGCAGGAGCAGCCCGACGCCGGCACCATCAAGCTCGGCCAGACCGTGCAGGTGGGCTACGTCGATCAGTCACGCGACGCGCTCGATCCCGACAAGTCGGTCTACGACGAGATCACCGATGGCCTCGACGAGCTCGAGATGGGGAAGAAGACGGTGGCGTCGCGCGCCTACGTCTCGTGGTTCAACTTCAAGGGCGGCCAGCAGCAGCGCAAGGTCGGCACGCTGTCCGGCGGCGAGCGCAACCGCGTGCACCTGGCCAAGCTGCTGCGCAAGGGCAGCAACCTGCTGTTGCTCGACGAGCCGACCAACGACCTCGACGTCGACACGCTGCGCGCGCTCGAGGAGGCGCTGCTCAACTACGCCGGCTGCGCTGTGGTCATCAGCCACGATCGCTGGTTCCTCGATCGCATTGCCACCCACATCCTGGCGTTCGAAGGCGACAGCCAGACCGTGTGGTACGAAGGCAATTACCAGGATTACGAGGCCGACCGGAAGCGCCGCCTGGGCGCGCAGGCCGACCAGCCGCACCGCATCAAGTACAGGAAACTCACCCGAGGTTGAAAGTGTTCGTAGCGGCGGGTCTTCAGACCCGCCTGCAGAAGGAGACAACGATGAGCGCAGACCAGGCAAAATTCTTCGCAACCACGATTGGCCAGAACCTGCAGGGCGAGTGGATGCACACCTTCAAGGTGATCTCGGCCGTGCCCGACGGCAAGAAGGACTACAAGCCCGAGCCAAACTCGCGTTCGGCGTGGGAGCTGGCCCACCACATTGCCATCTGCGACGTCGGCTTCCTGCACGCGGTGGCGGCCAACAGCTTCGGCGTCTTTCCGGCGAAGTGCGATGCCAAGACCATTCCCGAGCTTGCCGACTGGTACAAGCGCGAGTTCCCGAAGGCCCTCGAGAAGGTGCTGACGCTCGATGGCAGCCACCTGTCGCAGATCGTCGAGGCGTGGGGCATGAAGCTGCCGTCGATGACTTACCTGATGTTCTGCAACAACCACATGATTCATCACCGTGGTCAACTGACGACCTATATCCGCCCCATGGGCGGCAAGGTGCCGGCGATGTACGGCGAGAGCTTCGACGAGAAGATGGGCGGCTAACGTGCGGTTTGCGATCATCGCGGTGGGGGCGCTGTGGCTCAGCGCCTGCACCGCGGCCGCGCCCGACACGGTTCTTCTCAACGGCAGGATCTTCACTTCCAATCCATCACAACCGTGGGCGCAGGCGCTGGCCATCCGCGGTGAGCGCGTGGTGGCCGTCGGCGACGCCGCACTCGTCGAGCGCGAGGCGACCGCGTCGACCCGCCGGATCGATCTGGCGGGCCGGGTCGTCATTCCCGGCTTGAACGACGCGCACCTCGCCCTCGACGGCGCGACCCCCGCCAACGTGCGCGTGCTGGGCGCCGAGGCGTTGTCGCACGGCGTCACCTCCCTGCAAGTGTTCTCCGTGACCCCGGTTGCCGACACCGTCCGGGCATTTCGCGAGGCCGGCTTGCCGTTGCGCGTGCGCATCCTGCGCATGCCGGCACCTGACGCGACCGGCGTAAATCGCGATAGCCGCCCCTTCTTCCCGCCTCAGCCGACGGCCCGGCTCGACGTCCGCGGCATGGGATTCGTGCTGGCCGGCGGCGACGGCGAGCGGCTTCGCCAGGCCGTCGGGTGGGCGTACGGGAGCGAGGACCCGATTGCGGTGGCCAGCCTCGACGCCGAGTCGGCCGAGGCGTACGTGGCGGCGCTCGAGGGGCACGGCGCCGCCGACGTCTGGAAGGCCAAGCGGCCGCGGGTCGAGCTGCCGCTGGCCATGCCCGCGCCGTGGTACGCGCGATTGCCTCGCGTTGGTGCCGTGGCGGTGCAAACGCCGCGGCCCGGCGCGCCGCTGCGCTCGTTGCTCACCGCCGGCGTCCCGCTGGGGCTGGGGTCAGGCGACCGGTTCCGGGGCTTCGACCTGGTTCGGCTGGCGACGATGACGGCGCTCGGTGACGAGGCGCTCTCGGTCGAGCAGGCCGTGATGGCGGCCTCCGAGGGATCGGCCGTGAGCGAGTTCAACGAGGCGCACAAGGGGCGCCTTGCCGTCGGTGCCTTCGCCGACCTGGCGGTGCTGTCGCACGATCCCTTCGCCGTGGGCGAAGAAGAACTCGGCCGCATCCGCTCGGTGTTGACTATGATCGGTGGACGGCCTGTCTACGATGTTCCCAGACCTTAGAGCATTTCTCGACCAGCTCCGCCGCGATCGCGACCTCGTCGAGATCACCGCGCCCGTCGATCCCGTGCTGGAAGCGGCCGAGATCCACCGGCGGGTGATCGCGGCCGGCGGGCCGGCGCTGCTGTTCACCAACATCAAGGGCGCCGCGTTTCCGCTGGCGACGAACCTGTTCGGCACGCCGCGGCGGGCCGAACAGGCCTTTGGCAAGCGGCCGCTCGACTTCATCAAGCGCGTCGTCCACCTCGCCGAAACGGTGCTGCCGCCGACGCCGGCCAAGTTGTGGGCCGCGCGCGATATCGGCCTCGAGTTGCTGAAGGTCGGCACGCGGCGGCTCGCCACCGGGCCGGTGCGCGAGGTGGTGACGAGCGACGTGCGGCTGGATCGCCTGCCGGTGATCACCTGCTGGCCCGATGACGGCGGCCCGTTCGTGACCTTTCCGCTCGTCTATACCCAGCATCCCGAGAAGCCTGGACACCGGCCTACGCCCGGCTCCGGCGGGGCCAGCAACCTCGGCATGTACCGCATGCAGGTGTTCGACAAGGCGTCCACCGGCATGCACTGGCAGATTGGCAAGGGCGGCGGCTTTCATTACGCCCGCGCCGAGGCCCGCACCGACGCGCTGCCGGTGACCGTGTTTCTCGGCGGACCGCCGGCGCTGATCCTGTCGGCCATTGCACCGCTGCCCGAGAATGTGCCCGAACTGATGCTGGCGTCGCTGATCGCCGGCGAGCGGCTGCCGCAGGTCGCCGGCCCGAATGGTCATCCGCATCCGCTGATCGCGAGCGCCGAGTTCGCGCTGATGGGCCAAGTGGCGCCGCGCGTGCGCCGGCCCGAGGGGCCGTTCGGCGATCACTACGGCTATTACTCGCTGCAGCACGATTACCCGGTCTTCGAGGTGCGCCAGATCGCGCACCGCAAGGACGCCATCTATCCGGCCACCGTGGTCGGCAAGCCGCGCCAGGAGGATTTCTTCATCGGCGACCTGCTGCAGGAGCTGCTGTCGCCGCTGTTCCCGCTGGTGATGCCGGCGGTCGAGCAGTTGTGGTCGTACGGGGAGACCGGCTACCACTCGCTGGCGGCAGCGGTCGTGAAACAGCGTTACAAACGCGAGGCCATGGCCAGTGCCTTCCGCATCCTGGGTGAAGGGCAGTTGTCGCTGACCAAGTTCATCCTGCTGACCGACCGGTACGTCGACCTGAAGAACTTCCGCGCCACGCTCGAGCACGTCCTGGCCCGGACGGATCCGCGCACCGACCTGTATGTCTTCTCGAACCTGTCCATGGATACGCTGGACTACACCGGTCCGGTCGTGAACGAAGGGTCGAAGGGCGTGTGGCTGGGGCTGGGCGATCCGATCCGCGACCTGCCGCGGGCGTTTGCGCCGCCGGTGCCGCCGCCCTCGGACGTGACCGGCATCCGTGTCTATTGCGGCGGCTGCCTGGTGGTCGGCACGCGCGGCTTCGCGGACGATCCGCAGGCGGCCGGCCGCGTCGCCGCGCACCCGGCCTTTGCCGGCTGGCCGCTGGTGGTGGTGAGCGACGAGCCCGAGCGTGCCACCCGCAGCGACATGAACTTCCTGTGGACCACCTTCACTCGTTTCGAGCCGGCGGCCGACATCCACTCGTCGGCCCAGCGCGTGGTGCGCAACCACATTGCCTACGAGCCGCCGGTCGTGATCGACGCGCGGATGAAGCCCTGGTATCCGGCCGAGGTAACCTGCCGTCCCGACGTGGCATCACAGGTAAGTACGCGGTGGCACGAGTACTTCCCGGGCGGCAAGGTTCCGATGGGCGATTCGGAGCGCGGACACCTCGATTGAGCAAGCCCTCCGCTTTGCCAGGGATATGGCGGCCAGGCAAGCCCCAAGTCCCAGGCCCCAGGCCATGGGATAATCATTTCGTGAGTGACACGACGACCAACGGCATCCGCGTGCAGGTGACGACCAAGTTTCTTCCCGAGCGCAGTTCGCCGAAGGACCAGGAGTATTGGTTTGCTTATTTCATCCGCATCTCCAATCTGGGGGCGGAGACCGCGCAACTGCTCAGTCGCCATTGGGTGATCACCAACACCGATGGCGAGGAGGAGGAAGTGCGCGGCGAGGGAGTGGTCGGCGAGAAGCCGGTGCTGGCGCCGGGCGCCGCCTACGACTACAACAGCTTCTGCCACCTGAAGACGTCGGTTGGCACCATGCACGGCAGTTACACCATGGTGACGCCTGAGGGCGACACCTTCGAAGCGCGCATCGCCCCGTTTACGCTGGCCGTGCCTTACGCCCTGAACTAAGCGGCCTGGGACCTGGGACTTGGGGCTTGCAAGCCCCAGGCCTCAGGCCTCAGGCCATCAGAAAACACCCTATGGCCCTTCTCCGATCCGGCGCCCCCAGCATGCGACGAGCCGAGCGCTCCTCCGCTCGTTCCACCGCGCCGGCTGGAGCCGATCCGCGGTCAGCAGCCAAGAAGAAGATCGACTCGGCGGCCGCCTGGCGCGAGTTCCGCGAGTTGGTGTGGGTCCACCGCCGGCGCCTGGCCATCGGCCTCACGCTGATGATGATCAGCCGCCTGTCGGGGATCGTCCTGCCGGCCCTCTCCAAGTACGTCATCGACGATGTGATCGGCAAGGGCCGGCACGACTTGCTGATGCCAATTGCCCTGGCGGCCGGTGGCGCGACCGTGGTCCAGGCCTTCACCAGCTTCTTCCTCGGGCAGACACTCGGCGTGGCCGCCCAGCGCGCCATCACCGACATGCGCAAGAAGGTGCAGGCCAAGATCATGCGCCTGCCGGTGCGCTACTTCGACTCGACGCAGAGCGGCGTGCTGCTGTCGCGGATCATGAGCGACGCCGAGGGCATTCGTAACCTGGTCGGCACCGGCCTGGTGCAACTGGTCGGCGGCGTGCTCACGGCGATCATCAGCCTGGGCGTCCTGCTGTACCTGAACTGGCGCATGACGGCGGTCACGGCCATCGTGCTGGCGCTCTTCGGTATCGGCATGGCGACGGCCTTCAAGCGGCTGCGGCCGCTGTTCCGCGAGCGCGGCAAGATCCAGGCTGAGGTCACGGGCCGCCTCACCGAGGCGCTCGGCGGCATTCGCATTGTCAAGAGCTACACGGCCGAGAAGCGGGAAGAGATTGTCTTCACGCAGGGCGCGCACAAGCTGTTCCGGAACATCGCCGCCTCGATGACGGGCGTCTCGGCCACCACCTCGGGCAGCACCGTGATCATCGGCGTGGTCGGCGTGATCATGATCTGGATGGGCGGCAACGACATCCTGGCCGGCAAGATGACGCTGGGCGATTTCGTGATGTACATCTTCTTCATCGGCCTGCTGGCGGCGCCGATGATCTCCATCGCCTCAATCGGCACGCAGATCACCGAGGCGTTCGCGGGTCTCGATCGCATCCGCGAGATCATGAACATGCAGACCGAAGACGAGGCCGATGCCGGCAAGCCGTCGCTCGGTCCGATTGACGGCGACATCCGCTTCGAAGACGTCTGGTTCGAGTACAACCCCGGGGTCCCGGTGCTGAAGAACGTCTCGTTCCAGGCAGCGCCCGGCACGACCACGGCGCTGGTGGGGTCGAGCGGGTCGGGCAAGAGCACGCTGATCAGCCTCGTGATGGCGTTCAACCGGCCGATGAAGGGCTCCATCTCGGTCGACGGCCAGAACCTGATGGACATCCCGCTGCGCGATTACCGTGAGCAACTGGCGTCGGTGCTGCAGGAGAATTTCCTGTTCGACGGCACCATTGCCGAGAACATCGGCTACGCCCAACCGGGCGCCTCGCTCGACGAGATCAAGGCCGCGGCCAGGCTGGCCCACTGCGAGGAGTTCATCCTCAAGTTCCCCGAGGGCTACAGCACCATCGTCGGCGAGCGCGGCATCAAGCTGAGTGGCGGCCAGCGCCAGCGCGTCTCAATCGCCCGCGCGATCCTGGCCTCGCCCAAGGTGTTGATCCTGGACGAGGCCACCTCGAGCCTCGACAGCGAGAGCGAAGAGATGATCCAGGATGGCCTGAACGCGCTGCGGACCGGTCGCACCACCTTCGTGATCGCCCACCGCCTGTCGACCATTCGTAGCGCCGATCAGATCCTGGTGATGGAAGGCGGCGAAATCGTCGAGCGCGGCACTCACGATGAACTGCTGGCCCGCGACGGCCGCTACCGTCAGCTTTACGACAAGCAGTACAAGCTGGAAACCAACCGCTTCATCAACCCGGGTGAAGACTGGACACCGGAGGCGCCAAAGGCGGTCGTGCCGAAGCCAGCGTCGTCGCAACTCTAAGCCCAACGAGCGGCACAGGCGCGAGCCCCAGGAGACCGCGAAGCGGGTGACCCCCACGGGCGTCGCAGACGCCCGGCTCCAGAACACCGTCTTTTGACGCCCTATCCATCCGTTTTTCCATTGGAACCTTTACGGGCGTTCGCCAGTATTTTCATCACTGAGGGACGAACGACGTGCTGAACAATCCGGCTGACATTCTTTCGGTAGTGTTACGCGGCGCCCTGGGGCGCTCCGGGCGCAAGCGCGCCAGGCGCGCGACCCGTTTCGTGACCGGCCACGGCGGCTTCCTGACGGCGAGCACCGTGCTCGCGGCGGCGGGTGTGGCGTGGGGCATTTACGACTCGATGAAGGGGGCTAACGTCCCGGGTGGCGGCATCGCTCCGATGGGCACAGCCCCGGCGGGTGCGACGGTTCCGCCGATTCCCGTGCTGCCCGCGGACCTGCCCGATCCCGTGCTGCAGATGATTCGTCTCGCCGTGTCGGCCTCCA
>ERZ1292640.1722-Hain-H43-02um-R1-1722-length-17962-cov-8_pt1 | contig 16410 bp, 15 predicted proteins | sample MGYA00564404_ERZ1292640 | MGnify/ENA primary metagenome ERZ1292640 (study PRJEB36523, sample SAMEA6512636) | groundwater metagenome | collected 2019-01-08 | study: AquaDiva: Metagenomics assemblies of 32 groundwater samples
GTCTCCGCGGTGCCGCCCTGGTCCTGGGCGCGGTGTCGGTGACCGCTACCGTGATGCCGGCGCGGCGCGCGGCGCGGGTGCTGCCGATGGACGCCCTGCGCGCCGAGTAGCCGGGCCGGCGCGTCCGGCCGTTCCCTCACGGGCGTCGTCCGGTTCTCCAGCCGCCGTAGCCTTATGGGAATAAGTTTCCCCTGAGCGGCTATCTACACTCCGTGGGGCCGTCTTTCGCGGCTTCGAAAAGGAGCAGGTATGCAGATCCGAACGATCGGCGGGGCGACCGCGGTGGCGCTGGTCCTCAGCGCGCTGGCGGCGACCGCCCAGGACACCATGAGCAAGCCGATGGCCATGGGCAAAGAGAAGACCTACACCGGCTGCCTCCAATCCGGGCCAACCGCGGGTACGTTCATGTTGGCGCATCCGGTGGCGGAGATGGCGATGGGGAAGGACGCGATGGGGAAGGGCGCCATGGGTAAGGACGCCATGGGGAAGGACGCCATGGGGAAGGACGCCATGGGGAAGGACGCCATGGGCAAGGACGCGATGGGCAAGGACGCCATGGCGAAGGACGCGATGGGGAAGGGCGCGATGGAGATGCCCGCGCTGTCGATTACGAGCAAAAGCATCGACCTCACCAAGCACCTGGGCCACAAGATTGCGGTTACCGGCGCCGCTGATGCGATGAGCAAGGACCCACACGCCTTTTCCGTCAGCGCCTTGAAAATGATCGCCGCGCCCTGCGGGTCGTAGCCACCGTACTTCCCCATCGGTGTGCTTTGACGGCGGCGGCAGCTTCGTGCTTCCGTCGCCGTCGTTTTGTACGGTCGCTCGCCCCCGCCCACGTAAAGACGACGGCGTTGACCCCGGAATATCGCGGTGAGGCGCGGGTATCCGATGAATGTTGCACTTACATTCACCGCGCGCTCGCGCGCGCAATCACGAGGGAGTCAAAGATGAACTATCGTATCGGAATCGCGCTGGCCGGCCTGATGATGGCCGCAAGCGCGGCAGTGGGCGCGGCGTCCCAGCAGGAGGAACGGCGGTCCAACCCGGTGGCAGGCGCCGTGTACGCGGCGTCGAATTCGTCGAGCGGCAATACCCTGTTGGTGTTCGACCGGCGGGCCGATGGCCGAATCGAGCCAGCGGGCAGCGTGGCCACAGGTGGTGTTGGTACCGGCGCCGGGCTCGGCAACCAGGGCGGGCTCGCGTTTTCGCGAGACGAGCGGTGGCTGCTGGCGGTGAACGCCGGCAGCAACAGCGTGTCGGTGTTCGACGCGCGGCGCCGGCGTCCGCGCCTGGTCCATGTGCAGCCCACTGGCGGCCTGCGCCCGGTCAGCGTCACCGAGAGCCACGGTGTCGTTTACGTGCTTCACGCCGGCAGTGACAGCATCACCGGCTTCACACTGGACGCCGCCGGTCGCCTGCAGCCCCTCGCCGGGTCGACCCGGGCTCTGAGTGGCACCGGCACGGCTGCCGCGCAGGTCGCCTTCTCACCCGATGGCGGCGTGCTCGCCGTCACCGAGCGAGCGACCAACCAAATCGTCACCTTCGAGGTCGATCGCGACGGCCTGCCGGGTCTGGCGCAGGCACAGCCATCCAATGGCGTCACGCCGTTCGGCTTTGCCTTCGGAAAGCGTGGCCAGTTGTTCGTTACCGAGGCCTTCGGCGGCGCCCCGGGGGCCAGCGCGACGTCATCGTACGAGATCGATCGCGCAGGCGCGCTGTCGACCATCAGCGCATCGGTGGCCACCAATCAGACGGCCGCATGCTGGCTGGCGCTCACGCCGGACGGCCGGTTTGCGTACGTCACCAACGCGGGCAGCGGTTCCATCTCTGGCTATCGCATCGACGTTGAAGGTGAGATCGCGTTGCTCACCGACGATGGCCGCACTGGCGTCACCGGCGATGGCAGCACACCCATCGACCTCACGGTTACCGGCAACGGCCGGTTTGTCTACTCGCTGAACAGCGGGACGCACACCATCGGCGCGTTTCGCGTGTCACGCGACGGCTCGCTGACCGCGCTGCCGTTCGCTGAGGGGCTGCCCGTCGGGGCGAACGGGCTCGTGTCGCGGTAAGGCTTTACCGGCGTGGGCGGCGCACCGTGCCGCCCACGCCGGGATTCTCGAGGACAAACGCAGTGACCATGCTCATCCATTCCAACACCGTCGCGGCGGCCATCTCCCGCCTCGCCCTCGGCGCCGTGCTGCTGCCGCACGGCGCGCAGCACCTGCTCGGACTGTTCGGTGGTTCCGGCTTTCAAGGTACGGTGGCGTGGATGACCACGTCGGCCGGCATTCCTGCACCGCTCGCGGCTCTGGGCATCGTCGTCGAGTTCATCGCCCCGATCGCGCTCATCCTGGGCGCCGGCTCGCGCCTGGCGGGCGCATTGCTGGCGGTGTTCATGGCGGTTGCCGCCAGCACGCACGCGGCCAATGGGTTCTTCATGAACTGGTTTGGCGCGCACCCCGCCGGCACCGAGGGCTTCGAGTATCACCTGCTGGCCATCGCGATGGCGGTTACGGTGGCCCTGCAGGGAGGCGGCCCGCTGTCGGTCGATGCCCTGATCGCGACCCGCGCGCGCCGCCTCAGCGCTGACGTTCGAAGGTACGAACCAGGTCGTTGACCGGTCCCTGTTCGCGCAGATGGCAGCTCGTGCACGCGCTGCCTCTGCTCGACACGGAGAAGGCGACCGAGCCGGTCGGGCTGAACTCCGCCCACACCCACCCGTTGCCGGCCAGTGCGCTGCCGGCGTCCTTGTACATCACCGCATACAATGTGGTGGCGGCGTCGGCGCGCGGCTTCACTTCCTTGAAGATGATCGACCCGTCTGGAAACGCCCCGCCCGTGGGCAGCCGCCCGTTCTGCAGCGCCCCGAGCGCGCGGGCGTTCAGACTCACACGCACCGTGGGCCGATGGGCCTCCGACCCGTTGAGCCTTCCGTCGGTGAACTCATCGGCGTTGGGAAACCGCGCGTACCCAGTGAAGGGGTCGGTTTCCGTGACCAGGCGAAAGAGCGAGGCGTTGTCACGAACCGTCGTGCCGCCGTCAAGCGTCGGTCCGGTTGGCGCCGGCGGTCCGCCAGGGCCGCACGACGCAGCCGCCAGCACGCTGAGCAGGGTCCACACTCGACGCCGGCCCCGGCGGCCGTCCGGGCTAACGATCGCCACGGCTCGTTGCGCCCGCACCGACAATCCGGCGGCTGGCGCGCTCCTGCACGAAGGCGACGACCCGCAGGTGCGCCCGATTCCAGTCTGACGGAACGGCGAGGTCGGCCGTCGCGCGGTACGATCGGTCGGTTGGTGTCAGCGTGCCCACGGTACCAAGCGACCGGGTAACCGCGGCGTGGGTCAGCGTGCGACCGCCATTCTCGCCACGCTGCACGCGGCTGACGATCTGGTCTTCGGTCACCGCCATCACCACGTCGGCGGTATCGCTCAGCGTCAGTGACGGAGGCAGGTCCACCTGCACGTGCACGCGAAGGCGCTCGGCGCCTGCCGGCTCCGGACTGAGCACGACCGCCGCCTTCGGGCGGCGGGCCGCAGCGGCCACCGCCCGTCGCACCGCACCCACGTCGCTGCCGATGGCCTCCCACTGCCCGTCCACGACGAGTTGCGGCGTGTAGATGCGGCCGGTCTTGAAGACCGCCGCATCGTAGTCCGATTGGCGGGAACTGAATTGCCGCTGGGAGAAGGGGTCGCGCCATCCCAGGCGATCCCAGTAGTCGACGTGCTCGCCCAGCGCCACCACGTCGGCGGCGGCGTCCAGTTGGGCCGAGGCCAGGCGCCGCAACACGTCGTCGGCCGCGGGACAACTCGAGCATCCCTCTGAGGTGAAGAGTTCGACGACCACGACGGGGCGGTGCGCGGGCTCGGCCGTGGCCGCGAATGGGGCGATTGCCAGCAGGCCGAGGCACATCGCGACGGGATAGTTGGGCCGACGTTTCCATCCGGTGAGCATCGACTGAAAGTTGTCCCAGCCATGGATGGCGACCATCACGAGATGGCCGGGTATGAACGCGAGCAGCCCGCACATCGACGCGAAGTGCAGGAGCCGCGCGTTGTGAAAACCGCCGCACAGAGCCGCGAGCCCGGACAACTGTGCGGGCTTGTAGATTGCCAGGCCGGTCAGGAAGGACAGGCCGCCACAAATGATGACTGTCGTATAAGCGAGTTTCTGAAGCGGGTTGTACTGGCCAGTGAGCGGCGGTCTCGGTGCGAAGAAGAAATAGTGCCGGACCATGGGCCACACGCCCGGCACATCGCCGGCGCTAAACAGGACGGTCCGAAAATGCCCCGACGCCACTTGAGACACGAAGTACAGGACGCCTCCGGCCGCGAACACCCACATGAACGTGAAGTGCCACTGCAGCGCGCCCCCGAGCCAGCCACCCAGGCGGATGGCCTCGGGAATGACGTCGACGAGGTTCTCCTGGGGCACCTTCGATCCGAAGCTCGGGAACGCGGCGAATATCTGCAGGCCGCTCATCGTGAGCACCAGCACGGCGACGGCGTTGGCCCAGTGTGCGAACCGCACCGTCCAGGGGTGTTCGTAGACGGGCCGAACGGGCCCGGGATCGGGATTAGAGTCCACCATGCCAGCTGTATCCTTGATCGCTCCAATAGCCGCGCCGGGCCGGGAGCACGTGGGTGACATCGAGCGTGACCAGATACTTCGCCTGCTTGTAGCCGAGCTTGGTGGGGAGCTGGAGACGCAGGGGCGCGCCGTGCCCTCGATCGAGCGGTTGGTCGTACATCTCGTAGCAGAGCAGTGACTGCCCCTGGCGTGCGGTCTCGATGTCGATTGACTCGTAGTAGCCGTCGGCGCACGTCACCGTCACGAAACGGGCGGCCGGGTCGGCGCCGGCTGCCGCGAGGAAGTCCCGCAGGCGGGCGCCGCCGAATCGGCCGATGACGTCCCATCCTTCCACGCAGACATGGCGGGTGTTCTGGGTGACTCTTGGCAACGCCCGGATCTGGTCAAGCGTGTACTGGCCGCCATGCGCCACCGCGCCGCCGACCGTCAGTGTCCAGCGGTCCAGGTCCACGCCGGGGTCGGCCACGTCCCAGTAGTTGTACGGGAAGGCCTCGAACGGCGTGGCTTCGGCGTTGGCATACACCGGGGCCGCGTGCCCTTCGCGGTAGCCGGCACTCGACACGCCGTCGCTCCACCTGACGCCTTCTTCCACCAGGGTATCGCGCCAGGCGGGGACGGCAAACGCACCGAGTGCGAGCAGCGGGCTCAGCTTCAGCAGTTCGCGCCTGGTGATGCGGGTCAACGGATCGCTCATGCTGGAGCCAATCTCCGGAGCCGGGCGGCTTATTCCATCCCACCCGGCTCCCGCGCCACCGAGCTACAGACCCGCGAGGGCTTCGACAATCGGCGCCCTCATCGCCTGCGCCACTTCGGCGACGTCGGCTGAAGGCAGCGACGAGACAAAGAAGACCCGGTGCCCCTCGCTCTGGAATGACGCGACGTTGAAGCCGCCCGATGCCGACACCGTCGACGCGGCGGTCCCATGCCACCACGCCGTGCCCGACACGGCGTGGTCGGCGACGAGCACCGACACCGAGGTGTCCTTGTAGTGCAGGACGATGTGCGCGAAGGGCTGGCCGTCGTAGACACAGGCATGCCGCTCAAGCACGCGGACGGCGCCGGCCGAGAGGGCCGCCGGCGCCGGCGTGGTCTCGAGCCTGCCAAAGGCCGGGTCGAACATTGCCGCCCCCTCCGCCAGAGTCACCGGACGGTCGTCGAGCCGGAACTTGATCGCGCAGTCCTGGTGATCGCCGGCCGCCAGCCGCGCCAGCACCGCCACGCGCTCCGATGCGAGCCACGCCACGCCGCCGCCCCCCAGACCGATGGCGAGCACCACGCCGGCGGCGACGCCGAGCCACGAACGCCAGATTGGCATCGCCGTGTGAGCCTCGGACCTCGCCTGCAAACGGCCGCGCAGGGCGACGAGGAATTCGCCACGCGCCTGGAGATCGGGCGCCGCCTCGAAAGCCAGCCGCGTTGCCACCCGCAGCCGCCGCTGCGCTTCGAAGTCCGCCCGGCAGGTGGGGCACCGATCCAGATGGGCGACCACCGCGTGAGTGGTCTCCACCAGAAGCTGTTCGCTCAAATATGCGTCGGCCAGCGGCCTGACAACCTTGCAGTCCATGGTTACCGCGCTCCTTCCTGGGCGCTGGCGCCGAGCTTGGCCGCCAATTGTTGGCGCAGCATCGCGCGGCCGCGATGGAGGCGCGACATGACGGTACCGATGGGGATCGACAGGGTCTCTGCGATCTCCTTGTACGTCATCTCCTCAATGTCGCAGAGGAGGATGATCTGCTGGTGCGCCTCTGGGATGCTCCTGAGCGCGGCCAGCATCTCCTCATCGGTCAGGTGCTGCGGAATCGCCGGCACAAAGGGCACCGTCGTAGTGAGGTAATCGTCGGCATCGTCGACCACTGGGTGCCGGTAGCGGGCCCGTCGCCGGTTGCTGCGCAGGTGGTGGAGAATGGTGACGAGCCAGGCACGGCAGTTGGTACCGGGCGTGAAACGATGGAACGACTGCAGGGCCTGCGTAAGGGTCTCCTGCACCAGGTCCTCGGCTTCCTGTCGGTCGCGCTCGAGCCACATCGCCAGCCGGAATAACCGGGGGGCGTGCGGCAGAGCCTCGGTCTCGAAGGCGGCCCAGCCGCTGGGCGCGGCCGCCGGGCTGTCGGTCATAGCGGGATGATAACGGTGAGCCCGCCGTTTATTCCCCGAGTCCACGCCAGGCCGGTGCGGAATAAACGGCTCGGGGGCGGACATTGTTGGCCATGCATATGCTGGTCCTCTGCTCGCTCAACCTCATCCTGACTGTTGGCGTCGTCCTCGGGGGCCAGGCCCCGGTCACGCCCGCCGTCGGCCAAAAGGCGCCGGAGTTCGCCCTTGCTTCGCTCCAGGGCCAAACCGTGCGGTTGTCCGACGAACTGCAGCGCGGTCCGGTCGTGCTGGTGCTCCTCAGAGGATGGCCCGGATACCAGTGCCCGTTCTGCACGCGGCAGTTCGCCGATTATCTGGCTCATGCCACCGATTTCGAGCGATCCGGCGCGCGGGTGGTTTTCGTCTATCCCGGTCCGCTCGATGGGCTCAAGGCCCATGCCGATGCCTTCATTCAGAGCCGGGAGATGCCCGTCGCGTTTACGTTTCTGCTCGACCCCGAGTACCGGTTCACCCATCTCTATGGTCTCCGCTGGGATGCTCCCGGCGAAACGGCATACCCCTCGACGTTTGTGCTCAGCCAGACCGGCACCGTCAGGTTTGCCAAGACCAGCCGGGCTCATGGCGACCGCGTGCCGGCCACAGACGTGTTGCGGATTCTGGCGGGGCGGTGAGTGGGAGTCCGAGATTGGGCTCCGATTAGACACCGATGCCAAGCCGTGAGAGCCGGTCAAGACCTGGTCGCGTCTGATCTATTCCCCGTGCGATTTCGCGAGTAACGCAAGCAGCGCCCAGCCGGAAGTTGAAATGCGCTGGGCGTAGCTTTCCTGGCCAGCCGGCCGCGTTGTCTCCGGCCAACTGCCGTCGGAGCGTTGCTGCGACTCGATGAACGCCTTGCCTTTGGCAATGGCCTCGAGCAACTCTTCGGGCCGGTAGGTCGAACGCGCAATGCGCGGTTCGACGTTCAATGCGCTCAGCGCCAGCACCGCCAGCGCCGTGTCGAACACTTGCGGCGGGGCGGTGGCATCCGGTCCCCAGCCGCCATTGGCCGCCTGGCCGGTGCGGACGATGCTGAGCGCGGTTCGCCGCAAGCCGTCGGCCATCGCATCACCCGCGAGATCCAGCGCCAGCAGCAGCGCCGACGCGTCATAGACCCTCTCGACTGTCAATCCCCGCAGCCACCGGTCGGCCTGCACGATGGTGAAGTTGTCGGGCAGCATGCCTGACGCGATCAACGAGGTGCGCGCAGACCACGTCGCGGCAATGGTGCCGTAGGTGGCGGGCGAACCGGGGCTCTGCGAGTGATCGAGCGGCCATGAGCCGTCGGCCGCCTGGTCGGCGACCAGCAACTTGGCGGCTTCGGCGAGGTCGGTGCTGGCGGCCTTGCCATGCCGCTCCGCGACGGCGAGGGCGCCGGCAAACTGGATGCGCGCCAGCCGCTTGTCGTCGAAACCGCCTGGCGCCCCGTCATGGTCCCACGTCGCCGGCTTCTTCAGGAAGTTCAGCGTCTCATCGAGCGAAGTGCCGGTGTCGTAACCGCGCGCGCCGGCTTCGAGCAACGCGCGGGCGGCATCCCCGTTCCGCCCTTTGGGCAGCTCGGCCCTCAGGTAGGCGACGCCGCGAATGATGGCGGGTGATTGCGGTTGCGCGGCTTGCCCGCGAAGGATTCGTCTGAAGCTCACGGTTCTACCAGAGCCCTGCCTTGCCGGTCACCGACGCAATCAGCCTCGTCGGGTCGTAGCCGATGCCCTGCTTGAAGACCGTCTCCACCTTGCGGATATCGGCAATCACCGCTGCCGGGTTGCCGCCAATGACGACCAGGTCGGCCTGCTTGCCGGCGGCAAGACTGCCGATCCGCGCCTCTCGTCCGAGGTATTTGGCGCCGTTCAGCGTCGACATGGAAATGGCCTCGAGCGGCGTGAAGCCGGCATCGACGAACAGTTCGACTTGCCGCTGGTTGGCGAAGCCCGGGATGACACCGCCGCCGCCGGTCGGGTCCGTGCCGGCGATCACCAGCCCGCCCGCTTTGGCAAACGCCCGCTCCAGGGCCATGCCCTTGGGGAACAACGTCGTGTAGATCGAGTCCTTGCTCTGCGCGGTCCGGGCGTAGGTCTGCTCGAACTGCTCGCGCAGTTGCGGTGTCAGCACCTCGATGCCGGGCGGCTTCGGCCGTCCCGGGGTGAACGTTTCGAACACCGTCAGCGTCGAGGTCAGCGCCACCTTGCGATCGACCAGCGTCTTGACCAGCGCCTTGAACGGCGCGCCGTTCTCGTCGATCGCCGCAATGGTTTTCTGTCCGACGCCCTGGCCCGGGCAGACGTCCGGTTTCTTGTCGGCCACGAAATCGGTGGCCGCGAAGAAACCGTGCTCGAGATTGTCAATGCCGAGGCCGGCGGCTTCGGCGTAGGTCACCGAGCAGAGATGGCCGGTCACCTTGATGCCGCGCCGGTGCGCTTCGTTGACCGCGGCCGCCAGTTCACCGCGCGAAATCTGCATGTACAGCTTCAGCGACGTCGCGCCCTCGTCGCTCCAGTATTGGACCTGCCGGCGCGCATCTTCCGGTCCCTTCAGCGTGCGCATCTGGATGAACGTGTTCGGCCCGTTCAGGTATGGCGCGGTCGCGTCGATGGCTGGTCCCGGCTTCTGGCCGCTCTCGATCAGCTTCGCCATGTTCAGGTCCATGAAGCCATTGACGTTGCCGCCCGTGCGCATGGTCGTTACGCCGCCCGAGAGGTAGAGCCGCGAGAAGCTCTCGCCCAACTGGCCGTACACGCCAGGGCCGTTGGGATAGTAGAGATGCTCGTGCACCATCACCAGTCCCGGGATCACGCTCTTGCCCGTAAGATCGATGGTGGTCGCGCCGTCAGGCACCGCCACCCGCGAGAAGTCGCCCATGGCTTCGATGTTGCCGTCGCGGAGAATCATCGTCTGGTCTTCGCGCGGTGCCGCGCCGGTGCCGTCGATCACGCGAACGTGGGTGAGGGCGATGATCGGAGCTTCGGTCTTGATGTACGAGCGGACTGCCGCGGATAGGTCAGGGCGTTGCTGGGCCGCCGCGACGGCAACTGCCGCCGCGATCAAGGCGAGCGTAATTCGAACGAGTCTCATGGCGATAGATGTTAACCCGCCCGGCGTTAGCGAAACAGCCGCGTGAGTACGAGCGACCAGCCCTGCAGAAGCGGCGTGTCCAGAGTATCGAGTGCCTTGGCTGTCAGGCGCGCTGCCTGCGGGAACGAACCATCCAGAGCCCGGCGGTAAACGGTCACCACGTCCTGCTCCGGGTCCACCAGCCAGTATTCGCGCACGCCGGAGCGGTCGTACAACTGCCGTTTGATCTCGCGGTCGCGCCTGCGCGTCGAGGGCGACAGGATCTCCACGACTAGTGCAGGCGTGCCCTGAATGTTCTTGGCGGTCAGGATCTCGAACTGGTCTGACGCGACGAACACGAGATCGGGTTCGACGATGTCGTGAAAGGAAAACACGACGTCGAACGGCGACAGGAAGACGCGCCCTCGTTCGGGACGATCTTCCACGAAAGTGCCGATGGCCAGGAATAACCGCCCCACCAGTTCCTGGTGGCGCAAGTTCGGCGCGGCCGTCACGTAGTGCTCCCCGTCGATGATCTCGTGCCGGAGGCCATCGTCTTCCGGGAACAGCAGGAAGTCGTCGTAGGTGAGGCGTCGATTCGGTTGCGAGCGAGCGAGCATGACGTCCCTCCCGTCCATGAGCGGATGTTACACCCGGGCATGCCGGGATGAACCTGCTAGCCGCGTGCCGAGCGAATTCCTGCGAGAAATGACTCGGGAGGGATGCGAAGGTGGCAGAAACAGCCACACATCTCGTCGCGGGGTATTGCAGGAACTGACGCGGCGCGGCAGGCTTGCTACGGGTTGCCGATGCGGTACAGCGCGCCTGCCGTGCGAATGAACAGGCTGTCTCGATCAATCGCCGGCGATGCCATCGTGAACTCGTCGAGCACGTTCCGCCCAATCACCTTGAACTCGGGCCCCGCCTGGATCACGTAGGCCGTGCCGTCTTCGCTCATTGCGAACAGCTTGCCGTTGTAGGCCCACGGCGACGAGGTGAAGCCGCTGGCGGTGGGGTCCAGCCGCACCTTCGAGTAGATTTCCTTGCCGGTCTTCGCGTCGTGCGCCGTAAAGAAGCCGCGGTCGAACAGCGTGTAGTAGTAGTCGCCGTAGACGATCGGCGAGGGGTTGTAGGGGCCGCCCTGTGGCAGCGACCACGCAATCGACGCGTTGCTGGTCTCGCCCTTGGGCAGCGAGATATCGCCAGAGGCGCCCGGCTTGATGGCATAGACCGGCCGGGTTGCGTCGCCGACGTAGCCGGACGTCACGTAGAGCAGGCCGAATTTCGAGAACGGAGTGGGGATGGCGATGCTCGACATCGGGCCGAGCTGCCAGAGCAGCCTGCCCTCGAGATCGTACGAACGAACCTTGCCGGTGGCCGCCGTGACGATCTCGGTGCGGCCGTCGTGTTCCCAGACATAGGGTGTGGCCCACGACGTGGCCTCCGGGCGGTCCGTCCGCCACACGGCCCTGCCGGTCCTCGCGTCGAGTGCCGTGATGTACGACTGCCGCTCGTTGTCGTGGACGAGGTAGAGGCGGCCCTTGTGGAGGACCGGCGACGAGGCCGTGCCCCAGCCGTTGTGGGTGGGCAGGGCCGGCACCTTCACCGACCAGGCCAGCGCACCGGCGAAGTCGTAGGCGAAGATGCCGACGTTGCCGAACGACACGTAGACGCGTTCGCCATCGGTAGCCGGCGTTTCCGACGCATAGGTGTTCTTCAGGTGGCGCGCCACCGGCAGGCCGCGATGCGCTTCGCGCTCCCAGACAATCCTGCCGCTGGCGCGATCGATGGCGTAGACCATCCAGCGATGTTCCACGTTCGGGGCATCGCGCTCGCCGCCGAAGTAAAGGCCCCTGGCTGGCGCCTCGGTCTCGCCCGCTGGGATCACCGACGTCACGAAAATGCGCTCGCCCCACACCACCGGCGACGACCAGCCGTGCCCGGGAATCGGCGTCTTCCACCGCACGTTGGTCGTCGTGCTCCACGAGTCGGGAAGGGCGGGCGATTCGGCGACGCCGGCGCTGCCCGGCCCGCGGAACTGCGGCCATTGTCCGGCGTGGGCCACGAGTTGCGTGACCGCGAGCGCAACGATCAGCGTGGGTGCCAGACGCATGGCTATTCGGGCAGTTGGTCGCCCTTTGGCTCGGGCAGGAAGAAGCTGGTGACGAGCCCGGCCGCATAGACGAACGTGACCGTGAGCGTGGCCGCGGCCGCGAGGCGTGCCGACGGCGTGCCGCCCGGCATCACGTTGACCAGTTGGGTCGTGACAAACGCGAAACCGGTGCCGATCATGCGGCCGCCGATGTTCGCCGCAAAGCCTTCGCCGGTGCCACGCAAGTGCGTGGGGTAGACCCGTGGCAGGTAGTTGCCCCAGAAACTGAGCTGGCCCACCGTGAACACACCGGCCGCGAACATGCCCCACTTGGTGAGCTCGAGGCTGTTGGTCGCCGCGTAATAGAACACGAACGGGATGATGATCAATCCCGGGATCTGGAACGTGCGAATCAGCTTCTGGCGCGACAGGATCCTGAGCGCGAGGAACGCGAGCAGGAAGCGTCCGGCCAACCCGCCAAACTCCTGATACGCCTGCACCAGGCTGGCGGTCTGTTGCTGTTGCGGCACCGCGAGCACGCGCACTTCCTCGAGGCCGGGGACGATCCGCGGCATCTGCTGGATGGCGCCGAACGCCGCGCCGTACGCGAACGCAAACATCAGCGTGGTGACGATGGTCGTGCGCCGCAGTTCGGGCGTGAACAACTGCGCGATCGATGGCCGCCGCAGCGTGCCCGCCTGGCGCTTCTGTTCCCAGGCGGGCGATTCCGGCAGGAAGGGGCGGATGAGGATCAGCGGCAGCGCCGGGATCACGCCCGAGATCAGCGTGTAGCGCCACGGCGCGTGGCTGCCGTGAATTTCCGGAAACGACGGCGCGTAGGTCACCGCGATCGCATACGCGCCGGTCACCATGATGCCGCCAATCGACGAGAACGCCTGCGTGTAGCCGAGCGCGGCTTCGCGCTGCTTGGCGTCGGGGAAGATCTCCGCGATCCACGCCACCGCCGCGACGAACTCGACGAACACGCCGATGTAGGTGGTGGAACGGAAGAACAGCAGCATCCAGATGCTGGTCGACATGCCGGCCGCCATGGCCGAGAACGCGTAAATCAGGATGCTCCACACCAGCACGCGCCGCCGGCCGAACCGGTCGGTGAGGTAGCCGCCGATCAGCCCGAAGGCGCCGCCGACCAGCGCCGGCACCCAGAAGAACATGCCGACCCAGAAGTTGAAGTCGGGCGTGCCCGGCCGGGCACCGGTCAGTTCGCCAATGGCCGGACCGACCACCAGCGGCGCCATCAGGATCTCGTAGATGTCGAAGGCAAAGCCCAGGGCGGCGATTCCGCAGATCAGCCACTGCAAGGGCGTCAGGGCGAGACGAGGAGTGGTGGACATTGCGTCTAATGTGGGGACAAGCGGCGACACGCCACGCGTCAGCCGCGCGTAGTATACGAGACGGGAGCTGATTATCGTGCGGATCGTCGTCCTTCTACTTACGGTGTTGACGGCGCCGGCATTGACCGCCGCGGCGCAGACCTCGGGCACGCTGTCGGGCCGCGCCGTCGACACCAGCGGGGCGGTGGTCCCCGGCGTCACCATTTCGGCCCGTCACCTGGAGCGCGGCGTCGAGCGCGCGACAGTCACTGGCCCTGACGGCCGCTTCGTGCTGGCGGCGATGCCGGTGGGCGCCTACGACGTCCGGGCAGAACTGGCCGGCTTCAAGGCCGTCGTTCGCCAGGGCGTGGCCCTGACGGTTGGCGAAGCGGTGGCGATTGAGTTCACGCTGGAGGTCGGCGCGCTCGCCGAATCGGTCAGCGTCGTCGCCAGCGCGCCCGCCGTGAACACGCGGACCGGTGACCTCAGCTACCTGGTCGACGAGCGCGCGATCGAGCAGTTGCCGCTCAACGGCCGCAACTACACCGACCTGGCCTTCCTGCAGCCCGGCGTCACGCCCTATCCGCACCGTGACGGCGGATCGGTGGTCGCGCACGGTTTGGGCATGGCGGTGAACGGGCAGGACCCGCGCGCGAACGTGTATTTGCTCGACGGCACGTTGCTCAACGACATGACCAACGGCCCCGCCGGCAGCGCCGCCGGGACGGCGCTGGGGACGGAAACCGTGCAGGAGTTCCGCGTCGAGACCAACGCCTACGGCGCCGAGTTCGGCCGCATGAGCGGCGGGCAGGTCAACGTCATCACCAAGTCGGGCAGCAACCGTCTCGGTGGCACGGCCTACGAGTTCCATCGCAATGACGCGTTCGACGCGCGCAACTACTTCGACGTGGCCGGCAAGCCGGCCTTCACACGCAACCAGTTTGGCGTCACCGCCGGCGGTCCGGTGCGCCAGGACAAGCTGTTCTACTTTGTTGGCTACGAGGGTCTGCGCGAGAACCTCGGGCGCACCATCACGTCGGCAGTTCCCGACGCGAACGCGCGGCTGGGATTGCTGCCGGATCCAGCCAACCGGGGACAGTTCCTCAACGTCGGCGTCAATGCCGCGGTCGCGCCGTACCTCAATGCCTATCCAGCCCCCAACGGCGCCAGCCTGGGCGATGGCACCGCGCTTCACAGCTTCCAGTTCGATCAGCGCATCGACCAGGATTTTCTTCAGGGCCGCGTCGACTACAACCTGTCACCGGGCAGCCAGTTCTTCGCCCGCTACACCCTGGATGATGCGGATCAGCGGCTGCCGCTTGACTATCCGCAGTTTCCGCGCGCGTTCGTGTCGCGCAACCAGTTCCTGACCGCGGAACTGAAGCAGGCGTACTCATCGAACCTGCTGGCCACGTATCGTGCCGGCCATAGCCGCACGCGCGTGGGCCAGTCCGTCGAGGCCAACACCGCGTTGCCCGCCTTTGTCCCGGGCCGCGCGTTGATCGGCAACATCGACGTCGGTGGCCTGCAGCGTTTCGGCACGCAGGCCTCGGTCGATGTCCGCTTCCTGCAGCAGGTCACCAGCCTGTCGGCCGACCTGGTGTGGACCCGCGGCCGGCACCTGTTCCGCGCCGGCGGGCTGGCCGAGCACTACCAGCAGGACATGGTGAACCCGACGTTCAGTCTCGGCACCTATTCGTTTGCCAACCTGCGCGCGCTCATGGAGAACCGCGCCACCAGCTTCATCGGCCTCACGCCCACGGCGAACTTCCAGCGCCAGTGGCCGTTCTGGCTGGCGGGCGGCTACGTTCAGGACGAGTACCGCGCGCACGATCGCCTGACCGTGACGGCCGGCCTGCGCTACGAATTCATGACCATGCCGGTTGATGCGGGCGGGCACGATTCGGCCCTCGTCAACCTGACCGACCGCACGGCCACCGTGGGGCAACTCTACAAGGGTGCCGACTACAACAACCTGTCACCGCGGGTAGGCCTGTCGTGGGATGTCACGGGCGATGGCCGCACCGCGGTTCGTGCGGGCTACGGCCTCTACTACTCGACCAACAGTTCGCAGAACCTGATTGTCACGGTGACGAATCCGCCCGATACACCGCGCGTCGTCTACCAGGCGCCAACCTTCCCGAACCCGCCCTTCGAGCGCACGTCGGGCCTGTCGATTCGTCCCATGCAGTGGGATTACGTCACGCCCTCGGTCCACATCTGGAACGCCAATGTGCAGCGCGAATTGCCCGGCCAGGTCACGGTGACGCTGGGCTATGCTGGCTCGCGCGGCTACGACTTGCTTCGCAGTAACGACCTCAACACCGCGGTGCCGGCCACCGGCGCCGATGGCCGCCCATTCTTCGCGATCGGCGCACCGCGACAGAACACTGCCTGGACCACCATTGAAGCCAAGACCGCCGACGGCGACTCCTGGTACAAGGCCCTCATCGTTGATGTCCGCCGCCGGTTCGCGAATGGCTGGTCCTTCCAGACGTCGTACACCTGGTCGGACGCGCAAGACACGACGCAGGCGTCGACGTTCTTCTCGGACGCCACCAATGGCACGACGACGGCGTTCCCTGAATACATTGCGGACTACAACCGTGGGCCGTCAGACTTCGACATCCGTCACAACCTCGTCGCGAACGCGACGTGGGACATCCCGTGGGGCCGTAGCCTCACCGGTCCGGCCGGCGCCCTGTTCGGCGGGTGGCGAGTATCGGCGATCGGCACCTATCGCAGTGGTTACCCGCTGACCGTGTTCGTGCAGAACAACCGATCGCGCTCGCAGTGGCAGCCCTCGCTCGGCCCCGGCATTGGCCGCGATCGCCCCAATTACGCGCCGGGCTTCAACGCCGGCAACGCCGTGACCGGCAACCCCGCGCAGTGGTTCAACCCGCAGGCATTCGCGCTGCAGCCCGCCGGCACGTTCGGCAACACCGGCCGCGGCGACTTGCGCGGCCCCGACCTGCGCGTCGTCGATCTGTCGTTGACCAAGGACACCACATTGCCGGTCGGCAACAACAACCGAATCGAAGTACGGCTCGAGGTGTTCAACGTCTTCAACCGCGCCAACTTCGGCGTGCCGAACCTGACCGTGTTTGCCGGCGCCGCCGACGGCGAAGCGCCGCTTGGCAGCTTCGGCCGCATTCGCAACACCGTCACTTCCGCGCGCCAGGTCCAACTCGGCGTGCGGCTGCGGTTCTGACG
>ERZ1292640.1704-Hain-H43-02um-R1-1704-length-18047-cov-43_pt1 | contig 16407 bp, 8 predicted proteins | sample MGYA00564404_ERZ1292640 | MGnify/ENA primary metagenome ERZ1292640 (study PRJEB36523, sample SAMEA6512636) | groundwater metagenome | collected 2019-01-08 | study: AquaDiva: Metagenomics assemblies of 32 groundwater samples
ACGGCGCCCGCGCCGGCTCCTCGCGCACCACCGCCAGGCTGCCGGGAAACGAAGGGTTGGTGAACCGGAAGCTGAAAGCGCTCTTCCCGGCGGGCGCCTCCGCCTTGGTCTCGAAGCCCGGCGCCAGCACCTTGTGCCCCGCCGGCACGGTGATCGTCAATTCCGCCGTGAAGCGGTCCGTCGAGTAACCGCTAAGCGGGAACCACCGCGCCGGGTACAGCAGGAAGCTGTGCTCGGCATGAATGGCCGCGAACTTGATGCCGAAGACCGGCGACTCCTCGCCGCCGGTCAGCCTGCCGTCGTAATGAAAGACGACCGTGACCGGCGTCCCCTTGGCCAGGCGCTCGGAGAAGTTGAGCCGCTCGCTGAAATCCTGGTGGGACCGCGCGGCCGAGACCGGCCGGCCCTCGGCGTCCTCCACCCGCGAGACGTTCAGCGCGTTGTTGAGTTCGAACACCGCCGCGGTGATATCCTCCTGTGGGACGAACCGCACCCGCGCCTTGGCGGCGAGCGACTGCTCCTGGGGATTGATCTCGGCCTCGATCATGTAGTGCTCGACGTCGATACGCGGCCGGCGGTCCTGCGCCGAGGCCGCCGAGGACAAGGCCAGCACTGCCATCCCGACCCAGAAGTCACGAACCATTCACTGCTCCTTGCCGGCGAAACAACTCTTCCGTGAGGTCCGCCGCCCGTCCCATCGGGTCTTCGTATGCGGACAACCGCGCCGCTACGCCGCCCAGTTCGCGGCGCATGCGATCGCACGCGGCGGGATCGGAGAGCAGCCGCAGCGCTTCGGCCGCCAGTCGCTCCCCTACTACTTCATTTTGCATCAGTTCCGGCGCCACCGCGCGGCCGGCCACCAAGTTGACCATCGAATAGAACGGCACCCGCACCAGCCGCTTGCCGAGCCACCAGCTCAAGCCGCTGACCCGGTAAAAGGTCACCATCGGAGTGCCCAGCAGGGCCGCCTCGACGGTCACGGTACCGCTGGCCGCCAGGGCCAGGTCGGCCCAGGCCAGCGCATCCCACGTTTCGCCTTCAATTACTTGGATGGACGCGCGCCCGGCGCGTTCCCGGAAATGTGTTAAATCGGGCCCCAGAAACCGCCCCGCCGGCGCCGCCCAGACGAAACTGGCCGGCCGCTCGCGCCGGATGCGCTCGACCGCATCCACCAGCGGCGGCAAGTGCCGCGCCGCCTCGCCGCGCCGGCTTCCAGGCAGCAGCACCACTAGAGGCCGGTCATCCGCAAGCCCGTGTTTGCGGAAAAACTCCTCCCGCGTCAGGCTCGGGCGGACTGTCCGCGCGAGTGGATGGCCGATGTAGTGGGCCGGAATCCCGTGCCGGTTGAAGAACTCCTCCTCGAAGGGGAACAGGCACAGCAGCCGGTCGATGGTGCGCCGCATCAGCGGCAGGCGGCCCTGGCGCCATGCCCAGACCTGGGGGGCGACCAAATAAACAACGGGGACGCCGGCCCGCTTCAAGCGCCGCGCCAGGCGAAGATGGAAATCCGGGCTGTCGGTCAGGATCGCCAGCCGCGGCTGCTCCGCCTTGGCGGCGCGGCAAAGCTTGCGGAACTCGCGCCAGATCCGCGGAATGTGTGTCACCACCTCGACCAGCCCGACCACCGCCAGGCTGCTCGAATCGACCACCGCCCTGACGCCCGCGGCCCGCATCCGCGGCCCGGCACAGCCGAAGAACTCCACCCCGGGCAGCCGCTCCCGCAACCGCGCCACCAGCCCGGCGGCGTACAGATCCCCCGACGCCTCGCCGGCCGAGACCAGAATCTTGGCTGCCACTCCCGCCCAGTGTAGCAGCCGCCGTTGCGCTGGACGGGGACAGAGGGACGCGTCGCTGGGCGGACGCATCCGCCCGGGCCTGACCGGCACTTCCCCTGGCCGGCGCCGTTGCGCTACGCTTTAGCGACAGGCTCAAGGAGATCGATATGCCTAATCACCACCAGACCGGGCTGACCCGGCGGAAACTGTTCTCGACCGCGGCCGGAGCGGCCGTGCTTGGGCCGGTGTTTAAGTTCGGGCAAGTCGCCGCCCAGACCAAGCCCGCTCCGTCCGTAAGCCGCTACTCGGCGCCGAGCAACCTGAAGATCACCGACATGCGGTCGGTCCTCATCGCGTCGAATTATGACTACCCGATCATCCGTATAGACACGAACCAGGGCGTGTACGGACTCGGCGAAGTGCGTGATGCCGGCCGGGAAGGCACAGCCCTGGTGTTGAAGCCGCACCTTATCGGCAGGAACCCGCTTACCATCGAGCCAATCCTGGACAGCTTGCGGAATTTCGCCAACCACCAGCGGATGGGAGGCGGCTTCAGCGCCGTGGATATGGCGTTGCACGATATCGCCGGCAAGGTCTACGGCGTGCCGGCGTGGCGGTTGATCGGGTCGAAATACAGGGACAGGATCCGCATCTACTGCGACACCACCGAAAGCCGGGACCCCAAGGTGTACGCCGAGCGTTTTAAGCAACGCAAGGCGCAGGGCTTCACCTTCTTCAAGATGGACCTCGGCACCCAAATGGTGGCCAACCGGCCCGGCGCGGTCAACGACCGCGCCACGGCCACCGAGAAAGGGCTGGAGTACCTGTGCGAGTACATCCAGGCCGTGCGGGACGCCATCGGGTGGGAGGCGCCGCTGGGCGCCGACCACTTCGGGCGGCTCACTGTGAACGACAGCATCCGTTACGCGCGGGCGTTCGAGAAGTACAACCTGGCCTGGGCGGAAGACATGATCCAGGTGGGCCACCTGGGGCCGGGCGGGGATGCGCCCAAGGACTGGCGCGGATACAAGGAACTGATTGAAGCTACCACCACGCCGATCGCCACGGGCGAGAGCCTGTTCGGGCTCGAGGAAGGATTCAAGGACTTCATCGACCACCGGGCGATCGACATTGTCCATCCCGACCCGCTGACCTCAGGCGGTATCCGCGAGACCAAGCGCATCGCCGATTATGCCTCGATGCACGGCATTCAAACGGCGGTGCACTTCGCGGGTTCGCCGGTGGGCTGTATGGCCTGCGTGCACATGGCGGCAACCTTCAAGGACATGCTGTCGATGGAGAACCACGCGGTCGATATCCCCTGGTGGGGAGATCTGGTCACCGGCCCATCCAAGCCCATCGTCAACCAAGGCTACATCACCGTGCCTGACACGCCCGGATTGGGAGTGGAGCTGAACGAACAGGTTGTCAAGGAGCACATCCGCAAGGGCGGCTACTTTGAACCCACACCGCAGTACGACGACCCTATCCTGGACCGGTTCCGGCGAGGTGGGCCCTACCCGCACCTGGATGAGCATGGCAAACTGGTGGTGAAAGAGTAAGGCGAGGCATGCGGTGGAGCGGGGTCCTGCTGCTGGCGTGGTTTAGCGTGGCCCTGGCCGAGTCGCCGCCCAAGCGGCCCCGCTTCTCCGACATCGCCCCGCGCTCGCAGTTTTCCTACGTCTCCAACAACAATTTCACCGGCAGGAAGTACTTCCCGCAGCCGATGTGCGGCGGGGTGGCCGTTTTCGATTTCGACAACGACGGCCGCATGGACCTCTTCTTCACCAACGGCGCGAAGCTGCCCGAGCTGAAGCGCACCGGCCCTGGCTTTTACAATTGCCTGCTGCGCAACAAGGGCGATGGCGCCTTCGAGGATGTGACCCGCAAAGCAGGGGTCCTGGGCGAGAATCTCGACTTCGGCTACGGCGTGGCCGCGGGCGACTACGACAACGACGGGTTCACCGACCTGTTTATCGCCAACACCGGCAAGAACACCCTCTATCGCAACAAGGGCGACGGAACGTTCACCGATGTAATCGACCAGTCCGGGCTGGCTTCCAAGCCGGCTGAGACGCTCAGTGTGCAGGCGGCGTGGTTCGATTACGACAACGACGGTCGTCTCGACCTGGTGCTCTCGAACTATACCCTGTGGACGCCCCGGAAGGACCAGCGCTGCACCCGCCCCGACGGCGTGGACTTCTATTGCCACCCCAAGACTTACGCCGCCGTTCCGCACCGGCTCTACCATAACCTCGGCAACGGGAGATTCGAGGACGTGACCGAGAAGTCCGGCTTCGGCAAGGCGCTCGGAAAGGGCATGGGCATTGGCATCGCCGACTTCAACGGGGACGGCTGGACAGACGTCTTCGTCGCCAATGACACCGAGCCGAATTTCCTGTACTTGAACCGGGGCGACGGGACCTTCCGGGAGGTGGGCCTGATGTATGGCGTGGCCTACAACGACAACGGGCTCACCGTGTCCGCGATGGGCTGTGACGTCAAGGACTACGACAACGACGGCTGGGTGGACGTCTTCTACAACAACCTCATGCGGCAGACCTGGGCGCTGTTCCGCAACCAGAAGGGCAAGATGTTCCGGTACGTCTCCGCGGAGACCAGACTGGCCCAGTTGAGCGACACCCGCTCCGGCTGGAGCAACGGGTTCATCGACTACAACAACGACGGCTGGAAGGACATCTACTCCTCCAACGGCGACGTCGATTACCTGGCGCCCAACGCCGCCCAGCACGACACCATGTTCGAAAACGTCAACGGAAAGCATTTCGTGGACGTCTCGGCGGAGATGGGCGCGGACTTCCTCCGCGTGGGTTTCCAGCGCGGCTCCGCTTTCGGCGACCTCAACAACGACGGTTTTCTCGACCTGGTCGTCACTTCGCTTAACGAGCGCCCCCGCATCCTGATCAACTCAGCCGGCAACGGCCACCACTGGCTGCTGGTCAACACGCGCGGGCGGCGCGGCAACCGCGACGGCATCGGCGCGCGGCTGAAGCTCGTTACCGCCTCTGGCCGCACCCTGTACAATCACGTCACCACCAGTGTCGGGTTCATGTCCTCCAGCGACAAGCGGGTGCATTTCGGCCTGGGAGCGGAGGACAAGATCGCGTCACTGGAGATCCGCTGGCCCGGCGGCGCCGTCCAGGTGCTCGACAACGTGAAGGCCGACCAGATCCTCGAAGTGGAAGAATCGCGGAAGGAGGTGGAGGAACGGTGAAGCGGCTGCTGGTCTGCGTGCTTGTGCTGGGCGCGGCGGTGGCGCCGGGACTGGCTGCACCGCCGCCGGCCCGGATCACCATTGACTATCCGCAGGAAGAGTCCGTCTTCCCTCCCGAGATCACGGCCCCGACCTTTCTGTGGCGCGATGCCGCGGAGAGCGCCACGGCGTGGTTGATTGACGTGGCGTTTGCCGATCGCTCGGAAGGAATCCAGGTGAAATCAGCGGGCGAGCGGCTGCGCATCGGCGAGATCGACCCGCGCGCGGTCGGGGAAACGAACGAACTGCCCAGGCTGACGCCGCAGGAAGCGGCGGCGCACAGTTGGAAGCCGGACGCCGAAACTTGGGCGGCGATCAAGAGACGCTCCCGGCAGCGGCCCGCGACCGTAACGATAACAGGCTTCAGCGACGAAAACCGGGACCACGCTGTTTCGCGTGGCCGCGTGACGATTCACACCTCGCGAGACCCGGTGGGCGCGCCCATATTCTACCGCGACGTGCCGCTGATGCCCTCGGAGCTGGAAAAGGGAGTGATCAAGCCCCTGGACCGAGCCGCGATACCTCTGATTGGCTGGCGGCTGCGGAACGTCGGTGAGCCCCGCAGCCGGCTGCTCATGGAAGGCCTGCACACCTGCGCCAATTGCCATTCCTTCTCGCGCGACGGGAAGACCCTGGGGATGGATCTGGACGGCCCGCGGAATGACAAGGGGATGTACGCCATCGCCTCCGTCCGGCCGCAGATGTCGATCCGCAACGAAGACGTCGTCTCGTGGACGTCTTTCCTGGGTAAACCCAAAGGAGACCTCAGGGTCGGCTTCATGTCGCAGGTTTCGCCGGGCGGGCAGTATGTGGTCACCATGATCAACCGGTGGGAGGCGGAGCCGCCGCAGGCTCGGCAGCGGCGGCCTCGGAAAGAGGTTGTGAGCAACTTCTACGTGGCCAACTTCAAGGACTACAGCTTCCTTCAGGTGTTCTATCCGACCAGGGGTATCCTCGCCTGGTACAGCCGGGCGACGGGCAGGCTCCAACCTCTGCCGGGGGCCGACGACCCGCGCTACGTGCACACCAGCGCCGCGTGGAGTCCCGACGGCAAATACCTGGTCTTTGCGAGGGCGGAAGCGACGGAGCCTTATCCTGCTGGCCGCACTCTGGCCCAACGCGCCAATGATCCAAACGAGACCGTGATCCAGTACGACTTGTACCGGATTCCCTTCAACGGCGGTAAAGGCGGCCGGCCGGAACCGATTGCCGGCGCCTCGCGGAACGGCATGAGCAACAGCTTCCCCAAGGTCTCGCCCGACGGCCGCTGGATCGTCTTCGTCAAGTGCCGCAACGGCCAGTTGATGCGTCCCGACAGCCAACTCTACATTGTCCCGGCCGCCGGCGGGCCGGCGCGGCGGATGCGCTGCAATACTCCGCTCATGAACTCCTGGCACAGCTTTTCGCCCAACGGCCGCTGGCTGGTGTTCTCCTCGAAGGCCCGCTCCCCTTACACGCAGATGTATCTGACGCACGTGGACAAGGAGGGCCGCGACAGCCCGCCGATACTGATCGAGAACGCCACCGCGGCCAACCGCGCGGTGAACATTCCCGAGTTCGTAAACATCCCGCCGGATGGTCTGTTGAAGATCGACGTGCCAGCCGTGGAGTATTACCGGTTGTTCGATCGCGCCTGGGACTTGGCGGAAAAAGGACAACATGAGGCGGCCATCGCCGAGTGGCGCAAGGTCCTCGAACTCAGCCCCAAGGATGCCAGGGCCCAGATGAACCTCGGCGTCTCCCTGGCCCGGGCAGGAAAGTTCGACGAGGCGATCGGACTTCACCAAAAGGCCTTGGAGATCGACCCGGAGTACCCCGAGGCCCGCCTGAACCTCGGGTTGGCCCTGGCGGGTACGGGGAAGTGGGAGGAAGCGATCGCACAATACCACCAGGCCCTGGAGATCGATCCCGATTACCCCGAGGTCCACAATAATCTGGGAGCCGCCCTCGCTGGGCAACGTAAGTGGGAGGAGGCAATCGCGCACTATCGAAAGGCCCTGGAGGTCAACCCCAGGTATGCCGAGGTGCACAGCAATCTGGGCGTGGCCGTGGCCAGGGCGGGGAGGCTGGACGAAGCGATCGCCCATTTTCAGAAGGCCGTGGAGATCAACCCCAACTCCGCCGATGTGCGCAACAACCTCGGGGTGGCCTTGGTCCGGACAGGGAATGTGGAGGAGGCGCTTGCGCACTGGCGCGAGGCGCTCCGCGCCGAGCCGAACCATCTGGCCGTTCTGAACCAAACGGCGCGGGTACTGGCGACCAGCCCCGAGGCTTCTGTCCGAAACGGCGCCGAGGCGGTCGCGCTGGCGGAGCGCGCGGCCCGACTGTCCGGCGGGCGAGAACCGGAAATCCTCGATACGCTGGCGGCCGCCTACGCCGAGGCGGGCCGGTTTCCGGAGGCGATTGAAACCACGCGCCGGGCGGTGACACTCGCCCTGGAAGCGAACAACCAGTCTCTGGCGGAAGTGCTGAGGGCCAGAATCGCCCTGTACGAAGCAAAGATGCCCCTCCGCACGAGGCCAGAGGGCCGCGCGCGTTGATTCATGGCCCGGCGCAAGCCGGGAGCAGTAGTTCCCTCAGTCCCTTAACGCAATCGCACCGCCCGTCCGGCGCGGGTGAGGCCTTCAAGCGCGCCAGCGCACACCGCGCGGCGAGGTCCTGCGAACCGAGCGCCAGGGCGGTCTGGATCTTCTGCCGTGCCTCCCCAGGCCGGGACTGGCGTTCCAACACCAGGCCGTGAACCAGGTAGGCACGGTCCAATTCCGGCCAGCGCGATTGGATTTGTTCGAGCGATCTTGCCGCGTCGGCGTTCCGGTTCATGAGGCCGAGCACGATCGCTCTTGTCAGCAACAGTCCGGCATCGTCCGGCGTGGCCTGAAGCGCGCGGTTCAACAAATCGAGAGCTTCGGCCGTGTGGTCATGACGGACCAGCATGAGGGCCGCCTGCTGGGCCACCTCCGGCCGCGAGCCAGAGTGCCGCAGGCCTTCCAACAGCAGCTTCTCTGCCTCCGCCGTTTGGCCCGAGGCTTCCAGAATCCTCGCCTTCATGAGCAGGAAGTCGCCGTTTCGTTCGGCCTCGGGAACCGTGTCGAGGGCTTTCAACGCCGCCTGCGGCCCCTGGGTGAAGAACAGCGCTATGCCGTAGTCCAGGCGCGCGGTCGGTCTCTCGGCCGCTGCCCGCGCCAGGAACTCCCGTGCCAGCTCATGCTGCTCGAACCGAAGCAGGGACTTCCCGGCTTCCTCCCAGATCCCGCTGTCCGCATTCATGGCCAGCAGCTTACGGAATTCGCCCGCGGCTTCATTGGTCCTGCCGTCCGCCATCAGCAGCTCGGCCAGGTGCATCTGCAACTTCGGATCGTCCGGGCGGGAGCTGGCCATGCCGCGAAACCGCGCGATCTCCCGTGTCCTGCGCTCGGCTTCCGGCAGGGTGGCCAATTCGATCATCCCCGGCTCTTTGCGAGGGTCTCTGAATCTCTGAGGCCGGACCTGCTGGTACTTCTCAAGAAAACGTTGGGCCTCCGCTTCGCGGCCCAAGGCCATCAGGGCGCGACCCAGGTGCATCAAGACCTCCGGGTCCTCGGGCGCGATCGCCCATGCCCGGCGCAAGGCCTTCTCCGCCTCGGCAGGCTGATCGAGGGCGAGGTAGGCCAGCCCGAGCTGATCGAGCGCGCGAACGTTCTTCGGGGTGATCCGGATGGCCGCCTGGAGGTGCGGCACGCAGTCGGCCGTGCGGCCGAGCCGGTGGAGCAGCCACGCGCGGGAAACATGAGCCGGCCCCAGGTTCGGATCCAGGCGCAACGCCGTCGCCAGTTGCTCCAGGGCCTTCTCCGGCTCCGCGCGCCAGGAGAACTGCGCGAGATGGTAGTGTCCCACGGGATCGTTGGGGTGCTTCTTGACGTACCAGGCCATCTCCTTCAGGCCTTCCTCCAGGCGCGTGCCGGTGTATCCGTAAACCCGAGCACGGTCTCGCCGCACCTTGTCATCGCCGGGCTGGAGCTGGAGATACTCGTCGTAGGCGAGGGCGGAGTCGCCGTAGTAGCCGGCGTCCTCGGCAGCTCGCGCCAGCGCCAGCAGAATATCGGGGCGTTTGGGCGCCCGTTGCCTGGCCTGAGCCAGTAAGTACACGGCCCGGCTGTAATCCTGGCGGGCCGCGTGCGTCCGTCCAAGCTCGAACAGCACATCCGCATCACCGGGGTGAGCGCCGAGCACGACCCTGAACGCTGCCTCGGCCCGCTCGTAGAGGCCTAGGCGGGCGCAAACTCTGCCCAGCGTGAACAGGACGCGGGCGTCCCCGTTCGCCTCCTTTTCGAGGCTTTCGAGCATCTTCAACGCCGTGTCCCGCTTCCCTGCCCAGTGCGACGCCTCCGCCTGCAGCAGACGGACAGCCGGGCCTGAGTCCTTCACCCGCGCCAGGTACTCGAGGGCTTTGGCGCCCTGCTTCTGATCGGTTGCCAGGCGCGCCAGTTGCAGGTTGGCGTTGGCGTGCGCCGGATTCAGCTTCAGGATCTGTTCGAAGCAGGACCGGGCCTTCTCGGGCTGCCCGCAAACGAGATAGTGATTGCCGAGGTTATTCAGAAGCGCGGGCGAGGGCGGGCCTTTCGCCAGGGCCTGCTGGTAGCGACGCTCCGCTTCGCCGCATTTGCCCTCGGCGTCCAGCCGCGCGGCCTCGCGCAGGATCTGCTCCTGCGCAGCGGCGGGCCAGCCGAGAGCCAGCGCGAGAAACAGAAGGCGGACGATCAGAACTCCACTCGGAGGCCGAGCTGCACGCGACGGCCGAACGTGTTGCCCAACTGATTGGTGCTTTGCCCGAACTGGCTGCTGTAAACGTTGGTGTTTGGGTCGGCCCAGGTCATGTTGTTCAGAACGTTGAACACGTCCACGCGCAGCTCAGCCCGGTGCCTCTCGGTGACCGGCACCCTTTTGACGAGCGAGGCATCCATGGTGAATAGCCCCGGGTTGGTCAGCCCGGAGTACTGCCATGGGTTGGACCGCGGCGTGTAGGCGGGCAGCGGCGCGAACACCGAGGTATCGAACCACTTCTGCGGCGTGGGCTTGTCGAGCACCGGGTTTCCGCTCACTACCAGCCCGCCGAAGCGCGTGAAGAAACCCGACCGCCAAGTCAGCAAGCCGGTGAGGTCCCAGCCGCCCACAAGCATATCCAGCCCGCGCGGCATGGCGCTGAGATACTGCCGGCCCTTGCCGATAGGCGCCTCCCACATGCCAGCCCCCGTAAGACGATGTCGCGGCCGGTTATTGTCCTGCCACGTAAACGCCTTGGTGAAGCTGGCGATGTCGTCGTAGAAGCTCTGGTTCGTCTGGTTGTTGTAGTTGTAGCCCATCATCAGCGAGTAGCCGTTGCTGAAGCTCTTATTCAAGCGCAATTGCAGCGAGTAATACTTCATGTCGCCGCCTTCGATACCGTCAATCACGGTCAGGCTGCCGTACTGCGGATATGGCCTCATCAGGGAGGTGAGACTGACGTTCTGCTGGTAGCGTTGCGCCCCCGGGAACTTGTTCACCGTGAGGAAATTATAGAAGGGATTGGGAACCGACTTGTTGATGGCGTCCTTGTACTGGTAGGCCACCCGGGGATCGATCTGGTTGATGTTGTACCCGCCGAGCAACTGACTGGTGAAGTTCATATAATACGTGACATCGACCAAGAACCCCTGCGGCAACTGACGCTGTAACGAGACGTTTACCCGGTCGCTGTGGCTTCTGGGTCGTTTCTGGGAGACGTAGCTGAAGCCGTCTCCGAGGTTAGTGTACCGGCCAAGACTCTTCTTGTATGCTGGGAGTACCGGATTCGACGCCGGGAACGGATCCCGCAACCGCATCTGGGGCACGCCCTGGACCGCGGGAGGCGCGCCCGTCACGGCTTTGAAGCCGTAGTAGTAAGTGTCGAAAATGTTGAACGTACCGCCGGTCCATGGCGTAATGTAGCGCCCATAGGCCGCGCGGAGTGAAGTCTTGTCGTTCAGCCGGTAGGCAGCACCGATGCGGGGTGAAAGGGCGCCTTTGCCGGAGTCCCATTGCCCGCGGTGCTCGCTGTCGCCGAACCGGAAGGCGCCGTTGAAGATGGTGGGACCGGTATAAAACTGCTTCAACTCGGCCGGCATTTTCGGCGCATTCGCCCCCTGCATTTCCGGGATCGGATCGGTGAGGTCGAGCGGGCGGGTCAGCCGGTCCTCGGGGTCCCGGTACGCCTGCTCGTATTCGTACCGCAAGCCGAGATTCAGGGTGAGATTCCGGGTGACCTTCCAGTCATCGTTGAGGAAGCCCCCGAAAAACCGGTTCTGCCCGGTCGGCACGATGGAAACCGTCATCGACGTTGCGCCGCTGTCCCAGCTATCGGCGCCGCCGCCGGCCGGCTGGACGGTGCCGAGCAGGAAGGTAGCGAAGCCGTCACCCGAGGTCCGTACGTCCGGCTGGACATAGGTGTTCGAGGTGGCGTTCGCCTGGAACCCGAAGCCGAAAGTATTCAGCAGGAGCAGACTCGTAGTTCGGGTACCGCGCGTATCAAGACCCGCCTTCAGGTAGTGCCTGCCTCGCTGCTGGGCGATCTTGATGTTGAAACTGTCGCCGTCCGGACGCTGGTCCCAGAGGCCGCCGCGCGGACCCATATTCACCCAGTACTCACCGGTGCCGGAACCCATAATCGACATGCGCGGGATCAGGACCGGGATGCCCGGGTCCTCGAAGACGGGCTTGTAGAAGTTCGAATTCGGCCAGATCTTGGCCCAGCCGCCGCCCGCGGAATAGTCGCTGGCGAACTTCGAGGCATCGATGAAATCGTGATAGTCCCCGTGCACGTTGATCACCGTGCTGGGGCTGACCACATACACAACGTCCCCCGAGTAGGAGTCGGCGTCCCGCTGGCTGCCCCGGTCAGACTGATACATCTCGGACCCGGTGGGGTTGCCGCTCATTACCGGCGTCCATAGCCGGCTGAAGCGGCCGTAGAAGCGGAACTTGTCGCTGGGGACATAGTCCGTGCGGTTGGAGAAGTTGTGGTAGTCGTAGTTGATGGGCAGGGGCACGTAGTAGTTTTGAAAGTTGTACGGTCCCTGGCCGGGACGGTTAGGCTTCCAGAGCTTGTCCATGTACATCCGGGCGATCGGGTCCTGGATGGAGGCGGGGATCCGGTTGCCCGGAAACGGCGTGCGGGTGATGGTTCGGCCGTCGGCGGAGGTCTCCGTGGTCCAGGGGTCGTAGATCATGCGCAAGCCCCCGGAGGCGGTCAGCGCCTGGGAGAAATCCCCCTGCCGCATGAGATCAGTCGGCAGCGTATGGATCAGGTCGTTGGGGTCGGTTTTCTTCCACTGTTCGTAAGCGACAAAGTTGAACAGCTTCCCCTTCAGGATGGGATTGCCCAGCGTCCCCCCGAACATGTGGTTGCGACCCAGGTTGATGGACCGGACCACCCGGTTTTCCAAAGCGTTCGCCCACGGATACTGCCCCTGGTAGAAGGCGTTCCCGTGCCAGTCGTTGGTCCCCGCTTTCATCGTCAGCGTGATGGCGGAGCCGGAACTGTGCCCATACTCGGCGTCCACGGCATTCTGCTGGACGGTGACTTCCTGGACCGAATCGGGCGCCGGCATATAGCTGGTCTTGTAGCCGAGGCCTACGGGAGAGCCGTCAACTTGCAGGTCGCTCGAATAGTTGGAGCCGCCACCGACCTCCTGCCGGTTCCCCGACCAGGTGAAATAGGGTTCTTGCTCGCGGGCCGTGTCCTGCTGTACCACCGCCGGATCCAACCTCGCCAGCAGCAACGGATTGCGGGAGAACTGGGGAAGGTTGTTCACCAGCGCGCTTTCAACGGTGGTTTCGAGTTTGCCGGTGTTGAACTGCACCGCGGCCGCCACCTCCGCAACGGTGACCGTCTGCCGGACGTCGCCCGGCGTCAGTGTGGCGTTCACGGTCACGTCGGCGCGGGACTGCACCCGGATATTCTCCTGCACGTACTTGTTGAACCCGGCGAGCTCCACGGTGACCGTGTAAGTCCCCGGCTCCACCAGGTCGAACAGGTAGCTTCCGCTGGCGCTGGTTTGCCGGACGGTGGAGACGCCGGTATTGACATTCGACAGGGTGACGGTCGCGCCGACGATCACCGCCTGGCTCGGGTCCGTCACCAGGCCCTGAACGCGTCCGCGGAATTCCTGCCCGAATGAAAGACTGGAAAAAAGCGCAAGCAGCAGGGCTGCCGGCGCCAGAGGGATGCGCTTCTTCTCCATGTTGCAGACTCCCTTCGATCATGGATTGACTGCCCACGATCCTCGGGGCAATTATGACGCGCGCGGGCCCCGGCGTCAAGGGAGAAAAGCCACCCGCTTTTGCCTGCCCACCCAGCTCAGCCGCCTGTCCCCTCTGGTGGGGTTGCCCAAGCTGCTAGAATGAAGGGCAAGCCGGCTAATGTCCACCCCGACCGACTTGGCGAAATTCAACGTCCACGAGTTCGCGGACCGCTTCCGCCGCGACGTGATCCCCCTGAGCAACGCCTTCTCCTACTTCTGCGCCGCGCCGATGGGCGAGGAAGACCTCAAGGACTACCTCGAGGAGCCGGTCGCCGCCCTGCCGCCGGCCGTCCAGACGGTCCTGCCCAGGGTTTCCATCTTCCTGGTGCCCTACCTGGAGAAGACCAACGGCAAAACCGGCGAGATTGTCGCCTTTGACAAGCCGGCGGAAAAAGCCGAGACCTCCGCCGCCCAGTTCACCTCGGATTCGGAGGCCGTCCTGGTGCTGGCCATCAAGGACCGCGAGGTGGCCGAATATCACTACGGCTTCTACCGCGCAGTGGCCACGCTGCTCGCCGATCACGTCCCGGTGGAAGTGGAAGACAGCTTTCTCGGGCTGTTGCGGGAGGAGCTCATCAACCGCATCCACGGCGAGGTCGATGAACAGGGCTGGCAGCTCAAGCAATCGCTGCTGCGCCGGCAGAGCAACATGCGCCGCGAGACCAAGCTGTTCCGCGCCTACGCCCGCCAGGCCCTCATCGACACGCTCACGCTGTATCTGCATGGGATCTGCTGCGACATCGACGTCGAGACCGGCCCCCGCCAGCTTCCTAGCCGCTTCCTCCGGCGGCGGCTGGAGTTGCTGCACAACTACTTCCCGCCGCCCCAGGGCTACGCCGTCTTCCCGGAGGAGGCGAGCCGCGCGTAGGCCGCCGCTTCGGGCATAATAGGAGTTTCGGCCTTCACCATGTTTGCCGTAGAACGTCTGTCATTGCTGATGCTGCTTGGGTGCCTCGCCGGAGCCGCCCCGCCGGAATTCTCCCCGGCGCGGCGCCTGCTCGACGCCCTGCCGTTGCGCTTCGAGCCCAACGCCGGCCGGCTTGATCCGCGTGTTCAGTTCTCGGCCCGGGCGGCCGGCTACAGCGTCCTGCTCACCGGCCGCGAAGTCCTGCTCCGTTTCCCCGGCTCGACGCTGAGCCTTACGCTGGCCGGCGCCAACGCGGCAGCGCACCTGGAAGGCGTCGATCCGCTGGCCTCGCGAAGCAACTACCTCCTCGGCAATCGCAGGCAGGACTGGCGCACGGCAGTGCCCCATTATCGCGGTGTCCGCTCCCGGTCGGTTTATCCCGGAATCGATGTCGTTTACTACGGCGGCGGCGAAGGGCTCGAGTACGATTTCGTCCTGGCGCCGGGGGCCGACCCGCGCCGCATACGCATGCGGTTCCGCGGCCACGAGCGCCTCTCCCTGACCCGCTCCGGCGACTTGCGGCTCCAGGCCGGCGGCCGCGAGTGGATCCAGAAGAGAGCAGTCGCCTACCAGGAGCAAGCCGGCGTCCGGCATCCGGTCGAGTGCCGTTACAGGCTCCTGGGCGGCAGCCTGGTGGGCGTCGAGCCGGCCCGCTACGATCGATCCCGGCCGCTGGTGATCGACCCCGAGCTGGCCTACGGCTCGTTCCTGGGCTCAGCCGCGCTGGACAGCATCATCGGCGTCAGGGTGGACAACGCAGGCATGGTCTACGTGGCGGGCTACACCGCCTCCGCCGACCTGACCACGACGCCGGGAAGCTACCAGGAGTCTTCCGGCGGCAATCGCGACATTTTCGTCGCCAAGCTCGATCCGTCGCAGTCCGGCCCCGAATCGCTGCTCTACTTCACCTACCTCGGCGGGGACGGCCCCGACACGCCGACGGCCATGACCATGGATGCCGAAGGAAACCTGTACCTCACCGGCTGGACCAGGTCCTCCAATTTCCCGCCCGCCGGCAACGCGCCGCAGACCCGGTTTGGCGGTGGGCAGGACGCCTTCGTGGTGAAGTTGAACCCGGCCGTGGCCGGCCAGTTCGCGCTGGTGTTCTCCACCTACCTCGGCGGCTCGGCTCTGGATGTCGCCTACGGCATCGACGTCGATGCCGCCGGGGCGATCTACGTGGCCGGCGCCACCAAGTCCAATAACTGGCCCCTGGCCGGCCTGCCCATCCAGGACGCCCGCTGGGGCGACCAGGACGGCTTTCTGGTCAAGTACAACCCGCAGGCGCCCGATGCCGCCTCCGCTTTCGTCTATTCCAGCTACCTCGGCGGCGGGGCCATCGACGAGGCGCGCGGCATCGCCGCCGCGCCCGACGGCAGGGTCTATGTCACCGGCACGACTTTCTCCCCCACCTTCTACGCCACCGGTCACTCCTTCCGGCCCACTTACAACGGCGGCGGCGATGTCTTCGTCACCCACCTCGATCTTAGTAAGGGAGGCTACGACGCGCTGGTCTACTCGACCTTCCTGGGCGGCGCCGGCAACGAGGAGCCGCGCCGCATGATCCTGGACGCATCCGGCCAGTTGCTCATTACCGGCTACACGCTTTCCTCCGATTTCCCCGTCACCCCCGGCGCTTTCCAGCCCGCGCCTCGCCGAACCGGCCAGGTCTTCCTCACCCGTCTCGATCCGAGCGTGGATGGCGTTGACGGCCTCACTTACTCGACTTATCTCGGCGGCACCGGCGGCGAAGTGGCCTACGACCTCGCCTCCGACAGCGCCGGCAACGTCTACTTGACGGGTTACACGCTCTCCAGCGACTTCCCGGTAACTGAGCGGGCTTTCCAATCCGCCTACGGGGGCGGCGTGGACGTCTTCTGCACCGTGCTGAACCTGGCCGCTCCCCCGGAGCGGGCGCTGGTCTACTCCACTTACTTCGGCACGGCCGGCGTCAACGTCGGCTTCGGCGTTGCCGCCTCGAAGGATGGCGTCATCTTCCTGGCTGGCTACGCGCAGGACCGGCGCTTCCCCATCACTGAGAACGCCGCCCAGGTGGTTTACGCCGGCGGCCTGGCGGACGGTTTCGTGCTCGCGCTGGCGCCGCGGTAGCGAGCTCCCGGCTACGCCAGATCAACCTCTGGGTGCTGGATGCAACTG
>ERZ1292640.2061-Hain-H43-02um-R1-2061-length-16400-cov-45_pt1 | contig 16400 bp, 11 predicted proteins | sample MGYA00564404_ERZ1292640 | MGnify/ENA primary metagenome ERZ1292640 (study PRJEB36523, sample SAMEA6512636) | groundwater metagenome | collected 2019-01-08 | study: AquaDiva: Metagenomics assemblies of 32 groundwater samples
TGCGGATTGCCGAACCCAAGGCGATCCCATAGGCTGGAACTCGGTACTCTCAAGAGGGGTTCCTCATGACTCTATCACTGTTGTTGCTGGCTGCGATGGCGCCGTTCCGGCCGCCGGCCGTACCGCTGGTCACGCATGATCCCTACCTCAGTGTCTGGTCTGCCGCGGATCAGCTTACGACGGGACCGACGCGACACTGGACGGGCACGCCGCAGCAGCTCCATTCCATGGTGCGGATTGACGGGGCTGCCTACCGGATCATGGGTGCGGACCGCACCGAGCCGGCGCGGCAAGTCGGAGTCGAGGTCCTGCCGACGCGCACCATATACGAATTCACCGCCGGCGGCGTCGATCTCACGCTCACCTTCCTGACGCCCTCGCTTCCGCAGGACCTCGAAGTTCTCTCGCGGCCGGCCACCTACATCATCTGGCAGGCGCGATCGGCGGACGGCAAGCCGCACTCGATCGGCGTCTATTTCGACGCCTCCGCCAACCTGGTGGTGGACAACCCGACGCAGGCGGCGACCTGGTCACGCTTCCAGCTTGACGGGGCGCCGGTGCTGCGGATGGGATCCCAGGAGCAGCCTGTCCTGGCGAAAAAGGGCGACAACCTGCGCATCGACTGGGGCTACCTCTACCTGGCCGCGCCGCCGGGACCGGGCGTATCCTTGGCGCTGGCGGACCACGCGGCGGCGTGGGGCGCTTTCGCCGCCACCGGCCGGCTGCCGGAGTCGGACGACCTGGAAGTCCACACCCCTCAGCGGTCCCGCCTGCCGGTGCTGGCCGCGGCCTTCGATCTGGGCGCGGTCGGCGCCGAACCAATTTCGCGGCATCTTGTTTTGGCCTACGACGACCTCTTCTCGATCGAGTACTTCCACCGGCGGCTGCGCCCCTACTGGCGGCGCAGGGGCGCGACGGCGGCGGACCTGCTCCGGGCCGCCCTGAGGGAGTACGAATTGCTGGCGGCGCGCTGCCGGCGCTTCGACGAGGAGCTGATGGCCGATCTCCGCAAGGCCGGCGGCGAGGAGTACGCGCGCCTGAGCGCTCTCGCTTACCGGCAAACCATGGCCGCCCACAAGCTGACCGCCGACCTGGACGGCACGCCGCTGTTTTTCTCCAAGGAGAACTTCAGCAACGGCTGCATCGCCACGGTGGACGTCACCTACCCGAGCTCGCCGTTCTTCCTGTTGTTCAATCCGGCGCTGCTGAAGGCGCAGCTCAAGCCGGTGATGGATTACGCAAGTCTCGAACGCTGGCCGTTCCCGTTCGCGCCGCACGACCTGGGCGCCTACCCCCACGCCAACGGGCAGGTCTACGGCGGAGGGGAAAAGACCGAAGAGCGCCAGATGCCGGTCGAGGAGAGCGGCAACATGCTGCTGATGACGGCGGCGCTGGCGCGGGCTGAGGGCAACGCCGGCTTCGCCACCCGCTACTGGCCGCTGCTTTCGAAGTGGGCGGCCTATCTGAAGGACAAAGGCCTCGACCCGGAGAACCAGCTCTCGACCGACGATTTCGCCGGGCGCCTGGCCCACAACGCCAACCTCTCGATCAAGGCGATTCTGGCTCTCGGCGCGTTTGCACAACTGTGCGAAACGACAGGCCAGAGCCAGGAGGCGGCGCTATACCGCAAGACGGCCGGGGACTTCGCCCGGCGCTGGGCGCCGATGGCCGACGACGGCGACCACTACCGGCTCGCCTTCGACAAGCCCGGCACCTGGAGCCAGAAGTACAACCTGGTCTGGGATCGGCTGCTGGGGCTGAACCTGTTCCCGCCCGAAGTGGCGCGCAAAGAGATCGCCTTCTACAAGACGCGGCAGCAGAGCTACGGCTTGCCGCTCGACAATCGTGAGCTGTACACGAAGCTCGACTGGGTCCTCTGGACGGCCACGCTGTCCGAATCGGCCGAGGATTTCCAGGCGCTCGCCCGCCCGGCCTGCCGCTTCGCTCACGAGACGCCGGACCGGGTGCCACTGACCGACTGGTTCTGGACGCACAACGCGAAGCAGCGCGGCTTCCAGGCGCGCTCGGTGGTGGGCGGCGTCTACATCAAGCTGCTGGCTGAGAAGGGCCTCGCGCATGATCTGCGCCGCCGTTGACGCCCCCTCGGTCCTGAGGGAAAGAGGAACCCGTCAAGCAGGGCGTTCAGTTCCTTCGCTTGTACGCAATGATGCGTGACATGGTCATCGCATGCTGAGCCTCCTGGACGCCCTCACCCTGTTCGGCTACGCGGCCATGCTGATCGCGATCGCGCTCTACCATGCGCGGAAGATCCGGGTGCGGGACGACTACTACCTGGCCGGGCGCACGATGAGCCGCTGGCCGATCGCGCTCTACCCGCGGATGTCCTACCGGCTGCGAATCACCACCGCCTACGAGTACCTCGAGAAGCGCTTCAACTACCCGGTGCGCGCGCTCGCGGCGCTGTTCTTCATGGGCGCGCGCATCATGTGGATGGCGACGATGCTGTATGCGGGATCGCTGGTGGTCTCGCAGATGCTGGGCTGGACGGCGGAGCGCGGCGTCCCCGGCGGGCAGGTTTACGCCATCGTTCTGCTTGGCACGCTGGGATTGTTCATGGACCTGGCCGGGGGCATGCACGCGGTGATCTGGACCGATGTGGCCCAGTTCTTCGTGCTGTTCGGCTCGGTCGCGGTGATGGTCACGCTGGCCTTCCTGAAGTCCGGCGGGCCGGCCCATGTGCTGGCCACCGCGGTGGCCGCCCACAAGCTCGCTCCGCCCGTGTTCTTCAGCCTCAGCGAAACGCTCAGCATTGTAAGCGGCCTGTGCCTCGGGTTCGTCAGCATGCTGTCGAGCGGCCGCGCCGTGGCCGGCTTTGCGGCCACCATCGCGCTGAACGCGCTGGGGCGCGTCTCCGATTTCTACTACGGGATCTTCGGCGCGGCGACGACTTTCCTGTGCGGCTATTTGTTGAGCCGGCTGTTCCGGCCGCCCGCGGCGGCGAGCTTGGAAGGACTCACGCACAGAGCCCGGCCAGCCGCGGCCGCGGTTGATAATGTATGAAGGGAGGCAGACAAGTCATGAGGCACAAGCTGGCGGGAGTGTTTGCGCTCGCGGTGCTGTTTGCGCCCGTTCCCGGCCGGGCGCAATCGACGTTCGGCGCCATCCTGGGCCGGGTCACGGACCCGAGCGGATCGGCGGTGGCCGGCGTCGAGGTGAAGGTGCGCAATGAGGCCACCGGCGTGGTCAGCTCGACGACCACTAACCAGACCGGCAACTACGAGGCGCCGTTCCTGATCCCCGGCGCCTATGCGATCGAAGTGCAGCATCCCGGCTTCAAGAAGTTCACCCGCGCGAACATTCTGCTGCGGGTGAACGACCGCCTGGCGGTGAATGTCGCGCTGGCGGTTGGCGACGTGAAGGAAACGGTGAACGTCACCGAGGCGCTGCCGCTGGTGGAGACGACCAACGCCTCGGCGGGCAGCGTGATCGACATGCGCCGCATCCAGGATCTGCCGCTCAGCGACGGCAACCCGTTCGTGCTGTCTCAGCTCGCCCCCGGAGTGTTGAACCTGGGCAATATGAAGCTGCGCCGGACGTTCGATAACGATTCGACTTCGGACATCTCGGCCAACGGCGTGCCGACGCGGCGCAACGAATTCCAGCTCGACGGCGTGCCGGACACGGCGGGGCGCATCGTCGCCTTCATCCCGTCCACCGAGATGGTGCGCGAGTTCAAGGTGCAGACGGCCAGCTACGACGCCGCTTACGGCAACAGCCCGGGCGTGATCGTCAACGTCAGCCTGAAATCCGGCTCCAACGAGCCGCACGGTTCGCTGTTCGAGAACCTGCGCAACTCGGCTACCGACGCGAACTATTTCTTCACCAACCGCGCGAGCCAGCCGAAGCCCGGCTTTCGCTACAACCATTTCGGCGCATCGATCGGCGGCCCGGTGATCCTGCCCAGGCTCTACAGCGGGCGGAACCGGACGTTTTTCTTCTACGGCTTCGAAGGACTGAAAGACGCCTACCCGCAGCCGTTCATCGGCACCGTGCCGACGGAGAGAATGCGGGGCGGCGATCTCTCGGAGCTGCTGGCGCTGGGCTCGCGCTACCAGGTGTACGACCCGGCGACCATCCGCTCCGCCGGGGCGCCCTCTGGGCCCGGCCGGTACAGCCGCCAGCCGCTCGGCGGGAACCTCGTGCCCCAGACCCGGCTGAACGCGACCGCGAAAGCGTACATGCAGTACTGGCCGCTGCCCAACGTTTCCGGCACCGCTGACTTCCAGCAGAATTTCTACAACGGCCAGCGGCTCAGGGCCGACGACTTCTATTCCCACCTCGGGCGCGTGGATCACCACATCGGCCAGTCGCACCGGCTTTTCGTGCGCGTGCACGGCAACGACCTGCACGAGCTGGCGAACAACAACTTCAACAACATAGCCACCGGCACCAACCGCTACCGGTGGAACCGGGGCGCCTCGATCGACGAAGTGTGGGTGGCCGGTCCCAGCCTGGTAATGGAGCTGCGCTACGGGCTCACGCGCTGGTCGGAGTGGCGCCCGGCGCTGTCGGACGGATTCGATCTCTCCACATTGGGTTTCGCGCCGGCCTGGGCGAATGCGCGCTCGAAGGACATCCGCACCATGCCGCCCATCAGCGTCTCCGGCGCCGCCAGCCTGGGTGGAACCTGGGGCTACGCGGAAGCCTACACCACGCACACGCTGGCGGCCAACGTCACCAAGGCGGCCGGCAACCACAGCATCCGCTTCGGCGTTGACTTCCGCGTTTATCAGGAGTCGCGGCGGGACGAGGGCAACGCCGTGGGCTCCTTCAACTTCGGCGCCACCTGGACGCGCGGCCCGCTGGACAACTCGGCCAGCGCGCCGACCGGCCAGGGCCTCGCCAGCTTCCTCTTCGGCCTGCCCGACGGAGGCAACGCCGACATCAACGCCAGCTACGCCGAGCAGAGCCTGATGCCGTCGCTGTTCCTCCAGGAGGACTGGAAAGTCGGCTCGCGGCTCACGTTGAATTTCGGGCTGCGGTACGAGATCGAGACGCCCATCACCGAGCGCTTCAACCGCACCGTGCGGGGCTTCGATTACGTGGCCGCGAGCCCGATCGAGGCGGCCGCGCGCGCCGCCTATGCGAAGGCGCCGATCCCCGAGGTGGCGGTCGAGAATTTCCGTGTGCGCGGCGGGCTGCGGTTCGCCGCCGCCGGCGGAGCGCCGCGCGGGCTGTGGCAGACCGACAGGAACAACCTCCAGCCGCGCTTCGGCTTCGCTTACCAGCTCCGCCCGGCGACGGTGCTGCGCGGCGGTTACGGCATCTTTCACGACTTCCTCGGGCTGCGGGTGGGGACGGTGGACGCAATCCAGACCGGCTACAGCCAGCGGACCGAGCTCGTCGCCTCGCTCGACCAGGGCCAGACCTTCATTGCGAACTTGTCGAACCCGTTCCCGAGCGGCCTGCTCCAGCCCGCGGGGAACACCCTGGGACTGGCCACGAATCTCGGCCAGACCGCCCAGTTCCTCAACCCCGCGGCGCGCAACGGCTACATGCAACGGTGGTCGCTCAACTTGCAGCACCAGGCGCCGGGCCGGGTGCTGATCGACATCGGCTACGTCGGCAACCGCGCCAACAAGCTGGCCGTCGATCGTGAACTAAGCTATCTGCCGAACCGCTACCTGAGCACCTTGCCGGTTCGCGACGAGACGACCAACAACTTCCTCAGCGCCCGCGTGCCCAACCCGTTCGCGGGCCTTGTGCCGGGTACCGGCCTGAACGCGGCCACGGTCGCCCGCGCCTCGCTGCTGACCGCCTATCCTCACTTCACTTCGGTGCGGAACCGGCTGGAGCCGATCGGCTACACCTGGTATCACTCGCTGCAAACCAGGGTGGAGCGGCCGCTGTCCCGCGGCCTGGTGCTTTCGGGCTCCTGGACCTGGTCGAAGGCGATGGCGGCCCAGGGATTCCGCAACGCCGCCGACCCCTTTCAGGAGGAAGTGCTCTCCAGCCTGGACCGCACTCACCGGCTGGTGTTCCATTGGTTATACGAGCTGCCCTTCGGGCGCGGGCGCCGCCTGGCCCGTTCCGCGGGCGCGCCGCTCAACACGCTGATCGGCGGCTGGCAGGTGGCCGGCATCTATCAGGCGCAGAGCGGCGCGGCCATGGGTATCGGCGATCCGGTAATCACCGGGGCGTTCGCAGTCAAGGACCTGGTCGTGCCCGAGAGCGCACGCACTCCGGAGCGGTACGTCAATACCGACGTGAACCTGAACAAAGTGGCGGCCAGGGCCTTCGTCTATCACCTCAACACGATGTCGGGGCGCTTCGGGGCGCTGCGCTCGGACGGCATCGACCAATGGGACCTATCCGTTTCGAAGCAGTGGAAACTGCGCGAGCCGCTGGCGCTGAGGTTCCAGGTGCAGTTCCTGAACGCTCTTAACCACGTCACGTTTGACTCGCCGAACCTGAGTTTGACCAGTACCGCCTTTGGCACGGTGACCGGCGAGGCCAGCCTGCCGCGGACCATCCGCTGGGGGCTGCGGCTGGAGTTCTGAAATGACCATGCCGCCGCCTGGCTGTACTGCGGGCGGCGCCGAAGCGCCGGGTTTTTCCCGTGGGCTATTTGATCTTGCCCGCGAGTTCCCGCAACAGCATGACCGGGTCCAGGATCCTTAGTACTCCTGTTCACTAATACGGTGACGTATTCCTCCGAAGTGGGGCAGCTCCCCGAGCTGCGGCGGGACCTCGTCCCGCCTCCGCTCTGGCGGCGTAAGACGCCGCCGCAGGCCAAGGGCCTGCCCCACGAATGTGCAACCGTACTTATGGAATCGTGTACTTAGCGCCGGATGTATTCGCCGTAGATCGCGCGCGAGTGGGATCTCTCATTGCTCAGCAAGAACTACAGACGGCCGGCTTCGGCCAACGCCAGTAGCGCAAAAGCAGGGCCGCGCCGCGAAACAGCCGCCTGCAAAAACACCATGCAGTCGAAGACGCAACGAGGTTTAGCGGGCGGATTGGCCACCTTCCTCGGATCTCCGGCGTTCGCGGCGAGACTCTGTTAACTGCTCGCTGAAGAACTGTTCGATTTCCGTTTCGGAAAGGCCGTGTGCTTCGGTGTAATCATGGAGGGGAGCCAACAGTTCGCCCAGCGTTGCGGCGGAGCTGGGGGGGGCGACAGCACGCTCGATCAGCCTGCGAATGTACGAACTCCGATCCACCCCCATCTGGCTGGCTCGTTCGTCAAGCCGGCTGAGGAGTTCCTCGCTGACGCCGGCAATCTCGATCGTGCGCTCCATATGCGGTCGCGACCTCCCTTTTCATTATCCAGCATCTCCGCCGCCACAGTGGGCTGGGCCGCCATCAGATCCCAGCCGGCGCCACACGGCTGACGCCAGGAGGTCCAAAAGTCTAGAATGACCACAATGCGACGACGCCATTTTCTGACTTCTGCCTTGGTTGCGCCGGCGGCGGCGCAGGCGCAGCCGGACGGCTGCCAAAGCAACAGCGTGGTCGTCTCGCGAATGGATGACCGCCACGAAGCCTTCCCCGACATGGCTCGCCTGAAGGACGGCGCGCTGCTGGTGGTCTATCGCGAAAGCAACGCGCACGAGGCCACCACCTTCTGCAACATCGTGCTGCGGCGCAGCCGGGACAACGGCCGCACCTGGAGCGGCCGGCAAGTGCTCATCAGCGAGAAGCTGAACGACGGCGTCATCTTCAAGTGGAACTGCCCACGCATCGGCTCGACCGGCGACGGCCGCCTGTATCTCGTCTGCGACCGCATCGCCTACCCGCCGGGAGAGAGCGGCGACTTCAAGCACGCCAAGGTCTTCCTGTGGTGGAGCAAGGACGAGGGCAAGAGCTGGAGCGGCCCGTCGGAGACGCCGGTGTTCGGCATCGTGCCCGGCAAGCTGGTGGAACTCTCCTCGGGCGCGTGGCTGCTAAGCACCCACTTCAACAACGCCGAAACGAACAAGCGCATCCAGATCGTCCACCGCTCCACCGACGGCGGCCGGCGCTGGGAAGGGCCCATCACCATCTGCGCCGATCCGCGCTACAGCAGCAACGAAGGGGCCATCCTGGAGCTGCCCGGGAGAAAGCTGGTCTGCTACATGCGCGAGAACTCGAACAAGGGCTGGCCGGCGCAGAAGTGCTTCTCCAGCGACGAAGGCCGCACCTGGAGCGGCCCGTTCCCAACGCTCATCGGCGGCTGCCACCGGCCAGTGGCAGGCTATCTGCCCGACGGCCGCATCCTGATCACCTACCGCTTCAACCAGGGAGGGGCGCGGTTCCCGCTGTCCGAGGGCCGCAACGCCGGGCGTGCCCACAACGTCTTCGCCTGCCTGGAGCCGCCGGAAAGCGCGGCCGCCGAGGAGCTGAGCCGGCAGTCGGGGTTGATCCTGCCGATAGCTTATGACCGCAGCCCCAAGGCCGACACCGGCTACACCGGCTGGGTGAACCTGCCCGATGGTCGCGTCTTCATGGTCACCTACCTGGTGGACGAAGCGCCGGCCGCTTACATTCGGGGGTACTACTTTGGGCTTCGCGATTTCTTTCTTCCTGGTTAGCGGCGCGCTGCTGGCTGCCCCTGCACCGCGACTACTGGGCCCCGAGCGGCAGCTCTTCGTTGATGACTTCCTGATTGAAGCCGCCAACCTGCGCCGCGTGATCCACACGGTCGAGAAGCACCACGGCAATCCCGTGCTCTATCCGGTGAAGCCGTGGGAGGGCCAGTACACGCTGCTATACGGCACGGTGATGCGCGACGAGGAAGAGGGGATCTGGAAGGCGTGGTACCTGACCATGAACCACTTCCGTTACATCCAGAACCTCTTCCCCGAGAGCACGTACCTCTGCTACGCGACATCGCGGGACGGCGTTCATTGGGAGAGGCCGGCGTTGGGACTGATCGAGTACCGCGGCAGCAAGGAGAACAACATCGTCTTCCAGGCGCACCATGCGCCGGAGCTCGGCTTGAGCGGAATCCTGGACGCTGTCAGCATCCTCAAGGACAACCGGGATCCCGACCGCTCGCGCCGCTACAAAATGATGATCTGGCGCCACAACCAGCGGCTGGTGGACGGCAAGTGGGCGTACCAGCGCGAGGGGCCGTACGCAATGGGCCACTACGCAGCGTTCTCACCCGACGGGCTGCGCTGGCGCGAACAGGCCAGGCCGGCCTTCCCCTACGACCCGGTACGCGACACGATGACCACGATGTGGGACCCGCAGAGCGGCAAGTACATCGCGTTCGTCAAGCAGCACGTCGCGGGCAAGCGCGCCCGTTTCGTTTCCGAGAGCGCCGACTTCCTCCAATGGAGCACGCCGGCGCAAATGCTGGCCGCGGACGCCCAGGACGGTCCCCACGTCGAGCTGTACAACAACACCGGCTTCTACTACGAGGGGATGTACCTGGGGCTGCTCACCGTCTTTCATCCCGAGCCGAAGAGCAACATCTATCTCGATATCGAACTGATCTCGAGCCGCGACGGGCGCCGCTGGGAGCGAGTGGGCGATCGCACTCCGTTCATCCCGGTTGGCCGCCGGGACATCGACTGGGACTTCGGCTTCCACAGCCCATCGTCGGGCCCGCCGGTGCGGGTCGGAGACGAACTCTGGTTCTATTACAGCGGGCGCGCCTACCGTCACCCTGTTTCCGGCCAGGGGCGGGAGCCCAATCACGGCGCCATCGGCCTGGCCAGGCTCCGCCTCGATGGCTTCGTCTCGATGGATGCCGCTGAGCAGCCGGGCACGCTCACCACGCGCCCGATAAGGTTCCAGCACCCTGGCCTCTACCTAAACGCCGGCGCATCGAAGGGCGAGCTGCGGGTGGAGATCCTGGACGAAAACGGCTCGCCCGTGCCGGGCTTCACCAGAGATGACTGCGCGCCGCTGCGAACCGACTCGGTCCGCTGGCCGGCGAGCTGGCGCGGCAACGCGGATCTCTCAGCCCTGCGCGGCCAGACGGTGCGGCTGAGATTTCACCTGCGGCAGGCGGCGCTTTACTCGTTCGCCTTCGATGGTCCGTGAGCGGCGTGAGCGCTCAGTAACGCATCCACCTCTTCGCGCGAGGGCACCGAGGCCTGGGCGCCCAGCCGGGTGACCGAGATGGCCGCGGCGGCGTTGGCGAAGCGGAGCGCCTCCGCGACCGGCCGCTCTTCGGCCAGCGCTACTGCCAGCGCGGCGTTGAAGGTGTCGCCGGCGGCGGTCGCGTCGCGCACCGCCACCGCGAAGGCAGGCGCGTGGATGCGCTGGATGCCATCGTCAAAACAGCACCCCTGATCTCCCAGCTTGAGCACGATGCGGTGCGCGCCGCGCTCGCGCAGCGCGCGCGCCAGCCCGGGCGCCTCTTCCGCCGACACCCGGCCCGGCGGGCGCCCCAGCAGGATCAGCGCCTCGCTCTCGTTGGGAGTCAGGATGTCCACCAGCGACAGCAAGTCCTGCGGCAGCGGCTGCGCCGGCGCGGGATCGAGGATGGTCTCCGCTCCTTCCTCGCGGGCCACCGCCAGCGCCGCCCGCACCGTGTCCAGCGGTGTCTCCAACTGGAACAGGACGAAGCGGGCCCCGCGGAAGGTGCGGCGGAAGGACTCGACGTCGGCGGCCCGAAGCTCATGGTTGGCGCCCGAAGCGACCACGATCGAGTTCTGCCCGGCGCGATCCACCCAAATCAGCGCCACCCCGGTGGGTTGCGCGCGGGTGGCATGCACCGCGGCGACGTCCACTCCGGCGGCCGAAAGGCTGGCCTTCAGGTGATCGGCAAACAGGTCGTAGCCCACTCGTCCGATCATCCGCACCGCGACCCGCGACCCGCTCAGCCGGGCAGCCGCGCAGGCCTGGTTGGCGCCCTTGCCGCCGGGGATCATCTGGAAGTCGCGGCCCAGCACCGTCTCGCCGGGCGCCGGCAGGCGCGCCACCGTGACCACGAAATCCATGTTGAGGCTGCCGACCACCACCAGGGAAGGACTCATCGCGAAAGCTCAATGCCGAGTTTCTTCATCTCCTCGGCGTAGTAGCGTCTGAGGAGCAGGTCCCATTCCTCGCTGCCCTCGGGAATTTCCCGCTTTTGCGAGCGGATTTTCTGCCGGGCGGCCCGGTCCACCTTGTTCTCCAGCGCCAGCAGGTCGGTGATTGCCCGCACCATCTCCAGCCGGATTTCGTTTTGATCTTTCTTCAGCCGGGCCTGGCGGGCCTTGCGCAGCCCCGTGAGCAACTTGTGGGAGATGTCGATGATCTTGTCGCGGGAGAGCTTCATCTGGTCGCCGGTGTCGCGGCCGGAAGCGCGGATCACCTTGCGCTGGGCGATGAGGGTGTTCTTGATGCGGCGGAACATCTCCTGGTAGCTGACCCCCTGGCGCCGCATATACTCGCTGTACTCGCTGAGGATTTCGCGCACCTCGTCGTTCAGCCGGTCTTCGACCATCAGTTCTTCGGTGATCACGCCCGCCATCAGTTCGGCGACTGCCTGCGGCTGGGTCGTCTCGATCATCTGAGGGCTGAGCCTGCGTACCAACTGGCGCGCTAAGTAATTGATGAACTCCCTGGCGATCAGCATTCTACGGCAATCGGGACTCTCTGCCAGTGTACAACAACCCGCCGGGCGGAAACCGCTTGCTTCGCGCGCGGCTCGGCCCCCGGATGCTGGATACTGGATTTGATGGGGACTCACTGGCTGCTGGCGCTTCCGCTGTTGATCTCGACGGCCTGGGCCCAGGCAGAGGGCGGCTTGCGCGGCCAGGTGACGCTGGAGGGAGCCGGCAAGCCGCTGCACCACGCCACCATCTCTATCCTGAAGCTGAACCGGTCGGTGGAGACCGACGAGGACGGGATGTATGAACTCCGCGGGCTGCCGCCGGGCGTTTACGACGTGGTGGCGCATCTGCACTCGTTCACCGATTCGCGCCGGGCGGTCGCCGTGGGCGCCGGCGGGACGGTGACGCTGGATTTTGTCCTGCGGTTGGCGCCGGTACGGGAGCAGATCACCGTGACTGCCAGCGGGCGCGAGCAGACGGCGATGGAAGCGTTCCAATCGGTCACCGCCATCGACACGCTGGACCTGGCCCACAAGAGCGCGACCTCGCTCGGGGAGGTGCTCCAGAACGAGCCGGGCGTGGCTAAGAGGAGTTTCGGGCCGGGGACCTCCCGTCCGGTCATCCGCGGCTTCGACGGCGATCGCGTGCTGGTGCTGCGCGACGGCATGCCGACCGGGACCCTCTCCTCCCAGTCGGGCGATCACGGCGAGCCCGTTGATGCCACCACACTGGAACGCCTGGAGGTGGTCCGCGGGCCGGCCACGCTGCTCTATGGCAGCAACGCCATCGGCGGGGTGGTGAACGCGATCACCGGGCACCACCAGGCCCACCAGCATCCGCACGAGGGACTGCGAGGCCATCTCACCACTAACGCAGGCTCGGGCAACGCGCACGCCGGGGCCAGCGCGGGCTTCGAGTACGGAGTGAAGCAGTGGCTGTTCTGGGGCCACGGGGGCGGCCAGCGCACCGGCGACTACCGCACGCCGCTCGGCACGGTCCCCAACTCTGGGGCGTTCCTCGACCACGCCTCGGGCGGCCTCGGACGTTATGGGGAAAAGCTCGCCTTCAACGCCGGCTACAGTGTCGAGAACGGCCGCTACGGCGTGCCGTTCGCCTCCCGGTTCGAAGCCGAGCCCCCGCCGGAGGATGAGCCGGTCGATCTCACATTCCGCCGTCACAACTTGCGCTTCCACGCCGGCGCCGAGAAACCGGCCGCATGGCTGGACCGGTTCGATCTGATCGCCAATTACAGCTCCTGGAACCACAACGAGCTCAGCGAGGACGCAGTCCAGACCCGCTTCTTCAACAAGCAGTTCAGTTACCGCGGCGTGTTCGAGCAGCGCCGGCGAGGCCGGCTCTCCGGCAGCTTCGGCTTCTCTGGGATGCGGCGGAGCTACAAGGCCATCGGAGCGGAGATCCTGGCGCCTCCGGTCACGCACGACGGGGTCGCTGCATTTGGGCTGGAGGAGATCGAGGTCGCTCCCGTTCGCTTCCAGCTCGGCGGGCGGCTGGAGCGCAACGCCTACGATCCGACCGGGTTGCGCCAGCGGTCTTTCACCGGCCTGTCCGGGGCGGCGGGCATGTATCTGCCGCTATGGTCCGGCGGCGCCCTGGCGGCGAACTATTCGCGCGCTTTTCGCGCTCCCGCCCTGGAGGAACTTTACAACCGCGGGCCCCACATCGGCAACCTGGCCTTCGAAATCGGCAACCCCAACTTGGCGGGCGAGCACAGCCACGGGTTGGACCTCTCTGTCCGTCACCAGTCCGCCGCGCTGCGGGCCGAAGCCAACCTGTTCTCCTACTGGCTCGACGATTTCGTTTTCCTCGCCCCGACCGGCCAGGTCCGGGACCGCCTGATGGAGGCGGCGTATCTCCAGGCCGACAGCCGGTACCGCGGTCTGGAAGCCCGCCTGGACGCGCGCGTTCATTCGGCCCTCTGGCTGAACCTCGGGCTGGACGTGGTCGATGCGCGGCTACGCGCTGCGGGAACGCCGCTGCCCCGCATTCCCCCCGTGCGCGGGCGCATCGGGTTCGACGCCCGCTACAAACAGCTCAGCCTGCGGCCGGGGCTGGTGCTGGCCAACGCCCAGCGCAAGATCTTCCCGAGCGAAACGCCCACCGCCGGCTACGCGCTGGTGAATCTCGACGCCTCCTATACCATCCCGCGGCAGCACTTCATTCACGTGTTCGCGGCATCGCTGTTCAACGCCGGCGACCGTCTCTACCGAAACCACCTTTCGCTGATCAAGGAACTGGCGCCGGAGATCGGTCGTGGGGTGAAGTTCACCTACTCGCTACGGTTCTTTTAGCTCCGCCCGTACCGGCTTTCCACGTACTGCTCCAGCATCCGGATGAACTCGGCCGCGATGCCGTCGCCCTTGAGGGTCGTGACCAGGCGCCCGTCGATGTAGACCGGCGCCTTGGGCTCCTCAAACGTGCCGGGCAGGGAAATGCCAATGTTGGCGTGCCGGGATTCTCCCGGGCCGTTGACCACACAACCCATCACCGCGACGCGCAACTCTTCGACTCCAGGGTAGTGCTGTTTCCAGGCCGGCATTCGCCGGCGCAGGTAAGACTGGATCTCGGCGGCCAACTCCTGGAAGAAAGTGCTGGTGGTGCGGCCGCAGCCGGGGCAGGCGGCCACTTGCGGGCTGAAGCGGCGCAGCTCGAGCGACTGAAGAATCTGCTGCGAGACCAGCACCTCCTCGGTGCGGTCGCCGTTGGGGGCCGGGGTGAGCGAGGCGCGGATCGTGTCGCCGATTCCTTCCTGCAACAGGATGGAGATGGCGGCGGTGGTGCCTACGATGCCCTGGGTTCCCAAGCCGGCCTCGGTCAGGCCGAGGTGCAGCGGGTAGTCGCACCGCGCCGCCAGCGTGCGATACACCTCGATCAGGTCCTGCACTCCGCTGACCTTGGCACTGAGGACGATACGATCGTGACCCAGGCCGTAACGCTCGGCGGCCGCGGCTGAATCGAGCGCGCTGGCGACGATCGCCTCCAGCATCACGGCGCCGGCGTCTTTGGGCTCCGGCAGCCGCGCGTTCTCGTCCATCAGCCGCGCCACCAGCGTCTGGTCCAGCGATCCCCAGTTCACGCCGATGCGCACCGGACGGCCGTGCTCGATGGCCGCCTCGATCATGGTGCGGAAGTTCTCGTCGTGCCTGCGGCCGATGTTGACGTTGCCGGGGTTGATCCGGTACTTGGCCAGCGCGCGGGCGCAAGCGGGATACTTTCGCAGCAGGATGTGGCCGTTGTAATGGAAGTCGCCGATGAGGGGAACGCGGACGCCGGCGCCCTCCAGCGCCTCGACGATCCGTGGCACGGCCTGGGCGGCCTCGTCGTGGTTGACGGTGACGCGCACCAGTTCCGAGCCGGCGCCTGCCAGAGCGATGACCTGCCCGACGGTGGCGGCGACGTCGGCGGTGTCGGTGTTGGTCATCGACTGCACCACGATGGGATGCGGGCTGCCGATCTTGACCCCGCCCACATCGACCACCGCCGTGGCGCGGCGAATTGGCCCTGCCATGTCTTCCATTGTAACCAGCGCCGCCGCTCCGCCCGCGTTTGTTTTAGACTGGCCTTACAGGAGGGTCCAATGCGGCTCTGGTTGCTCAGCAGCTTTCTCGCGCTGGTCGCGCTGGCGCTGTGGGTTGTCCCCATCGACGCCCAGCCGGGCACGCTTAAGCAGATCGTCCCCGGTGTGTGGTTCCGCGAGGGCGAAATCAAGGAGATGGGGCACTGCAACAACGTCATCATCGAGATGAAGGATTACGTCATCGTCGTGGACGCCAACTTCCCCAGCGGCGCCCGGCTGACGCTCGCCGACGCCAAACGGGTATCCGCGAAGCCGGTCAAGTACGTCTTCCTCACCCACCATCACGGGGACCACGCTTATGGCCTGGCCTTCTGGACCAAGGCGGGCGCCACCAGCATCGCCCACCAGGGCGTGGTCGAGGAACTGAAGAGCGTCGAGCCGAAACGCTGGCAACAAGCGGCCAGGCAGCGCAAGGACATCGCCGAGCTGAATCTGCCCTCCGCCGAACTGCCGCAGCAGACCTTCGGGAGCAAGCCTTACGTGCTCGACGATGGGAAGCGCCGGGTCGAGCTCCGGTTCTTCGGCTGGGCACACACCCGCGGCGACGCGGTCGCCTATCTCCCCAGGGAGAAGGTGCTTTGCACCGGCGACGTGGTCGTCAACGGCGCCTTCAACTTCCTCGGCGACGCACACATCGGCAACTGGGTCAAGGTCATCCGCGCCGCGCAGAAGCTCGACACCGTACACGTTCTGCCCGGTCACGGCGGTCCGGGCGGGAAAGAACTCATGGAGGGCCAGGCCCGGTTCTTCCAGGAACTCTACCAGGCCGTTCAGGCCGCCATCCAGCAGGGCAAGAAGCTCGAAGAAGTCGCCACCACCATCAAGCTCTCCGAAGCCACGCAGAACTGGGTGGGAAGCGGTGTCGCCAACCAGGTCAGGATGACCTGGGAGGAGATCACGCAAAAGAAACCGTACGGCGAAATCGCCCGCGGTGAGTGACCGTGCAGATCACGTAATGCCCCAGTCTCGGGGAGGGGAGCAGCTTGAATTGCGGCCTCTCGCCTCACTCCGGCCTCACCCTGCCAGGGCGACCGGGACTCGAAAAAAACATGATGATGATGGATCCGATGAAATCCGATGAACGGCCCGCGGATGGGCTGGACATCGGAAGAGCAACGCTCCCGGCTATAGAGTAACCCAGGCCGTCAAGGTTTCGGGGCGTGGGCAGGGACGGGTAGGCAGTGTTCTCAAGAGGTTAGGGGGAGTGGATTTGTTGTGACCGGGCCCCGTCCAAGGAGCGCGTAGCGGAATTTCGTGGCCTGTCACCGAAATTGCTTGACTTTCGGGCCCAATCGTCCCATAATTCCATC
>ERZ1292640.2062-Hain-H43-02um-R1-2062-length-16398-cov-13_pt1 | contig 16398 bp, 15 predicted proteins | sample MGYA00564404_ERZ1292640 | MGnify/ENA primary metagenome ERZ1292640 (study PRJEB36523, sample SAMEA6512636) | groundwater metagenome | collected 2019-01-08 | study: AquaDiva: Metagenomics assemblies of 32 groundwater samples
TTGGCAGGCCCGAGTATTCATAGCCGCACAGCGCCGCATCGAGCGTATGCTCGGCGATGATGCCCGCCTCCTCGTGGTCGTAGCCGAGCCTGCCGAGCGCGCTAAGTGCGAGATCGCGCGCTTCGTCGACTGTAAGTCGCACGCGGTCAGGTGAAATCTGTTCCATAGTTCTACTGCGTCACAAAAATAAAGTTGCTCCGCGTGCCCTGCGCCTATCCCCGTGGCAAGCCACGGGGAATTGCAATCGGTGCGCAAGCGCACCCTACGCTGGATTAATCGCCTTCGAAAACGGGCTTCTGCCTGGCCACGAATGCTTGATAGGCGCGCTCGTAATCCTTCGTCTGCATGCAGATCGCCTGCGCCTGGGCTTCGGCTTCGATCGCGTCGTCGATGCCCATGCTCCATTCCTGGTGTATGCAGCGCTTGGTCATGCCGTGCGCGAACGTCGGGCCTGCCGCGATCGACAGGGCGAGCGCTGTTGCGTCCGAGGCGAGCTTCCCGGGTTCGCAAAGCTTGTTGTAGAAGCCCCAGCGCTCGGCTTCCGCCCCGTCCATCGAGCGGCCGGTGTAGAGCAGCTCCGCCGCGCGCCCTGCGCCGATGATGCGCGGAAGGATGTTGCAGGCGCCCATGTCGGCGCCGGCGAGACCCACCCGCACGAAGAGAAACGCGACCTTGCTCTGAGGCGTTCCGTAGCGCAGGTCGGAGGCCATTGCGATGATCGATCCGGCGCCTGCGCAAATGCCGTCCACAGCGGAGATGATCGTTTGCGGACACGCACGCATCGCTTTCACCAGGTCCCCGGTCATGCGCGTGAATTCCAGCAGGCCCGGCATGTCGTCCTTGCGCTGCATTTCCACCAGCGGGCCGATGATCTCGTGCACGTCACCGCCGGAGCAGAAGTTGCCCCCGGCGCCCGTGATGACGACGACTTTCACGTCGCCGGCGTACGTCAGATTGCGGAACGTGTCGCGCAACTCGGCATAGGACTCGAACGTCAGCGGATTCTTGCGCTCGGGGCGGTTCAGCGTGATCGTCGCAACCTTGCCCTCCAGCGCCCACAGGAAATGCTGCGGGGCGAAGGTTTTGAAATTGATGCCGGAAGGGCGAAAACGGCTTGCGGTGTCGCTCATGACTGCCTCCAATTGAACAATGATGAATTCGCGGCTGAGCCGGTCGGGATGCGCCGGGAACAGACGCGCGCTCGAAGCCTGGTTACGGCATGAAGAAGCCGCCGGTGATGTCCACGATGGTGCCGGTGATGAACGAGGCGGCGTCGGATGCGAGAAACGCCACCACCGCGGCCACGTCATCCGGATAACCGACCGTTCCCATCGGCGTGCGGGCGATATACTGCCGGTCGACAGCGTCGGGGTTCGCGAACGACGCGGCCATCGCGGTCTTGATCCGCCCCGGGGCGACGCAGTTGACGGTGATGCCGTACTCGCCGACCTCGCCTGCGAGCACGCGCGAAAAACCGATGATCCCGGCTTTGGACGCGGAGTAATAGGCGCTGCCGAACCCGGTATTCATGCGTCCGGCCTGCGACGACATGTTGATGATGCGGCCCCACCGGCGGGCTTTCATGAGCGGGATTGCCGCGCGCGACACGAGGAAGGTGCCCGTGAGATTGACAGCGAGCGTGCGTTCCCAGAATTCGAGCGGCGTGTCCTCGACCTTCGCTTTACGGCCTGCGATGCGCGGCGCTACGCCGGCGTTGTTGAAAACCACATCGAGCCTGCCGTAGCGGGATTGAATTTCCCCGAACATGCGCGAGACCGGCTCTTCTTTCGAGACGTCCGCTGCCAGTCCGATGGCGTCGGCGCCGGCCTCGACCAGCGTCTGCGCCGCCTTGGCGACTGCGTCGGCGCGCTGGCCATTGACCACGACCCTCATGCCGTCAGCGGCAAGCCGTTGTGCGACGGCGTATCCAATGCCCTGATTGGCGCCCGTGATCAACGCGACTCTGCGGTCGTTCTGCGCCAAGGCTCGTCCGTCCCCTCGCCCGCTTGCGGTGAAATTGAATGATCGTTAAGCTAAGCGGGCAAGACTACGGCAAGTATCGGTGCGGAGTCAATACGACCCGCCGGCATGAAAATCCAGGAACGCGCATGACTTTTGCACTCGATGAAGCGCAGCTGCAGATCCAGGGACTCGTGCGGCGCGTCGCTCGCGAAAAAGTCGCGCCGCGGGCGAACGACATCGACCGCTCGGCCGAGTACCCGCAGGACATGTTCGAGCTGCTGCGCGAGCTGGGTCTCTTTGCGCTGCCGTTTCCGGAAAGCTACGGTGGCACCGGCAGCACGCTGTCGGCGTGCGTCGCGGTCGAGGAACTCGCGCGCGTCTGCTACAACACCGCGTATCTCCTGGTCGTGCAATGGACGCCCATCGGCGCGATTCTGGCGGCCGGGACCGGCGAGCAGAAGCGGCGTTATCTTCCCGCGCTTGCCGCTGGAGAACAAAGAGCGGCCATCTCCGTCACCGAACCCCAGAGCGGCTCCGATGTAGCCGGCATCAGGACACGTGCACGGCCGGTGGCGGGCGGCTACCGCATCAGCGGCTCGAAAATCTGGTGCACCGGCGCACCGTACGCGGACTTCATTTTCGTCGGCGCGAAGACCGGCGATGACGACAGCCGGGGCAGCATCAATCTCTTCGTCATCGAGCGCGGGACCCAGGGTCTCGAGATCGGCCGCGCGGAAGAGAAAATGGGCGCGCGCGGCGTGCCGTCGTGCCCGCTCTTTCTCGAGGATGTATTCGTCCCCGAGGAAAACCGGCTCGGAGAAGAAGGCAAGGGTTTCAAAGCGGTCATGGAAACGTTCAACGCGGCAAGGCCCATCCATGCGGCGCGCGGCGTGGGGCTCGCGCAGGGTGCGATCGACCACGCGCTCGCTTTCGTGCAGGAGCGGCGCGCCTTCGGGCAAACCATCGGCGAGTTTCAGGGCATACGCTGGATGCTGGCCGACATGGCGATGCAGACCGAAGCAGCGCGCAGCCTCGTATACCGGAGCGCTGCCATGGTCGACGCCGGCGTGGCTGGGCGGGAGCTCGCGCCGTTTGCGGCGATGGCGAAATGCTTCGCCACCGATACCGCGATGAAGGTCACGACGGACGCGGTGCAGCTGTTCGGTGCGGCGGGCATTTCGGCGGAGTTTCCGATCAATCGCTACATGCGTGATGCGAAGGTGCTGCAGATCATCGAAGGCACCAACCAGATACAGCGCAACATCATCGGCGCGAGCTTGTTGGGCGCCGCCGCGAAGCGGTAGAATCGCGCCAGCGAAATTCACCAGGGGTGGCAAAGCATGGAAACCGTAGGGCTTGGACTGCACTTCGAGGATTTGCCGGTCGGGCGCAAATTCAAGACGATCGGCCGCACGATCACTGATGCCGACATCATCAATTACGTCAACTGCACCGGACTCACGGAAGTGTTGTTTACCGACGCCGAGTATCGCGAGCAGGACTCGGTCATCAAAGGCCGCTTCGCGCCGGCGATGCTTGCGTATGCCATGGCGGAAGGGCTGCTCGCGCAGGCAACGCTGCAGCACACGGGCCTGGCTTTTCTGAGCATGGAATTGAACGTGCACCATCCGGTCTTCGCGGGCGATACGATCCACGTGGAAGTGGAAGTGATCGAGGCGCGGGCAAGCCGCAGCCGCCCCGACCGCGGCCTCGTGCGCACGCGCAACGAAGTGGTGAAACAGGACGGCACGAAAGTACTCACCTGCACGCCATTGCGAATGGTGAAGCGCCGGAAAGACGCGCAGCCGTGAGCGTGAATGACCCAGCGCGGCCTGCCAGTGGGCCGCTGTCAGGGTTGCGCGTCGTGGACCTGACGCAGTTCATCCTCGGGCCCGTTGCAACGCAGATCCTCGGCGACTACGGCGCCGACGTCATCAAGATCGAGAGTCCCGCCGGCGATCTCAACCGCAAGATCGGGCCCGCGCGTCACCCCGACATGGCTGCGATGTTTCTGGGCATGAACCGCAGCAAGCGCAGCGTGGTGTTGAATCTCAAGCGGCGCGACGCGCTCGACGCGTTGAACCGGATGATGGAAGACGCCGATGTCTTCGTGCACAGCATGCGTCCGCAATCGGCTGAACGTCTCGGCGTGGGCTATGCCGCCGTGGCCGCGCGCAATCCGCGCATCGTGTACGCCTGCGCCCCCGGTTATCGCCAGGACGGCCCGTACCGCGACCGGCCCGCCTACGACGACGTGATTCAGGGCGAAAGCGGCATTGCGGGCATCACCGAGCTCGCTTTCGGAGAGCCGCGCTATCTGCCGACCGTCATCGCCGACAAGTTCTGCGGGCATATCCTCGCCTCGTCGATCGGCATGGCGCTCGTGCATCGCGAACGCACCGGCGAAGGGCAGGAAGTGCAGGTGCCGATGCTGGAAACGATGATGTCGTTCAATCTGATCGAGCATCTCTGGACCGGCGCGTTCGATGAGCCGATGGGCGAGCTCGGCTACGACCGCGCGCTCACGCCCTATCGACGCCCGTTCGCCACGCAAGACGGACATATCTGCCTCATGGCGACGAGCGACGCCCAATCGCGGGATTTGTTCGCGGCGTGCGGCCGGCCTGAGCTGGGCGAGGATCCGCGCTATGCGACACTCGCCGAGCGCTCGAAACGCTTTCCGGAGATCTGCCAGATTGTCGGAGAGGAGATCGCCAAACGCACGACCGCCGAATGGCAGGCGCGGCTCGATGCGGCCAATGTTCCCAATGGCGTCGCGCGCAAGCTCCGCGATTTGCCGACCGATCCTTACCTCGTGGAGACCGGTTTCTTTCACCACTATGCGCATCCGCAAGCCGGCCCGATGGTGACCCCTTCGATCCCGGTTCAGTTTTCGAAGACGCCTGCGCGGATCCAGTCTCCGCCGCCGACTCTGGGGGAGCACACGCATGCGGTGCTTGCGGCCATGGGTTATACCGATCAAGACATCGAGAGGATGAGCGGTTGAGCAGCACCGCCGTCGCCGTGCACGCGCAGGCTGCGCCGATCTCGAGGTGACGCGCGCGATGGGACCGCTGGCCGGAATCAAGATGGTAGAAATCGCCGGTCTCGGGCCGGCGCCGATGTGCGCAATGTTGTTTGCGGATCTCGGCGCGACAGTCATCCGCATCGAGCGCAAAGCGCCAACCGACCTGGGATTGAAGCGCCCGCGCAAATATGACCTGCTGCTGCGCAGCCGTCCCGCGATCGCCGTGGATCTGAAAACGCGCGCAGGCATCGATCTCGTGCTGGATCTGGTGCAACAGGCCGACGTTCTCATCGAAGGCTTTCGCCCCGGCGTCATGGAGCGACTGGGGCTCGCGCCGGACATCTGCCTTGGCCGTAACGCGCGTCTCGTCTACGGGCGCGTCACCGGATGGGGCCAGGAGGGACCGCTCGCGCACGCTGCCGGACACGACTTGAACTATGTCGCACTCACCGGCGCCATCAACGCGATGGGACGCCGCGGGGAGCCCCCCGTGATTCCGCTCAGCATGATCGGCGATTTCGGTGGAGGCGCGCTGTATCTCGCGTTCGGAGTGCTCGCCGCCCTGGTCGAAGCCAGGCAGTCGGGCAAGGGACAGGTCGTCGACGCAGCGATGGTGGACGGCGTCACATCGATGCAAACGATCTTTCTCGGTATGCACGCCGCCGGCTTGTGGCGTGACGAGCGCGGCACCAACGCCACCGATTCAGGCTCGCATTTTTATCAGGTGTACGAGTGCGCCGACGGCAAATGGATTTGCGTGGCGGCGCTCGAAGACCGTTTTCACGCGGAATTGCTGCGGCGCCTGGGGATCGAGCCGGGGACCCTCGGAGCGCAAATGGAGCCGGCTAACTGGCCGCAAGCAAAAGCGCTCCTCGCCGCACGGTTCAAGCAAAAAACGCGTGCCGAGTGGTGCGCGTTGCTCGAGGGCACGGACGCGTGTTTCGCGCCGGTGCTGTCGTGGCGCGAAGCACCCTCGCATCCGCACCTGAGCGAGCGGCAGACCTTCTGCGAAATCGACGGCGTGGTGCAGCCGGCCGTGGCCCCCCGTTTCAGCCGCAGCCTGCCGAATCGACCCACACTGCCGCAGGACATTACGCCCGCAGGCACGGATCAAGCGCTCGCCGCGTGGCTCGACACCGAAGCGATCGCCGCATTGCGCGCCGCGGGCACGATAGCCTCTTAGGAGAGGGCGCGGCTTGGCCGACTACAACGTTCTGAAGGCGCGAAAGAAAACTGCAACCGCTACCCGCGCAGCCGGTGACGAACTGGCGAAGGGGCGGAAAGTAAGACGCCGCGCCGCATCCGAGCGCAAGCGCAACGGTACGGAGCGCGAGGAGCGCGACGAGGCGGTGCGCCAGCGCATCATCCGCGCTGCGGCGGAAATCTATCGGGAATGGGGTTACGAGCGCGCAGGCATGGCGGATATCGCGCGCCGCCTCGGCATGACGGCACCCGCGCTGTATTGGTATTTCCGTTCCAAGGAAGATATCCTCGTCGCCTTCCTCGAACACACGGTGACTGACCTGATCCGGTTCGTCCCCGGCCTTCTGCATTCGACCGAGCCGAAGCAGAGGTTGTGGGAGTTCATCTACGCGTACACCCTGTGGCAGCTTCAGCAGCAGGAACTGTCGGCGGCGTACGAGCGTATTTACGCGTTGGGGCATCTCCGAAACAGCCTGCCCAAAAAGCAGCGGCAGCGGATCACCTCGCTCGAACGCGAGTTCTACGGGATGTGCCGCGGCCTGATTGCCGCCTTACCGGGACGCGAGCGCAAAGCCGCCGCCGCCCCGGTTGCCTTTGCCATAATCGGGATGGTCGAGCACCTCATCTCGTGGTTCAGCCCGAACGGGCCGATGTCGGTGAAGGAAGTGGCCACGCTGTATGCGGACCTCGCGCTCGCCATGGCCGCCGCAACCCCGGTTGCCGCGAAAACGCCGCGCAAGGCGGCCTAGTTCTTCCCCAGCAGTTGTGACGCGATGATGAGCTTCTGGATTTCGCTGGTGCCTTCGTATATGCGTAGCGGCCGGATTTCGCGGTATAGCCTTTCCACGGCGCTTCCGACAGTAACGCCGAGCCCTCCGAAAAGCTGCACGGCGCTGTCGATGACGCGCTGCGCTGCTTCAGTCGCGTAGAGCTTCGCCATCGCGCTTTCGCGCGTAACCCGGCGCTCCTGCGTATCCTTCGTCCACGCCGCGCGATAGACCAGCAGCGCCGCGGCATCGACCTCGACCGCCATGTCCGCAATGCGCATCTGCGTTGCCTGGAATTGCGCGAGCTTCCGGCCGAAGACTTCGCGCCGGCCGACCCGGTTGATGGCCTCATGCAAGGCGCGGCGCGCGAATCCCAGAGCCGCCGCGCCAACAGTCGCCCTGAAGATGTCGAGCGTGGACATCGCGATCCTGAATCCTTCACCCGGCTGCCCGAGCAGTGCCGACGCAGCCACGCGGCAGTCGTTGAAAACGAGGGTCCCGATCACGTGCGGGGCGACGATGTCGAGCTTTTCGGTCATCGCAAGGCCGGCGGTACCGGCTTCCACGACGAACGCTGCAAGACCTTTCGCGTCGCCCGGCTCGCCGGTGCGGGCGAATACGATGTAGTGATCTGCTATGCCTGCATTGGATATCCACGTTTTCGCGCCGTTGAGCACATAGCCGTTGCCATCGCGTCGCGCCGCGGTCCGGAGACTCGCGACGTCGGAGCCGCTTTCGGGCTCGGAAAGTGCGAACGCGCCGAGGCGCTTGCCCTCTATCATGCCCGGCAAATACTTCTGCTTGAGAGTCGCGTTGCCGAAGAGCGTTATCGGGGCGCTGCCGAGACCCTGAATCGCGAACGCGCAGTCAGCGACGCCAGAGTGAAAAGCGAGCGTCTCGCGGATCAGGCAGAGGCTGCGCACGTCGATGGCAGGCAGGGGACCGCCTAGCGTCGCCGGCACGAGGTAACGCAGCCAGCCCGCGTTCCCGAGCTCTGCGGCGATAGCGCGCGTGGCCCTCTCGATATCATGCCCGTTCGAGTCGAGCACCTGCTGATGGCTCGCCGTCCAGGCCGCGAGCTTGTCGTTGAGCGCCCGATGACGCGGCTCGAAAAAAGGCCACTCGAGGTAATCGGCAGAATCCATCTGTCATGCTCCCGCAACCGCGCGCGCGATGTGCTGCGACGTGCCCTTTCGGCTTGCTGCGGCATTTGACACGCCGGGCGAGCCGATGTTCCAGGCCCTCATGCTACACGAAATGACTATGGTAAACTTGCAGTTCAACGGATATTAAACTGTCGCACAAACGGAGCTGGTGACATGGAATTTGCAGGTAAAGTGGCATTGGTGACGGGAGGCGCATCCGGAATCGGGCATGCGACTGCAGTCGCCCTGGCGCAAGGCGGGGCCACGGTCTACATCGGCGACATCAACGAGGAAGCGGGCCGCGCGGCGGCGCAGCAGCTGGCCAGGGAAGGCGCTGCCACATTCCTGCGGCTCGACGTGACGAGCGAGGCGTCGGTCGCAGAGGCCCGCCGCACCATTCAGGAGCAACATGAGGCCCTCGACATTCTTGTCAATTCGGCCGGCTGGAGCAAGGTCGAGCGGTTCGTCGATACGACCCCCGATCTCTGGCAGCGGCTCATCGAATTGAACTACGTCGGCACGCTTAAAGTGACGCATGCCTTCCTGCCGCAAATGATCGAGCGCAGCCGCGGCAAGATCGTGCATGTCGCGAGTGATGCCGGGCGCGCCGGCAGTGGCGGCGAAGCGGTCTATTCGGGTGCGAAAGGCGCGGTCATTGCTTTCACGAAAGCGCTTGCGCGTGAGACCGCGCGCTTCACGATCAACGTGAATTGCGTGTGCCCGGGTCCGACCGATACGCCGCTCTTGGCATCGATACCGGAGAAACAGCGCGAAGCCCTGATGCGCGCGATCCCATTCCGCCGCTTCGCCAAACCTTCCGAAGTCGCCGACGCGATCCTGTTTTTCGCGAGCCGCAAAGCGGATTACCTGACGGGCCAGGTGTTGAGCGTGAGCGGTGGCCTGACGATGGTCGACTGATCGGCGGCGGTCATTTTGCCGCTGCGGCTGGGCTGAGCGCGCGTATCAGCTTGCCCCATTTCTGCATGTCGCGCTGAATCACCTGCGCGAACTCATCCGGTCTATTGCCGATCGCCTCGAAGCCGCTCTTCGTTACGAAGGCGCTTACGTCCGGATGATGTAGAGCGCCCGCCATGTCGTTCTGCAGCCTGGTCACGATCGCGGGCGGTGTTGCGGCCGGGGCGAGCACCCCGTACCACGTGGCCGCTTCGAACCCCGGCAGTGACTCTGAAACCGTCGGCAGATCCGGGAAGCCTGGCCAGCGTTTCGGACTGCTGATGGCGATCACGCGCAGCCTGCCCGACTGCACGTGCGGCCCCACGGTCGGAATCGCGCCAAACATGAGCTGAATTTGCCCGCCCATCAGATCGATCACCGCCGGGTTGCTGCCTTTGTAAGGCACGTGAACGATGTTCGTCCCCGTCATGGACTTGAGCAGCTCCATCGCAAGGAATGGGGACGTGCCCGTGCCGCTCGAACCGAAAGTGAGTTCGCCCGGCCGCGCTGTTGCGAGCACCACCAGCTCCTTCACGTTCTTCACCGGCAGGGTCGGATGAACGACCAGCAGATTGGGGGTGGACGCGGCGAGCGTAACGGGGGCGAAATCTTTCACCGGATCGTACGCGAGTTTCCTCAGAAAAGGCGTGATCGTGAACGCGTTCGACACCATGACCAGCGTGTGTCCATCGGGCGGCGAGTTCGCTACCAGCTCCGTCGCGATCGAGCCGTCTGCGCCGGGCCGGTTCTCGACCACCAGCGCGTGCGGCCACGTTTCCGCGAGCTTCTTGCCGATGACTCGCGCGATCGTGTCGGTACCGCCGCCGGCGGAGAAACCCACGACGAGCCGGACCGGCTTGGTGGGAAACGTCTGTGCCCTGGCGGACACGCCGATCGTCAGAAGCGCTGCCATGAACACCGTAAGGGCGGCACCCACTGCGAATTTGGACATGGTTTTCCTCATTGTTTGCGATGAATCCTCGTGGCATAATTTAACCGCACTTCAATGGCGCCTGCAATGGAAGTCTTCTGGCAGGCATCCTGTCTCAGGACCTCAACGCAGCCAAAGATTCGCCGCACGCGGGGGAGAAGAGATGACCATCTATATGGTCCAGCATGCGTTTTCCCGGCCCGACTGGGAGGAAGAATGGAACGCATGGTATGGCGGGAATCTGCAAGTTCTGATGGGCGTGCCGGGATTCCGTACGGGGCAACGCTTCAAGGCGCTCAACGGCTCTCCCCCGCGTTACATGGCTGTGTATACGGTCGACTCGCCGGAGGTGTTCGAAGGCACGCGCTACCGTGAAGCGGGCGGCGGCGGGACGAACAGTCAGCGCTTCAGACCCGCGTATCAAGTCTGGATACGCAATCTTTTCGAAGGCATCGAGGCCGCCCCTGAAGTACGCGAAGGCGAATATCTCGTGTCCGTCGATAGCGAATCGAAGAATAAGGAGCTGCCCGGTGTGCCTCTCACATGGCTCAAGTCGACGGGTTTCCACATGACGACGCCGTACCGAGGGATCGGCGTCGCGAAGCAGGATCAAGCGGACGCCTTGCGCACGATCAGCAGCGTCACGTTGTATCGGCCCATCACCGCGCAGCAGGGTCCGCTTTACTGATGTCTTCCACTCAAACCATGCCTGATACAAAACCGGCGCTGTTCAGCGCGTTCTATACGCTACACGCGTAACCTGGGAGGCACTGGAATGGCAACCGCATCGACCCGCCTCGTCGAATATCTGACGGGACTTAACGAAGCGCAGATCGCGCCGGTACTCCTGCAGCACGCCACGATGGCCGTGCTCGACAATGTGGGATGCGGACTTTATGGCTCGCGTCAGCAGTGGGGCCGCATCGTCAACGACTTCGTGCTTGCGGAGCGCGGACAGGGGCGGGCGACCTTGTATGGTTCGGCCCAGCCCGTCTCTCCCGCGCGCGCTGCGCTCGCAAATGGCACCTCGACCCACGGGTTTGAGCTCGACGACATCGTGCAAGGTGCGTTGACCCATCCGGGAGCGGTCGTGGTATCGGCTGCGTTGGCGGCGGCGGAAGAATACGGCGCGTCGGGACCGCGGCTCTTGTTGGGCGTGATCGCAGGTTACGAAATGATGGCGCGGCTCGGTCTCGCGCTCGGCGCCGAGCACAATACCAAGGGCTTTCACACGACCGGCGTGGCGGGGCCCATCGCATCGGCAATCGCCGCAGGCATCGTGTCGCATTTGAACATCGACCAGTTGCTGGCGGCGATCGGGATCGCCTGTTCGACTGCGGCCGGCATCAAAGCCTTCACCCAAGGCACCGGTGGCATGGTGAAGCGCATGCACGCGGGACACGCGGCCGAGGCGGGTGTGGTGGCGTGCGGGCTCGCGCAACGGGGGTTTACGGGTCCGCGGGAAGGCATCGACGGTCGCTACGGCCTGCTCGAAGTGATCGGCGGGGGTGACACGCGCCCGGACGCGCTTGACAACGAGCTCGGCAAATCTTTTGCGATCACGCAGATCTGGGTGAAAGCGTATCCCTGCTGTGGACTCATCCATTCGACGTCTCACGCCCTCGAGTCGCTCAAGGCCGAGCATCGGTTGTCGCCGGCGCGGGTCGAGCAGATTCGAATCTGCACGGGACAGCGCGCAGTCGCCCAGAACGGCGATCCCGATCCGCGCGAACCGATGGCCGCTCAGTACAGCCTGCAGTATTGCGCCGGGGTGGCCATCGCAAAAGATGCGCGCGATCCCGAAGCCTACGCGCAGGAGAATCTCCTCGATCCTGCCGTGCGACAGGTCGCCGCGCGGACGCACCTCGAAGTCGATGCGGCAATGGACGCATTGTTCCCCGCGCATTTTGCCGCGCGGGTGGTGGTGAAGACAACCGATGGGCGCACGCTCGAGCGCACCGTGATCGATCCTAAAGGAACGCCCGCGGATCCGCTCGGTTTCGACGAGGTCGCGGCCAAGTTCGCGCGGCTCGCCGCGCCGGTGAAGGAGCCGCAGGCGATCGAGCGCGTGAGGACCGCCGCGCGCGAGCTCGTATCGGCGCCGACGCTCGAGCCCCTGTCCCGGTCACTGCGTGAGGGGAATCTGTTGTCCGGAGCCGCGCTGGCGAGACCAACGGCCGAAATTGCATGATCATGCCGCCCGCCACAACGTTTAAGAGCCACCCGCGCAACCCAATCGCCCTGTGGCTGTTTGCCGCTCTGATCGGCTGTTGCGCGCTCCCCTCCTCCGCTCAAACCTATCCGGCGAAGGCGGTTCGCGTGGTGGTGCCGTTTGCGCCCGGCGGCGGAATCGACTTCATGGCGCGCATCGTGAGCCAGAGGCTGCAGGAGGAACTCGGTCAACCTTTCGTCGTCGACAATCGGCCGGGCGCTGGCGGCGTGGTCGGCAGCGAAGTGGTCGCCACCGCGCGGCCGGACGGCTACACGCTGCTCGCGGTACCGATCAGCCACGCCGCCAATGTGAGTCTTACGAAGCTCTCGTTTGATCCGGTAGGCGGCTTCGCGCCGATCATACATCTCGCATCCGCCCCGAACGTCGTGCTGGTCCATCCCTCGCTGCCGGTGAAGACGATCGGTGAATTCACGCGTCTCGCACGGCAACGTCCGGGCGAGTTGAGCTACGCGTCCAGCGGCAACGGCAGCTCCACCCATCTCGCGGCGGAACTGTTCAAGATGCTGGCGAAAGTCGATCTGCTGCACGTGCCTTACAAGGGCGGCGGTCCGGCGCTGATCAATCTGTTGGGCGGGCAGGTGTCGATGTACCTCGGAAGCCTTCCGGCTTCCCTGCCCCATGTGCGATCGCGCAGGTTGAAAGCGCTGGCGGTGACGAGCGCGGCACGCGCGAATGCGCTGCCTGACGTGCCTACCGCCATCGAGGCGGGCGTCGCCGGCTATGAATACGTCGGCTGGTATGGATTGCTTGCACCCGCGGGCACGCCCGCGGCGGTCGTCGGGCGTCTGAACGCCGAAACGAACAAAATCCTTCGCCAGGCGGCTATCGTTGAAAAACTTGCGGCGGACGGTGCGCAACCCGCTGGCGGAACACCGGCGCAATTCGCGGACCACATCAGGAATGAAATTTCAAAATGGGCAAGCGTGGTCAAATACGCGCGCATGCGGGTTGATTGAGAAATGGCAAGCCCCTGGAGGATCACATGATATTTCGCTGCATGGCCTGCGTCCTGACAGTCGCGGGTTTGATCCCGGCGCCCGGCGTCCTCGCCCAGAAATATCCGGAGAAAGCAGTTCGCCTCGTCGTGCCGTTCGCCGCTGGCGGGGGCACGGATATTATCGCCCGTATCATGGCGCAGAAGCTCTCCGACGACTGGGGACGCAACGTCGTGGTCGACAACCGGCCTGGCGGCGGCACCGTCATCGGCTCCGAACTCGTGGCCCACAGCACTCCGGACGGCTACACGCTGCTCCTCACTGCGAATCCGCATTCGAGCAACCCCGCGCTGGTGGCCAAACTGCCGTACGACACTGCGCGCGACTTCTCGGCGGTTACCATGGCGGCTGCGGCACCACTGCTGCTGGTCGTGCATCCGACGCTGCCGACACGCACGGTGCAGGATCTCATTGCTCATGCCAAGGCGAGGCCGAACCCGCTCACGTACGCAAGCTCGGGTAACGGCGGGCCACAACATCTCGCCGGCGAGCTTTTCAAATACCTGACGGGGGTCGCCCTGCTCCACGTGCCTTATAAAGGTGGCGCGCCGGCGCTCACGGATCTGCTCGGCGGCCAGGTGCAGCTGTCGTTCGCGAGCCTGCTTACCAGTCTGCCGCACATCAGGGCCGGCAGGCTGCGGGCTTTGGGGCTTACCAGCTCGCAGCGCCTGGAAACCAATCCGGAGATCCCGACGGTGGCCGAGGCCGGCGTGCCGGGATTCGAATACCTGACGTGGTACGGCGTGTTCGCGCCCGGCGCAACATCCCGCCCGCTGGTCGAAAGGATTCAGCAAGACATGGCGCGAGTGCTGACCAGCCCGGAGGTAAAAGAGCGCCTCGCCCGCGATGGTGTGCAGGCCGTCGGCAACCCGCCCGACGAATTCGCGTCCTTTATCAGGAAGGAAATCGAGAAAGCCACGCGGCTCATACGCATGGCGGGGATCAAACCCGGTTGACGATGCAAACCGGTAGCGCAGACATCCCGCCTGCAGCAAACGGCGGATGAAGTGACACGGAACGGCACGGATGAACGATAAAGCGCAGTACGATGTGGTCATCGTGGGCGGCGGCATTGCCGGAATGATCGCGGCCAATCGCGCGGCGCAGCTCGAGCTGCGCGCCGTCGTGCTCGAGCAGGGCAGCGACGAGAAGTATCTCTGCAACACGCGTTATACCGGCGGCACGTTCCACATCTGCCTGCGCGAAATCACGCTCGATGAAGAGACGCTCAGGCAGAAGATCGTCGAATCCACAGCGGGTTTCGTGAAGCCCGAGCTGGCGGAAGTCATCGCGCGCGAAGGACGCCGCGTCATCCGCTGGCTGCAGGACGAAGGCATGCGCTTCATGCGCGCAAGCGCATCGGAATACCACAAATGGGTGCTCGCGCCTCCTGGCCGCAGCCGCCCCGGCCTCGACTGGGAAGGCCGCTGCGGGGATGTCCTGCTGCGCACGCTGGAAGGCCACCTCAGCTCACGCGGGGGAGCACTCGTGCGCGGTGCGCGTGCCAGGACGCTCATCATGGATGCCGGGCGTTGTGCCGGCGTGGTCGCCGAACGCAATGGGACCGAGGTGCCGTATCACGCGCGCGCGGTGTTCATTGCCGACGGCGGCTTCCAGGGCGACGCCGGACTCGTTGGGCGCTACATCTCGACGCGCCCTGAGCGCCTCAAGCAACGCGGCGCCGGCACGGGACGCGGCGACGGAATGAAAATGGCGAGCGCGGCCGGCGCTGCGCTCATCGGCATGGATCGCTTCTATGGCCACACACTGTCGAAGGACGCGCTGACGAACGACAACCTCTGGCCTTACCCGTATCTCGACGCCCTCATTACGGCTGGCCTGGTGGTGGACGCAAGCGGACAGCGTTTCGTTGATGAAGGCCGGGGCGGCGTGTACGTGGCCAACGCGGTAGCGCGGCTTGAGGATCCGCTGAGCGCTCACGTGATTTTCGATGGCGCCATCTGGGAAAAGGCCGGGCGCAACGGGCTGATCCCTGCCAATCCGCATCTCGAAAGAGAAGGTGCGACCATTTATCGCGCCGACACGCCCGAAGCACTGGCGAGCGCCGCACATCTGCCCGCGGATACCTTGAAACGCACGATTTCCGAATACAACGATGCGATCGCCGGGAAACGTCTGCAGAGCGGGTATACGCCGTCGCGGCAGACCGCGCGATACGAAGCCTGCCCCATCGCAACAGCGCCTTTCCATGCGCTGCCGATGTGCGCCGGTATTACCTACACCATGGGCGGCATCAGCGTGAACGCGCACGCCCAGGCTCTGCGCGCTGATGGCGGCGTCATCGAAGGCCTTTACGCGCTCGGCGCGGCGGCGGGCGGCCTCGAAGGCGGCCCGGAAGTGGGTTACGTCGGCGGTCTTGCGAAAGGCGGTGTGACAGCGCTCGTCGCCGCCGAACACGTCGCAGCGTCGATTCCCTGACGATTCCCGGTTGAGGTGCCCGAAGGACTCAATCCACCTCTGCGCCAGAGGCTTTCACCACGACCGCCCATTTTTCAATATCCGCCTTGACGAACGCGGCGAACTGCGCTTGCGTTTTTTTGATCGGGTCCAGTCCCTGCTTGGCAAAGTTCGCAACAACGTCGAGTAGACGCAGCACTTCCGCAGTGTCGGCGTGGATGCGCGCCAGGACGTCCTTCGGCGTCGCCGCCGGCGCGAAGAATCCATACCAGTACTCGACCTCGTAGCCCGGCACGCCCGATTCCGCCATCGTCGGAATTTCCGACATGCTCGGCGCGCGCTGCGCCGAGGACACTGCGAGCGCTTTGAGCCGTCCGGCTTTCACGAACGGCGCCGCGGCAGGGAGTGTGGAGAACATCAGGTGTACTTGGCCGCCGACCAGGTCCGCGAGCGCGGGTCCCGCGCCCTTGTAGGCAACGTGAACGATATCGATTTTGGTCAGGTAGCGAAACAATTCTCCCGACATGTGATTTCCGGTACCGGTACCGGCCGAGACGTAGTTGAGCTGGCCCGGCCGCGCGAGAGTGAACGCAACCAGTTCTTTCGCAGTCTTGACCGGGATCGACGGATGAACCACCAGGACCATCGGCGTCGAAGCGAGTGGAGTGACGGGTGCAAGGTCGCGCAACGTATTGTACGGAAGTTTTGTATGCAGGCTCGAGCCGATGCCGACCTCGGATGTCGATCCAACCAGCATGGTGT
>ERZ1292640.1011-Hain-H43-02um-R1-1011-length-23476-cov-6_pt2 | contig 16394 bp, 9 predicted proteins | sample MGYA00564404_ERZ1292640 | MGnify/ENA primary metagenome ERZ1292640 (study PRJEB36523, sample SAMEA6512636) | groundwater metagenome | collected 2019-01-08 | study: AquaDiva: Metagenomics assemblies of 32 groundwater samples
GCCCGGATGGCGGCGTATAAGGGCCGGGAAGCCCCGCCAACTCCTGCTCGAAATTCTGAAAGCACAGGCTGATGCCGAGAGAGGCCGCGTATTCCTGAAACAGCAGCCGCGCCTGGTCAATGTGCGCAGATGATTCTGCGGAGATTATGGTGAGGGCAGGCATGGCTGGATACTGGATACTGGATACTGGTAACTGGTAACTGGTTACTGATTACTGGCTACTGATTACTGGCTACTGATTACTGGCTACTCGAGGCTGTTAACTGATGAATCGCGAGCGGTCATTATTGCATCCGGATGCTGTTGACCTGTCTGGGACGACTCATTGGCTCGCGGCCGTGTCCAGAGGCTTTTCCGGATGCTCGCGATCGATGATTCTTTGCAGATAAAGGAGCTGCTTTTCTTGCGCATCGATCGCCAGACCCAGCGCCAGGGCATGGCGGGCGCTTCTCCAATCGTCATGGCGCAGCCGGGTCAAGGCCGCAAGAGCAGCAAAACGAACGGGCGACGAGCCCGGCGAGGCGTCGGCCTGCGGCCGGGAAGTTTGGAGGATGGCTTCAATCGCTTCGACCCCTTCACGCCAGCGGGCAGGATTGGCCTGGAGCAACGCCTCGGCTTGCAGCAATCGGGCGAGCTCTTCGCTCGCCTTGGATGGGATTTCCGCTTGCTGCGGATAGGAATCTGCGGATCGAAAGATGACGGGCAGGAACGGATTTTCCAGGTACAGTGGCCCGCTGTTGGTGCTGAGAGCAATTTGGGACCGCCAGTTCAAATACCTCATCAGTTCAGGATTGCCGGAAGGGAACTCCTTGAAAACGGAGCGCAAAATGGGATCGGGCAACGCCTTCAAGGCAGCCCGCTTCTCGGCCGGCGCCAGGGCCGATTGCAGAGTCCGCTCGTCAAACAAAAAAAGCTCTTTGGCCTGGGCACCGATGTAAAACGCTCGCGGCGCCGCGTATTCCAAAACAGGAAATTCGTCAGATTGGATCGGGCCATCACCCGCCAGGGCAAAACCGGAGCGTTGGGAGGCGATTTGCCGGGCGAAGACTGTCTCGGGCGTTTTCAGGCCGATTCGTTCCAGGTCCTGCCGCGGCAGCGCGCGGTCGTACACCCGCTGATAGACCTCCAGCGACGACTTCCAAGGCTTTTTTGAGCCAAGCAGGATGATGTCGCCGCTTTCGGAATCCCAGACTTCCAGGAAGGGAAAGACGGTGCCGAAGGTCCGCAACACCAGGTTCACAATGCCATCGTGCATTTCGTAAATATGAAACCATTGCGCCATGACACCGCCTTCCCGGAGGCGGCCGGCCGCCAATTCATAAAACTCCCGGCTGAAAACGCTGCCGATGCCGGCCATCCACGGATTGGAAGGTTCGCTGATGATGATGTCGTAAGTCTGCGGGCTCAGTTTCAGGATCGTCCGGGCATCTTCAACCCAAACCCGCGTGCGGCTGTTGGTTAAAACGCCGCGGTTCCACGGCTCAAACCATTTCGCCGCCTGCAACACCGGCTGGCAATTCTCGGCAATCGTCAACTGATCGATGGGATGGCCAAGCACCGCGCCGGCCGTAATGCCGCTGCCGAAGCCCAAAACAAAAACCTGCCTGCTGTCCGGCCGCGCCAGCAGGGGGAGGTGGCCCAAAAGATATTGCGTCGATAAATCGCCGCGGGTCGAGGCATCGGGTTTGCCGTTAATCCGCAGTACAATCTCGTTGTCCTCCTTTTCCTGGGCCGAGGTTTCGACGGACACCGTCGCGTCGGCGGCGTCCTCATAGAAAAGGATTTTGATATACTTTTTGCGCTCCTCCATCATGGCCACGGTGAGGTTGGCCGTGCGAAGCCGAAAAATGCCGGACCCGAGGACGTGGCGCCAGCCTTCGCCGCCGCCCAGAATGATCCAGAGCAAGACAAAGGCGACGCCTCCGGCTACCATCGGTCCGTTCTGCTGGCGTCTGGCCCAGGCCAGCAGCAGCGCGACGACACTCAGCATCACCGCCAGCAAGCCCAGCGAACCGCGCAGCCCAAGCTTGGGCATTAAAACGAAGCCGGTCAGCATGACGCCGGCGACGGCGCCGAGCGTGTTCCAAGTCAGCAATTGGCCGACGTGATTTCCCAAGGTGGAGGACGCCTGCGAAACCAGTCTCATGCAGAGCGGCAGGACCGCTCCCAGCAGCGCCGCCGGGACTCCGAGCACGATCAGGGAGATGATGGTAATCAAGGACTGATGATAAAAATAGCCGGTGGCATTGGCCGCCAAACCGCTCCTGGCTTGCGAGTAAATGACGGTCCATTCCTCGATTGTGGCCACAAAAAGCCCGATCCAGCAGGCCGCGCCGAGGATCAGGAAAAAGATGGCGCTTTCCTGCTGAATCCGCGCCGCTCGCGGAGAGGCGATGACGGCACTGCCGATTCCAATGCCGAAGATGAAAGCCATCAAAACAATGGCAAACGCCTGCAACGAGCCGCCGAAGATCAATGACAAGCAACGGGAAGAAAGCACTTCCAAGCCCATGGAAACTCCGCCCGTCACGGCGACCAATACGCAGGCCCATCCTAATTTGCTTAAAGAAACGGCGCGGTTTTCATTCGAGGCGAGGCTGGACGCCGCAGAAGGAGCGGGAGTGGGAGTGGTCGAGGCTTGCAGCCGCGCCAGGGCCACCGCCGTAATGCCGATCAACACGTTGGCCAAAGCCGTCATTTGCAGGCTCGAGACCATCCCCAGTTCGCGGACGAGAAAGAAGCCTGCCAGGCCGGCTCCACAGACCGCGCCCAGGCTGTTGACGGAATAAAAGCGCGCGGATCGCCGGCCGGCGTCGGTCGATTCCTTTTGCAGCCAAGCCACCAGCAGAGGCAAAGTTCCGCCCATCAAAACGGTGGGCGCCAGCAGCAACAGAACGCTCAAGCCGCCTTTGAGCAGGAGCAGCCCCGCACTTTGTTCCAGAACGCGCGATCCCAGCCTGACAAAAGCGTGATCGGCCAGAGCATAGAGACCATTGAAGAAAAACGCATAGAGTCCAATGGCAAACTCGACGTAACCGTACGAAGCCAGCGGTTGAGCCAGCAGATCGGATCGTCGGCCAAAAATGCGGTTGCCCAAGGCCAGCCCGCCCATGAACACGGCCAGCACGATGGTTTGGGCTTGCACCGTACTGCCAAACATGAGCGAGAGGTACTTCGACCAAACCACTTCGTAAATGAGCGCCGTCGCCCCCGAACAGAAAAACAATAAGAGAACGATCATGGGCCGTGAGTATCTGCTCTGAATCGTTCAAAGAGCAAGCGTGAAGGCTGGGGCCGATGCACGAGAAAACCTCTGGCAGCCGCCCTCCCGGCAAGAAGACCGCGGGGAGAATCGCACCCGCCACAGAGCGGATTATGCCCTGTGCATCGGGCGAAGACGCCTTCCACCGTGCGAGTAAAATCCAAGGGCGACATGGTTGTCGTCCCTCGCGCACGCCAGGATTATCCTCTCCATTCCGGAAGCGTGTCCAAATATTCGCTGCACACGCCATTGACCCAGACGTACTGTTTGTCGATGCGATGAGCGTAAACGATCCGGCAGCGCACAGCGCCATACATGAGCGCGCCCAGGAAAAGGAAGATCGCCGCCAGCAGAAGCAGCCAATACTCGGACATCAGGCTGACAATGATGACGCCGATGCCCGCCAGGCTGAGCAGCCAGCCAATAGCCATGTCCCGTTTTCTCCCGGCCTGATGTTTCTGGCAAAGGCCGACCGCAATCCGGGCTCGCTTCCGAATGATCAAGGCAACCAACACATAGACCAGCAGATTGATCAGGATCAGGAAATAAAAGACCGGCGAATGCCAATAGAGATTTCGAGCCAGCCGCCGGCCCTGAACCGGGGCGTTGCATTTGACGCAGCGATCCGGCAGCACAGCATCGTGGCCCATCACCAAGTGTTTCTTAAACCGCCAGACCATGGCGGCAGAAGTGCTCACGCCTTCCTTGACCTTTTGGAAGAAGACCGGTTTGCACGCGGCACAGACCCAGGAGCTCTCGTACTGGATCATTTCCTCCTTGGGCAACGGTGTGCCGCATTCAATACAGACGGTTTGATCGCCGGTCGGGGATGGCGGCGGCGTGGGACGAAGATCGGCATACGGACGCCAATCGGCCATTCCCTCCTGCCAGACCAAAGTCTCCGACGTGATTTCGCCCGCATCGACCAGGCGCTCGAAGTCAGGAATTGAAACCGGGCCGATCTGTTGGCCGTTCTTCGCGTAGTACCATGCCATATTCCGAGGCTATGACTCCGTCGGTCCCGATGCAAGATCGAAGAACCAGGCGGCGCTTCGCTGCTGGCATAGACGCCGGCGTTCCTATGGCAGCACTTGACGCCCACCCGTTTGAACTAAGCCAGCTCCAAAAAGCACCAAAAAACCTCCAACTTGACGCCACCCCGCAGAGAGAGCAGCCTCCGGATCATGAACTGTGCCGAGAACTCCAGCCAGTGCTTGAATCCAGCCATGACTCTGCTCGCGGCGTTTCTGAAGCGAAGGTTCGTGGTTGTGCCTGGCCTCGTCGGCCTGCTGCTGGCCTTTGCGCCCCTGACCTTCGCCGCGGCGGTTCCCAGGGTGTCACTGGTCGTTGGCGATGCCGCAGCCAAGCCCCTCCAGCACGCACTCAGCAAGCTCCGGCTCGCGCTCCAGCAAAGGGGCGTGTCGTTGGAGGAGGCGGCTTCGTTTCGAGCGGCGAACGGTGATACAGTGGTGGTGGCAGGCCTCACATCCGGTCCCGGCGAAGCGGCCAGACTCACTTCCGAGTTGCGACTCACGCCCAATACGGAGCCCGAGTCACTCCTCATCCGAAAGTTCAATCGCGAGGGCAAGACGGTCGTACTGACCGCCGGAAGCGACCCGCGCGGTGTGATGTATGCCTTGCTGGACGTGGCGGATCGCGTGGGCTGGGCGAAGTCGGCGGAGCAGCCGTTCAGCGAAGTCCGCGATACGGAAGAGAAGCCTTACACACCCGAGCGAGCGTTGTCCCTCTACACCTTCAACCGCGCCTACTGGGAAAGCCGGTTCTACGACGAGGCGTACTGGGCGAGGTATCTCGATGGGCTGGCGCAGAACCGCTTCAACTCGCTGGTCGTCATCTTCGGCTATGAGAACGGCGGCTTCCTGGCGCCCTGCTACCCCTATTTCTTCGACGTGAAGGGATTTCCTGGCGTGCGCATGGTGGGCATCACTCCGGAACAGCAGCAACGCAACCTCGCGGCGCTGAACCGGCTCATCCAGATGGCGCACGAGCGCGGGGTGAAGTTCACCGTCGGCATCTGGGACCACATCTACCGCGGCGGCGTGCAGGGCGGCGGCATTCCCGGGGCCGACGACGCGACGAAGAAACCTGTTCCCGGCCTGGTGTGGGGCGTGACCGGGGAGAATCTCGCGCCTTACACCAAGGCAGCCCTGGCCGAGTTCGTCCGGCAGGTGCCGGCCCTGGATGCCATTCAATTCCGCATGCACGACGAATCGGGCCTGAAGAACAGCGAGCAGGAAGGTTTTTGGCGAGACGTGTTCCAGATGATGAAGAAATCAGCCCCGAACCTGCGCCTGGATCTGCGGGCCAAGGGGCTGCCCGATTCGGTCATCCAAAGCGCGTCGGAGGTGGGGGTGCCGTTTCGGATCACCACCAAATATTGGATGGAGCAGATGGGGCTGCCGTTTCATTCCACGCACATCAACAAGCAAAACCAGTTCGATCGCCGCCATTCCTATGCGGATATGCTCCGCTATCCGCAGTGCTACAAAATGCACTGGCGGCTCTGGAACGGCGGGACCGCGCGCGTGCTGCTCTGGGCGGACCCCGATTACGCGCGGCGCTTCGCGGAAAGCACGCGCCTCTACGACGGCGACGGCTTTGAGGTCAATGAGCCGCTTTGCACGAAGATGGAGGCGCAACCGCATGACGCCAAGCCGTTCGACCTGCTGGCAGCGTCCCGTCGTTACTACGACTACGAGTTCGAGCGCTACTGGCATTTCTTCCAGGTCTTCGGCCGGCTGGGCTACAATCCCGGCACTGCACCGGAAGTCTGGCAGCGCGAGTTTGAACGGCGCTTCGGGAAGGAGGCGGCGCCGTTTGTCGAGCAGGGATTGCACCGGGCGAGCGGGGTCCTGCCCCGCATTGTTGCGTCGTGCTACCCGTACGGCGCCTTTCCGATGACGCGCGGTTGGGCGGAGAAGCAGCGGCTCGGGGACTTGCCTGCTTACGCCCGGGCCGAGGGCAGTGACATCCAGCAGTTCTCCAATTTCGACGAGGAAGCGCAGATGCTGATCGAAGGCGGTGAAACAGCGAAGCTGCGGCCGGCCGAGAACAGCCGCTGGTTCGCGCAGACGGCGGCGGACATCAACGCGCAAATCGCCGAGGCTGAGAAGCGCATCGGCAGCCACCGGAACAAGGAATACGACTCAACGATTGCCGACCTCAGAATTCTGGCGAACCTGGCGCTCTTCCATTCCCGGCGAATTCCCGCGGCCGTGAGCTACCGCTTGTTTGACCGGACCAAGGATCCCCTGGCCCTCGCCGCGGCCATCACGTATGAGCAAAGCGCCATCGACGCCTGGCGGCAACTCGTGACCGCTGCCGGCGATTTCTACACAGACGACCTGATGATGGGCGTGCGCGGGGCGAACCTGTGCGGCCATTGGAAGGATGAACTGGCGGCACTGGAAAAAGGTCTTGCTGCGTTGGATCGCCAGCGCGGGGAATACAAGGCGAGCGGTGAACCCAAGGCTGCGCCTCGATTCCGCCCAGCCGCCACCACTGGCGATGGTGAGGCGCCGCTAGTGATCCACCAACCGGTGACCACTGCGCCAGCAGACAAGCCTCTGATCATCACCGCCGAGGTGCGCGATCCATCCGGCCTCAAGTGGGTCCGGCTGCGCTACCGGAGCGTGAACCAACACCAAGACTATCGTACCCTGCCGATGCTGGCCACCGGAGAAAAAGACCAATACCACGCCGTGATCCCGACGGAGCACATCATTCCCACCTGGGATTTGATGTATTTCATCGAGGCGATGGACCAGCAGGGGAACGGCAGGATCCATCCGAATCTGGACGAAGAGACGCCCTATGTGGTCGTGAAACTGCAACGCTGAGCCGGCCGTGAGCCGCGAGCTATTGGGAGGTAGCCGCCGACGTCAGTCGGCGCTAATCTCCTGGCCAGAAAAAGCGCGCGGACTGACGTCCACGGCTACGAGGGCTGTGGACAGATCTCCGAAGCCAAACTCGACGCATCCAAACATGTTATGAAACGACGTGACTTCCTGAAGACCCTATCGGCCGCCTGTGCGGTTGCCAGCCAAAGCTTCGCCTGCGCTGCGGATGACTCGCCGTCTTCCAACGCCAAGGCCAACTTGAAACTCCCCCGGCGTCTGTTGGGCAAAACCGGCGTGGAGGTGAGCGCGCTGGCGTTGGGCGGTGTCATCGGAATGCAACTCCCGCCTTCAGCCGACCATGATCCGGTGGCACTGGCCGAAACAGCGCTCGAACTGGGCATCACTTACTTCGACACCGCGCCGTCCTACAGCAATGGCCAATCAGAGACCAATTATGGCCGGGTGCTGGGCCGCCGCCGTCAGGAGGTCTTCCTGGCCACCAAGACCGGTGACCGCACACACGACGGCACGCTGCGGAGCATCGAAGCGAGCCTGAAGCGGCTGCAGACCGACCGCGTGGATCTCATCCAAATCCACGGCATCTCCCCGACGGAGGATCTGGATGCGTGGGAGAAACCGACCGGGGTGCTGACAGCGCTCCGCAAGCTCCGCGACCAGAAAGTGACCCGCTTCATTGGGCTGACGGGACACGATAGCGCGGCCAAACTCCGCGAGGCCATCGAGCGCTACGAATTCGACACGATTCTCACCACGCTCAATCCTGTGTCGCGGAGGCAGGCCTATCGTGAGGACTTGCTGCCGGCGACCAAACGCAGGCAGATGGGGGTGATCGCCATGAAAGTCATGGGCGGCGGCAACGGCTGCCTGGTGACCGGCAACCCGCTGAAAAAAGTGCTGCGGCCCTACCACGATGAAACGGCCCACCAGGTCAATGCCGTGTCGTTGATCCGCTACACCCTCAGCCTGCCCATCTCCGCGGCCGTGATCGGCGTGGCGTCGGTGGAGCAACTGAAGGCCAACATCCGCATCGTTCGCGAAGCGACCCCCATGACGCTCGCCGAACGCCGTGATCTCGAAACCGTGATGGGTTGACGTCTCCATCAAGCACTTTTTCCTTATGGATCCGGAATTCGAAGCTCGAGTCTCCACCAAACGGCGAACTGGCTTCAGCACCGTTCTTGGCGCAGCCATCGCCTCCTTCCGAAACGTGCGTAGCCGCGGACGTCAGTCCGCGCTGATCCAAGAGAGCTTGCGCCGACGACCGTCGGCGGCTACTTCGGTTTTCGGGATGAATGTAGTTCACCCTGCACACTCCCCGCTGGCCACCCCAGCGTGGCTGGACCGACACAGCCGAGCCGCATTCCTGTCTCGGACCACTCTCGGCCTGTTGGGAACCATCGCGACGATTGGACAGGTTTCGAGCGCCGAGCCCGCTGCGAGCGCCGTCCCATCCACGCGATGGAAAGGCAAAAGGAACTCGAAAGTGAAACGATGGGACATCATCACCCTCGGCAACCTGTCGCGCAACCGTTACTGGGGCGAGAGCGATGCCCAGGGCCTTCGCTCCGCGATTTGCACCTGCACGGTGATCCAGGGCGAGGGCTTTCGTCTGATCGTGGACCCATCGCTGGCCAAGGCCGAACAGATGACCGCTGAACTCGACCGGCGTACCGGCCTGAAACTGCGCGACATCGACACTGTCTTTGTCACGCACGAGCACGGCGACCATTGGTTTGGCCTGGCCCACTTCTCCGAAGCCAAATGGCTCGCCGCTCCGGACGTCGCGGCGGCCCTAAACAAGACGAACAAGCTGCCCAAGCCGGTTGAAGCAGCGACCGGCCGGCTGTTTGACGCCATCGATATTGTCCCAACGCCTGGCCACACGCTGAGCCATCACAGCCTGCGTTTCGATTGTGAAGGCCTGTCGGTCGTCATTGCCGGCGATGCGGTGGCGACACGGGATTTCTGGCGCGAACGCCGCGGTTACTACAACTGCGTGGACTTCGATCTCTCGGCCAGGAGCATGGACCAGATCGCCGGCGTGGCCGACCTCGTGGTGCCCGGCCCCGACAACTTCTTTCTGAACCTCGGCACCGCCTGAGCCACAGAATCGCAAACGCCTCTGCCAACCAAGTCTTCACCGACACCCTTATGAAAATCCAACGACGTGAATTCCTGAAAAGCACCGCCGCCCTGGCAGCCATGACCAGCCTGCCGGCCGGTCTGGCCCGCGCGGCGGCCAGCGCTACCGCCTATCCCTACCTGGGACGAACCGAGGACTACGCTGAATTCCGGATCATCGAACCAGGACTGACCATTACCAAGGTCGAGTCATGGACCCAGGGCCAATACGGCATCGTCCGGGTCACGACCAACGACGGGCGCGAAGGCTACGGACAGCTTTCCTCATTCGAGCCGGACATCACCGCCACCGTGTTGCACCGGCAGGTGGCCCGCCATGTCCTCGGCAGCGATCCGGCGCAGATCGACGCCCTTGTGGACCGCGTCATCGACGCCAACATGAAGTTCCCTTGGACGTACGTCTGCCGGGCGCTGGCCGGCGTGGACACGGCCATTTGGGACCTCTACGGCAAGATCAAAGGCAAGCCGGTGTGCGAGCTGGTCGGCGGGAAGACCGATCCCTTCCCGGTCTATGGCTCCAGCATGCGGCGCGACATCTCGCCCGAGGACGAGGCCGCGCGGCTGGTCAAGCTGCGTGACGAACGCGGTTTCAAAGCCTTCAAGGTGCGCCTCGGCGTGCCCACCGGCCATGACCGCGATGCCTCGCCCGGACGCACCGAGAAGTTGATCCCCGCCATCCGCAAGGCCGTGGGCGATGACATCCGGTTGCTGGCCGACGGGAATAGTTGTTACACGCCGCCCAAAGCCATCGAGGTGGGCCGCCGCATGGAGGACAACCGGTATTTCTTCTTCGAGGAGCCCTGTCCCTACTGGGAGCTGGAATGGACCGCGGAAGTCACGGCGGCGCTCACCCTGAACGTATCGGGCGGCGAGCAGGACAACGACCTCGCCCAGTGGCGGCGCATGATCCGGATGAATGCGGTGGACATCCTGCAGCCGGACCTGTGCTACATCGGTGGTTTCACTCGCGCCTGGCGCGTGGCAAAGATGGGACAGAAAGCCGGCAAGCTCGTCGTGCCGCACTCGTCCCACCTGTCGCTAATCACGTTGTTCTCCCTGCACTTCATGGCCGCGATTCCGAATGCGGGGCCGTTCGTCGAGTTCACCATCGAAGGCGATGGCAACAAGGACGAGGCGTTCTACAGCCCGTCGCTCGAGGTCAAAGACGGCAAGGTCAAAATCCCGGATGGCCCCGGCTGGGGCGTGAAGATCAATCCCGCCTGGATCGAGAAGGCCGCCTACCTGAAGAGCGAACGGTCGGCGAAGTCATGAACACCTGATGTAGGAAGGCACTTCATGGTCTCGATCCGTTTCCGAGGTCGGCGATCCGCCAGGAACCGCACGATTGTCCGCGAGGTTCTGGACTGCGGCAGCCCTCTGCCGCTTTGGGACACGTGGACGCCAAACCGAAAGCGGCAGAGGGCTGCCGCAGTCCAAGACGCTGCCGCGGCAGGAAAAGCCCCTCTTCTCGTTTCGCGGCCAGCCTGGCGCTCCATATCCGCGATCACATGAGATCAAAGATCAAGAAAGTAAACCCGGCCGCTTGGCTGCTGGCGTTCATTGCCCTCCTGACGAACGTTGCCGCAGGTGCGGCCGCAGGCACCGACTCTCGCGAGCCAGCCCGCCGCCAAATCCCGCTGCGCGACGGCTGGTTCGTGAAACAACTGGAGACCGACAAGCCCGATGTCACATCGCTCGCGCGCGAATCCGCCTCGCCGGACAAGACGTGGCTGACGGCGCGGATGCCGGCGCAAGTTCACGATGTTTTGCTGGCGCACGGTCTGATTCCCGATCCCCACGTCGGCACCAACGCCGCCGTCTCGGCCTGGGTGGGGGAGAAGGATTGGGCATACGTCGGCCGTTTCCCAACTCCGGCGGACAGACCTGGCCCGGCGATTCTCCGCTTGGAGGGACTCGACACGCTGGCGAATGTCTGGCTGAACGGGACGCCGTTGGGTCATTTCGAGAACATGTTCCGCGAGTATGCGGTCGAGGTGAAGAATCATCTCGCGCCGGCGGGCCAGACCAATGTGCTGGTCATCGTGTTCTCCTCGCCGCTGCGATACCTGCGTGCAACGAAGCTGCCGCCCGGCGATCCAAACGCGGCGCCACACAAGAGCCTGCGCAAGTGCCACAGCGATTTCAGCTCCTACCTCGGCGCCCGACCGCACGCGGTAAAGGTGGGTGTCTACCGCGACGTGGTGCTCGACTTGCCGGAGCAGTCCTGGCTTGAAGACGTGTCGGTGCGCTCGACGCTCTCGCGGAATCGCCGTGCGGCGGCCGTGCAGGTCAGCGTGGAAACCGGCGGCGGTCCGGCCGCGCTTCGCTGGGTCCTCACTGATCCCACGGGCCGCGAAGTTCGCCGTGGTGAATCCCGCGCGCCCGGCCCGGGGAGCGAATTCGCGACCTCCGTCCGCGAGCCGCAGTTGTGGTGGCCGCGCATGTCCGGTCCGCGGAATCTCTACACACTGGACGTGAGCGTGATGGCGGACGAACGCGTGCTGGATCGGCGGCGCATCCGGTTTGGCATTCGGGAGGTGAAACCCGTATTGAAGGATCCCGCCACGGGCGAGAAGCGATTTCGCTTCGACGTGAATGGCCAGCCCATCTTCCTGCGCGGCGGCAACTGGGTGCCGCTGGAAGGCGCCACGCACGTCTGGCAACCGGCACGCGCCCGGCAACTCCTCGATCTTGCCGAGCACGGCAACATGAACATGCTCCGCATCTGGGGTGAAGGTGTGTTGCCGCCCCAGTCATTCTACGAGGAGTGCGATCGCCGCGGCGTCTGCCTTTGGCAGGATTTCATGTTCGGCTACTACGACCACGCAAAAGGCGACGCCGTGTTCCTGGAAAACTGCCGCGCCGAGATCGAAGGCACGATTCGCCGGCTGCGGAATCATCCGTCCATCCTGCTGTGGTGCGGCGGGAATGAACAATACCTGTGGGCTTCGACCACCAACGTGCCGGAAGCCAAACGTGCGATCTTCGAGCAACTGATGCCCGAGGCGTGCCGGCGGCTGGATGCCACGCGCCTCTACCACGTCAGCTCGCCCTACGGTGGTGCGACCGGGAACTGGCCCCTCGAAGGCGACTGGCACGATTACACCACCATCAACTTCGCACCGGAAGCCTCGGTGCCGCTGTTTGGCTCGGAAGTCCTGCGGGCCAGCGTGCCGTCATTCACCAGCATGAAGCGCTTCCTGGGCGCAGAAGAGCTGTGGCCGCAAGGATTCGATCCCGCCATCCGCAAGCCCGGCCAGCCCGCCTGGCCTCCGGCGTGGTCCTGCCACTCCACAGGCATCGCGACCTGGGACCGCGTTGGCCCGGTCCACGAGTATAGCGACCCGGCAACCGCCGGGGATCTCATCCGGACCATCGGCACCGCCCACGGCGAATACCTGCGCGACCGCGTGGAGCGGGAGCGCCGCGGTGTTCCGGACGGCAGCCCTACGGACGGTAGTGGCGCTGCCAACCGCCGTTGCTGGGGCAACCTGGTCTGGCGGCTCAACGACTCCTGGCCGATGATCTACGGCAGCGTGGTGGACTGCTATCTCGAACCGAAAATCGCCCACTACTTTCTCCGCCGCGCCTACGAGCCGGTCCTCGTGTCGTTCGAGATAACGCCCGACCACATCAGCGTCTGGGTCATCAACGACTCCACGCAGACCGTGGCCGGAACGCTGGTGGTGCAGCGGTTGGACTTCGCCGGCAAGAATTACGGTCGACTCGGTTCGGAGGTCTCGGTCAAGCCCGGTGAGGCCAAACGCTGCCTAGCCACCACCGAACTGGGCGAGATCAGTCTGCGGACGCAGTTCCTGCGCGCATGTTTCGCCGGCCACGACGCGACGCTGCTCCTGATCGGGGAACGGTACCTGCACCTGCCGGAAGCGCATTTGCAGGTGCGCCAGGAAAACCACCGCCTGGAAATCGCCACCGATGTGTTTGCCCGCCAAGTCACGCTGCTGTTCGAAGGTGCCAGCGGAGCAATCTTCGAAGACAACTTCTTCAATCTGATTCCCGGCCAAAAACGGATCATCGACATAGTGAACACCGCTGGCGGACGCCAACTTGCCATCCGCGCCTTGAACGCTGAACCAATCACCATTCCCTGGAATCCATGAAGCGCACTTTGGCGTACAGCCAATCTGCGATGAGCTATCATAGCCACGCATATCACTGATTATGAGGGTTATGGGCTTTACTGAATTCATAGCAACAAATTTGTTGCTTTATCATCTATAGCAAGCAACAATATTGTTGCTATGTGCGACAACGCTCAAAATATCAAACGATCCCGATGTCTGGTTGGGCAAATCCCAGAGCCGGATGAATTGTACGGTCGGGACGATTTCATCGAACATCTCTGGCGGATGCTCGAAGGAAACAACATCCTGCTTCTGGCGCCACGGCGATTTGGGAAAAGTGGCATCATGCGACATGTGCTCTTGCGGCCACAGGCAGGGCACCTCCCGCTCTCATTCGAACTGGAGGACGTGGACTCACCCGAGGAGTTCGTTTGGCGCGTGACCAGGGAGCTGTTGCTTCAAGACAAGACGCGCGCGCTCTTGACGGCGACCAAGAAGCTGCCCGCCGCCATCACGAATTGGTTCAAAGACACGTTCGATGAGGCGGAGTTTGAGGGTGCGAAAATCAAGTTCAAAGCGGCCATTCGCGAGGACTGGCATGAAGCAGCCAAACGAATGCTGATCGAACTGGAGAAAGCAGACCAGACGATCATCTTTCTTTTCGACGAGCTGCCCGCAATGCTGGACCGGCTTATCGAGAAACAGGGCGACGCAACAGCGCGGGATTTCCTGGCTTGGTTCCGCACAATCCGGCTGGCTCAGAAGGATGTTCTCCGGCGTCACCGGTTCATTGTGGCGGGCAGCGTTGGGATCGATCAGATCCTTAAGAAACTGGGGGCGACAGACCGGCTGGTCGATTTCACCCGGCTCACCGTCGAACCGCTCGATGGGCCGACGGCCAGTAGGCTGGCCACCAGCCTCGCGGCAACTTTTGCGCTTGCTTGGAACGAGGACCTTGCCAACAAGCTTTTCGAGCTCATCGGCGCCCCGGTTCCCTACTTCATCCACGTCTTTTTCTCACAGTTGGGCCAACTCCCGCCCGCGGATCGCTCGAAGTTGACGACGCAAGCCCTCGAACAGGTTTATCGGGAGCGAGTGCTCGGTCCGACCTGCCGCCACTATTTCGACCACTACAGCACTCGCCTCAAGCGCTACGGCCCCGCGCGTGAAAGGGCGGCGCTGGCGATCCTCCGTGCCGTGGCCAGTCAGTGCAGAATTTCCCGGCCCGCGCTCTACGACGTCTATGCCAAGGCCCATGGAAGGGGCGCAAACGACCAGTCTTTCGATGAGGTGATTGCCGACCTCGAATACGATTGGTATCTGCGGCTGGATCCAGACACCAACGAGTTCTACTTCCGCTTGAAGGTGATGCAGGATTGGTGGCGGCGCTGGTATCCCGCAGCCGGCGCCAGGAAGAAAGCCACGAGGAGGAAGGCGTCATGAGCCTGGTCACGCACAAGTACATGCCGTCCGAGATGTCCGAGGCCGAACTGGAAGCCACGTTCGCCGCGCGCGGTCACACGGTGGATTACCTGGTCAAGATGCTGCGCGACCAGATTCAATCGGGCACGCTGTCCAGTTTTGTCATTACTGGGCCTCGGGGGGCCGGGAAATCCACCGTCCTTCGCATGGTGGCGTTGCGCCTCAAGCAGGACGCCGCCTTGAGCGCCGCCTGGCTGCCGGTTCTTTTTCCTGAGGAGCAGTTCAACATCACTTCGCTGCGTGACCTTCTGGCCGCGACTTTGAGGGTGCTTTCAAACCAAGATGTCCCGTCCGCCAGGCTTTTGCTCGACCAGGTGGAAGCCGAGCCGAACGACGAACAAAGCCAGCAATTGGCCGTCACCGGCCTGGGCAAGATCACACAGGCGCTCAAACGACGGTTGGTCCTTTTCATTGAGAACTTCAACCTGCTCTTCGAGAAAGGCCTCACCGATCAAGAGAAAGGCGCTTTCCGCCGGCTGCTGATGACGGACCCCTGCATGATGGTCGTTGGCAGCGCGGTCCACGTCTTTGAATCGCTCCGGAGTTACGACGAGGCATTCTTCAACTACTTCGGCGAAGTGCGGCTGGACCGCCTGAGCGCGGAACAAGTGTTCGAACTGCTCACCTTGCGGGCGAAATACGACGGCAACGAACGATTCCTCCGCGAGTTTCGCCAAAACCAGCCGAAGATCCGTGCCATCGTCCACCTCTCTGGCGGCAATCCACGGCTCATCCTGATGCTGTACGAAATGCTCAGCCAGAAGCAGGTTACCAGCGTGGTCCAGCAACTGCGTCGGTTGGTGGACGAGTTGACCCCTCTCCTGAAGCACGAGATGGAAAGCCTGCCTCCCCAGCAGCGCAAGATTGTCCACGCCCTGATGGAGAGGGGCGGCACCGCGCAACCTGCGGACCTGGTCGCTCCGACCCGGCTGAAGCTGAACACCATCACCGAACAACTGCGCCGCCTGAAGCAGGCTCAGATCTTGGTGATGCTGGGCGGGGGCAAGGGACATCCGGCCTTCTACACCGTGCCGGACCAACTCTTCGGCATCTGGTACCAGATGCGCTGCCTGCGGCAGAACCGCCGGCGGATTGAACTGTTCGTCGAGGTGCTGCGCATCTGGTTCGAGGCCGAGGAACGTTTTGAGACCCTCCGCCGGTTCCAAGCCGGACCGGCGGGCGCAAGTCCCGCCGCGTTGCGTGAAGCCGCGACCACAGCCGAGTACTTCGCGGCGACCTTGGAGGGAACCTCGTATGAGGAACCGGCGCGCGAGATGTCGCTTCGACACTGGATTCACACGGGTGACCTGCACGAGACGGCCCTCGCCCATGCAGAATTCCTCCGGATGAAGGCCGGCGGCGCACAGTTTAACGACGCTCAAGCGTACGCCTCCCTCGGCCATTGGTCGCTTGAACACGGGGACCCTCAGACAGCCCTTGCGGCCTTGGCGGAGGCGGCGAAGTCGAATCCGCCCCCTGAAACCATCATCGACTAAGCAATCCCTCTTGGCACCCCTGGCTTCCACGCAAAGGCGCTTCAAC
>ERZ1292640.2064-Hain-H43-02um-R1-2064-length-16388-cov-12_pt1 | contig 16388 bp, 18 predicted proteins | sample MGYA00564404_ERZ1292640 | MGnify/ENA primary metagenome ERZ1292640 (study PRJEB36523, sample SAMEA6512636) | groundwater metagenome | collected 2019-01-08 | study: AquaDiva: Metagenomics assemblies of 32 groundwater samples
CTGGGTTATCTGGACGATCTGGTGCTGATTCCGCTGGGCATCGCGCTGGCCATCAGGCTGGTGCCGCAGGCGGTGCTGGACGAGTGCCATGCCAAGGTGCGTGCTGCCAGGCAAGGCGGTAAGCCGACCAGCCGCACGGCGACGGCCGTCATCGTGCTGATCTGGCTGGGGATTGCCGCGTTGGGCGTGGCCTGGGGCTGGCGGGTTTTCGCCGGCTAGACCTGCGCCCTCCGGTTTACTGCGCGTCGCGGATCGGACGGCCGTGCAGCGGCTGCACCGGGCGCGCATTGTGCGGGTAGAGCTGGCTGAAGAGCTTGAGCTGCTCCGGGCTGACGGTGCTGGGCTGCTTCAGCACCAGCCACAGCACGCCTTCGGTGCAGGGTGGCGTGGTGAGCGAGCCGAGGAACTGGTAGTAGCGCTGGTCTTTCGGCAACAGCTCGTTCAGATCGAGCAGGCCGGCCGGCATGCGCACGGTGTCGCCACTGTCCAGCGGCATGTAGGTCCAGACCTTGTTGATCAGGCTGTTGGCGGTGCCCGGGTCGAGCAGCACGGCCACCACGGCCAGCTGGCCCTCGGCATTGCGGTGCACCAGGTGCGCCACCATCGAATACACCTTGTGGTTGATGCGCTCTTCCGACGGGTGGTGGAAGTGGAACTGCAGCAGCTTGTAGCTGGAGCCGCGCACGGTGATGCTGTTGTCGCCCACCACGTCCACCTGGATGGTGTGGCCGTTGTTCACCACCGCGCCGCTGCTGGGCTGGTAGCTGAACTGGATGGCTTCGGCCGGGCCCTGCAGCGTGTTCGATTCCTGGATGTGGATCGGCGACTGGCGTTTGCCCACGGCACAGGTCTTGAACTCGGATTTCAGCTGGCCCCAGGCATCGGGGCCGCCTTCGCCTTCGTAGGCCCAGTGCACCTCGTGGCCGTGGCTGTCTTTCCCGGGCGTTGCGGTCGGCGCCGCGTGGCCGACCAGGGCGGCGGTGCGGGCGCGCTGGTAGGACGTGGCGGGTGCCGGCTTGGTGCCGCCCTGCACCGCGGGTGCGGGCGGATCGGCGGGCTCGGCTTCGGCCGTCTTGCTGGCGCCAGCCGGTCGGGTCGGTGCCACCGGCTTGACCGGCTTGGGAATGGTGGTGACGCCGGTGCTCTTGGCCTCGCTGCCATTGACGATCACGGTCAGCTGTTTCTGGGACAGGTTGCCCTTGGCGGCTTCGCGCAGCTGCTCGGCAAGGTCCTGGCCGACGGCGGTGCCGGGCGTTGGCTTGGCGGCCGGCTCGGCTGCACGCCCGGGCGGTAGCGCCAGCAGGCAGGCCAGGCCGAGCCCCACCATGGCGACAAAGCGGGAGCGGGACATCCAGGGGGTGAGCGGCAGGCAATCAGACATGGTTTCTATGGTATCGGCACGGGTGGCGCCCAGCTTGAGCAGATGTGCGTAGAGGCCGGGCGAGCGGAGAGGTGCAGGGGGTATAGTCGTGCATCATGGCGTAAAACGCCAGCGTTTTGAGTCACTTTCCCCCGATTTTTGCCGTGAGCATCCAGACCGACGACTTCGCCCCTTCTTCCGCCAACCGTGTGGTGTCGGCCGCGCCAACCTCGCCCGGCGAGGAGGCCATCGAGCGGGCCCTGCGGCCCAAGCTGCTCGACGAGTACGTCGGCCAGGCCAAGGTGCGCGAGCAGCTGGAAATCTTCATCGGCGCGGCCAGGAAGCGCGAGGAAGCGCTCGACCACGTGCTGCTGTTCGGCCCACCCGGCCTGGGCAAGACCACGCTCTCCCACATCATCGCCGCCGAGCTCGGCGTCAACCTGCGCCAGACCAGCGGCCCGGTGCTGGAAAAGCCCAAGGACCTGGCGGCGCTGCTGACCAACCTCGAGAAGAACGACGTGCTCTTCATCGACGAGATCCACCGCCTGTCGCCGGTGGTGGAGGAAATCCTCTACCCGGCGCTGGAGGACTACCAGATCGACATCATGATCGGCGAAGGGCCGGCGGCGCGTTCCATCAAGCTCGACCTGCAGCCCTTCACGCTGGTGGGCGCGACCACGCGCGCCGGCATGCTGACCAACCCGCTGCGCGACCGCTTCGGCATCGTGGCGCGGCTGGAGTTCTATTCGGCCGAAGAACTGGGCCGCATCGTCACGCGCAGCGCCGGCCTGCTCAATGCCCCGATGGACGCCGAAGGCGGCTTCGAGATTGCACGCCGCTCGCGCGGCACACCGCGCATTGCCAACCGATTGCTGCGCCGCGTGCGCGACTACGCCGAGGTCAAGGGCACCGGCCGCATCACGCAGGACATTGCGCACAAGGCGCTGGCCATGCTTGATGTCGACCCGCAGGGTTTCGACCTGATGGACCGCAAGCTGCTTGAAGCGGTGATCCATCGTTTCGACGGCGGCCCGGTCGGGCTCGACAACATCGCCGCCAGCATCGGCGAAGAACGCGACACCATCGAGGACGTGATCGAGCCCTACCTGATCCAGCAGGGCTTCTTGCAGCGCACGCCGCGCGGGCGCATTGCCACGCTGGCGGCCTACCGCCACCTGGGCGTGACGCCGCCCAAGACCGAGGGCGGCCTGTTCGAGGGCTGAACATGGAACACCCCCAGGCTTCGCGCACTTCGTGTCGCTTACCGCCGTGGGGCCTCGGCCAGAGGCCAAGGCTCTTTGGCCTGTCCAAGCCTGCGCAGGCAGGCTTGGAGCCGCAGGCCTCAGCCCCCCTTGCAGGGGGCAACGCCAGTGGCCCGGCGAAGCCGGCTCCACGGCGTTTCCCGAATGGCTCGTTCTGTGCGTCACTGCCCGGATGATGGAGCAACCGAGATGATCAAACTTCCTGCCGGCAAGGCCCGCTGGATCGTGTTGGCCGTGGTGCTGGTGCTCGCGCTGCTGTTGGTGAGCGTGCTGGCGCTGCGTGCGCCGCGTGCCGAGGCGCTGCTGATGCAGCCCGGGCCCTTGGTGCGCACCCTGCAGTTTTCCGCCCGCGTGGCGACGCTGTCGCGCGTCGATGTCGGCAGCACCCTGACCGGCCGCGTCGCTCAGGTGCTGGTGCGCGAAGGCGCGCAGGTGCGTGCCGACGAGGTACTGGTCCGGCTGGAAACCGATGAATTGAATGCCGCGCTGGCGCAGGCCGTGGCCGCCGAGCGCCAGGCCGATGCCACGCTGCAGGCGGCGCAGGCCACACTGCAGCGCGGGCGGCAACTGGTGGCGCAGGGCTTCTACAGTGCGGCGCAACTCGATGAGGCCCAGCGCGCGGTCGACGTCGCCGTGGCGCAGCGCGGTTCGGCCCGTGCTGCCGTGGCGGCAGCGCGCGCCCGGCTGACGCAGGCGGTGCTGGTGGCGCCAGCCGATGCCCGCGTGCTGTCGCGCCAGGTCGAGCCGGGCCAGATCGTGCAGCCGGGCAAGGCCCTGTTGAGCCTGGCACTGACCGGACCGACGCAACTGGTGGCGCAGGTGGACGAGCGCTTTCTGGACCAGTTGCAGACGGGCCAGCAGGCCGCGGTGGTGGCCGATGCCTTTGCCGGCCAGCGCTTCGCGGCGAAGATCCTGTCGATCGCGCCGGTGGTGGACGCGCAGCGTGGCGCCATCGAGGTCAAGTTCACCCTGCTGCAGGAGCCGCCCGCTTTTCTGCGTGAAGACATGACGCTGTCGGTCGAAGTCGAAACCGGCCGGCGCGAGCAGGCGCTGGCCCTGCCCTTGGCTGTGCTGCGGCAGGCTCAAGGTGACACAGCCCAGGTGCTGGTCGCCGTGGACGGCGTCGCGCTGGAACGCCAGCTGCGGCTGGGCCTGCGCACCTTGGCGGCCGTGGAGGTGCTCGACGGCCTGCGTGCGGGCGATGCCGTGCTGACCGGCCATGAGCTGAAGGCCGGCCAGCGCGTCAGCGTCACGCCCGTGGCCTGGCAGCCAGGTGCTGCCACGGTGGCGGCTGCGCAGCGCGCCGATAGCGCGGGAAGCGCCGGCTCGGCGCTGAGCAACGCCATGGGGCGCTGAGCGGAATCGCCATGCGAGGCTGGCTCGGCTTCGAACTCCGCGTGGCGCTGCGCTTCCTGCGCGAAGGCCGCATGCAGACCCTGCTCATCATCGTCGGCGTGGCGGCCGGCGTGGCGGTGGTGGCCTATATCTCGGCGCTCATTTCCGGCCTGCAGGGCAGCACCCTGACCAAGACCCTGGGTGCCCAGGCCCACATCACGTTGCGTTCGCTTGACGACGCGGTGACGCCGGCGCGCGCTGCCGACGATGCACGCGCCCTGACCGAAACCCAGCCGCGCGTGCAGCGCCTGCGCTCGGTCGCCAACTGGCAGGCCTTGCTGCCGCTGCTGGAGCAGATGGGACCGATTGCTGCCGTGTCACCCATGGTCTCGGGCTCGGGCCTGGCGCTGCGCGGCGAGGCCACCCAGGCCATTGCGCTCATGGGCGTGGAACTGGACCGTTACGACCGCATCGTCAGCCTGCGCAGCAAGGTGGTCAGCGGCAGCGCACGGCTGGACCCGGGCGAGGCCATCCTGGGCCGCGACCTGGCGGCCGACCTGGGCGTGCGCGTGGGCGACCGCGTGACGCTGCAGACCACGGTGGGCAGCCGCAGCATCAGCGACGCCGTGCGCGTGACCGCGCTGGTGGACCTGGGCGTGCGCGACCTGAACCGCCGCACCGTCATCGTGCCGCTGCGTGCCGCGCAAAGCCTGCTCGGCCTGCCTGGCGGCGCCACCGTGCTGGACATGACGCTCAAGGATGTGTGGACCGCCAATGAACTGGCGGCCGAATTGCGCCAGCGTTATCCCTACAAGGTGGAAAGCTGGCAGGAGAACAACGCACAGCTGGTGTCGGCCCTCAACGCCCAGTCGGTCAGCACCGCGCTGATCCGCGGCGTGGTGATGGTCGTGGTGGTATTGGGTATCGCCAGCGTGCTGGTGGTGTCGGTGGTGCAGAAGCGCCGCGAGATCGGCATCCTGCGTGCCATGGGTGCCACGCGCGGCCAGGTGCTGCGTGTGTTCCTGGTGCAGGGCGCGGTGGTGGGCGCCTTGGGCTCGGCGCTGGGTATCGTGCTGGCGGTGCTGCTGATCTGGGCTTTCACCCATTTCGTGCGCGGCTCCGACGGTTTGCCCTTGTTTGCCATCACGCTGCCGCTGGTAACCGCCTTGAAGGTGGCCGGCATCGCCACCGTCTGTGGCGTGCTGGCGGCCATTGCCCCGGCGCGCCGCGCTGCCGCCATGGACCCCGCCCAAGCGATACGGATATGAGCGCCAGCGACAAACTCATCGAGCTCGATTGCGTGCGCAAGAGCTACAACCTCGGGCAACCCAACGAGGCCGAGGTGTTGCACGGCATTGACCTGAACGTGGTGCGCGGCGACTTCATGGCGCTGATCGGGCCTTCGGGCTCGGGCAAGAGCACGTTGCTCAACATCATCGGCCTGCTCGAGCGCATGACCACGGGGCGCTACCTGCTACAGGGTGAAGAGGTGCAGGCGCTGGACGATGGCGAGTTGACGTTGCGCCGGCGCAGCACGCTGGGCTTCGTGTTCCAGTTTCACCATCTGCTGCCGGCTTTCAGCGCGGTGGAAAACGTGACGCTGCCAGTGCTGATGGCCGAAGGCCGCGTGAGCCGCCAATATGAACAGCATGCGCGTGAACTGCTGGCGGCGGTCGGCCTGAGCCACGCCATGGACAAGCGGCCCTCCGAGTTGTCGGGCGGCATGCAGCAGCGCGTGGCAATTGCGCGTGCGCTGGTCATGTCGCCGGCACTGGTGCTGGCCGACGAGCCGACCGGCAATCTGGACACCGCTTCGTCCGACGAGGTGTTCGCGCTGCTGCGACGCATGCATGCCGAGCGCGGCATTTCCTTCATGGTGGTCACACACGACCCGCGCCTGGCGGCGCGCTGCGACCGCATCGTGGAGCTGGTGGACGGCCGTATCGCGCACGATCAAGCGCAGGCCCAGCCGGTGCCGGCTTGAGGCGGCCGCTCAGGTCGGGCGCACGTTGCGCACGATCAGGATTTGCGCGATGTAGTAGCTGCCGAGCACCCACAGCGGGGCCAGCGGCAGCGGGGCGACGAACTTGTTGAGCGCCAGCAGGGCGTCGCTGAGCATGAAGAAGCAGGCACCGATGGCCACGCCCCAGGCGGCCGGGTCGCGCAGCCGCACGGCACGACCGATGGCCTGCGCCGCCATCAGCGCAATCACCACCACATAGGCGGCCACCGGCGCGCGCAGGGCGGGCGGCAGGCCGCCGGTCCAGAGCACGGCGTACATGGCGGCGCCGAAACCCAGCGTGGCGACGAGCGCGCGCTGGCTCGGGAACCAGGGCAGGCCCTGCTTCAGCAGCGCGATGTAGCAGAGGTGGGCCAGCAGGAAGGCCAGCAGGCCGGGGATGAAGTAGCCCGGGAACATCAGGGCCACGTCGCCGGCCAGCGAGCAGGCCAGCGCGGCCAGCAGTATGAAGCGAAAACGAGCTCCTGCCCTGGTCGGGCGGTTCTGGTTTGCTATTAAAAATATAGCTGTCACCATGGCCAAGGGCTTGGCCACGCGGTGCAGCTCGGTCAGTCCGGCCACCGCCGTGGCCGTGGCCAGTGCTGCCACCGCGACCAGCAGCAGGAAAATCGGCATGGAGAGCGCGGTGGTCGGTCTGGAGTGCATGCGCAGATTGTCTACGCGTTCAGGTCAGTGCGCCGCGCGCGTCGACCCGGATGATCTGTGCCACCGTCCCCTGCACCAGTCCGCCGCGCACGCCGATGAGAAAGTCATGCAGGTTCACCGTCGGGTCGCAGTGGCCGGGAATCAGCCACAGCACCTCGCCGAGGGCCGGCAGCTTTGCCTCAGCCGATGCGGCGCGCAGGGTGGTGTGCTCGTCGCTGCAGCCTGTGCACTCGAGCGCGGCGTTGTGCACACGCGGCAGGCCGGAGTCGATGGCATGGCTCTTGTGGCCGGCATCCACCACCACATGGCCGGCGCTCACGCTCATGACCTGGCTCTTGACGAACAGCGCATGTTCGAAGCGTGGCTGCCCCGGGTCGAGGTCGTTGCGGGCGTAGTCGGCGTCCATGAACAGGTAGGAGCCGGCCTGCAGTTCGCCGAAGACGCCGCTGGCGGCTTCCATGCCGAAAGTGCCGCTGCCGGCGCCGGTGACCAGCGGCAGCGACAGACCCGCCGCTTCCACCAGCGCGCGTGCCTGCTGTACGCGGGCCAGAACGACATCGAGCGCGGCGCGGCGCTCGGCCACGCTGCGCAGATGCTGGGCGCGGCCGTTGTAGGCCTGCAGGCCGGCCAGGCGCAGCGCCGGCTGCTGCGCGATGGCCTGCGCCAGCGCCAGCACGTCGGCCGGCTCGGCCACGCCGCAGCGGTTCTGGCCGACGTCGAGCTCAATGAAGACATCGACCAGGTTCTCGCCCGGGCCCAGGGCCTGGGCCAGCGCCTGCACGCCGTGCCGGCTGTCCACCGCGATGGCCAGCCGGCCGCCGCGTGCGGCCAGTGTGCGTGCCAGCGCCGCCACGCGCTGCAGCTTGTGCGGCGCAATGACTTCGTTGCTCATGTAGATATCGTCCACGCCGCCGGCCGCCAGGGCTTCGGCTTCCGCCGTTTTCTGCACGCACACGCCGACGGCACCGGCCTGCATCTGCAGCCGGGCGAGTGCAGCGCTCTTGTGCATCTTGGCGTGCGGGCGCAGCTTCACGCCGTGTTGCCGTGCAAACGCCGCCATGGTGGCCAGGTTGCGTTCCATGGCATCGAGGTCGACCACCAGGGCTGGGGTGTCGATGGCGGCCACGCCCTGGCCGATGAGGGCGCTCAGGTGCGCGGGCGTCGCCTCAGCTGGTGAATTCATCGAGCGAGGCATCGTCGAGGTGGGTGGTGTCGGCCCAACCGACGAGGGACAGGCCTTGCGGCGTCCACAACAGGCGGTTGACGGCGGTGTTGCCGAGTTGCCAGGTGCGCGGGGCCTGCAATTCCTGCCCGGTGGCGGCGCGGTAGAGCTGGTCCATCACGCCGCCGTGCGCCACCAGCACGATCTGTTCGCCCGGATGGCGCGTGGCCAGTTCGTGCAAGGTGTGCAGGATGCGTTCGCGCGTCTGCAGCAGCGACTCGCCGCCCTGCGGCGCCCAGTGCGGGTCGCGTTTGCGCCAGCGCTCGGAATCTTCCGGCCAGGTCGATTCAATCTCCAGGTAAGTCTTGCCTTCGAAGACGCCGAAGCCGCGCTCACGCAGGCCGCTGTGCGTGGCCAGCGGCGCGCCGGTGGCGTCGGCAATGGCACGCGCCGTGTCGTGTGCGCGCTGCAGATCGCTGCTGTAGATGGCGTGCAGGGTGTCGCGTGCCGCCAGCGCGCGCGCCAGCCGCTGGGCCTGCCAGCGGCCGCGTTCGTTGAGCGGAATGTCGAGGTGGCCCTGGATGCGGGTGTCGACGTTCCAGGCGGTTTCGCCGTGGCGAATGGCAAGAATTCGGGTGGCGTCCATCAGTGCTTCAGCGTGGAATTTCGATGTCGACGCGGCGCATGCCCGTCGGCGGGTGGGGGAAGTCCTTCAACGCCGCCTCGAACAGGGCGGTCAGGATGTTGGTTTCGTCGCGCCAGGGGCCGTCGTGCAGGGCGCGCGTTTCATAGACCACCTGGCCGCTTTGCAGGTCACGCAGCAGCAGGCTGATCTCGTAGCGGTAGTAGGTGGGTGACGGAAAGCGCATGCCCCAGCCCACCATGCTGCCGGCACTGCCGGTGCCGATCATGATCTGGCCGTAAGGCCCGACGCCGGGCCGGCCCACCGGGTCAGCCCAGTAGTCGGCGGAATAGGGTTGGACGCGGGCGCCGAGCAAGGCGCTGTAGCGGGCCGCACTGTCGTTGCGCACCAGCCCGACCTGGGCCAGCGCCACCTGGGCGATGGCTTCCACCTGCGCGGAACGCGGCTGGTCGGCCTGCGAGGGCAGGCGCTCGAAGCGGTAGCGCCCGCCTTTGTCGATCGTGGCGCTGGTGGCGGTGGCCTGCACCTGCGCATCCACCAGCCGCATGCCGCCGCAGCCGGACAGCAGCAGGACCAGGGCGAGCAGGGCGTACAGGCGTTTCATCGGCGTGTTTTCAGGTTACAGCGACACCACCTGCACACCCGGCAGGGCTGGCGTGGTGGGGAATTCCTCTTCATCGAACACGATATCGCCGTTCGCGTCCGGCACGCCCGTGGCCTTGAGGCGCTTGAAATCGTGCAGCCTGGCATCCATCAGGTGCGAGGGCACCACGTTCTGCAGCGAGGTGAACATGGTTTCCAGTCGCCCCGGGTGTTTCTTGTCCCACTCGCGCAGCATGTTGCCGATCTGCTTGCGCTGCAGGTTTTCCTGGCTGCCGCACAGGGTGCAGGGAATGATGGGGAACTGGCGGTGTTCGGCCCAGCGGATCAGGTCCTTCTCGGGCACGTAGGCCAGCGGGCGGATGACGATGAACTCGCCGTTGTCGCTGGTGAGCTTGGGCGGCATGCCCTTCAGCTTGCCGCCGAAGAACATGTTGAGGAAGAAGGTCTGCAGCATGTCGTCGCGGTGGTGGCCCAGGGCGAGCTTGTTGCATTTGAGCTCGCGCGCCACCCGGTACAGGATGCCGCGGCGCAGCCGGCTGCACAGGCTGCACATGGTCTTGCCCTCGGCGATCTTCTCCTTGACGATGGAATAGGTGTCCTGTGTCTCGATGTGGAACTCGATGCCCAGGTTCTTGAGGTACTCGGGCAGGATGTGGTCGGGGAAACCGGGCTGTTTCTGGTCGAGGTTGACGGCCACCAGCGTGAAGTCGATCGGCGCGCGCGCCTTGAGCTTCATCAGGATGTCGAGCATGCCGTAGCTGTCCTTGCCGCCTGACAGGCAGACCATGACGCGGTCGCCTTCCTCGATCATGTTGTAGTCGACGATGGCCTGGCCGACATGGCGGCACAGGCGTTTCTCGAGCTTGTGCGTCTCGCGCTCGATTTTCAGCGAATTGGTATCGCTGACCGACGGTTCGTTTTCAATCCAGACTGCACTCATGGTTTTCTCAATTCATCTCAATCAGTGAGGGTCAGAGCCCGATTTCGCAGGAGGGTTCCCGCTGCGCAGCGGAGATCGCCCTGAATCGGGATCCGGCCCCGGTTACCAGGTTCCGGTCTCGGCGCGGATCGCCACTTCGCAGTCGTCGAAGATCTCCAGCTTGACGATCTTCACGCGCACGCCCACCACGCCGGGCAGCTGCAGCAGGCGGTTGGCCAGCTTGCCGATCATGCTTTCCAGCAGGTTCACGTGCTCGGCTGTGCATTCGTTGATGATGATCTGGCGCACCTTGCGGTAGTCCAGCACATGGTTGATGTCGTCGTCGTGCGGCAGCAGCGCCTGCGGGCCGAGGTTGAGCTCGGCGTCCACCTGGATTGGCTGCGGCGCGGTTTTCTCGTGGTCGAGGATGCCCAGGTTGGCATCGAAGCGCAAGCCGGTGAGCGTGAGGATCTGGGTACTTTTGTTGTTGGACATCTAGGGCCTGCCAATACCGATTTCACATCATCGAAAAATCACGCTCGAAGCGCATCAGGTGCTGGCCGCCGTCCACCAGCAGCGTGGTGCCGGTGATGGACGCATTCTCCAGCGCAAATTTCACCGCCCCCGCCACGTCGTCCGCGGTGGACGAGCGGCCCAGCAGCGACAGCTGGTGCAGCGCCTCGAACTTCTCCGGCGTCAGGAAGTGGCTGGTCAGGGTCAGGCCCGGCGCCACGCCCACCACCCGCACATCGGGCGCCAGCGCCAGGGCCAGCATGGTGTTGGCGGCTTCCAGCGCGGCCTTGGACAGGGTGTAGCTGATGAAGTCCGGGTTCTGGTTCCACAGCTTCTGGTCCAGCAGATTGACCACCACCCCATCGCCGGCGCGCTCGTGCACATGGGCATGCAGTGCCTGTGCCAGGATGATGGCCGCGCCGGTGTTGCAGCGCAGGTGCCGCTCCATGGCAGCAAAGCTGAAGCTCTGTGCGCTGTCGTGCTCGAAAATCGCTGCGCTGTTGACCACGGCATCGACCTGGCCAAAGTGGGCGATCACTCGCGGCAACAGGGCACGTACCGCCGCCTCGTCTGCCAGATCGGCATCGAAAGCGGCTGCCGCCCCCGTGAACTGTTCGCAATCAGCTACTGTTTTGATCGCGTCATCGTCCGAGCCGCGGTAATGAATGGCCACCTGCCAGCCGGCGCGGGCCAGGGTGAGTGCGATCTCGCGCCCCAGCCGTTTGGCCGAGCCGGTGACGAGAACCGTGCGTGCAGGATGAGCGGGGGACATTCGGGGACAATCCGGGGGCGATGACAACACCCGACAGTTTAACGACCGCCCTGACATCCCGCATTGTGCAAGCCATCCAGGCTGCCGGCGGCTGGCTCGGTTTTGACGACTTCATGGCGCAGGCCCTGTACACCCCGGGCCTGGGCTATTACGCCAACGATTTGCGCAAGCTCGGTCTCATGCCCGGCTCGGGCAGCGACTTCGTGACCGCGCCCGAGCTGTCGCCGCTGTTCGGCCGCGCGCTGGCGGCCCAGGTCGGGCAGGCGCTGCAGCAGACGCAGACGCATGAGCTGTGGGAGTTCGGCGCCGGCTCCGGCGTGCTGGCGCTGCAGCTGCTCGACACCCTGGGCGAGCAAGTGGCGCGCTACACCATCGTCGACCTGTCGGGCGCCCTGCGCGCGCGCCAGCAGCAGACCTTGCAGAAATTCGGCGACAAGGTGCACTGGGCCAGCGAGCTGCCCGCGACCATGCAGGGCGTGGTGGTCGGCAACGAGGTGCTGGACGCCATGCCGGTCAAGCTGCTGGCCCGCCTGGGCGGTGTCTGGCACGAGCGCGGCGTGGCCGTCGATGCTGCGACGCAGGCCTTCGTCTGGCAGGACCGCGCCACCGCGCTGCGCCCGCCACTGGAGGTGGAGGGCGCGCACGACTACCTGACCGAAATCCATCCGCAGGCCGAGGCCTTCGTGCGCACGTTGGCCGACCGGCTCAAGGCCGGTGCGGCCTTCTTTCTCGACTACGGATTTCCCGAGCGCGAGTACTACCACCCGCAGCGCCACATGGGCACCGTGATGTGCCACCGCGCCCACCAGGCCGACCCCGACCCCTTGCGCGACGTGGGGCTGAAGGACATCACGGCCCATGTCAACTTCACCGGCGTCGCGCTGGCGGCGCAGGAGGCCGGGCTGGAGGTGCTGGGCTACAGCTCACAGGCACGCTTCCTGCTGAACTGCGGCCTGGCGCAGCTGATGGAGCAGACCGACCTGGCCGCACGCGCCCAGGCCAGCAAGCTCGTCATGGAGCACGAAATGGGCGAGCTGTTCAAGGTCATCGGGTTCGCGGCCGGTGAGCCCTGGGCGGCGCTGGGTTTCTCCGCGGGCGACCGTACCCATACACTCTGAACCATGTTCCGCTGGCTCATCGTCATCTTCATCGCGTTGCTGATCATCAATGCCTGCACGCCCTGGGTCAGAAAAATCGGCTTCGGCCGCCTGCCGGGCGACCTGAACTTCACGCTCTTCGGCCGCGCGTTCCACCTGCCGCTGACCACCACCATCATCTTGAGTCTGGTGGCGGCCGGCGTGGCCAAACTGCTCTGAACGGCCTCTTGAACTGCATACCCCCGCCCCCATTCTGGGACGTAGAAGAAAGGGTTCACCATGAGCGAAACGCGCCACATCGTCTGTCCGCACTGCCACACCACCAACCGGGTCCAGCGCGCTGATCTGGGCCATGCGCCCGATTGCGGCAAGTGCCACCGGCCGCTGTTCACGGCGCATCCACTGGAACTGGATGAGGCCTCGTTCGAACGCCACATCGGGCGCAACGAGATTCCGGTGCTGGTGGACTTCTGGGCGCCGTGGTGCGGGCCGTGCCGCATGATGGCGCCGGCCTACGAGCAGGCCGCTGGCCAGCTCGAACCCCAGGTGCGCGTGGCCAAGGTCAACACCGAAGCGGCACAGAACCTGGCGGCGCGCTTCAACATCCGCAGCATCCCGACGCTGGCGCTGTTCGTCGGCGGGCGCGAGGTGGCGCGCCAGGCCGGTGCCATGCGCTCGGCCGCCGACATCGCGCGCTGGGTGCAGGCCAAGCTGCGTTAACGGACGTTGCCCTCGTCCGGCTTTTCCAGGTGGCTCGCCACGGCGGCCGCGCGGGCCGCGTGGATCACCTCGCCGATCTTCTTGCCGCTGTGCCCCTGGGCCATGGCGTGTTCCGCAATGGTGTGGGTGGCAACGCCCAGCACGACGTCGAGCACGTGCTGCAGCCGTCGGGCCTGCGGGTAGTCTTCGTCCTCGCGGCCCAGGCGGCCGCGCACATCGCAGGCGCAGGCTTGCAGCACCTCGGCAAAACGTTGCGGCTTGCGGATGGCGTCGCAGCGCTCCAGCAGCCGCACCAGCGCCGCTGCGCCCAGGTCGTCGCTGCGGTGGATGTTGCCGTGCTCGCGCGCCACCACGTCGGCCAGTTCGCGGCAGTCCAGCGGCACGCGCAGGCGTTCGCACAAGCCCTTCAGCAACCGGGCGCTGCGCTCCTCGTGGCCGATGTGGCGCGGCAGCACGTCGGGGTTGGTGGTGCCCTTGCCGAGATCATGGCCGAGGCAGGCGAAGCGCACCGTCAGCGGTGCGCCCAGACGGGCGGCGGTGTCCAGCACCATCATCAGGTGCACGCCGGTGTCGATCTCGGGGTGGTGGTGCTCCGGCTGCGGCACGCCCCACAGGCGGTCCACCTCCGGCAGCAGGCGTTTGAGGGCACCGCATTCGCGCAGCACGTCGAACATGCGCGAGGGCTGGGCTTCCATCAGGCCGCGGCTGAGTTCCTGCCAGACGCGTTCGGCCACCAGGTGGTCGGCCTCGCCGTCGTCCACCATGTGGCGCATCAGCGTCATGGTCTCGGGGGCGACGGTGAAGTCGGTGAAGCGCGCCGACAGCCGCGCCACGCGCAGGATGCGCACCGGGTCCTCGCGGAAAGCGGGGGTGACGTGGCGGAACACCTTGGCGGCCACGTCCTGCCGGCCGTGGTAGGGGTCGGTCAGATGTTCCAGGTCAAAAGTGCCATCAGCCCTTGTGTGTTCGGCGCGAACAGCTATCGAATTGATAGTAAGGTCGCGCCGTGCCAGGTCTTCTTCCAGCGTCACCTCGGGCGAGGTGTGGATGGCGAAACCCTTGTAGCCGCGCGCCGTCTTGCGCTCGGTGCGCGCCAGCGCGTACTCCTGCTTGGTCTCGGGGTGCAGGAAGACGGGGAAGTCCTTGCCCACCGGCACAAAACCGCGCGCGGTCATCTCCTCCGGCGTGGCGCCCACCACCACCCAGTCGTGGTCCTTGACCGGCAAGCCGAGCAAGGCGTCGCGGACCGCACCACCCACCATGTAAATCTGCATGCTGGCAGTTTACCGGCTCACAGGGGGCCGCAACGCTCAGCGTTTCAGGCGGTAGGGCTCTTCGAAGGCGCGGAAATCCTGCTCGGCGCGGGCTTGCGCGATCCAGTCCGCCACGCCCGGCAGCGCGGCCACGCGCTCCACATAAGCCGCCATCTCGGGCGGCACCGGCAGGCCATAGGTTTTCAGGCGCATGCACACCGGCGCAAAGTAGGCGTCGGCGATCGTGAAGTGGCCGAACAGCAGCGGCCCGCCGTGGGCGCCGAGCAACTCGCTCCACAGGGCCGCCAGCCGCGCCACGTTGGCGCGCACGGCGGGCTGGTCGCGCCAGATCAGCGCACCGACCTCGGGCAGCGAAGCCTCGATGTTCTGCGGGCAGTGGCTGCGTAGCGCCGTGAAGCCGGCGTGCATCTCGGCGCAGACGCTGCGCGCCCGCGCACGTGCGGCCACGGCGTGCGGCCAGAGCTGCTTCTCCGGGAATGTCTCGGCCAGGTATTCGGCAATCGCCAGCGTGTCCCAGATGATCAGCTCGCCATCCTGCAGCACCGGCACCTTGCCGGTGGGGCTGACGCCGGCCAGCGCCTGCTTGAACTGCGAGCCGGCATCGAACGAATCAAAGCGCACCAGCACTTCCTCGAACGCAATGCCGGCCTGGCGCATCAGTACCCAGGGCCGCATGGACCAGGAGGAGTAGTTCTTGTTGCCAATGAAGAGTTTCAGCATGGGGACCTCCGTCAGACGCCCCATGGTAGCGCGCGGCAGGGCCGAGTGCAGTGGCTCAAGGCCGTCGGTACTGGCCGCGCAGCGTGACGTAGCGGTCGTTCGGGCTCAGGTAGCCGGGCGCGATGGCGCCGAGGGAAGAGGGCGTGATGCCCAGTGTCGCCAGGCCGGGCAGCCGGCCGCTGGCCACGTTGTCGATGCGTAGGGAGTCGAGGTTGTCGCGGCTCATCAGCGGCTGGCCCGGCAGCAGTTCCATCAAGCCGGCCTGCAGCCGCCCCAGCGCCATGGGCAGCGGGATGACCGGGCGAGCGTGGCGCAGGCCGCTGTAGCGTCCCGCCAGCTGTACCAGCTGCTTGAGTGTGTAGATGTCCGGGCCGCAGGCCTCGAGGGCCTGGCCGATGGTGGCCGGGTCTTGCAGGCAGTGCACGACGGCCTGCGCCACGTCTTCCACCCAGACCGGCTGAAAACGCGCCTGTGCGCCGGCCAGCGGCAGGACGGGAAACACGCGCTGCAGGCGGGCGAACAGGTTGAGGAAACGGTCGCCGGCACCGAAGATGACACTGGGGCGCAGCACGGTGAGCTGCAGGCTGTCATGGGCCGCGGCGGCTTGCAGCACGGCTTCGCCGCGGCTCTTGCTGCGCAGGTACAGCGACAGTGCGGTCTCGGCCGCGGCGGGAGCGGCGCCCAGGGCGCTGACATGCACCAGCCGCTTCACGTCATTCGCCAGACAGGCGCGCGCCAGCTTGGCCGGCAGCTCGACATGGGTGCGCTCGAACGTCGCTGCATCGCCGTGCAGGATGGCCACCAGGTTGACCACGGCGTCGTGGCCGCTGACCAGCTGCGCCAGTGTCGCTGTGTCATGCACGTCGGCCGCAACCACCTCCAGCCGCGGCAGGTGCAGCAGGTGTTGGGCCTGGCTGGTGCGTCGCGTCGGCACGGTGATCTGCCAGTCCAGCCGTGCCAGCTTCTCGCAGACGTGGCGGCCGACAAAGCCGGTGCCGCCGAGCAGCAGCACCCGCTTCATGGCAGGTCTTCGTCGACGTCGCTCTTGCCCGGGCGCTGCGGCCCGATCTGGCCCAGCCGCGCCTTGAGCGACTGCGGCCGGCCGGTGATGAGTGCGGCGTAGTTGGTGGTGTTGGACAGCACCTTCTTCACGTAGTCGCGCGTTTCGTTGAAGGGCACGTTCTCGGCCCAGATGGCGGCTTCCAGCATCGGGCCGCCGTCCTGGCCGCGCCAGGCGCGCGAGCGGCTCGGACCGGCGTTGTAGGCGGCGGCGGCCAGCGGCATGGAACCGTCGAAGCTCTCCAGCACCAGCTTGAGGTAGCCGGTGCCGATGGCGATGTTGG
>ERZ1292640.2065-Hain-H43-02um-R1-2065-length-16388-cov-8_pt1 | contig 16388 bp, 14 predicted proteins | sample MGYA00564404_ERZ1292640 | MGnify/ENA primary metagenome ERZ1292640 (study PRJEB36523, sample SAMEA6512636) | groundwater metagenome | collected 2019-01-08 | study: AquaDiva: Metagenomics assemblies of 32 groundwater samples
GTCCGCGTCGGCCAGCCGGTGGAGTTTCGCAATACGGAAGACATGGGTCATAACGTGACCGTGAACCGCCGCGACACGGGGGCCGCCATCTTCAACGTGGAGACCGACCCTCAGGAAAAGCACGTTCACACCTTCGACCGCGTCGGGCAATATGACGTCACGTGCAGCGTTCACCCGGGCATGCAGGCCACGGTGGTCGCGACCCGCAGCGCCATGGCGACCACGGCCGGTGAAGATGGTCGCTTCAGCCTGGCCGGGGTGCCGGCGGGCGCCTACACGTTGAGCGTGATGTTCGAAGGCCGCACCGTGGAGCAGGCGGTCGAGGTCAAGGGACCGCGCACCGAGGTACGCGTCAATCCGTAAATGTGGCGTCCGGCTTCTTGACCACCGTAGCCTTGGCGAAGGTGGTTAGCCGGCCCTCAGGCGCTCGCCGAGGGATTCTGGAGCTTGAGCAGTGTCACCAGGTCGCGGTGCGCCAGCACGGCGTCGGGCACTTCCTGCAGCGCAGCGTGATAGCGCTCGGAGTAGGCACTGCCGGGGACCGGCGAGGCCAGTTCGCGCGCCTGCGTGACAAGCGGTGACATCGCCGGCAATTCGGGCGGCTTGGCCGCCAGCGCCTCGTCGATCGCCACGATCAGGCCCGACATCGGCCGGAGCCAGGCGAACGCCTCGTGGTTGAAGATAATCTGGAGTAATTGGGACGCCGTCATCGGCCCGTGGTCCTGTTCGAACTCGGCCCGCTGCCAGTCGAGCAGCGTCTTATGCAGGTGGAGCAGGGCGTTTCTGAGTTCGCGGAGCAGGGAGCGATCGGCGTCGTTCACGGGAGGGCCGGAGCAATCTTATCAGCGAATGGGTGGCCGCCCGACGTATGATGAGTCACGCCCCGGCGCGCCCTGCGCGGCGTTCGTGCCCGCAGATCGCCTGACTATGACATTACCGAGCCTGAACTTTCTCTCGTTCGAAAGCCGCACGCGCAATCCTCTCGCCCTGCCGCTATTCACGATTTTCTGCGCCCTGCACCCGCTTGCCGCCTTCGCGGTCCTGCGCGTGTTGTTCCCCGCCACCTGGGAAGCCCAGTGGTCGTGGGGCGTGCGCGGCGTAGTGCTGACCACCCTGTTGTTCAACCTGATCTTCTGCTTTGGCGAGTACCTCTTTCATCGCTACCTGCTGCACGCCAACAGCATCAGCTTTCTCGGCAAGTTGAGTTTCAGCCACCTCGCACATCACAAGCTGACCAACATCAAGTTTCCGGGCGATCACGTCGTCAGCCACTATCCCATCGTCGACCGCGAGCACGACGAGTTTGCCACCTTCCCGCCGTACGCCCTGCTGGCGTTCATGGCGTTCCTGACGCCGTTCCTGTCGGTGATCGCGTTTTCGTTCCCGCAGGTCCCGGTGCTGGTCGGCGGCTACACCGCGATTGCAATCGCACACTTCCTGTACGAGACCATTCACGTCGCGCACCACAAGCCGTACGAACCGTTCTGGAAGTCGAGGATCGAATGGCCCGTGCTCGGCACCGTGTGGCGCAAGCTTTACGGCTTCCACCAGGCGCACCACGCGAACTACAAGTGCAACATGAACATTGCCGGCTTCTACGGCCTGCCGCTCGCCGACTTGGTGCTGGGCACCTACGAACAGCCGGAAGTGCTGCTGAACGATGGCGCGCCGGCGACGAAAGAACTGGCGGCCAAGCTGACCAAGACGCCGCACTGGCCGATTTCGATGATGGACAGCGCCCTGCTCAAGCGCCGCCACCGCATGGTCCGCGAGCAGGCAGAGCGCGCCGCCCGCAAGCGGGCCGCGCAGCACGCGGCGGCACCGAACGCCGACCAGCGGGTGGTTGATCCCAGCGGCCCCGCCGAGTTACGATAGGATCTTCCCTAAGGGGCCAGTAGCGCAGTTGGGAGCGCGCATGAATGGCATTCATGAGGTCACCGGTTCGATCCCGGTCTGGTCCACCATCCTTCGCTCACGCGAACTAAAGGCCGAAGCGTGAGCTTCGGCTCAGCAAGCCACGCGAAGGATGCCGCGCCGTAGTCGCGAAGCGACGAAGGCGGGCTGCGCCGAATGAGCTTCGGCTCGGTAAACCCTACAGATAGCCACGCGGAGGATGCCGCGCCGAAGCGTTGCGGAGCCACGCGAGGCGGGCCGGTCACCCGCCGACATCAGCAGTTTCCGCCGACACTGATCCAACCGGCACTGGCAAGAACTGCGACCCCAATCTCAGGGCGTCAGCCTTTCCGCCTATTTTCCTGCGATCTCCCCAGGCACCTCGTTTGCTCCGGTCGTCGATATGCATGGAGACAAGCGCTTCGTCTACGTCCTCAAGAACGCTGAGGCAACTCCCCACTACTATTCGGGTCTGACGTCCGATCCTCGCCGCAGGCTCGACGACCACAATGCCGGCCGCTGCCCGCATACGGCACGGCACCGGCCCTGGCAGCTTCATCTCGTGATTGAGTTCCCGGACGAGCAAAGGGCGATTCAATTCGAGCGGTACCTGAAGTCCGGTTCCGGACGCGCATTCGGGAGAAGGCATTTCGAGGAATAGCTTGCGAGCTGAGCGGCTGATCTCGGCGATTGGTCAGTCCTCACTGGGTCGCCTCTGCAGGATCTGGCCCGCAAGCGGCCCGAACGGATGTCGTTGTCAAGCTGCGCGAATGCGGCGAGCACACACTCCATCAGTTTCCCGGTGGAGGTGCCGTCGATTGGCTCGGTTGCGGACCGCAACGAAATGCCTAACACTTGAGGTGCGACCTAAAGGCAAAGTGGTCGTAATTGCCTGCACGCCGTAGCCTCTCGGCACACAGCGCTGTTGATGTCAGGTTCGGCTAAGTGGTTGCCGTGAAACCGTTCGGGCCGCAGGGGCTTGCGACCCTGGCGCTACGCAACCGACGCCTCACTCCCCTACGGACCCTGGTTTGGTAGGAACATATGGTTCCGCGGTGCCCACCTAGGCCTCCGATACGGTCCGAAGGTGGGCCCGGAGAGGCTCACGCCTTTTGTCTTGACCGGCAAGCAGCGTGACGTTGCCCCCGTTTCCAGACGGGTGCGAGTTAGAGATCGGCCACTTCTGGGTAGCGCTTGTCTTCTCGCGGTTGGCCTTACGGGCTTTTCATAAATTGCAGGCGAATCCCGAGCATGTCAACCAACTCCGCGACCTCGGCGGGAGTAAGCGACCGGGCGTGTCCCTCGTGAGTGATGCCCGAAGAGAACAACTGAATATTGCCGAGCAACCGCTCGCCTTGGTAGAAGGCTGCATCTGTCGGGGGGCTCCCGCTCAAGGCGCTGCGCCAGCCGTCCCGGTAGCGGCCGGCGATCCCTGCAGCCGCGGCGACCCGATGCGGGTCGGTTATCGTGACCGTCGGAGGCAACTGTAGTGCCCCAGATACCGGGTCTGGCCGGTATGCGAAGGTGACTTCGATGCGGTCCGCATTCGACAATTCGCCGACGTCGTGGCTGTACTGCCTGGTGACCATCGCTTCACACCCGGCTCCAGCGCACGCGACCGCCATCAAGATGCCAAGGCGGGCAACACCGCGAACCCGGCGACGGAATCCCTCGACCAAGGCGCACATTGCGCACGCTCCTACTGTGAAAGTCCGTGGGTGAATTGCGTGGTGGCTCGGATGCGGCCACAACAACCTTTGCCAGTACTATACGGGCTGCATGTCGGTTGGGGTTCAAGCCCTCCAGGGAGGTTGTTCTACGCGGAACTGCGATGGAAGGCCGACCCTATGGCGTCGAGTCGCCTGACCCACCCGCTCACGGCGTTTCAACTGGCGCTGTTCGGGTCCACCAACCTCCGCTCCATGATCCAGGCTGAGGTTGTCCACCGTAGTCTTGGCCAAGTTGCCGGGCCAAGCGAAGGTGGGCGCTGCGCTACGTTCTCGCGATCAGAATCTGCAGTGCCACCAAGGCCTGAGCCAGTCGCCAATACACCCCACCTCTAATCCCTACTCGCTTCGCAACGCTTCCGTCGGATCGATGCGAAGCCCCCGCCGGGCGGGCTCTAGCGCAGCGAGGACGCCGACAAACAGCATGAACGCGGCGGCGCCGGGGAGGATGCCGGGAATCGGCAAGCCGCCAATCTGTTCAATCGCCACGTACCGCCCAACGAGCCGGGCGGCGAGTATCCCCGCCGCCGAACCGGCACTGATCTGCCAGAACGCGCGCCTGAACACCGCCGCCACCAACTGGCCCGGCGGGGCGCCCAGCGCCGAACGGATGCCAATCTCACGCCGGCGTTGCGCGACCGTGAACGCCATCAGCGCATACAGGCCGGCGGCCGAGAGCAGCAGTACGCTCCCGGTAACCGTGCCGATGGTGATGCCGCCAAGGTTGTCGCCGAAGCGGTGCTCGCGATAGGCTACTCGGGCTAGCTGGCCTCGTCTTGGCGCGCCGGGAGTACGAGATGTCTGGCTTCGGCAAAGGCCCGGCGCAGCTCCGTTCGAACGTCGGGGTGGGCGATCCCGATCAACGCCTCGGCGCGTTGGCGCAGCGATAGGCCGAACAGGTTGACCGCGCCGTACTCGGTGACGACCCAGTGGACGTGACCCCGGGTCGTGACGACACCAGCTCCCGGCTTGATCGAGGCAACGATGCGCGATGCCGCGCCGCCGGCCGCCATCGACGGCAGCGCGATGACGGGTTTGCCACCGGGCGACAACGCGGCGCCGCGGATGAAATCCATTTGCCCGCCGATGCCCGAGTAGATCTTGAACCCAATCGAATCGGCCACGACCTGGCCCGACAGGTCCACCTCCAGCGCCGAATTGATCGCGACCACCTTCTCGTTCTTGCGGATCAGCGAGGTGTCGTTCGTGCGGTCGCACGGATGGAACTCGATGAACGGGTTGTCGTCGACAAACCGATACAGCCGTTCGGAGCCGATGACAAAGCTGGTGACGGTCCGCCCCTGGTGCACCGCCTTGCGGCGATTGGTGACGACCCCGCCTTCGATCAACTCGACCAGGCCGTCGGAGAACATCTCGGTGTGGACGCCAAGGTCGTGCTTGTTCCCGAGCCGGCGCAGGACGGCATCCGGGATCGCGCCGATCCCCATCTGAAGGGTGGCGCCGTCCTCGATCAGGTTGGCGACGTGTTCGCCGATGGCATCCTCGACCGGCGTGGGCGGCGCGGAGGCGTGCTCGTGCAGGGCGTGATCGGTGTGAACGAACGCGGTGACTTTCGACAGCGGCACCAGCGTATTGCCGAGGGTGCGCGGCATCTGCTCGTTGATCTCCGCCACGATGTAACGGGCCGACATCGCCGCGGCGAGCGCGGCATCGACCGAGGTGCCGAGCGTGCAGTAGCCATGCGCGTCGGGTGGCGACAACTGCAATAGCGCCACGTCGAGGGGAATGCGCCTGGTCTGCAACAGCGCGGGGATGTCGGACAGGAAGACCGGGATGAAGTCCGCCGCGCCCTCGGCAATGGCCTGGCGGACCGGTGGGCCCGCGAACAGCGACACCGACAGGAAGCGCGGGCGATGCTCGGGCGCCACAAACGGCGCCGGCCCCATCGTGTGGAGGTGGTACAACGTCACGTCCGTGACGTCCGGCTGCTGCACGAGGGCATCGAGGAGGCGCGTCGGGGTCGCCGCGGCGCCGTGCACGAACACGCGCATGCCGCTCTTGACGACCGACACCGCTTCCTCTGCCGGCACACTGCGATTCTGCCAGCCACTGCCGAGACCACGCGCCATGGACATGTTGTTCAGTATGGGTCGGACGACAGACCGCCGACAAGGTGACCGGGCCGGCGGAACCAATCCCGCCTGACGTTCGTCTCATCGTGAGGCAGCCTTGGTGTTGACAGTCGACACCAATGACCGATAGTGTCGGCAATCGACATCATGACGCGAACGCCCGACCTCTTACCCGGCACGCTCGACCTGCTGATCCTGCGCACGCTGCAGAAGGACACCCTGCACGGCTGGGCGATCTCCGAGCGCATCCAGCAGATTTCGCAGGACGTGCTGCAGATCAACCAGGGCTCGCTCTACCCGGCGCTGCACCGCCTCGAACACCAGGGCTGGATCGAGGCCGAGTGGAAGGTCTCGGAGCTGGGCCGCCGCGCCAAGTACTACCATCTCACCACGGCGGGCCGCCGCCAGCTCACGGTCGAAACCCGCGAGTGGGAACGAATGTCGCACGCCATCGGCCGCGTGATGAAGCTGGCCTAGCACTGGAGAAGGCATGAACCTCCGCGACTGGAAGCTGCGGGCGCGCGCGTTGCTCAGACCGCGCCTCGTCGAGCAGGAGCTGCACGAGGAACTGGCCTTCCATCTGGCGCGCGAGACGCAGAAGCTGATCGACGAGGGACTGGACCCCGCCGCGGCGCGCCAGCAAGCCCAGGCCCGCTTCGGGTCGCCGGCGCTGGCCGCCGACGAGTGCCGCGACCAGCGCGGGACCGCGCTCATCGACAACACCATCGGCGACGTGCAATACGCCCTGCGCAGCTTCAGGCGGACACCGCTGGCCGCGTTCACCATCGTGCTCACGGTCGCCATCGGGCTGGGCGTCGTGGCGGTGCTCTTTACCCTCCTGAACTCGCTCCTGTTCCGCGTCGACCAGGTGCCTGACATCCGCGCGATCTACGCCGTCGAGCGCCCGCGGGGCGCCGACGGCGGAGGCACGCTCCTGACGCGCCCGCGTTTCGACGCGCTGCGAGCGGAGACGAGCGTGTTCACCGACGCCTACGCCACGCTGCCCGAGATCGACATCCGCGTCGATGGCCGGGTGATGGCCGTCACGCTGGTCACCGGAAACTTCTTCCAGGTGGTCGGCGTCAAGCCCACGAAGGGGCGCGCGCTCGATCCCGCCGACGATGGGCGGGCGGGCGGGAACCAGGTGATCGTGTTGAGCGACAAGGGCTGGGAGCGGCGCTTCAACCGCGACCCGGACGTGCTGGGTCGCACCGTCCTGGTGAACGCCGTCCCGTTCGAGATCGTCGGCGTGATGCCGGCCGGATTCCGCGGCCTCGAGGTGAGCGCGCCGGACTTGTGGGCGCCGCTGTCGCAGCTCGGCCAGTTCCGGCCGGACGACCGCGGCCGCGAAGACCGCGTCGCCGTGGCGATCGTCGGCCGGCTGAGACCCGGGTTGTCAATGGAGAGTGCTCGCGCGCAAGTGGCGGCATGGGACGCAAACCACTCGGCGGCGGCCGGCGATGGTCGGGCCATGACCATCGAACTGGTGCCGCACCGCGGCACCGTTCCCCAGCCGCTCAAAGCCATCGCCGTCTTCACGCCGCTGTTTCTCGCGTTCGGGTTGATCCTGCTGATTGGCTGCGCCAACGTCGCCAACCTGTTGCTCGCGCGCGGCGTGGCGCGGCAGAAGGAGATTGGGATTCGGCTCTCGCTCGGCGCGTCGCGGCGCCGGATCGTCCGCCAGCTGATGACGGAAAGCGTGCTGCTGGCGCTGGCCGCGGCCGCCGGCGGCTACCTGATCTCACGCGTCGTGCTCGAGGGCTTCGTGTACTGGGCCCTGCGCACCATGCCGGTCGACCTCGGCGACGTCAGCCTCACCGTCCCCGCCGCCGACTGGCGCGTCGCGGTGTTCCTGGTTGGCGCGGCGATTGCCGCCACCGCGTTCTTCGCCCTGATGCCGGCGCTGCAGGCCACGCGGGTCGAGGCGATGCGGACGCTGCGCGGCGAACTGGTGAAGGACGCGCGGCCGGGGCGCGCCCGCAACGTCCTGATCGGCGTCCAGGTGTTCGCCTCCGCGCTGCTGCTGATCTGCGCGGCGATCTTCCTGCGCAGCGCCATCGCGTCATCCCGGTTCGATCCGGGCATTCGCACCGCCGATACGGTGTTGATCGACACCATCAACGAGCCCAAGCGTGCCGCCATGCTGCAGGCGATCGCCAGCCAGCGGACAATTACCGCCCATGCCGCCGTCAGGCCGCCGGTGCTGGCGCCGCCGCCGCGGGCGGTGGCCGACACCGGCGCCGGCAAGACGCCGCTCGCCTATAAGTTCGTCTCGGGCGGGTACTTCGACGTGCTCGGCATCCCCATCGTCCGCGGGCGCGCGTTCACGCCTGCGGAACGTGACGGCCATCCGGTGGTCATCGTCTCGGAATCGACGGCGCGGGCCTTGTGGCCGGGCGGTGGTGGCGTCGGCGAGACGTTCCGGCTGGAGCCTGATCTCACGCCGAAGCCGGATGGCGACGCCGTGCTGACGATCAATCCCGGGAGGCCGAACGATGAGACGCAGCTAACGCCGCGCTTGGTCACGGTCGTCGGCGTCTCCAGCGACGTCCCCGGCTTTCGGTTCACCGACACCAAGGAGCCGGGTGTGTTCCTGCCGACCAGCCTCGATGTCGCGAATACTTCGGTGGTCGCACGCGTCCAGGGCGATCCCGACCTGGCGCGGCAAACCCTCATCGAGCAGCTCACCAGGGTCGATCCCAACCTGGGCATGATCGTGACCATGCGGACGGTGGCGAGGCTCGAAACTTTCTTCCTGCAGTTCGCGTTCTGGATATCACTGATTCTCGGCGGCCTCGCGCTGTTGCTGACGGTGTCGGGGCTGTTCAGTGTGCTGTCGTATCTCGTCGAGCAGCGCACCAGGGAAATCGGCATCCGCATGGCTCTGGGAGCGTCCTCGCACAACGTCACGCAGTTGATATTGGCGCAGACCACGCGGCCGGTGGCGTACGGGTTGCTGAGCGGCGCCGGACTCGCCGCCACGCTGGCCACGGTGCTGCTCGCGACGCCGTTTGGCGCGCTCATCGCCGAGATCGTGCACGTCACCGATCCGATGGCGTATGTGGCCAGCCTTGGCTTGATCGTGGCCGCCTGCCTGGTCGCCGCCTGGATTCCCGCCGCTCGCGCGGCACGGGCCGATCCGGTGCAGACGCTGCGCCAGGAATAGCCACGCGCGAACGCCGGGCGGCGGGTGATACGCTCGTCGCCTCATGCCCCACCACAGCCCCTCGCTGTTGACCGATCACAGCGAAGAGGGACGCGCCTTCCTGCAGGCGCGCGTCGCCCTCTTCTGGAAAGTCATCTTCGTCATCGTCCTGCTCGGCAGCGGTCTGGGTGTCGTCGGCGCGATCGCCGAGCCGGGCGTCGACCTGCTGCTCACCATGCTCTCCACCGCCAATGCCGGCGTCTTCTGGTGGCTGTGCCGGCGCGGGGAGCGGTCGATCCGGTTCTCCCGGTGGGCCGACGGCGGCGGCCTGATCCTCAACTCGTCGATCAGCGCGGTGATGGGACGCTACCTGCTGACCGGATTCGCCACCGACCAGGCGCTCGCCGGCGTGCAGGCCATCAACGTCGCCGACGGCTACGTGACGATGCTGCAACTGAGCGGCATGGCGATGATGATGGCCATTCGCGCCGCGCTGATTCCATCGTCGCCGCGACGCACCATGATCATCACGGCCTTGTTCGCGGCCCCGATGCTGATGGTGACCGTGGCCCTCGTGCCGGCCGGCGATGGCGGACTGGTGTGGCGCACGCTGGACTCGGGCATCTTTCCGTGGCTGCCGGCCGGCGCGCTGATCATCTGGGGCTTCGCCATCATCACCTGCGCCGTCATCTCGAAGGTCATCTACGGCCTGCGCGCCGAGATGCTCGAGGCACGCCGGCTCGGTCAGTACGTAATCGAGCGGAAGATCGGCGCCGGCGGCATGGGCGAGGTCTACCGCGCGCGCCACGGCATGATGCGGCGGCCCTCGGCGATCAAGTTGTTGCGGGCCGACCAGGCCGGCGAGGTCAACCTGGCGCGATTCGAGCGCGAAGTGCAACTGACGGTCCGCCTCACCCATCCCAACACCATCACCATCTTCGACTACGGACGCACCCACGACGGCGTCTTCTACTACGCCATGGAACTGCTTGACGGCGCCACGCTGCAGCGGATTGTCGCCGACACCGGGGCGCAGCCGCCGGGCCGGGTGGTGCGCATTCTGTCGATGTTGTGCGGGGCCCTCTCCGAAGCCCATGGCATTGGCCTGATCCACCGCGACATCAAGCCGGCCAACATCATGTTGTGCACGCAGGGCGGCGAGCGCGACGTCGTGAAGCTGCTCGACTTCGGCCTGGTCAAGGAGTTTCGCACCGGCCGGGACCTCAGCCTGACCGACGACAGCATCGTCATCGGCACACCCCAGTACATGGCGCCCGAGTCCATCCAGAATCCGGATTCAGTGGATGCCCGCACCGACATCTACGCCCTGGGTGCGGTGGCGTACTACCTGCTGGCAGGGACCGATGTCTTCAACGGCAAGTCGGTGATCGAGGTGTGCAGCCAGCACCTGGCGCAGAAACCAGAGCCGCTCTCGGCAAGGCGAGGCATCTCGGTCCCGGCCAGGCTCGATGCGGTCGTGCTGTCGTGCCTGGAGAAGGATCCCAACCAGCGCCCCCAGAGCGCCGGCGAACTCCGGCGCCTGGTTGAGGCGTGCCGCGTCGAGCCGTGGGACCGTGCCGCGGCGCACGCCTGGTGGCGCGACCATCCGGCCGGTGCCGAGATCGACCCGGTGGAGAGCACCGCCGAAGCCCGGACGATGGCCGTCGACGGCGTCCATCGGTAGCGCCGATGCGACGCGCCTAACCGCGCGGGCTGCGCATGGCCAGTCGATGGACGAGGGCCACCCGCGGCGCCAGGATCTCGCCGGCCCGATCGGCCGCGGCATTGACCGGCACAAACAGCGTCTGCCCCTCGCGCCGCGCGAGCACGTTGCTGGCCACCAGCGCGCGCATCATCCAGATCGCGGCGCGCACGCTCGTGGTCTCGAGGCCCATCCAGCCCTGATACCGATGATCCGTGGCGCGCAGGCCGGCCTGCCGCTCAATCGCGGCAGCCGCCGCGTCGCGGGTCGCTGCGGTCTCCGGACCATCGACAGGCTCGGGCTCGAGCAGCGGGAGTTCCTTCGCCAGTAGCGCAAACAAGCCGCCGATGTCGGCCTTGTGAACCCGGGCCAGGTGGCCCATCCAGTAATGGGTCGTCTTGGCGATGACGGTAACGACGTTCTTGATTTCCTTGTCGAGACGGAAATGCGGCGCGGCCGGAAGATCGAGGTCCAACTCCCCGGCGCGAACGACGGCGACGTTCTCCATGACAATCGCGCGCAACAGCCAGTCCGCCATGGTGTCGCTGAAGCAGCGCACCCTGACCCGGCCAGGCACGGGCGACCCGGTCGTTTGCAGCTCGCTCGCCATGGTCACGCCGCGGCAGATCTCGTCAACGACTTCCTGGTATCGATCGGGCGCTGCGGCCATGGCGTCCGGCCGTCCCGGCTCCAGCAGGGTTCCCTTGTGAGGCGGCCCGCCGGCCATGGCCAGGTCGCAGAAGCTCTGCCAGATCTCGTCCCAGGCAACCTTGCCGTCACTGCCGAACTTCAGTCCGGCCGAGCGCATGGGCACCGGTTGCACGTCCGCGGTGGAATCCTGGTACTGCGCGGGCAGCAGCGTGCGCATCCGGAAGTCGAGCACCGCGAATGCCTTGTCATCGTCCAGGGCCAACACGTCGGTTCATTATGCCGCGCGAGGGCAGATCCGGCGGGGCGAGGCCGGTTCCACCTGGTTGGGTCTATTAAACTAAATGGTTGACAACCAATTGGTTTAATACAAGACTGGACTCGTCATGCGTACTGACCAGCTCAGCGCCACGCTCGCTGCGCTCGCGGACCCCACCCGCCGGGCCATCCTGGCCGGGCTCGCCACCAGCGATGCCACGGTGAAGGAACTCGCCGAACCGTTCGACATGAGCCTGGCCGGGGTGTCAAAGCACCTCAAGGTGCTCGAAGGCGCGGGGCTGATCTCGCGCGGCCGCGAATCGCAGTGGCGGCCATGTCACCTGGAGCCGGCGCCGCTGCGAGATGCGAGTGAGTGGCTCGAGGGCTACCGCCTGTTCTGGGATCGCAGCCTCGATCAACTCGCCGAGCACCTCAAGACAATGAAGCGAAGGAAACGCCGATGAAGATTGATGACTCGTCTACGACCGAACCCGTGCTCGTTATGCAACGCATCTTCGACGCGCCGCGCGAGGACGTGTGGGATGCGCTCACCGATCCACGGCAGGTGGCCCGGTGGTACGGCGGCCTCGGTTTCGAAAATCCGGTCTGTGAGATGGACGTTCGTCCTGGTGGGACCTGGCGCCACGTCATGCGCACGCCCGACGGGTCCGAGCATGCGCTGCAGTTTGTCTTCGTGGAAGTGGTGAAGCCCGAGCGGCTGGTCTGGCGCAACGCCGATCGGGGCGCCACTCTCGGCGGGGCGCACGACAACCTCATGACGGTCACGCTCGAGGCGGCCGGCCGCAAGACGCGGTGGAAGCTGGTGGTTCGCTTTGCGTCCATGGCCGACCGCGAGGCTGCGCTCCGGATCGGCTTCACCGCGGTGCTGACCGAGGGTACCGAGAAACTCAACATGCTCGTGAGGACGGTATGACGTTTCTTCGACTGCGCTCATTCGCGCTGGCGGCGATCGCCCTCATCGTATGAAGACAGGCTCGCGACCTTCCTGTCGGACCTGCAGTTGTAACCCGGCCGTCCTCCGGAGTGGGAACTAGTCGTTACTGGTTGCGCAGCGCCACGGCCGGGTCAATCCGCGTCGCGCGCCACGCCGGGCCGGCGATCGCGAGCGCCGTGGTCACGCCCAGCACGATCACCACCGACGCGAAGGTCATGGGATCGAGCGGCTGCACGCCGAACAGCACCGCCGTAAGCATGCGGCCAAGCGCCGCCGACAGCACTAATCCGATCACCGCGCCGACCGTCACGATACGCACGGCTCCGATCACCACCAGGCGCATCACGTCGCCCTGCGAAGCGCCGAGAGCCCGTCGCACGCCGAAGTCGCGGCGGCGCAGTTGAACCGAATACGCGAGAATCCCGAAGACGCCGACCATGGCCAGCACGACGGCCAGGGCCGCAAACGCGGTGACCATCACCGCGCGGAAGCGGTGCCGGCCGGTTGATGCCCAGGCCACGTCTTCCAGCGTGACCACGCCAGCGACGCTGACCAACTGCTCGCGGTCGACTCGCGAGATCGCCGACCGCACCGACGTGGTCAGGTCTTCAGCGCTGCCGGTTCGCGACCGCACCATCAGGATCATGTCGTCGGCCGGGTCCTGGACCATCGGCACGTACATCTGCACGAAGTCGGCCGGTTCGTCGGGCCGCTGCTTCACTTGTCTGGCCACGCCGACGATTTCGGCCATCGCGGGTGTCGCCTGCGATTCGGCCGGCCTGAACGACACGCGCATGCCGATCGGCGAACGCCCGCCCAGGCTGCGCGCGAACGCCTCGTTGACGATGCAGACGCGTGGGGCCTCGCGGGTGTCGCGGCTGTCGAACGCGCGGCCCGACAGGATGGGCAGATCGAGCGTCGCGAAGTAGGTCGGGCTCACCAATTGATAGTTGGTCGTCGGCCGTTGGGCCTCGGCCAGGGGCGCATCGCCGGCGATCTCGTAGGTATAGGGGGACTCGCCAAACACCGACTCGCCAAGCGGCAGTCCGCTCGACCACGCCACGTCCTGGACACCCGGTACCGTCCGCACCTCGCCTTCGACCTGATCGAAAAACTGCTGCAGCTTCTCGGGTGTGGGATAGCTCGAACCAAGAGGATCGACCAGCATGGTCAACACGCTGTCGGCGCGATAACCCCGGTCGAACGACTCGACGGCAATCAGCGTGCGCAGCAGGAGCCCGGCGCCCACCAGCAGCAGCACCGCCGTCGCCACCTCGCCCGTCACCAGCAGGCCGCGCAGCCGTCCGCCGCCGCCGGCGGTGGTGCGGTTGTCCGAGCCCATGGCTTCAGACGCCGAGATGCTGGTCGCCTGCCACGCCGGGGCAATGCCGAAGATCACGCCGATCAGCAGCGCGGCGGAGAGGCAGAACGCGACCACGCGCAGGTCGAATGCCAGCGTGACCGTGGCCGGCAGCAGGCCCTCGGGAATGAGCGCCGGAGCCACCTGCAAGATGGCGGCGCCGACGCCAAGACCCAGGCCGCCACCGATCAGCGACAGGACGATGCTCTCGGTCAGCAATTGACGGATGATGCGCCGGCGTCCGGCACCGAGCGCCGAACGAACCGCCAGCTCGCGCGATCGCGCCGTGGCCCGAGCCAGCAGCAGGTTCGCGACATTCGCGCAACAGATCAGCAGCACGAAGCCGACGACGCCGAGAAACAGCAGCGACGTGGTCTTGAGGTCGCCGCCAACCATCGTGTCGTGCATGGGCTCGAGCCGGACGCCCCGGCCGGTGTTGGTCTGCGGAAACTCTCCCGCGAGCCCGTTGGCCACCGCCGACAGATCCGACTGGGCGGCGGCAATGCCGGCGCCAGGCTTCATCCGCCCGACGACCTGCAAGGCATAGGCGCCGCGCGCGCGCGGCGGCAGGTTCGCAACCGAGCGCATCGCCCACACGCTGGTGCGGCCGAGAATCTCGAACTCTTTCGGCATGATGCCGGTGACGGTCCACAGCAGGCCATCGAGCTTGATCTCGGTGCCGACCAGCGAGGGGTCGCGATTGAACCGCGACTCCCAGAACGCCTCGCTGAGGACGACGACGTTGGCGCGCTTCTGCTCCTCTTCGGCCAGGAAGGTGCGGCCGGCAATCGGCTGCACGCCCAGCACGTCGAAGATGCCGCCGGTGACCCACTGGCGCGACACCGTCTCCGCGTTGCCGTCGCGGCCCGCCATCACCATGCTGGCCACGTCGGGGACGAAGCCGGCCACCTTGTCAAAGGTCCGGCTTCGCGAGTGCCAGTCGAGCATGTTCAACGGCGACGCGAAGCTGCGGGTGTTGGTGGCCGTGGTCTCCCAAATCGTCACCAGGCGATCGGGCTCGGCGTACGGCAACGGGCGGAGCAAGGAGGCATCGACCAGGGCGAAGATGGCGCTGTTGGCGCCAATGCCGAGCGCCAGCGTCGTGACCGCCACCAGCGTGAACATCGGCGCGTTGCGCAACTGCCGCACCGCAAAAGCCACATCGTCTCGAAGTTCTTCAAGCCACAACGCCATGCTCAGCTCCCGATCTCGTTTTCGGCCCACGTCGACCATGGTTCGTTTGACGCGTGCCATGTCGCCCATGCGGCGGACGGCGGTGTCGCGCGCCCGCGCCGGGTCCATGCCGCCGGCAATCAGCTCCCGCGTTCGCATCTCGAGATGGAACGCGAGTTCTTCGTCGACTTCCTGATCGAGCGGCACTCGCCAGAGCCACGACCGCAGCGAGCGCCTCATGTCGCAAACACCTTCGACACGCCGGCCGAGAACCTGCGCCAGGTGGCCATTTCGGCGGCCAACTGCGTTCGCCCAGCCGGGGTGAGGCTGTACAACTTCGCGCGCCGGCCGAGCTCCGAGGTACCCCACTCGGCATCGAGCCAGCCCTTGCGCTCCATGCGGTACAGGCAGGGGTAAAGCGAGCCCTCTTCCACCAGCACGGCCTCGCCGGTGGTGTCCTCGATGAACCGGGCAATGGCGTAGCCATGCCGCGGGCCATGCGCTAAGGTTTTGAGAATCAAGGCGTCCAGCGCCCCGTGCAGCAGCGCGTTCGGTGTCTTAGGCGGCATCTTGGCGTCGGCTCGTTACCATGAGAGTCTAGGTAATACTTTGACGGGAATGGCGTCCGAAAGGTTTAGTGATGCGGTCAGACCGCGAAATTCCAGCGGAAATTGAGGACTATCGCGATCAACGCTGGCGGCGTGAGGGCGCGCGACAAGTTGAAACCGCCGCCGACGCCGAGCGCTTCGTCGAGCAGGCCGGGTTTGCCGCCTGCCTGACCGATTCGCGCAAGCCCGGCCCCTCGCTCTACGTGGCGGTGTGCGGCCGCCGCGACGCCGTGATGCCGCGCAACGTCCAGAAGGATCCCGAGGCCTCGCTCACCTGGGTGATCAAGGACGATGTGATCAAGCGCGGCAAGGTGTATTACGGCAAGCTCGCGCGCGGCAAGGCGATGTTCGTGGCGCCGCGGATGATTCCGTACTTCCACGCCATCTGGGGCATGCGGCGGGCGGAGGAAGCGCGCCGGCTCGGCAAGCCGGCGCAGGCCATCCTGAAAGTGCTGCGCAAGGAATGGGAGATGGCCACGAGCGACCTGCGCGCCGAGTCGGGGGTCACCGACCGGCAGGCCTTCACCAAGGCCATCGACGAACTGCAGGCGGCGATGATCGTGATGCCGAGCGAAGTGCTCTACCTGCCCAAGTTCACGTACATCTGGACCCTGGCGGTCGGACGGTTTCCCGATGCGCTACGCCAGCGCGTCAAGCGGGACGCGGCAGTCCGGGAGATCGCCCGCTGCTTCCTGGCCGGCGCTGGCATGACGATTCCGGGCGAGCTGGCGCGCGTGACCGGCCTGTCGCGGCCCGAGGCCGGCCTTGGCAATCGCGCGCTGGTGGCCGAGGGCTTCGCCACCAGGACCGCGCCGGGTTGCTACGA
>ERZ1292640.2067-Hain-H43-02um-R1-2067-length-16381-cov-6_pt1 | contig 16381 bp, 16 predicted proteins | sample MGYA00564404_ERZ1292640 | MGnify/ENA primary metagenome ERZ1292640 (study PRJEB36523, sample SAMEA6512636) | groundwater metagenome | collected 2019-01-08 | study: AquaDiva: Metagenomics assemblies of 32 groundwater samples
TGTTTCTCAACTGCCTGTTAAGTGCAAGGTATGATGGTTGAAAAAGCTTGCCCAATGATTTTTCTATCACTTACAGAATTTACTACTTTATAGCCACACCATCAAACCCATTTCCAACGGATGCGTCAGTAACGGATGGCAGGGGTAAATACGAATGAAATATTCCTGCTTGCCGCATAATTCCGGGATTAGCTTGAGCTCGAACAGATGTTCGTCCGAATCTTGAGTACCTGTAAATTCAAACCTGAAATGCTTGAAATTGCATAATTTGGTTTTTTTGAACTGGCGGCATATCAGCAGTTCGATGACGACATCCTCCGGTGTCAGATTGTTTAGCTTGGCGGCTACCTTGAAATTCAGCGCTTCATTGAAGTGAATGCGTTCACAGGGGGTGTCTAACCGGTGTAGCGTGACGCCATGCCATGCTTGTTTTATTTTGGCTCTCCATACAGCGATATTTTTTGCACCGGCAAAATCGTTTTTTGCGTATAACGTACCTTTATCGCTGGCCGGGCGATAGAATTTTTTTACGTATTCATCCACCATGCGGGTTGCGTTATAGCATGGCAGCAGCGACATCATGGAATATTTGGCCATTTTCACCCATCCGGGCGAATAGCCGAGCTTGCCATAGCTGTAGTACAGCGGGATCACCTGGTCTTGCAGGATTTCATACAACGCCCGGCTTTCTTCCTTGTCACGCAGTGTTCCTTCCATATCCTCCGGCCCCGGTTTGATGGCCCAGCCATTTTTGCCGTCATAGCCTTCTCCCCACCAGCCGTCGAGCACGCTCAGGTTGATCGCGCCATTAATGCCGGCTTTCATGCCGGATGTGCCGCTTGCTTCCAGCGGATAAACCGGGTTGTTAAGCCAGACATCGACGCCGGCGACCAGGCGCCGGGCGAGCCGTAAATCGTAACCTTCCAACAATAAAAGCCGCCCTTCAAATTCAGGTAAACGTGCAATTTGACTGATACGCCGGATTAAGTCTTGCCCCGGCGCATCGGCCGGATGCGCCTTGCCGGCGAAAATCAGCAGCACGGGGCGTTCCTGGTCAAACATGATTTTCCGCAGCCAGTCGAGATTTTCAAATAACAGGGTGGCGCGTTTATAGGTAGCGAAGCGGCGCGCAAAGCCCAACGTCAGGATATTGGGATTGATCGGATCGACAAACTTCAACAGCCGGTCAAGATGCGCTTCAGAGCCATGATTTCTCGAGTTCTGGTCAGTGATGCGGGAACGGATGCCATAAAACATTTGTGATTTTAACGATTGGCGCACACTCCAGAACAAGTGATCCGGTATGGTATCAATGCGTGTCCAATATTCGGTATCACACATTTTATTGCGCCATTCATGACCGAGATAACGGTCAAACAGATCAGACCATTCCTGCGCCAGAAAAGTTGGCACATGGATGCCATTGGTGATATAGGTGACCGGATTTTCCTCCGGCTCGATCTGCGGCCACAAATCCCGGCAAATATTCGATGATACGTCGCCATGTATCTTGCTGACGCCATTGTGCGTGCGTGAGCCATGGATCGCTAAGGCGGTCATATTGAAATCGGGGTTTCCGGGCACGTGACCGAGTGCCATGAATTCTTCACGTGTGACGTTGAGGCTGCGATAGAAGCTGTCAAAATAGGTTTGCATCATGTCTGCGCTGAAATGATCATGCCCGGCGGGTACCGCCGTGTGCGTCGTAAATACCGTATTCACGGCCACGCTCTCCAGGGCACTGGCAAAATCAAGCCCTTGCTGCACCAGATTGTGGATACGTTCCAGGATCATAAAAGCGGCATGGCCTTCATTGATATGCCACACAGCCGGTTTTACACCGAGCGCCTGCAAAGCACGCACACCTCCCATGCCCAGAATAATCTCCTGCTCAATTCGCATCACTTTGTCACCCCCATAAAGGTTGTGCGTGATATAGCGATCTTGAGAAGAATTTTCCGGCAAATCGGTATCAAGCAGGTAAAGCATGACGTGGCCGATTTTTGCCTGCCATACTTTTACCGCAACCTTACGTTGTGGCAGGGCCACTTCAATGTGTACACTCGAACCGTCCTCATGCAATACCGGTGTCACAGGCAAGTCTTCAAAATCTGAAATGGTGTAGGTGACTTGCTGATTACCCTGGTTATCAATCGTTTGAAAAAAATACCCCTGACGGTAGAGCAAGCCAATCGCCACGAATGGTAAGTGTAAATCGCTGGCTGCTTTGCAGTGATCCCCGGCTAGGATGCCCAGGCCGCCGGAATAAATGGGCAGGCTTTCGTGAAAACCGAATTCGAAACAGAAATAGGCGACCTGATCTCGTGGGTGTAAATCCACGGTACTATCCTGTAATGATGATTCATCATGATAGGAGTCATAAGTGGACAGAATGCTGTTGTAGGTAGCAAGGAAAACACGATCTTCCGTTGCTCTCAGCAGCACGGATTCATCCACTCGCTTGAGAAATGCCTTGGGGTTGTGTCCTACCGCTTCCCATAGGTGAGGATCAAGGCGGGAAAAAAGTGTCCGTGTGGCCCGATCCCAGCTATACCACAGGTTGTTAGCCAACTCTTCCAGGCGCTTAAGACGGGGCGGTATTTTAGGATTGACTGTAATGGTGAAAGCAGTCTTTGGAAACATTGATATTCTCCTTGATGAGAATTATTTTTTAGTTTAATTCTGAATATTGAGTAGATTATGTACTTCCCGCCTGGCACCCAGCAAGCTGATTCCTGGGTTTGTGATGATATGCACCGGGATTTCACTCATCAATGCAGAGAATCTCCCCTTGTTGCGGAATGCCTGCATGAAGCCGCCTGAATTCAGTATATTAATAATTTTTGGCGCGATGCCGCCCGCAATATACACGCCATTACGGCATAATCCTGCAAGTGCCAGATTGCCTGCATAAGCGCCATAAATCTCAGCAAATAAGTCCAGTGCCTTTATTGCGATCGGGTGTCGATGGGTCAGTGCAAGCGTAGTTATGGCGGCGCCGCTGTCTTCATCAAGATTTATTCGTGTCAACCCTGGAAATGCGGCCGGGTTTGTCTGCAGGAAATTGAAAATGTGAGTTAATCCGGATCCGGATAGCAAACGTTCTATCGAAACATGGCCAAATTTATTTTGCAGTGTCTCGAGCAAACTCATCTGCAATCTGCTGGTAGGTGCAAAATCCATATGCCCGGCTTCTGTCGATAATGGAAAGTAACGGTCTTCCAGCCAGGTAAGCCATGCCACACCCATCCCTGTGCCTGCACCCAGTACGACGCGCATTGCCTGAGCGTGTGCTTTTCCCGCTTGGAGTGTCACCAGATCATCGGGTGACAGTATTTCAATCGCTAATGCAGCAGCCTCAAAATCATTCATGAGCTTAACAACAGGAATTGAGAACTCATTTGTAATGTCGATGCTATTGATTTTCCAGGGCAGATTGGTCAATCTCACTTGCTGTGCAACGACAGGCCCCGCTACAGCAAAACACGCTGCAATTGGATAATGGGCAATTTTTGCTGCACCAGCCTGATTCAGGAAGTCTTTGAGCAGGCCGGAGAAAGTGGCGTAGGCGTAGCTGTGATAGTGCACTGTAAATAGTTCGCGTACTGCTCCATCTCTTATTTCACCGAGTTGTAAAATAGTTTTGGTGCCGCCGATATCACCATAAACGAACTGTTTGTTCAAGTAATTGGCAATCCAGAAATTAATCAATCAGAAATTAAAATAACTGTAACACATTGTTTATATAATCAGGACTTGCGGATGACATCAATAGTATACATCTACTCCCATATTTTCATGGTCTTTGCTGTTGTTTGACATACAATCGGACATTCATTACATTTTTCTGGATAATTGATGGGGGTTGATTTCTCAATAGCTTAACCGGTAATTTTTAGGTGTTTTTATTGAAGATGTTATGCGTGGTTTTTACTAGCGTTGTTCTGAGAAAAATACCCCGCTGCTTGCGGCGGGATTCTTTATAACTGATAAAAAATGAATCTGAATATTCATCCCGTTATCCTTTCCGGTGGGAGTGGCACCCGGCTGTGGCCATTATCGCGTGCCAATTATCCAAAACAACTGTTACCACTCACTGATAAAGAAACCATGCTGCAAGCCACGCTTACCCGGGCAGCCGCTTTATTGAACTCGCAGCCGCCTATTTTGGTGTGTAATTCCGAGCATCGCTTTTTGATTCAGGAGCAATGTGAAGCCATAAAAATCAAACCTGAAGCTATTTACCTTGAGCCAGCCGGTCGCAATACGGCCCCAGCTATTGCACTTGCTGCATTTCACCTTGCACAGATAGATGAAAATGCCATGATGCTTGTTTTGCCAGCCGATCATGTTGTGGATGATCAGACTTCTTTTGCACAAGCAGTGGAGACAGCGATAGTAATCGCCCAGGAGGGCTATCTTGTGACTTTTGGTGTGGTGCCTCATGCACCGGAAACCGGTTATGGTTATATCAAAGTGGGCGAAGCCATCTCGTTTGCTACGCCCACTTTGTTGACCGCTTATCGGGTTCAATCTTTTTGCGAAAAACCTGATCGGGAAACCGCCACAGCTTATCTGCAGGAAGGGGGCTATACCTGGAACAGCGGCATGTTTGTTTTTACCGCCAAATATTATCTGCAGGAACTGCAGCGTCACCGGCCGGATATTTTTGCTGCCGTTCACAAAGCCTGGCAGGGAAAAACAACAGATCTTGGTTTTATTCGCCCCTGCAGAGATGCTTTTACAGCCTGCCCCTCGGATTCCATTGATTATGCAGTCATGCAGGTTACCGATCGTGCAGCCGTTGTGCCCGCACAATTCGGCTGGAGCGATGTGGGATCCTGGGATTCACTTTGGCGGATTGCACCCAAGGATGCGGACGGTAATGTTACCAGCGGAGATACTTTTATTCTTGATACTAAGAACAGCTATATTCGTGCAGAAAGCCGCCTGGTTTCCGTGATTGGGCTTGATGATATTATCGTGATAGAGACTGCTGATGCTGTACTGGTCATGCACAAAAGCAAAACTCAACAACTCAAATCCGTGATCGAGCATTTTGAAGCCAATCAACGTAAGGAGCATCTCGAACATTTGCGAATCCACCGCCCTTGGGGTTGGTATGAGGGAATCGATAAAGGAGAACGTTTCCAGGTTAAGCGAATCATGGTTAAACCGGGGGAAAAGCTTTCATTGCAAATGCATCATCATAGAGCGGAACATTGGATTGTGGTCAGCGGTACCGCCAAAGTGATTGTGGAAAATAAAGAAACCCTGTTTGCTGAAAATCAATCCACTTATATACCTGTGGGTAAACCTCATCGTCTTGAGAATCCTGGAAAGATTCCTTTGCATTTAATCGAGGTCCAGTCAGGAGCCTATCTGGGGGAGGATGATATTGTAAGATTTGAGGATTCTTACGGGCGTACAACCAAGAAACCATCTTGAGATGGAAAATATGACCGGGTAGATGTCAGGATTGGATTGGCTGCTTAATTCCCGCCACGGTGTTACAGGCATCTTCAATGCGCTATAATCACCCGCTTTATTTCACTGATTGATCAAAATAATGTTGCAAGGAATGAGCCTCGCCTGTGTCCGTGGTGACCGCGAGCTATTTACGGATATCAATTTTTCTCTCGAAGCAGGCGGCTTAATGCAGGTGAGCGGCCCTAACGGCAGCGGCAAGACCAGTTTGTTGCGCATGTTATGTGGACTATCGAATCCTGCTGCGGGTGAAATTCGCTGGTGTGGAACGGCTATTCGTTCTTTGGGGGGTGATTATCTTGCTGCTATGACTTACATTGGTCATTTAAGTGGCACTAAAGATGATTTGACAGCCATTGAGAATTTACGTATTTCAAGCGCGCTGGCAGGCTCTGAAATCAATGCAACGCAAGCAAATGATGCGCTCAGGTATATGGGGCTGGGTGGAAGAGAAACATTGCCGGTTAAGGTTCTGTCACAGGGTCAGCGGCGCCGTGTGGCATTGGCGCGTTTGCTTGTTTGTAAAACGGCTTTATGGATTCTGGATGAACCTTTGGTTGCATTGGATGTGATGGCGGTTCAGTTGATCCAGGAGTTGCTGGAGCAGCATTTGAAGCAAGGCGGCATGGTGGTGATGACAACACATCAGGAAATTGATATTACCGCAGTATCTATTATGCAGTTGCAACTGGCTTGATATATTTATGTGGATAATTAAACGTGATCTTTTGCTGGCTGTGCGACGCCAATCCGATGTATTGACGACTTTGTTTTTTTTCATCATCGTGGTCAGTTTGTTTCCGCTCAGTGTAGGGCCGGAAATGAACATGCTGCGAACAATGGCGCCTGGTGTGGTTTGGGTTGCGGCGCTATTGGCTTCGATGTTATCCCTGGGCAGAATGTTCTCTAATGATTATCTGGATGGCACATTGGAGCAGATGTTGCTATCACCCCAATCGTTATCACTTTTGGTGCTTGGAAAAGCTTTGGCGCATTGGCTGGTGACAGGAGTGCCGTTGGTATTGATGGCGCCTGTGTTGGGTATTCAGTATGATTTGCCGGTGGATGCATTATTTGTTCTGACGGTAACTTTATTGCTGGGCACCCCTGTATTAAGTTTAATAGGGGCGATAGGCGCGGCACTGACTCTGGGGCTGCGGGGTGGCGGTGTGCTGGTCTCTTTATTGGTGCTGCCCTTATATATTCCTGTATTGATTTTTGGCGCTGGCGCGGTTGAAGCGAATATGGCGGGAGTTGGATTTGACGCGCACTTGTCATTAATCGGTGCATTTCTTCTTGTGTCACTGGTTTTTGCACCTTGGGCGGCCGCATCTTCCTTACGGGTTTCACTGGAATAAATAAGGTCCTCAAAAAAGTCATTTAGAACGGATCATTGTATTTATTGCATAAATTATGCTTTCTGAAACTTTCAATGCGCTGAATTTACTAATAGAAAGCAATTCTTGATTTTGTGTTTTTAGTATAGAATTGGCGGCTGCAAAATTCAGGGTCAAGATCGACAAATCGGCACACAATTTAATATGAAGAATTACAAAATTTAATATGGCTATTAATTGGTTCAAATATTCTTCCCCTGCAAGTTTTTACTCACTGGCTGGAAAAATGATTCCAGTATTTGTTGTTGCTTCGGTGATATTACTGGTGGCGGGACTTTATGTCGGTTTTTTTGTGGCACCCACCGACTTTCAGCAGGGTGAAGCTTATCGGATTATTTTCATTCATGTGCCTGCAGCTTGGATGTCGATGTTTCTTTACGTTGTGATGGCCTTCTGGGCAGGTATTGGGCTGGCTTTCAACACCCGGCTTTCTTCCATGTTTGCGACAGCGATTGCACCAACGGGTGCCATGTTTACCTTTATTGCACTATGGACTGGTGCGTTATGGGGAAAACCCATGTGGGGGACATGGTGGGTATGGGATGCACGATTAACTTCCGAGTTGATCTTGTTATTTCTTTATATTGGTTTTATGTCATTACAGGCAGCCATTGATGATCCTCGCCGTGCTGATAAAGCAGGTGCAATCATAGCCTTGGTGGGTGTAGTCAATATTCCGATTATCTATTTTTCGGTGCAGTGGTGGAATACCTTGCATCAAGGCGCGTCGGTGAGCGTTAATCAGGCGCCTTCGATGGCAACGACCATGCTGATGGGCATGCTGATAATGGTACTGGCAAGCTGGATGTATTCCATTGCAGTCATATTAAAACGTACACGTGTCATCATTCTTGAGCGCGAAAGCCATACAGCATGGGTGGCAGAGTTACGGAAGAAGGAGGCTGTACGATGAATTGGTCAAGTATGTCAGAGTTTTTCTCAATGGGTGGGTATGGACTCTATGTGTGGGGTTCATATATTGTGACATTTATTTGTGTCATCGGTGAGATCCTATTAATTACAAATCGCCGACGAACTTTAGAGAAGCAATACGGTCTCATTCACGACTTAAATAAAAAAGAGACAAAAAATGAAACCACGTCATAAGAAACTTGCAATTATTGCCTCAGGAGTTACTGCATTAGGTGTGGCTGCTATCCTGGTACTGAATGCCTTTCAAAGTAATCTGGTTTTTTTCTTTAGCCCATCACAAGTTGTTGCAAAAGAAGCGCCCATAGGCAAGAGCTTTCGTATTGGCGGATTAGTTGCAGAAGGCAGTGTTCAGCGTGAAGATAGCAGCACAACAGTTCGCTTTGCAGTGACGGATACAGCTGAAACGATTCCAGTGGTGTATACAGGCATTCTTCCGGATCTGTTTAAAGAAGGTAAAGGCGTTGTTGCGCAGGGAAAAATATCTGCCAATGGTATTTTCGAGGCTGATGAAGTACTCGCCAAGCATGATGAAAATTATATGCCGCCCGAAGCAGCGGAAGCTTTAGAGCAAGCGGCTAAAGCACAAAAAGCGTCTCTGGCGCAATAATTTTTTACAGGTATTTTGCCGATACTGGGCAAGATATTTGTTTGATATCTCATATTAATAACTTATAAGCTAAAATCATGATTCCAGAAATTGGTAACTTCTCCCTGATTCTCGCTCTCCTTTTGGCTATCATCCAAGGAACACTCCCTATTATTGGCGCAGCCCGTGGTATTCCATCGTGGATAGCATTAGCCAAACCGGTGGTTCAGGGGCAATTCGTTTTTGTTTTAATCGCATTTTTATGTTTGGGGTACTCTTTTTTTAGTAGTGATTTTTCGGTAATGAATGTGGCAAGGAACTCCAATGCGGAATTACCTGTTCATTTCCGGATAGCCGCTACATGGGGATCTCATGAGGGTTCTTTGCTATTATGGGTGCTCATGCTGGCAGGATGGTCTGTGGCTGTCAGCGTTTTTAGCAAGCAATTACCGGATGACATGGTGGCGCGGGTTCTAGGTGTCTTGGGCCTTGTCAGTGTGGGCTTTCTGCTATTCATGTTATTTACGTCAAACCCATTTGACCGCTTATTACCAGCCGCACTGGAAGGCAATGATTTGAATCCATTACTGCAGGATGCTGGAATGGTCATTCATCCTCCTATGCTTTATATGGGTTATGTAGGATTCTCGGTTGCTTTTGCTTTTGCTATTGCGGCTTTGCTGAGTGGCAAGCTGGATGCGACGTGGGCGCGTTGGTCGCGTCCTTGGACTACAGTTGCCTGGGTGTTCTTAACTTTTGGAATCATGCTGGGTAGCTGGTGGGCCTATTATGAATTGGGTTGGGGAGGTTGGTGGTTCTGGGATCCGGTAGAAAATGCATCGTTTATGCCTTGGCTGGTCGGTACAGCATTGCTTCATTCATTAGCGGTTACTGAGAAGCGTGGCAGTTTCAAGAGTTGGACAGTCTTGCTGGCGATCAGTACATTTGCATTAAGTCTGCTCGGTACATTCTTGGTACGGTCAGGCGTACTGACTTCTGTACATGCTTTTGCAACAGATCCGGCGCGTGGTGTCTTTATTCTTGCATTCCTGGTCATTGTTACCAGTTGTTCGTTGTTACTGTTTGCATGGCGGGCGCCTAAAGTTGGCTTGGGTGGCAAGTTTGATTTGCTGTCACGTGAATCATTGTTACTGGCTAATAACTTGTTGTTATTAGTGGCGGCAGGCAGTGTTCTGTTGGGAACGCTTTATCCTTTGATCATTGATGCCCTTGGTCTTGGCAAACTATCGGTCGGCCCGCCCTATTTTGAAGCTGTGTTTGTACCGATCATGACACCGGCAATTTTTCTGATTGGTGTTGGCCCTATTTCACGCTGGAAACAAATGAGTCTGCCTACATTGGCTATTCGCTTGCGTTGGGCTTTTGCCGTGAGTGTGATTTCTGCCTTGATTGCGCCCTATTTCATGGGTGAATGGAAACCGTTAGTCAGCTTTGGATTACTGTTAGCTTTCTGGATTATTGTCTGTGCTTTCGTTAACCTTAAGCACCGCTTAAGCAATAGCGGGCAGGGCAGTCTCTTTACTCGTTTAGCCAGACAGTCCAGAAGTTATTATGGCATGCACTGTGCACATCTGGGAGTGGCTGTATTCATTATTGGCGTAACACTGGTCAATGGTTATGAAACAGAAAAAGATGTACGCATGGATGTCGGCAGCAAGGTTACTGTGGGTGGATACACGTTCCAGTTTAATGGCGTGAGTGATGCTGTTGGCCCTAATTATAAAGCAGTGATTGGTGATATCGGTGTCATTAAAGATGATAAGGTCGTTCGTACTTTGCATCCTGAAAAACGAACCTACAATGCATCCGGTATGGCAATGACAGAAGCCGCTATTGATACCGGTTTATTCCGTGATCTTTATGTTGCATTGGGTGAACCATTAGCCAACAATGCCTGGGTAGTCCGTGCTTATCATAAACCGTTTGTTGACTGGATCTGGCTCGGATGCTTATTGATGGCGATTGGCGGCGTTCTTTCTGTGACAGACCGCCGTTATCGTTTGAAAATTACCAAAATGAGCCATGTTGCTGCCAAGACTGTAGAAACTGAGAACCCGCAAGAAGAAATTCCTGCAACAGTGACTCCTTCGGTCAGTAATCCTGTGTTGGCTACGGAGACAAGAAAGGTATGACGCGATACTTAATTCCACTATTTGCTTTTATAGTGCTGGCTGCATTCTTGCTGGTTGGCCTTACGCTAAATCCACGACAGGTTCCATCACCGCTTATTGATAAACCGGCACCTGTATTTCAACTGAATCATTTACATGGACCTGATAAGGTGATGACATCTGAAGATAACCTGGGTAAGGTTTGGTTGCTGAATGTATGGGCTTCGTGGTGTGTTGCGTGCCGTGATGAGCATCCATTGCTGGTTCAATTGGCAAATTCCGGCATTGTTCCGATCTATGGACTTAACTATAAAGATGAAAACACGACAGCCATGCAATGGCTGAAACGATATGGAGATCCTTACACGATCAGTGTTGTTGATCCAAATGGGAGAGTTGGCATTGATTACGGTGTTTACGGCGTCCCTGAAACATATGTTATCGATAAGAAAGGAATTATAAGACACAAACAAATTGGGCCGGTAACAGTGGATTCGTTACAAAAAACCATTATCCCGCTCATCATTGAATTGCAGAGGCAAGCCTAGTGAATTTCTCTCAACTGCTTAAGAATTACGGTCGATATGATTTATTGACGTCATATCGATTGGGTAGCGTAAAAGGATTAATTATTCTTCTTCTTTTGATCTTTATTGTTCCTTCGTCGGCATGGTCAAAAGAAGCAATACCGGTTGCAGAGGATCCGGAAATTGAAAAAAGGATGCTTGCATTAACGATGGATTTGCGTTGTCTGGTTTGCCAGAATGAATCCATTGCTGATTCTCGTGCTGATTTCTCCAATGATATAAGACGCGAAATTCGTACACAAATCAAAGCAAACAAGAGTGATCAGGAGATCATTCAGTTTCTGGTTGACCGCTATGGCGATTTTGTTCTTTATAATCCGCCGATGAAGCCGACAACGATACTGTTATGGTTTGGTCCTGTTGCCTTATTTGTTGTTGGGCTTGGATCATTAGTCGTTTATCTCAGACGTCGGCGTGAACAAATAGAAGAAGTATCACTATCAGAAACAGAACTTAAGAAAGCTGAGGCTTTGCTGAACGACAATAAAGGTAAGAACGTATGACGGCATTCTGGATTATTTCGGGTATTTTTATCGTAACAGCGTTGCTGTTTATTATTCCTACGCTTTTAAGAAATAGAGATGTTCAACAAGAAACGGTAGAACATGATGCTGTCAATATAACGGTTTATCGTGACCAGCTCGCCGAACTTGATAATGATTTGGAAAATGACATCCTGACCCGGGAACAATATAACAAAAGTAGACAAGAACTACAGCAGCGCATGTTGCTGGATGTTCCTGAGAGAGAAAAAATGATTATCAAGAAGAATAAAAAAATTCATAATATTGCATTATCGACCGTTATTGGGCTGACTTTGCCGCTTGCCGCAGTTTTTCTGTATTTGGTGATTGGGGATACGCGCGGATTATTGCCACAAGCACAACTTGCCAACGCAACACAAATGAATCGCGGCGGTGAGGCATCACCTTCCGGGCATGACAATTTCTCATCGGTTTTAGATAATCTTATTGCAAGGCTTAATAATAATCCTGAAGATATTGAAGGATGGATTATGCTGGGTCGTACTTATGCAATTATGGAACGATATACCGAAGCCAGTAATACCTACGCAAAGCTGGTAGAACTGGTTCCGAATAATCCGCAGATACTTAGCGATTATGCCGATGTGTTAGCGATGAAGAATCAAGGGAATTTGGCGGGTAAACCGACTGAACTGATTTTTGAGGCTTTGCGAATTGATCCACAATACCCAAAGGCGCTGGCTTTGGCCGGTACCGCTGAGTTTGAGCAAGGAAAATTCGAGCAGGCAGCCGTGCATTGGGAAAAATTGCTGGAATTGATCCCTGCTGACTCGCAACTGGCGAAATCGGTTAAAGAAAGTATTGATGAAGCTAAAACCTTGGCTGCAGGCGGTCAGGTAGCGGCATCAGAACAGCAAGCCAGAATACCAGAGGCACAACAGCAGCCACAACAAGCCAATGTTCTACCTGAAAAGGCATCTGTCGATGCGAGTGCACCGGTATCATCCATTTCTATTTCCGGGCAAGTGAGCATTAGTAAAGAACTGGCATCGAAAGCCTCACCAAATGACACATTGTTTATTTATGCGCGAGCCAAAACAGGACCTAAAATGCCTCTGGCTATTTTACGTTTGAAGGCAAGCGATCTGCCAGCCACATTTACACTAACCGATGATATGGCGATGACACCTACCATGAAAATGTCCAGTTTTCCCGAGGTGGTTATTGAAGCAAGAATTTCTAAGTCAGGGCAAGCTGTTCCTGCCAGTGGAGATCTTCAAGGATTCAGCCAACCGGTCAAGATTGGCAATAATAATATTGCCATATTGATTGATAAGCAAATTCCATAATCATCTGTTTCATTGAATGATAAAGAATCTGACAAACCTATGTTAACACTTGATCATCCTGTAGATGATTTTGTATTGCCTTCAACGGACGGACAGGAATTCTCGCTAATCGCCAATGCCGGGAAGAATCTGGTTATTTATTTTTATCCAAAAGATAATACGCCGGGATGTACGACGGAGGGCGAGGATTTTCGTGATAACTGGCATGCATTTACTGAGAAAAACTGTGTGATAGTGGGTATTTCTCGTGACAGTATTAAATCACACGAGAATTTTAAGGAAAAAATGAAATTTCCTTTTGAACTATTGAGTGATGTTGATGAAACAGTCTGCAAGTTATTTCATGTCATGAAAATGAAGAATATGTATGGCAAGCAGGTTCGCGGTATTGAGCGCAGTACTTTTGTTATAGATGCTCAAGGTATATTGCGGAAAGAATGGCGTGGCGTCAAAGTGCCGGGGCATGTGCGAGAAGTCCTGGATTTTGTTAATACACTTCAGTAAAAAACTCACATAGACAATTCTGTTTGGGTACTTGTATTGCTAATCTCGTTGATCAATAGGTAAAAATTCTCTTTCCTGAGGCCCGTGTAGTGAGCAGTGGGCCGGATAATTTTCTTATCCAGTTTTTTTCGATGATAGTGCGCCCAACCCGCTGTGCCGCCGCCGTGTTTGATGCCGCGCAACGCATCAATACTACCCGTTGATAGCTGAATAAGAATCGGATTCTGTGCTCGTGATAACACACATGTCAGCATGACTGATTTCTTTATCATCTGTCCATGGTAGAATTGTTTTGAATGCATGCACAAAGAAGCCATGCTAAAGTAGTAAATGTTTAATGGCTTCCTGTTCTGCGATCAATTCCTGATAGCTTTTTTGCATTTTCTCTTTGTCCCATTCAGTAAATTCCAATCCCTGAACAATTTTATAATGACCATTTTGACAGGTGACGGGAAAACTGAAGATAACTCCGCTGGGTATGCCGTAGCATCCATTGGAAGGTACTCCCATTGATGTCCAATTATCTTCTGGGGTACCAAAAACCCAATCCTGCATATGATTAATAATGGCATTGGCTGCACTGGCTGCGCTTGATTTGCCACGACGAGCCTCGATAATGGTCATGCCGCGTTTTTGTACCGTTGGGATAAAGTGGTTTTCTATCCAGGTAGTGTCTGTGATCAGCGATGCCACCTTGTCATTGCCAATGGTTGCATGGCTTAAATCAGGAAATTGCGTATTGGAATGATTGCCCCATACAATCATTTTTTTGATGCCTGATACAGGCACTCCGAGTTTCAGTGCAACTTGAGACAATGCACGATTATGATCCAGCCGCAGCATCGCCGAGAAATTGCCAGGATCAAGATCAGGAGCATTCTTCAAAGTAATATAAGCGTTGGTATTGGCAGGGTTGCCAACCACTAAAACTTTGACGTCCCGCTTGGCAACGGCATTGAGCGCTTTTCCCTGTTCAATGAAAATAGGGCCATTGGCCGCAAGGAGATCCTTACGTTCCATATTCTCACCGCGCGGACGTGCACCCACCAGCAAAGCAATATCTACATTGTTGAATGCAACTTTTGGGTCATCTGTGGTGATAACTTCGGTTAATAACGGAAAGGCACAGTCATGCAGCTCCATGACGATGGCATCGAACAAAGGTTGTGCATCAGTAATGTCGTGTAACTGCAGGATAATCGGCTGGTCTTTACCAAGCATATCACCTGCTGCAATGCGATAGAGCAAGCTATAGCAAATCTGTCCGGTTGCGCCAGTAACAGCGATACGAATAGGCGGTTTCATTTTTTCCAATCCTCGAGAGGCCGCCAATAGGCTAAGAAAATTGGCGGTATATGGGGAAAAGTGAACGAATTATACTTGCAATCAGAGCCTCACGGAAGAGCAAGTTTGTCTAAAGGCATAGCACAATTACGCTAGAGCATTGATTGCAGATTAAAATACAGAAATAATTCTTAAAGAGGAATCTGAACCGGCGCTATCTTTATTATTCACTTTACATGTAAGCGTGTAGGTATTGTTTGGTATTTTAGTTGGTTATTCTTATGAGCACGTTTTATAATCCGCACACCATCAATCATCCAATCTTTTGAGGCAGTCAGTGTGAAAGTTTATGACTGGATATTTTACCTAAACTAAATGGTATGAATTCAAATCTGAATCAACTGCAACCTTATCCCTTCCAGAAATTGCGTCAACTGCTTGAAGGCGTGACGCGCAATGCGGCATTAAGCCCAATTGATCTGCAAATGGGGGAGCCCAAGCATGCGACACCGGATTTCATTCGTCAGGCGATGATTGATCATCTGGATGGGCTATCCACTTATCCGACGACACTGGGAACGCCAGCGCTACGCAATAGCATTGCGGCGTGGATAAAACGGCGCTTTAACCTGCCTGATATCAATCCGGATACAGAAATTATTCCTGTCAATGGGAGCCGCGAGGCGCTATTTTCTTTTGCCCAGGCGGTGGTTGACAGCAGCGCCTGCCATCCGGCTGTGGTTTGTCCTAACCCGTTTTATCAGATTTATGAAGGTGCTGCGCTGTTGGCGGGGGCTACACCTTATTTTATTAATACCTTGCCAGGAAATCATTTCAAACTGGATTTCTCACAATTAACCGATGAGGTTTGGTCACGCACCCAGTTAATTTATGTCTGCTCGCCGAATAATCCAACAGGTGGCGTGATGAGGCTGGAGGAATGGCGGGAATTGTTTGCGTTGTCGGATCGCTACGGGTTCGTGATCGCTTCGGATGAATGTTATTCGGAAATTTATTTTGATGAGTCGGATCCTCCCTTGGGAGCATTGGATGCCGCACAGCAACTGGGCCGTACGGGTTTTTCACGTTTGGTGGTGTTTAATAGTCTGTCGAAACGTTCCAATGTGCCGGGGCTGCGCTCTGGTTTTGTAGCCGGTGATGCCAGGCTATTGGGGAAATTCCTGTTGTATCGCACCTATCATGGTTGTGCGATGAATCCGGCCGCTCAGGCTGCCAGCGCAGCAGCCTGGAGTGATGAAGCGCATGTGGTGGAGAATCGCCGTTTATATTCGCAGAAATTCTCTGATTCCATCGCGCTGTTGTCGGGTGTGATGACGATACGGATGCCTGATGCCGGTTTTTATTTGTGGATTAAAACACCCATCAGTGATACCGAATTCACTCAATGGCTTTATCAAGATTATAATGTCACTGTGCTGCCGGGCAGTTATTTGGCACGTGATGCCCGTGGTATTAATCCAGGAAAAAATTATGTGCGAATTGCGCTGGTAGCGTCGCCGCAGGAGTGTATCGAAGCCATGAACAGAATCAAGAGTCTGGTAAATCAACTGGGTTGAATTTAAAGGCTCTAGACTAGCAGATACAATCTGTTAGTCTGGTAAGATGTTAAGAAACAG
>ERZ1292640.2071-Hain-H43-02um-R1-2071-length-16371-cov-8_pt1 | contig 16371 bp, 18 predicted proteins | sample MGYA00564404_ERZ1292640 | MGnify/ENA primary metagenome ERZ1292640 (study PRJEB36523, sample SAMEA6512636) | groundwater metagenome | collected 2019-01-08 | study: AquaDiva: Metagenomics assemblies of 32 groundwater samples
TGTAAACAGGCGGCGCATTTCGCAAAGCGAAATACGAAATTCGGCGGCGGCGGAAAGCGAGGGCGGGCAAAAATTCCTTCCCCCCCACCCCCTTCCTTTTTGCCCGCCCGAGCGTTCAGTTTGGCGCGCGAAGCGCGCCGCCGTCAGTTCCGTTCAAAAAAGGTTCGGACTTTGTCATATAATTGCACCAGTATCAAACTTTCGGGAATTTTGATACTGGCGCGGGTGCCAGGACTCGAACCGGGAAAGGCAGTTTTGGAGACTGCTGTGATACCATTTCACCACACCCGCATAGACTATTTCTTTGTTTCTTTGTGCACAGTATGTTTCCTGCACCAATTGCAAAATTTTTTCAGTTCTAACTTTTTCTGAAGTTTTTTCCTATTCTTATGGGAATAATAATTAAACCTTTTGCAAACGGAGCATCTGAATCTTATTAAATTATCTTGTGGCATAATTTAAGTCTTCTACACCTTTTACAGATCAACCGATGACGGAAAATTTACATTTTTGTATATTTTCTCCCTTCGGGAGATCTCCCAAGGGGAGACATATTCTATATTTTATAATTAAAAGCCGATGGTCGGGATTGGACCGACGACCTACTCCTTACCATGGAGTTGCTCTACCACTGAGCTACATCGGCATAAATACTATAATTTTATGCGTGGGGAGGGATTTGAACCCCCGAAGGTCGGAGACCGCTAGATTTACAGTCTAGTGCATTTGACCGCTCTGCCACCCACGCATGTTTCATTAAATTTTTAAAAGCTTGACCTCCTTTATATTTCTTGATTTGAATTTCACGTTTTATAGCGTCAGATTTATTTAAATATTCTTCTTGATGCGCCAAAAACCAAGGCCGTCCATTTTTCGTTGATACATTACCTCCTCTATTATGACGCAATAATCTTTTTTGGATATTCGATGTATGCCCAATATAAAAATGTCTATTTTTTATACTTTGTAAAATATAAGTATGCCATATCATAATAATACATAGGGTCGGAGACCGCCCCGCCTTACAGCGGGGTGCATTTGACCGCTCTGCCACCTGCCCGTGTTTATATTCAATTTACCATTTGCAAAAATATTTTACAAGAATAAAAAAGCGCTCGGCTAATGCCAAGCGCTAAATCACAAATATTATTCAAACTTTATTCTTTCATCGCTTAATTTATTTATCGTTTGATAATTCAAAATTATATTAAGCCGCCTATCAGACTTGAACTGATGACCTACGGTTTACCTGCCCGCAATGCCTATACATAAAGCCGAGAAGAGGATTTGAACCTCCAACCTATGGTTTACAAAACCATTGCTCTACCATTGAGCTATCTCGGCATAAGCTATGGCAGGCGGGCCCGCCTGCCATCGCCTGCGGCTCAGGCCGCTGGCGATGGCAGGCAAAACCGTTGCTCTACCGCTAAGTCCCGATGTCCCGCCTACGGCGGGACATCGGGATCCCGACTTTTCGCCAAAGACGAAAACATCGGGACTATGGCGGCGCAATAAAAATCTACAAATTCCGTCCGATATCTTCTATGGCTTCCAATACTTTCTTATCGTTACATCCAAGTTTAACCGCTTGCCCAAAAGAGCTTAAAGCGTCTTCGTAATTTTTATACTCAAAATACAAAAACCCCAATTTTTTATAAAGTTCCATATTGCGCGGACTAATCCTTATTTCTTCCAAAATATTTTTCTCTCGTTGAATGAATAAATTATGATTAAATTTTTCCTGTTTTTCTATACTGATAACATCGTCGCCATCCTCTTCTTTCGCAACAACATCTTCCTTAATGGAATTAAAAATTTTACTCAAATCTTCAATCAACCGCGGACTGCTATTATTTTTTATTGATAATTTTTCAACAACCGCAATCCTCTCTCCGTTATTGCGTTTTTTCTTTAATTTTACCGCTAAATTATTTAATGCGTTTTCAAACTTCAACAGCATAATTTTAAACTTTTTTAAAAATTTTTCCACAAAAGCAAAAAGCATTTCCTTAATATGCCAAAACCGAAAATTCTTTATTTTATCGGGAAATTTATAAAGCCAGCTATCATAAAAAGCAGATGCGTCATAAATAGGCATCTGGCTGACATTCGGCATTTTACGAACAAAAATAACAACAATGCCGATGATAGAAACAATTATAATTGGAAAGAAAATATACATAATCTTAATCTTAAAGATTAAATTTCATAACGCGCGAATCTGCGAATCTGTATATTCTCCCCTATCTTAAGTATTTTATCGCGCAATAATCCTTCAATTGTAATGTCCGGATTTTTAATAAACGGCTGGGACAATAAAGATTTTTCCTCGCTGTATTTTTTAATTTTCCCTTCCATAATTTGCTCAAGAATATTATCCGGCTTGCCGTTGCCCTTTAATTGTTCGCGATAAATGTCTTTCTCGGCTTCAATAACTTTATCCGGTATATCTTCTATTTTTAAGTATTTCGGATTCATTGCCGCAATATGCATTGCAACATCGTGAGCTAAATCTTTGAATTCGCTATTCTTCGCCACGAAATCCGTCTCGCATCCCAACTCCAGCATAACGCCAATCTTACCGCCACCATGAATATATACCTCAACTAGTCCGGATTTTATTTCACGAACTGATTTTTTATCCGCAACTTTCTCGCCCTTTTTACGCAATATTTCTACGGCCCTTCCCATATCGCCACCGGCTTCCTCCATAGCCGCCTTACATTGCGTTATTGAAACGCCTGTTTTTTCTCTCAATTCTTTAACTTTATTTAGATCCATATATCATCTCTTAAAATCCCAAAATATAAAATCAGGAAAAACACGCTGGAAGTTATATTACTGGGTATAGTTATTGGAAGTCATTTAACAATTCCCCCCAACGCTTCTTCTATTTTTCCCGCCACATACTTCAAGGCGGTAAGCGAATTATTTCCCGCCGGAATAAAATAATCGCAATGCGTCGGATTGGCTTCGGTATTTACGATAGCCATTACAACTGAACCGGATTTCCTAGCCTCCCGCAAAGCATAAACATCTTTTGTCGTATCAAATATAAAAACAATTTCCGGACATTTTTCCAACATCTTTACTCCCCCCATAAATCTTTCCAATCTTACCAATTCTTTATCAAACATTATTCTTTCTTTTTTAGTATATTTTCCCAAATCGCCTTTTTGCTTATCGCTCTCAAGATCGCGAAAATATTTAAGCCGTTTTTTTATAATGCCGAAATTAGTGAATAATCCGCCCACCCAACGATTATTCACGAACGGCATACTGGTTTTTTCCGCCAATTCCTTTATTATATCCTTATCCTGAAATCTCGTTCCGACAAATAAAATTTTCTTACCCTCCAAAGCTGATTTTTTCAAAAAATCCAACGCTTCCTCCAATTTAACCATCGTTTTCTCCAAATCAATAATTCGCACGCCATTTTTTATAGCAAAAACATATGAAGACATTTTAGGATTCCACTTTGACTTAATATGACCCAAATGCAAACCGGCGTTAAACATATCCTCAATTTTAAGACCGTATTTACTTTGAAAATTTTGATTTTCTTCCTTTTGTTTTATTTCATTTACCATATAAAAATGAATACTTATATATTATAAACAATAGTATATCAAAACCCAAAATAAAAGCAACCCTTTCGCGAGTTGCTTAATTGATTGCCTTAAGGACTTCAATTTTTTTTAATAATCCCGTCTCACCGTCTACTACATAAAGCAAAATAGTTTCTTCGTTGCCTCCGATTAAATAACTAAATGCTTCGTGAGGCGACATTCTTTCTGTAAAGCGACCGTTGATATTATATAATATGTCGCCTTCTTTTATTCCCGCCGACTCCGCCGATCCGCCCGGCGTAATTTTACCCGCAACGAAACGATACTTACTATTGGGATGCCACTCGGCGCTGTCGGAATATGCCTCTATATCCGCTCCGATATTGGCATATTTATCGCCTCCCGTATCTTCGGAAAAAATAAACGCCGGACCAATGGCATCACTATCGGTATCTACAACACCCATAACGGCAATACCGATAATGGCAATACCGGGAACAATAACGCAAGAAATGGACGAAAAACACAACAAGCACAATGAAACAGCAAAACATATTTTTTTCATCCGTCCCTCCTATTCGTATTTCAACGCGTCTATCGGATTCAACCGTGATGCTTTACGCGCCGGCCAATAAACAAAAAATAATCCAACTGAAACAGAAATCAATAATGATGCCGTAGACACAATGGGACTAATGAGCATTGACCAATTAAGAGTCGCGCTAACCAATACGGAGATTCCATTGCCAACAATAACTCCCATAACAGCTCCGCCCAAACTAATTACTAATCCTTCTGTGAAAAACTGACTTAAAACATCTTTGCGTCTCGCCCCAAGAGCTATCCTTAATCCTATTTCTCTCGTCCTTTCCCTTGTTGACGCGAGTAAAATATTCATAATGCCTATACCGCCGGAAATAAGAGTCGTAAAAGACCCCAAACCAAGTAGAATAGTCATAATACGAGTCATAGCTTCATTTTGCTTGGAAAATTCAGATTGATTCATCACGGTAAAATCATCGTCTTCATAATACCCCAGCCTGTGGCATTCTCTTAAAACCGATTTTATATTTTCACACAAACTACTCATTGATTTTTTATCAATAGCGGCTGCCAAAGCGAAACTTATATGCTTTTGATTCAGCATCTTCGTTTGCATAGTGGTAAAGGGAATATAAATAACATTATCCTGATCCCTTCCGCTCATTGAGAATCCTTTCGGTTCCAATAAACCCACCACTTCAAAATCCTTCCCACCTATAGACAGGGACTTCCCCGTTGGACTGATATTAAAAAACAAATCCCGCGCAACAGTTTGTCCGATTACGCATATTTTTTTTAATGTATCAATATCGTAATCTTCAATAAATCTTCCTTCTTGCAATTGCCACCTTCTTATTTCCATAAAAGAAGGTGCAACTCCGGTAACTTCCGGCTTACTTTTATTACCAAGATATTCCACTGGAAAGGAACTGGCAATTCCCGGAGACACGGATTTTATGTTTTCTATCGCTTCAATAGCCTCCACATCATCTGATTTCAAGGAGTCTTGTTTTGAACCGAATGAAGTACGGCCAGACATTTGCCCGGGTATAATAATAATCACATTTTCCCCAAGACTTTCCAGTTGCTTTACTAATGCTACCCTAGAACCAAGACCGATTGACAGCATAGCCACTAAACTCATAGCGCCAAACATAATGCCAAGCGTAGATAAAAAAGATTGAAATTTATATGAACCGATTGAACTAATGGCTGTTTTGATATTTCTTACGAATTTTATCATAATCCATCCTCCTCGTCGCCGACAACCAATCCGTCTTTCAGTATAATCTGTCGGGAAGCATAAACGGCAATATGCGGTTCATGAGTAATCATAACTATACTAACGCCTTGCCTATTTAACCGCAAAAATATTTCCATTATTTCCGCGCTTCTCTTTGTATCAAGATTACCGGTCGGTTCATCGGCTAACAAAACCGACGGATCGTTAATCAAAGCGCGAGCAATAGCAACTCGTTGCGCCTCTCCACCGGACAATTGATTCATATAATTATTAATTTTGTTTTTTATGCCGACAGCATTGAGTTTATCTTCCGCCATTTGCCGCCATTTATGCTCCGGCACATCGCTGTAAACCAACGGTAAAATAATATTATTCAAAACCGACGATTTTTTCAAAATAAATTTTTCAAAACTTTGGAAGATAAACCCTATTTTCTTATTCCTCGCATTTGCCAATTCATCTTCGGTCATCTTCATTATATTTGCGCCGTCAAACAAATATTCACCGCTCGTGGGAATGTCCAACAAACCCATTATATTCAAAATTGTTGATTTTCCGGAACCGGACGCGCCAATAATAGCGACAAATTCCCCCTTGCAAATATTAAGATTTATCCCCTTCAAAACCGGTTCAGAATAACTTTTTTTTATATCTTTCATTTTTATTATACTCATAACATCCCCCATTACCTGCCTGATTTTGATTGCCAAGGAGCGGTTTTCATTTTTCTTCCGCTATCTTTTTTAATACCCGTTATTATTAAATCATTTTCTTTTATTCCTTGTCCGGAAATTTCAACCAACCTATCGCCATAAATTCCCGTTTCAATCTCGCAACGAATCGCTTCGCTTCCGGTTAAAATTATCACCATTCCATCTTTTCCGGAAAAAACCAAAGCTTTTTTCAAACTATCCTTGGGAACAGCCAAGACATCGTCTTTTTCAGCCACGGTAATAAAAAATTTTCCCGTCATTCCCGGCTTTAACTCTAAATCTCGATTGGATATTTCACATATAACATTGTAAATTGGCACATTATTTTCTAAAACGGGATTATCTCGTATCTCTTTGACAACCGAGCAAAACTCCCTAATCCCCGCCGCAGTGTTCACATTTATTTTTATTTTCTGACCAACACGCACGGCCGAAACATCAATACTGCTTAACTTGGCGAAAAACTCCAATTCGCTCATCGGAGAACAAACATCAAACGCCTTAAACACGGAAAAACCCGCAGAAACAGTTTGACCGATTTCAATGTATTTCGCCAAAACCATTCCGTCTATCGGAGAACGAACAAAACTGTTTTCAAAATCAATCTTTGCTATATCCAAATCTATTTGCGCTTCTTCTATCTGCGCTTTAATTGATTTCAACTTCGCCATCTGTTCGTCCAAAAGATTTAAAGAAATTTGACAATCATCTTCCGCTTTCCATAAATCTTCTTTGGAAATAATTCCGCCCCTATCCAACTTCCTGTTTTGATCCAAGTGCCGCAAATTAATATTGATGGTTATTTTTGTTCTTTCCATAGCCACCTCCGCTTCAACCGCCTGCAAACAAAGAGTTTTTAATTTGGCTTCGGATTTTTCCAATTTCTTTCTGGCAGATACGGATTCAACTGTCGCCAAAATATCGCCCTTTTTCACGAGATCGCCTTCCGTAAAGAAAATCTCCGTTACATTGCCGGCAATTTTACTGCCAACTTCAACTTTTGTAATCGGACTAAACACGCCCTCGTCCTTAATTTCCTTAACAACTCTGCATTTCGTTATTGCGACGATATCGTATCTGTTAACATCTTCGTTCGCCGTCTGAAAATAAAAAATAACTGCTGTCGCTAAAACGCACAAACTAATAATTACCACTATCCATCTTTTTCTCATACCAATCTCCTTTAATTTTTATTTTCAAAAAACAAAGAAATTTTACTTCACAAAATACTACCACAGAAATATAAAAATGTCATTACCAAAAAATTTAAATAATACAAAAAACCAAACATTTTTATGCCAACCCATTTATGGTATGATTAAAACAATGATAGATAAAATAACTAAAATAACAACAATTACAGTCATTATATTCATCTGCGGATTTTTGGCGGTCAGTTTTTTAATGCCCGAAAATTCTTATGTTATCGGAATTAACAATGAAATTACCACTATTCCCATTTCAGCGGCCAAACTACTTACTGCTTCTTTATTTCACCTGACCAACGCCATAACCGAACCGCCCTCTTCAGCGCAAAATATTTTAATTCTTGGCATTCCCGGCCAATCAAACAGCGCTCCGTATCTTACCGACACCATTATGATCGCCCGCATCGTCAAAGAAGAAAACGCGACAAAAATAACGACAATCTCCATACCACGCGACATTTTAGTGGAATACAACGGCAAACCGCAAAAAATAAATTCTCTCTATGCTTTTGGCCGATACACATCTCATGAACGCGGCATAAACAATATAAAAATAGAAATAGAAAAACTAACCGGCTTAAAAATATCAAAATATATTTTAATTGATATGGAAGTTCTTGAAGAAACGGTAAATAAAATAGACGGCATCAATGTTTGGGTACCAGAGGACATTTACGATCCCCTGTTCCCAGCGCCGGACAATTCATACCAACCATTTGGAATAAAAAAAGGCTGGCGCTATTTGGACGGCGCAACAGCGGCAAAATATGCGCGAACCCGTCATAACAACGACGGCGATTTCGGCAGAATGAAAAGACAAATTCAAATTTTATATGCTTTAAAAAATAAAATATCGGCTTTTAATCCCATACTAAATCTGCCAAAATTTTTAAAAATCCTGAAAACACTGAATAGCCACATTAAAACGGATCTGAAATCAACAGAAATAATTTGGTTATGGGATTGGTTTCAAAAAACAAACACCGATGATATCCGTCATATAATAATTGACGCAGATCCGGATAAAAATTTATTGGCAAATGCCAAAATAACGATTGGGGGACAAGAGATATCCGCGCTTATACCGATTGAAGGAATGGAAAATTATGATAAAATAAACTTATATATAAATAATCAACTGGCAAAATAAAAAATTATGCCCAGTATATCAACTTCCAGCGCGTTCTTCTCCTGTTTTTACATTGAAAAGCTTGAAGTATGATAAAGAATATATTAGTTCCGCCAATAGTATAAAGCGAGAGTTAGAAGAACACAAAAATAAGTTGTTATAATAGAAAATGTTTCTGGGCTTAATATTAATTAATTTCTAGAATGCCAAAAAAGCGGTGTTTGGCAACTAGAAGTTGTATTACTGGGTATGATTTTACTTATCGCTGGTCTGGGAAATTTCGGAGAAAAATATAATAATACTCGCCACAATATCGGCTTTGAGGCAATAGACCAACTCCAAGAAAATTGGAAAACTATTTATAATTTTTCCAAATGGAAACTGTCGCCAAAATTCAACGGCGAATTAAGCGAAGGAAAAATCGCAAAAACAAAAATTATCATGGTAAAACCAACAACATATATGAACAATTCCGGCATTGCTATTAAAAAAATCATTGAATTCAATAAAATTCCCTATGGCGATATTTTTGTTATTCACGATGATTTCGATTTGCCATTCGGTAAAATAAAAAAATCGTACGGTCGCGGTTCGGCCGGACATAAAGGAGCCGAATCAATCATTACGGCATTGGGAACAAAAAACTTCACAAGAATCAGGGTTGGCATAAATCCCGCGAATAAAAAATTGCCGCCAAAATCGCTGGACTCGTTTGTGCTGGCAAAATTCACTGAAAATGAAAAAAAAGAAATTCCGGATATTATTAAAAAGGCGGCATCGGAAATTGACGCTATAGTACAAAAAAGCATATAAATTACGTATAATAGGGCAATTAATAATTCTTTTGCAAAAATAATTCTTATAATAACCAGTTAGACGAAATATTCCTTTTCTTTCCTGAGCTATCGCCCAATTGTTTTAAACAATTTTCAAATCTTCTTTTCTTTATTTATAAAATAGAGGGGATAAAAGGTGTTCCCTCCGCTATGCTCCGAAAACGATTTATTTTAAAAAACAAAAAACCGCCAAATAACTTATTAAAGCGGTTTAATGTGGATTTTTTATTTATCCTCCGTAACTTCCGGTATTTTCATGACAATCAACACACAAAATCAAGCAGTTGCTAAAACCATCGGAGCCTCCAGCTTCTTGCGAAACAACATGATGTGCATGCCACTTTTTGCCGGAGGTGGAGTTTTGTGGATCCAAAACCTTATTACATCTGCCAGAATGTCCGCAATTTTTAAGGGTACACTCGCACTTTCCGCCCGCTCGACGCCAAGCTTGATCAATAGTTTCCTGAGAAAAAGCCATATTTGTAAAAAATTAATGTTTAAATCCCCCCTCCAAAAAACCCAGAAAATGTGCTATCCTTTAATTAAAGTGGTTTGTGCGGATAACGACCGCACATTTTCAAGCGGGGTTCGACTATGCCCTGTTTTGATTTTGGGATTTATTCTATAATTTTAGCAAAAGCAGTTATTATTGTCAAATTTTTAACAAAGCGTCAAATACTTGACAAACGTCTATCGGAGGATTACACTGGAAATATAAACGATATTAAAAAAATATGCACCCAATTCAACGAAAAATATTAAATTTTGCCGATAAATTAAATCTAAAACGAGACGGGCTAAGGCAAATTGGCAGATTGGTTAGTGAACCCCACCCCTTTAAAGTTTCTTATCACTTGAAAAGACTTGAAGAAAAAGGTTTTATTAAAATTGGTAAGAAAACTGGCGAAATAAAAAAAATAAAAAACGATGAACCCCAAAAAGGTTTATTTTTAGCAATTCCCGTTTTAGGATCGGCTAATTGTGGAGATGCAAACATATTTGCCGAAGAAAATTTAGAAGGGTATATTAAAGTATCAAAAAATATTATTAAATCTGGTGGTGGATTGCTTGCAATTAAAGCTTCGGGCAATTCTATGAATAAAGCAAATATCAATGGGCAAAGTATTGAAGACGGAGATTATGTTATTGTTAATTCAAAAAAACAACCTCAACCGAATGATTATGTTTTAGCAATTATTGATAATTGCGCAAATATAAAAAAGTTATTATTGGATTCTAAAAATAAAATTATTTCTCTAATGTCAGAATCAACAGAAAATCATCCAACTATTTTCATTCATGAAATGGATAAATTCTTAATAAACGGAGTAGTTAAGTATGTGATTAAGAAACCGATCGTGAGCTGGTCGTAAATTTTATTTTTAGAGATCTTTAGTATAATTATAAAATATTTATATGAATGAGAGGAAAACAGAAAAATTAATAAGAAACAAGTTGGTTAAATTTGGTTATTTTGGAGACAAAGATTTAACTATTGAAGAGCAGAAAAGCGATAGTGATATTATAAATACCTTACTATCAAAAGCGAGCAAGTCTGGATCTGGTTTTGGATACCCTGAATTTATAATTAGAAAAAAGAACTCTGATGTCATTATTGTTATTGAATGCAAGGCTAGTATAAAAAATCACATCAGTAAGAAAGTCGACAGTCCAAAAGATTTTGCGGTTGACGGTGTTCTTCATTACGCATCATTTTTAAAAAATGAATTTCATGTTGTTGCTATTGCTATTAGCGGAGAACAAGAAAACAACTACAAACTATCTATTTATCAATGGAATAAAAACGAAAAAAGATATTTCCCAAAGCGTTATTCAGATTTAATGTCTTATAATGATTATTATTCATTATTTCATGAGAAAGATTTTGTTGTTGTCTCGGAAAAAGACTTAATGCAATATGCAAAAAAATTACATGATGAAATGAGAGACGAGGCAAAATTAAAAGAGGCAGAAAAACCTTTGTTGGTTGGGGCGCTTTTGTTGGCTCTGGAAAATGGTGAATTTGTAAATGAATATCCGAGTATAACTAATCCAAAAAAATTAGCCAATAGAATAATCGAATCAATTGAGGATAGTTTAAGAGAGGCTAACATTCCATCTAATAAAATAGAAACTCTAAAAAGAGAATTTGGATTTATTACTACGCATACGTATTTAACAAGAGGAGAGATAGACATAAAAAATCCATCTCATGACAACAATATTTTACACAAATTCTTATTTGATATTCATAAGAAAGTGTATCCATATATTAAAAAGGTTAACAATATGGATATAATTGGTAAATTTTATTCTGAATTTTTACGTTATACTGGCGGAGATGGAAAAGGACTTGGCGTAGTTCTAACTCCGGCGCACATCACCGATTTATTTTGTGAAATCGCAGAAGTAAATAAAAATTCCAAAGTTATCGACATTTGTGCTGGAACGGGCGGATTTTTGATCTCCGCCATGGAACATATGCTAAGCGACGATCCGACAGTTTCAGAAATTGACAATATTTACAAAAATAATTTAGTAGGTATAGAAACTCAAACAAACATGTTTGCTTTAGCCTGTGCTAACATGATAATCAGAGGAGATGGAAAAACTAATCTTCTACAAGACAATTGCTTTGATATAGAAAAAGGAGATTTAAAAAAATATCAATGTAATATCGGAATGATAAACCCTCCTTATTCTCAAAAAAAGGAAGAAGAAAAAGAATTAGGATTTGTAGATTATATGTTAGATGTTTTGACTGTTGGCGGAATTGGCGTCGCCATTTTACCTGTTAGATGCACTAATAATGATAATGAGATTAGAGAAAGGATAATGAAAAAACATACCTTAAAAGCCGTAATGATAATGCCATCAGATTTATTTAAGGGCGTGGGTACTCATACTTGTATTATGGTTTTTGAAGTTCATAAACCGCACGATTATAGAACTCAAACATGGTTTGCTTTATGGAGTGATGATGGTTTTATTAATTATAAAAATCAAAGAATTGATAGGGATAATAAATGGGTAAAAATAAAAGAAAAATGGCTTTCCGATTTTAGAAGAAGAAAGGAAATTGATGGCTACTCTATCTTAAAAAATGTCGGTGCTACGGACGAGTGGTCTGCTTTAGCATATGTAAAAACAAATTATAAAGATTTAGCGATAAGAGATTTTAAAAATACTATAAAAGATCACATTATTTGTGGTATTAAAAAAGAAACTGGAATCGAAAATATTTACGAAATAATTTCAATAATTTTAGAAAATAAAGAAAAAAGGAAAGTATTTGAAAAAGAAGTTAATGATAAAAAAAGTATAGACACAAAAACATGGAAACAAATAGAAATTCACAAAATTTTCGATGTGGTCGGCAGTAAAACCACTCCTAAGAAAAAATTAGAGGAAATAGGTCAAGGAGATTTTCCTTACGTAACCACAAGAGCGTCAAATAACGGAATCGATGGTTATTATAATTTTTATACTGATTCGGGAAATGTTTTAACTATTGATTCTGCTACAATAGGTTATTGTAGTTATCAAAAAAATAATTTCACTGCAAGTGATCATGTTGAAAAATTAATTCCAAAATTTAAAATGACTGATAATATTGCTTTGTTTTTACAAACAATATTAAACAAGGAACAATTTAGGTATTCTTACGGAAGAAAATATAATCAAACAAGAATTAAAAATACAAAAATATTGTTACCCTTTAAAAATAGTGAGCCAAATTGGAACTTTATGGATCAATATGTAAGAAATATTTTTGGTAATAATAAAATATAAACCTTAATAAGGAATTTTGGATTTTTGGCATTTACCCCCAGCCTCTTGCCTTTCGCCCAAAACGAAAAAGAAATTTGAAAATTTTTTAAAATAAGCCCCGCTAATGGCGGGGCGAAAGAAGTGGATAATTTACACGCAAAAAAACAAAACCCCTTATTTAGGGGTTTTGTTGTGAATACGCTTATATATTATAATGTTTACTGAACAAACGGCAATCCAAATCCGGTGGCCGGATCATCGCCAACCGGTAAAATATCTCGAGCAATGCTCTGCAGATACGATCTTGTGCTCACACTTCCTCGCCACAATTTTGCCGCAAGACCGGCAATATGAGGAGTAGCCATAGAAGTTCCGGAAATAGTATTATAATTTCCGCCTATCCATGTTGATTCCACGGCAACGCCGGGCGCGCCGAATTCCACCTCTCTTTCTTCAATAATATAATCGTTGTTATTTATTCCGCGCGAAGACCAATTCGGAACATTTTCGTTTATATCAATCGCTCCGACGGCAACCACATTGACATTAGCGCCAGGATAATCAATGGAACCCAAGACCGGACCATCATTTCCGGCGGCCGCCACTATTAAAACATCTTTTCCAATCGCATATGATATCGCATCTATAATTAAAGAATTTTGCGTATTACTCCCTAAACTCATTGAAATAATTTCAGCGCCGTTGTCGGCGGCTGTTCTTATAGCCACAGCAATATCATCAGCCCAGCAAGAACCGCTGTTTCCGCAAACTTTATAAGCAAAAAGTTTTGCTTCCGGCGCCATGCCATAAATTCCTAAATTATCGGTTCCGCCATCGGCTAAAATAGTACCCGCCACATGGGTGCCGTGGCCGTTTTTATCGTCGCAGGAACCATCTTTCACCGCAACTCTTCCGGTAAAATCCTTGCACTGTCCAATCCGTCTTGATAAATCCAAATGGCCTTTATAAACGCCTGTATCCAAAACAGCCACATCTACTCCTAATCCGCCCGAAGTAGAAATGATATCGGGATTATTATACATTTTTTGAATTCCCCAAGGTGTTTTGTCAGACGGCAAATAAACGCGTCCCCCGTCTCCTCCGCCTCTTTTTCCGGAAACTTTACCCGCGGAAGAATCATTTTTAGTAATGTTATAAATTTCTACCGGCTCAATGGAAATATTAAATATTCCCCCCAAAACTTCTAATGCCTTAATCTGACCGTAAGAAAAATCTCCGCTAAAACCATTATTGAACTCATGGCGCGATTCGCCGACAACATTTTTAGCGACATCAATACCGAAATCAGAACCGGAAATAAAATATCTTCCAAAATCGTTTCCGTTATCTGCTAAAACCATAACGCCAAATGTAAGACCAATGAAGGCGATTACCGCAACCAACATTATTTTATAATTTTTCATAAAACAAATAATTTTTACTGTAATTTCATACGCGCCAAGAAAATGCGCGTAAAAAATTAAAGACAAAATTTTAATAAAACTGATAAAATGAATTTTTGGTTAAATTTTATTCTTAATTATACTTTTAATATTTAAATTTGTCAAATGCTATGGGGTAAACCCTGCTAAAAATTAAGGATAAATTTGTTTGCCTTTTTCATCATAAATAAAAATAGCTTTTGTTGGACAAGATTTTGCGGCAAGTAAAATTGTTTCATCATCTGTTGATAAATCTTCCAAATCGGTTTTAGCGACCGGTCCCGGGCTCTTAGAATCTCCCTTAACCCTAAATACCGCTTTATTTTCCGCGTCTAGCTCAAAAATTTTATCCGCAACGACAACGCACGATGCGGCACCGATACAAAGATCGCGATCTACGACTATTTTTGAAATTGCCATAAATAATAAATTCCTAAATCCCAAATTCCAATATTTAATAAACAGTCAAATTTTAAAAAATTTATTAGAAATTAGAAATTTATGCGTATATTATCTTTTTAACGCCTTTAATTTTTTTTAATTCTTCTGCCACTCCCAAACCAAATGTCGCTCCCGCCATCGGACAGCCGACGCATGATCCCTTTATGCTCAATTTTACCGCGCCATTTTTACAATCGACGAACTTAACATCGCCGCCATGAGATTGGATTGCGGGACGCAACTTATTTAAAATTTTTTCTATTTTTTCATTAAGATTGCTTACCATAATATTTTTCTATATAAAATCTTACCAACTGTTCCGCTTCGGTAACGCAATTTTTATCGCCCAAACCGACCTTGGTTATTTCCTGCACTTTTTTTAATGTCTTGGCTCCGCTTTTTACCGCATCTTCTATATCTTTATCGGTAATATTTAAAATCTTGTCAATAATTTTCGCACCTTCGGATTTCATTCTATCATATTGTTTCGTCCGACGAAAGTAATCATTAACAGCCGCAGCCAACGCCTTGTCGCCCAAAACCGAACAATGGATTTTTCTCTCCGGCAAACCGCCAAGCCGATCCATAATATCCTGCGGTTTTATCTGAAGCGCCTTATCTAAAACCATACCGCCCTTTTCCGTTATCATAACCGAAAGCATTGAAGTAGAGGCAATGGCGGAAGCGCATCCAAATGTCTGCCATTTGAATTTTTTGATTTTTTCTTTTTTTTGGTCAATGCAAAGCCAGACACGCATTACATCGCCGCATGCCGGACTGCCGATCATTCCCATTCCATTCCATTTTATTTTCATGTCCGCTTTTTTCCAAAAATTCCGCGGCCGCAAAAAATGATTCTTTACGATTTCACTGTAAAACCATCCTTCATCGCCATTAAAAGATTTTACATCCGCATTATTGATTTTTTTCTTTTTTTGTCTTGACATATTTATAAAAAATTATATTATTAAAAATCATTAGAAGTTATATTAAAAAGTTTTTTGAAAATTTATAAGGGAGAAAAGAATGAAAAATTATTCACTGAGGAAAGAAAAAATATTAAAAATTCTTACGATAATAATGAATATAACATGGATTTATGCCTGTATATCAGAGAAATTACCGTATCTTAATATACTTACAATGAAACCCATTATACGAATTCCGCTAAATATAAAATTAAATTTAATTATTACAAGTTTAATCATAAACGGAATCTGTTTGATATTTATTAATATTTTTGTTTTTTATGTCCTTCCAAAAATACATAAAATACCAAGGAAATAAAAATAACGGAGAATAATAATGAACATCGAAGATAAAATAATGCACTATTTTATTACCGGCATAACATACATTATGGGAGCAATGCTGGGCGTATCGGGAATATTATGTATTGTCGGTATAATAAAAACGAAACCAGGTCTTCTTGAAGATATTATTGGGATATTTGCCGGAATTGGATTTATCGGGATA
>ERZ1292640.2072-Hain-H43-02um-R1-2072-length-16370-cov-8_pt1 | contig 16370 bp, 13 predicted proteins | sample MGYA00564404_ERZ1292640 | MGnify/ENA primary metagenome ERZ1292640 (study PRJEB36523, sample SAMEA6512636) | groundwater metagenome | collected 2019-01-08 | study: AquaDiva: Metagenomics assemblies of 32 groundwater samples
TGCCGCAGACGTTGGCCACCGCGCCGACGCCCGGCGGCGCCGCGCCGTGGTTGCCGTGGCAGTCGTTGCAGGTCGGCGCCGACAGGTCGTTGCGCTGCGTCATCGCCGCGTAGTGCACGCTCTTCTCGTACTTGACCCGCTGGTCGGTCGGCAGCGGCGCGCCGTCCGGCAACGCGTAGCCCTTCATCCGTACGGGATCGGCGTGGCACTGCGTGCACGTCGCGGCGACGTTGACGGGATAGACGGGCGACCTGGCATCGCTGACCAGGCGCACCCCGTGCGCGCCATGGCAACTGATGCAGGTCGCGACCTTGGTGTCCCCCTTGGCCAGTTGCTGCCCGTGCACGCTCGTGGCGTACTCGGCGGCCTGGTCGATGCGCTGCTTCGGCGCGTACTTCCGCATCAACGTGCCGTCGCTGTGGCAACGCGAGCAGACCGCAATCACGGCCTGGCCCGTCGGCTTGCCCTTGAAGCCGGTCGACGGCGCCTTGGCCCTGGCCTTGTCGCTCTCGTCTGGGTTGCCGCCGTGGCAGTCGACGCAGGTGAAGCCCCGTTCGCGATGCACGTCGGTGGCGCCGAAGGCCTTCGCCGGCGCCGAGAGCGCAGGCAGCGGATGTTCCTTGTGGCACGTCTCGCACCCCGACGCCTGGGCGGGCTGGGCCGCGGCCGGCGCCGCCAGCGCCAGAAACACGGCGACGGTCGCGACGAAGGTGAGGTTACGCAGCCAGGTAGCCATATATGGTGAACACGACCAGGTAAATGACCGCGAGGATTCCCGCGGCGGTGATCGCTTTGCTGGGCCGGCCGTCTGCCGCGTGGCGATCGAGGAACGGCATCACCAGCAGGAGCCCGGCCGCGGCGCTGAAGCCGAGCACGCCCAGCATCTCGCCTTCGAGCCCCATCACATGGCTGGGGATCAGCTTCAGCGTCTGGAACATCGCGAGGAAATACCACTCGGGCCGGATGCCGGCCGGCACCGACGCAAACGCATCCGCCTTCGTGCCCAACTCCCATGGCAGGAACAGGGACAGCGCGGCGAGCACCGCCAGTGCCACGTACCACCACATCACGTCATGCAGGACGTAGTTCGGGAAGAACGGCTCCTGCGGAATGATCTCGCCGGCCTTCTCACGCTTTTCCACGCTCGGCGGCACGCTCATGCCCTGCCGCTGGATGAACAGCAGGTGGGCTCCGAGCAGCACCGTGGTGATGGCGGGAAGAATGGCGACGTGGATGCCGTAGAAGCGCGTGAGCGTCGCGCCGGTCACATCGTCACCACCGCGCAGGAAGCGAACGATGAAGTCGCCGACCACCGGGACCGCGCCGGCGCTGCCCGTGCCCACCTTGGTGGCGAAAAACGCCAGCTCATTCCAGGGCAGCAGGTAGCCGCTGAAGCCGAAGCCCAGCATGATGAAGAGCAACAGGACGCCGCTGACCCAGGTCAGCTCGCGCGGCTTGCGGTAGGCGCGCAGGAAGAACGTGCTGAACAGGTGCACGAACGCCATCAGGATGAGCAGGTTGGCCGACCAGGCGTGGACGTTGCGGATCAGCCAGCCGAACTGCACCTGGCTGACGATGAACTGGACGCTCTCGTAGGCTTCGCCGGCGCTGGGGCGGTAATAGAGCAGCAGCAGAATGCCGGTGGCCACTTGCACGCCCACCAGGAACAAGGTGATGCCGCCCATGTAGTACCAGACGCTGTGCCGGTGTTTCGGCACGGTCTTCTCGGCGACGAACGCGCGCAGCCCGCTCAGGTCGAGCCGTTCGTCGAGCCACGCAAACACCTGCTGGGTCACGGCTGCACTTTCTCCTGTGTCACGTGCGCGAAATGACGACGTCTTCCTGGCCGGGCTCGCCGCGCAGGTTCACCTGGAAGTTCTCGAGCGGGCGCGGCGGCGGGCCCGACACGACCGCGCCAGAGAGATCGTAGAAACCGTTATGACACGGGCACCAGATCTGCGACGTGTCCGACTTGTATTGGACCGTGCAATCGAGGTGGGTACACACGGCGCTGAACGCCTTGAACTGCCCGTCGCTGGTTCGCACCAGGAGGGCGGGCTTGGTGCCGAACTTCAGGACCGCGCCCGAATTGGGTTTGAACTCCGTCACCTTGCCGGCGATGACGCTGTCGGTGGCCGGTTCGGCAGAGGCCGGCGGAATGACGTAGCGCCAGACGGGGTAGAGAACCGAAATGAAGGTCGAGGTGAAACCGAGCCCAAGGAGCGTGTCAAGAAAGGTGCGCCTCGGCTGGTTTGGCGCGTCGTGGGACGACATGACGAGGCCCCCAAAATTTGCGGCGTTGAGGTGATCTGATTCTGGAACCGGATCGAGCGGGCCGCAAACCGCTGAGGCAGTATACACCTCACGTCGTTCCAGTCAGCCGCCGCAGCCGCGGCACCACTACCAACGCGGCGCCGTAACAGGCCAGCGCCGCAAACAGGGTCGAGGCTTGCGAGTATCGAATGTCGACCAGCAGCAGCTTCACGCCGGTCGCCGCGAGCAGCGGATACGCCAGGTGGCCCAATGCCGAGAAGCGCCCGGTGCGCGCCAGCCGGGCACACCCGACCGCGAGCGCCGACAGGGCCGCGGTGCGGATCGTAATCACGAGCTCGGTGCTCACCGGCAGCGACAGCGCGCCGGCCGCGGCGATCACCACCGGCGTGACGAGGCCCCCGATTCCGCCCACGGCGATCAGCCCGAGCGCCAGGCCGGGCGCGTCGGCCGCCGAGAGCGTGGCCTGGTGGCTGGCGGTGAGCTTGCTCCCGCACAACGCGACCGCGACGGCCAACGCCACCAGCGCCGGCCACTGCGCCTGAGCTGCGGACGCGATCGCGCCCGTGAACATGGCCAGACCCAGGGTCACGAGGCCGGCGTCCTGGGCGGCGGTGACCAGGGCAATCGCCGTGTGCGCGCCGAGCGTGGCCCGCGACGATCGCGACCACGCCACGGCCAGTGCGACGCCGACGCCGACCAGGGCCATCGAGCGGGCGGGTCCGTCAAGCGCCGTCCACGTACCTACCATCGTGAAGATCAGCGCCAGCGAGCTGTAGAAGTAAAAGTTCAGCGCGGCCGGCGCGTGGCGCGCCAGGAACTGGAACGACACGGCATAGGCGGCCGCACCCAGTGCGATGATGGCGCCGCCGAGGAGCAGGTCGCCGCCATCGACGGCGTGGCCGACGGCAATCATTCCCCCCAGGCCGACGGCCAGGACCGCCACCGTCTGGGCCATCTCGAACACAATCACCTGCCGCCCGCGCACCAGGGTCCTGATGGCAATCGACCCGAGATAGGCCACCAACAGGAACCCCTGGCTCGCCCACGCCAGCGCCGCCGGATCCACCGCTGGCTGAGCGACGGCGCGCAGGGTGACACCGAGTACGGCGAAGCACGCCACGGCGCCGGTGGGCCAGCGCAAGCCTCGCCACTCGCGCAAGTAGCCCAGCCACAGCGTGGCAACGCCAAGACTGGTGAAGTAGAACGACGCGGGCGCCACCGTGCTGGTTCGAACGACCAGGGCGAGTCCCGCCGCGATGCCGCCAAGACTGGCCAGCCAGGCGAGGCTCGGAACCCGGCTGTGGTTGGCCGCCAGCAGTGCACACGCGGTGAACGCGCCCAAGGCCAGGGCCGCCGTCGTGGGTGTGAACAGGCCGAACTTCAACGCCGCCTCGACGATCAACGGGTAGCCGATGATGAGCGCGGTCCCGCCGTCGAAGATCGCCCGCAGCCGATTGCCGCCGGCCGCCGCGCGGTTGGACGTTGCCAGCCAGGTCAGCGAATAGAGGAGCCCCATCGAGACGCCGGCGACCGGCGGCCAGGTTCCGGCCTCGGTGACGGCGCGAAGCAGAAAGGCGCCGCCGAGGATGATCAGCGAACGGCCCAGATTCGTGAGGACGCCCATCGGATCGAAGGTCGGGACGATCGCCGGCCGCGGCGATTCGACGTCCGCGTCGGACTCGCCCGGGCGCGACGCGTCCTGCTCGATGGCGGCGAGACGCGCCTCGACCGCCGCCAGCCGATGGGTCAGCCGTTCGATCTGATCGTCGATGGAACCCGTCGATGGCGGCGGCATGCTCGCTCCCTCCCGATTGACGCGGGTCATCACGCCGGCGTGTGCACTTCTTCCCCGAGCGGCCGTGTCGGCAGCACCTTGATCAACACCGCCAGCACCACGAACGGCAGCACGAGCAGGCCCAGGGCGGTCAGGAACCCTTCGATGCCCGTGATTTCCATCTTGTAGGCCATCAGTCCACGGAAGCTCTTCGAGAAGAGTTGCCCGCCGATCACGATGTTCCAGCGCGTGCTGAAGATCCCCATCTGAATCAGGATCACCGCCGTAAAGTAGAGCAGCCGCCGGCCGTCGTCGCCCAGTTTCCGCCACTTGGCGACGATCAGGATGGCCAGCGGGACCAACATGCCGATCAGGACCTGCAGCACGATCAGGCTCATGAACAGCTTCTGCCGGATCAGCGTGCCCAGGATTCTCACCGACTCCTCGCTCTCGTAGAGGCGATGGGTGAAGTCCAGCGCTTCGAGCGTGAAGTCCACGATCACGGCGTAGAAGAGGTAGGAGGTCATCGTGTCGAGGCAGCGCATGTCCACTGGTTCCTTCCTGAGCGCGGCCAGGATCATGTACAGGAAGATCACGAGCGCGATCCCGGAGACGATCGCCGACATCAGGAACACGATCGGGATGAGCACGCTGCTCCACCAGGGGTTGGCTTTCACCGACCCGAAGATGAAGCCGACGTAGCCATGCAGCAGGAACGCCGACGGGATGCCGACGATGGTGATGACCCGGATGGCCTTGTCGTCGAACGCCCGCGCGGCCTGGCTGACGTCGTTCGAAAACAGCGACGCCGCACGGTAGACCCACCGCATCGGCACCGGCGCGCGTCGCGCGAGGATGATGAGATCCTGCCGGAACTCGAACCAGACCTCGAGCAGCAGCACGCCCATGAGGTACCACCCGTAGACAAAGCCGAACATGGCCATCGCCGAGGTGAGGTTCGGGGCGAGCAGGATCTCATAGAACCGCTCCGGATGGCCCAGATGCATCAGCAGCGGCAGCGGCGCCACCACCATGAAACTGAGAGCCGTGAGCAGGGCCAGCCGGTAGGTCGGCCGCACCTCTTCCACATTGAAGACGTTCTCGAGCGAGGCCAGGATGAACGCCCCGGCGACGAGACCGGTGATGTAGGGGTAGACCACGATCAGGATCGACCAGTGGATCTCGATCTCGTTGGGATAGATGAACCCCGTGACCTGGGTCATCATTTCGGACAGGCGCGCCGTCGCTTCGAGGTTCATCGCACTTCTCCGTCGAGCTGGGCGTAGTACACCTTGGGCTCGGTGTTGAGCGCCGGCTTGAGGACGTGGATCTTGTTCATCCGCGCGAAGCGCACCAGCCGGCTGGCCTTGCTCCTGAGATCGCCGAAGACCCGCGCCTGGGTCGGGCAGACCTCGACGCACGCGGGCAGCAGCCCCTGGCGGACGCGGTGGTAGCAGAAGGTGCACTTGTCGGCGGTCTTGGTGCGCGGGTTCATGTAGCGCGCCCCGTACGGACAAGCCTGGATGCAGTACGAACAGCCGATGCAGCGGTTGGCGTCGACCAGCACCACCCCGTCTTCGGTCGAGAAGGTGGCGCCGACCGGGCACACCTGGACACAGGGGGGATTGACGCACTGGTTACAGAGCTTCGGCACGAAGAACGTCCGCAGGATGTCGGCGTCCTCCGGCATGCCCTCGCGCGCGGCGGCGGCGCTGCCGCTGATGTTGACCACCGCGACCTCGCCGTCCTTCTTGATCACGTACCGCTCCACCCACGTGCGGTAGTGGGCGTCGTCTTGCGGCACGTCGTTCTCCGCCTTGCACGCCTCGACACACCGGTTGCAGCCGATGCACTTGTCGATCTCGATACCCATGCCGTAGAGGTGGTCCTGGGGGTTGTACGCCGCAGCGCTGCCTGGCTGGGCGGAGGTTTCCTGCGCGCTCACCTCCACTCCCAGGGCGCTCAGCACGCCGGCTGCCGGGAAGAACAGGATGAGACCCTGCATGCTTTTCAAGAACTCGCGCTTGTTCATCACCGGCCCTCCGGAAGGTGCGGATAGTGGCACTGCGAGCAGAGATAGGGCATGCCGTGGCTGGTGACGTCGATCTTCGGCGGGTCCTTCTGCTTCGAGTCGTTCCCGTGGCACGTGGCGCAGAAATCGCGGCTCTGGGGCTTGGACGGCAGCGCGGTCCGCGGCGACGTCTTGTGCTGCTCGGGTGTGACGTGACAGGTCGTGCAATCGAGCAGGGCGTGACTGGAGAGGGCCTTGGTCCGCTCGATCTGCGCGTGACAAGCGGAACAGGCTCGCGGCGTCTCAGGCGGCGTCGGGTCGTGGGGACTGTGGCACTCGATGCACGGCTTGAGGGGATTGTGAGCGGTCGGATTGATCTGCGGGAAACCGGTTGGCCGCGACGGGTCGTAGGAGTGGCACACCGGGCAGAACTTCCGGTCGCGCGGCGCGGGCGGCTTCATTGCCCCCGGGTCGGCCGCGTGGCCCGAGGCCGGGCCGTGGCAGCCTTCGCACGACAGCCCCCGGTGAAAGCTCTTGCCCTTGATGGCACCGACGTCCTCGTGGCAGACCACGCAGGTCTCGGTGCCGGCGAACTTCACGGGCTTGGCGAGTTCCCGCTCGACGGTGGAGGAGCGGTGCACCTCGGTGGACACCAGATCGGTCGGAATGACATAGAAGCGGATCGCCAACGCGGCGCCGACGAGTACCCCATTGACCACCAAGAGCCGTTTGACCTGCTCGGGGACCCTCATGTGTGACCTCGCGGATGAGATCACGCAAGCAAAAGGGATGCCTTCCGGGGCCGTACAAAAAAGCAGGGCGGCTTGGCGCCGCCCTGCAAACTTCGCTCGGGGAGGTCTAGAAGCGATAGAGCACGCGCGCGAACACCCGGTGACCCTCGTAGGGCCGGTTGCCGTAACCGGTCCGCAGGCTGCCCAGGTAATCGATGCGCGGGATGCCCGTGGCGTCGGCAAAACCCACGGGACCGTTGGAGTCGATGGTGTTGAAGTCGGTGATGCTCTGCTTGTCGTAGGAGTAGCCGATGCCGGCGCCGACGCTGGTCGTCAGGAAGTACTTCAGATCCACCGAGAGGCGCTGCCACTCGTTGACGACGTTGGGCAGGGGGATGAAGGCGTTGGTCGCCTGCAACGCCGCGATGCGCGGGCCGCCATAGTTGAACGCGTTGTCGGAATCGTTCATCTCGTAGCTGAACCGAAGGTCGGCCTTGGAATCGGCCAGCCCGGTCAGGTCAAGGTAGGTCATGAGCGTGTTCACGACTTCGTTGTTGTCGAGCGTCCAATTGCGGGCCGGGTCGGTCCAGCTCGGGTCGGGCGACGGGTTGGCGTTGCGCGACTTCTGCAAGGCGGCGAACTCGTCGCGCCCCCAACTGGCGCCGAAGTGCACGGTGTCGTTCGGGTTCAGGTTCACGCCCACGACGACCGCGTCCACGTCCTGGCTCATCAGGCCGAACTGCTCGCGTCCGGCGGGGATGGATTCGTCGGCCAGGAAATCGTCCCGGGTGGTCGACCACTGCACGAAGGCGTCAAACATCGACACCGGATTCACGCTGAAGATGACCGCCGCGCGCGTCCGATCCCGGTCGGCTTCGTCGAAGTAACGCAGCCCGGGCTGCGTACCCGCCGGGCCCGACTCGTAGTCGACGCCGCTCAGGATGTAGCCGTCGCCGCGCCGGCTGCCCTTGTCGAAGGTGGCCCTGACGGTCGCGCGATCGAACAGGTTGGCGTCATAGGCCAATCGGAGCGTGTTTTCCGAGACGTCGCTGAAGCCGCGTCCTTCGCGGTCGAACATCTCGTTGGCGTACCCGACGCGCAGCGAGCCCATTTCGTTCAACCCGATCGTGGCGTTGGCATCGAAGTTCTTCCGAGTGATCTGGAAGTACTCCGAGAAGCCTTCAACAAACGGCGTGAGCGGATCGTCCCCCAGTTCCTCTGGCACGCTGTCCAGCCGCACATACTCACGGCCGTCGAAATGCGGAGTGTTGTTGTTGTGGTCGTTGTAGCGGTATCGCGCCTGGAGGGTCAGGTACCGCGTCGGCCGGCTGTTGAAGTTGAACAGCGCGTTCAGGCTGTTCACCTCGGCCTGCGCCGAGCCGCGCGGCAGGGCCCGCAGGCCGGGAAACGCGCCGAGCACGATGGGGTTGTTGATCGACGTGTTCAGCGACCACGGCAGCAGCGACTCGTTCTGCCGCATGTAGGTCATCTGCACGTTGCCGTTGACGGTGGTCTTCGGCATCAGCTTGTACATTCCGGTCACGCCAAACGAGTTGAGCGTGTTGCTCGGCCAGAGGGCCGCCTGTCCGAACGCCGGGCCGTTGCCGTTGCTGTAGCCGCTCGGGTCGTACGGGCCGAGCGGGGGCAGCAGGCCGTTGTTGAAGTCGGTGGCCCGAATCGGGTTGTCCCAGGTCAGCGTCTGCACGTTGTTCTCGAAGTAGCTGCCCCAGTAGTCCAGGCGTAACATGCCCTTGGCGTTCACCCACTCGGTACCGGCCTTCAGCTCGTTATTGCGCTGGTCGATCGGCGCCGGCAACTCGTTGGCGTTGTTGAAGGAGTAGGACGCGGCCCACGGCATCGATCCGGTGCGGCCGGTGGACGAGAAGTCGATGTCGATGCCGAACGACGGTGTCGCCACGTACTCGAGCTTGACGCCGGCGATGCTGCGCAGCACCTCCATGTCGTCCGAATGCAGCAGGTTGTTGAAGATCGACCGGTTGGTCCTGGCCGCTGCCGCGGTCGTCGCGTTGCAGGTGGTTGGTCCCGATCCCGCTGCGCACGGCACGCCGACGGCCGTGCCATCGCCGGCCACGTTGGTGGGTCCCTGCACGGCCTGGCGAGCCGCCAGATCCAGTGTGAACCGGCCATTGCCGTCGCCCGTCCACGCCAGCGGCGCGTCGTAGAGGTAGTTCAGGGGGATCGAGTCATACAGGCCATTGATCGACAGCTTCCCGGTGGTGTAACTGGCCGAGTAGCGCTGGTCGCGGTAGCCCATGTTCGAGGCTGCGGCCTCGAAGCGATAGGTGTCGGTGAACTTGTTCATCTCGAAGAGCGTCGTCGCGCCCTGGCGCAGGTCGCGGTAGCGCTCGAAGCGCGCCTCGTCACCATCGGTGCTGCCGCCACGGAACCCGAAGTCCAGCAAGCCCACGGTGGGTACGCCGGCGGGCGGCAGGGGTTTGGTCGGCGGCGTCTGGGCCAGCGCCAGGTTGGCGGAGGTCAGCAGCAGTGCCGCACAGATTGCTATGGTTCGTTTGCACATCGCATACCTCCAATCAACGCAGGAAGAACTTGCCGTTCGGGTGGTTCGACCCGTGAACCTGCTGGTGGCAGTTCGCGCAGGACTTGCCGTAAATCTTGTTGGCGTTCTGCGTGTTGTTCAGGGTAGAGCCCTCGTAAACGGTTGGAGGATGCCGCGAGGTGACATGACACCGCTGGCAGAGGAACGGCTGTTTGGCGACGAGCATCCGGTCGTTGTTGCTGCCGTGCGAATCGTGGCAAGTGGTGCAGCTGTCGACCACCGGGGCGTGCTCCCACAGGAACGGTCCACGCTTCTCGGTGTGGCAACTGGTGCAGCTCTGGTCCACCGTAGTGCCCGTGCGCAGCAGCTTGACGTTCACCGAGCCGTGCACGTTGTGACACGAGGCGCAGGTCATCTTGCCCTCGCGAACCGGCATGTGATTGAAGCGTTGCTGCTTGTTGGTGATGGTCTGGTGGCAGCGGGCGCACGTGAGCTGCTGCGTCTTCGCGCGCATCAGGACCGGCCCCTGGGCCGCGTGCACGCTGTGGCAGTCGATGCACTTGAGGTTGCGGTTCTCGTGCTGGCTGCCATCCCACAGGGCGTGCTCGCCCCGGTTATGGCACGTCTGGCACTGGCGGTTGGCATCGCTCGCCTTGACCTTGTCAAACTGAATCGGCTTGATCTTCTCCGGGTCGCTGGCATGCGCCTCGCCAGGGCCATGGCACGATTCGCAGCCCATCTTGGCCATCGGGGTGCGGGCGTTGGCTTTGAACCCGTGCTTCGTCCCCTCCACGGACTTGTCGTAGCCCTCGTGGCAGGTGGCACAGGCCTCGGCACCGATGTACCCGGCCGGCGGCGTGGCCGGCGCCTGCGCCTGCTGCGGCGCCGGCGCCTCGACGGCGATCGGCGCGGCGGGAGCCGGCGTTGGCGGCGACGCGAAACCGCGTGTCACGAACAGCGCGCCCCAAAGGCCCGCCGTCAACACCAGGGCATATTTAGTCATCGACATAGACATCCTCCGGGCTAGCCGGTACCGAAAATTTCCCACCGGCGGGAAATATCCCACCAGGGCCTTCGCCCTGACTGTCTCATTCAGGACACTTCATGGCAGGTCGAGCAGTCCTGCGAAATCACCTTGCCATCGCGAGTCTTGTGTTCTTCGTCGTGACACCGGAAACAGCCGGGAAACTCGACGTGACCCTTGTTATCCGGATGGGTCCCGAACGTCACCTTCATCGCCGGAAACACGTTTCGGCTGTGCAAGCCCTGTACCCCTCGCACGGTGCGCTCGATATCGGATTGTCGCGACGTCCACAGCGCGGGGTAGCCGTCCCGATAGAACGCGCTCACCCGGCTGGCAATCTCCCGTTCGGCAGTGACGCGGTCAGGGTACGGCACGGTCAGCGCCGCCACCGCCTCGCGCTTCGCAAACGGCAGGTCCTTGACGATCGCACCGGACGCCATGGCCTCGTTGACCGCCCGATCGGCCGATCGGGCAAAGATGTGGCTCGGCCGATTGTGACAGTCGACGCAGTCCATGCGCCGGCGCTCGCCGACCGCAAGCTGAGCCTCGGTCACACCCTCGCTGTAATACTCGCGCGTCTCGCCGCCCGCCGTCGTCAGCTTGACGTAACCGATCTTCTGCCGGTCGCGATCGAGGGCGATGTACTCGACGATGTTCTGCTCGGCAACGTGCCAGTGGATGCCACCCGGCTTGCCCGTCGCGTCAATGCCGCCGATGCGCAGCCGCAGCGTGGTCACCGACTCGGTGTTCGCCTCGTCGTCGGCGAACTCGTGCCTGGTCTCGATCTTGTCGCCGTGGAACTGGGTCGGCCAGTGGCACTCCGCGCAGGTCTCGCGGGCCGGGCGCAGGTCGTGCACGGGCGAGGGGATCGGCCGGCTGTGCGTATTGAACAACACCGCGAACACCTGGCGCGTGCCCGACAGCTTCGACTTGGCGAACCAGCCGGCCCCAGAGCCGATGTGACACGACACGCACTTGACGCGGGCGTGCGGCCCGTTCTGGTAGGCGACGTATTCCGGCTCCATCACTTCGTGACAGGTCTGGCCGCAGAAGGCCACCGAGTCCATCGCCTCGACGCCCTTGTAGGCGGCGGCCGACACGATCAGCAGGTTGACCGGCGTCAGCACCGCGATGGCAAACAGGATCGCGCGCGTCTGTGGGTGATTGAGGTCAATCCGCGGCCACAGGCGCAGGCTCGGCGGACGTCCCTTCAACCGCCGGCGCCGCTCCATCCAGGCGCCGAGCGGGATCAGCAGCAGGCCGACGACGGCCAGGGCCGGCAGGGTGATGAAGAAGATGATGCCGAGGTAGGGGTTCTCGTGGCCGGTGACGCCGGCCAACTCGACCATGAAGAAACCAAGGAACAGCAGCACCGCGATGGTCGTCAGCAACGCGCCGATTACCGTGGTCGGATTGCGAAGCACGGCGACCGGCGATGCTGGTTCGGCAGGCGGTAACGTCTCACTCATCAAAAGGTCCCCACGAGGATCAACACCAGCAGCACGAGGCCAAGGACCACGGCCGCCCCGCCGACGACGCGGCCGGACAGCGACAACCAGCCCGGCGCCGGCGGCGCCGCCAGGGTCTCGAGCGTGCCATCTCTGGCCATCCGCTCGTACTCCGCGGGCCGTTCGCTCTGCAGCTCTTCCTCCGTGACCTGCCCCGTGAACATGACCATGTCCATCGGGAACTTCTCTGGCCGGAAGTGACTGTTGAAGAAATGTATCGTGAAAATGAAGCCGGTCGCCAGCAGGGCTTCTTCACCGTGAAGAATCAGTGCAACGTTGTAGATCCATCCCGGGAAGAACGAGGCGAAGAACTCCGGGAACCAGAGCAGCAGCCCCGATCCGCCGATGATGACCATGCCCCAGACGACCGCCCAGTAATCGAACTTCTCCCAGTAGGTGAAGCGGTCGAAGTGGGGCCGCTCCGCCTTGCCGACGAACCACCTGACGTGCTGCCACATCTGCGCCGCATCGCGCGGCTGCGGAATCATCGAGGTCGGTCCCCACAACAGGCCATGCTCCTTGTGCCGGGTGAACCGCCAGGCCAACTCGGCCAGATGACCCGCGAAGAGTGCCAGCAGCATGACCGCGAAGATCCGGTGCAGCACGCCGGCCACCTGGATGCCGCCGAGGCCGCGCGCCAGCGTGCCCGCCCACGGGCGGTCGCTGAACATCAACGGCAGGCCGGTGGCGGCCAGGCCGAGAAAACTGGTGAACAAGACGAGGTGCATCGCCCGCTGATATGGCTGGAACCGGACGATGTGACGTTCACCGCGCGTCATGATGACGAATCCTCTTTGGCCGCCGCGGCCGCGCGCCGCTCGCGTCGCGCCCGGTATGACCGCGGGAACCAGAGCAGCGTGTGCGCCCCGAAAAACGCAAACACGCCGAGCAACAGGACCTGCATCAACCGATAGGTCCAGTAGACCGGTGCGCTTCGGGCCGCGTCATGCTTGTCGGCATGCGGGTCGTACTTGACGAACGCCTGGCTTGCCTGCGGATGGCAGCTGCGGCACGTGGCGACGAGATTCTGCGGCGCGACGGCGGAGGCCGGATTGCTGGCCGGCAGGATGACGTGATGGTCGTGACAACTGCTGCAGGTCGCCGTGCGCGTCGAACCAAGCGTGGTCTTCTGGCCGTGGAAGTTGTCGCGGTACGACGAGATCCGCTGGAGGTGGCACGTGCCGCACTCGTCGATCACCGACAGGCGCCAGGCATCGGTGTCGCCGCGCTGGATGCGATGGGCGGTGTGGCAGTCGGAGCACACTGCCGCCGCTGACTGATTGGGCCCGAGCGGCTGTGCGTGCACGCTCTTCGCGTACAACGGCGCAATGCCCTCGTGGCACTTCGTGCAGGTGCCGGCGATCTTGGCACGATGGACGCTGCTGCCGGTGTTGGAGGGACGCTGGATGTCGTGCGTGCCGTGACAGGTACTGCAGCGGGGCGCGACCGCCAGGCCGCTCTTCGCGACGGCCCGGCCGTGCACGCTGTCGTCGTAGTTACGGCCTTCCTGTCCGTGGCAGGTCGAGCAGGCAACCGCCGCGACCTTCTCGGCGTGCGGCCACTCCGTGGTCGTGGCCAGGCCGGCGTGGCAACTCACGCAGGTGAGCGGGCCATGCACCGACTTGGCGACGACGTCCGCCGCCACGGCGACACTGGACCCGTTGGCACGGACCGCGGCACTGTCGCCGTGACACGCCAGGCAGTCGTCGTTAACCGGCGCGGCTGGTGTCTGCGCCGCCGCCGGCGCGGCCGCCAATAGGCAGACCGCGAGCGCACCAACCGCAAACACGAACCGCGCCGCCAACATGGCTGACCTACTTGGTGAGCGACTTCATGTAGCCGACGAGCGCGTCCAAGTCGGCCTTCGGCAGCGAGGGATACGCCCGCATGGCCGGCTTGGCGGTCGAATTGGCCTTCTTCGCAGCCTCGACCGGTGTGACGATCCACGCGCGGATCTCATCCGCGCTCAACTTGGTGCCGACGCCGTCGAGCGGCAGCTTCTTGTTGCCGACCCCGGCAACCGAATGGCACATCGAGCACTTCTGCGCCGCGTAAACCTTCGCACCATCCGCCTGCGCGTATGCCGGGCCGGCCGACAGGACCAGGGCGCCGAAGAGAATCATCAGTGTCAGTGAGCAGAACCGCAACATAGGGCCTCCGAAAACGGTGTGAGTACTATTTCTTCTTCTTCGACGAGAGGAACGCGACCAGGGCGTCGAGGTCGTCCTTGGGCATCGTGGGGAAGGCCTTCATGGCCGGCTTGCGTGTCGCGTTCGCCTTGACGGCCATTTCGGCCGGCGTGACGATCCACTGGCGAATCTCGGCGGCCGTCAACTTGGTCCCGATGCCGTCCAGGACGCCCTTCGCGTTGCCCTTGCCGTCCAATGAGTGACAGAGCGAGCACTTCTGCGCGGCAAACACCGCCGCCCCCTTGTCCGCTGCTGGCGCCGGCGCCGCCTGGGCCGCCGCGGTCCGCGCCGCCAATGGCGACCCGATCAGCGCGACGACTACGAGCAAACCGAGACGATTCAATTTGATCATGGATCCTCGCTTCTGATTCTGGTGGAGGGCCGGCAGCGATTCCTGTCCAATAACGCACACATTCGGTTCGGATTGCCAGATCGCCCAATCGATGCCGGTTCGCTGGAACCGTTTGCAAGAATCCAGCCGCCGGTTCGTTGGCCGTCACGACGGCCGGGCTGCGATGATAACGGGAAATATTCCAAGAACTCGCGAAAAGATCCCCGTCGTCGCGTCAACGGGCCCTGGAATCTCGGATGATCCCGGTCCCTGGGGCACAATGGCTCTGGCATACGCGTTGCCTCGGACCCAGTTGCTGACCCTCGATACCAAGCGTCGATCCACTTCGGCCATTGCCGCCGCTTGCGTGGCGGCAATCGGCCTCCATTTATTGCTCAAGTACGGCCACCTGTCCAGCGCCCAGGTCGCGAACCTGCCCCTGCTGGCAGCTCTCGTCCTCGGTGGCGCGCCGCTGCTACTGGACCTGCTGCGCAAGGCCCTCAGGCGCGACTTCGGTTCCGACCTGCTGGGAGGCATTGCCGTCCTGACTTCGCTGTGGCTCGGCGAGTACCTGGCCGGGGCGATCATCGTCTTGATGCTGTCGGGCGGTGAGGCCCTCGAGAGCTACGCGATGCGCAACGCGTCGGCCGTGCTCGCCGCGCTGGCCCGCCGGGTGCCGCTCGTCGCGCATCGCCGGCAGGAGGGGGCCACCACCGACATCGCGCTCGTCGCCATAGCGGTCGGCGACACCCTCGTCATCCATCCCCACGAGATCTGCCCGGTCGACGGCGAAGTGCTCGAGGGCCACGGCGTGATGGACGAGTCGTACCTCACCGGCGAGCCGTTCGAAATGACGAAGACGCGCGGGTCGCAGGTGATCTCCGGGGCGATCAACGGCGACGCCGTGCTCGTCATCCGCACCACGCGCCGGGCCGCCGACTCGCGCTACGCGCGCATCATGGACGTGATGCGCGATTCCGAGGCGACGCGGCCGCAGTTGCGCCGCCTGGGCGACCGCCTCGGAGCGGTCTACACGCCGGTCGCGCTGGCGATTGCCGTCGCGGCGTGGGCGGCGACCGGCGACGCCACCCGCTTTCTCGCCGTGCTCGTGATCGCCACGCCGTGCCCCCTCCTCATCGCCATTCCCGTCGCCATCGTCGGCTCGATCTCGCTGTGCGCGCGGCGGGCGATCATCGTCAAGAGCCCCGTGGTGCTCGAGCGGATCGCGACCTGCCGGACCGCGATCTTCGACAAGACCGGGACGCTGACCTACGGCGAGCCCACCCTCACGGAGATCGTGGTCGCCGGGGGGTTCTCGCGCGGCGAGGTCCTGAAGCTGGGCGCCAGCCTCGAGCGCTACTCGAAGCACCCGTTGGCGCGGGCGGTGCTTGGCGCGGCCAGGGTGGAGGCCGTCGAATTGGCCGAAGCGTCCGAGGTCAGCGAGCCGCCGGGCGAGGGCTTGCGCGGCAGCGTGCTGGGCCGCGAGGTGGCGGTGACCGGCCGGTCGCGCATGGTGGCGAGCGACCAGGCGGCGGCGGGTCAAATGCCGCCGGCGGCCGGCGGCCTGGAGTGCGTGGTGGCCCTCGAGGGCCGGTATGCCGCGACGCTGCGGTTCCGCGATGCGCCGCGTCCGGACAGCCGTTCGTTCGTGCAACACCTCGGCGTGAAACACGGGTTCCAGCGCACGATGATCGTCTCGGGCGACCGCGAGTCGGAGGTCCGCTACCTCGCGAGCGAGGTCGGCGTGACCGAGGTGCACGCCGGCCAGAGCCCCGAGCAGAAGCTGGCGCTGGTTCGCGCCGAAACCGCACTGGCGCCGACGCTGTACGTGGGCGACGGCATCAACGACGCGCCGGCGATGATGGCGGCAACGGTGGGCATGGCGATCGGCGAGCACAGCGACGTGACCGCCGAGGCGGCGGGCGTGGTCGCCCTCGAGAACTCGCTCAAGAAGGTCGACGAGTTCATGCACATCTCGCGGCGCATGCGGGCCATCGCGCTGCAGAGCGC
>ERZ1292640.2074-Hain-H43-02um-R1-2074-length-16359-cov-21_pt1 | contig 16359 bp, 9 predicted proteins | sample MGYA00564404_ERZ1292640 | MGnify/ENA primary metagenome ERZ1292640 (study PRJEB36523, sample SAMEA6512636) | groundwater metagenome | collected 2019-01-08 | study: AquaDiva: Metagenomics assemblies of 32 groundwater samples
GGTTGCCGTCAACCATGATGCGCCGGTCCTTGCCGGCGATCTCCTGCGCGAGGCGATTAGATCGGCATGCGGTCGCGGTAGGCGCCGAGCATCTTGTAGACCGGCATCCCGGCGGCCTTGCCGAGAATGTCCCAGATGGCGATGTTCACCGCGGCCATGGCGAACTGGAGGACGCCTTACACACCGTGGTAGCCCGTGGCATAGACTACGAACAGCGGCAGCACTCGTTTCGCGATGCCCCGTGAAGGAGAGGATGCGTGATTACCAAGATCGAGGTCAGCAATTACCGCTGCCTGAAAACCGTTGATCAGCCGCTTGCCCCGTTTCAAGTGCTGGTGGGTCCGAACGGAAGCGGCAAGTCCACGCTGCTGGACGTATTCGACTTCCTGGCTTCGCTGATTCAAAATGGCCTGGAAGCGGCGGTTAGGGAACGCACCCGTAATTTTCAGGATCTCGTCTGGGGGCGGACCGGGGGATCTTTTCAGTTAGCGCTGGAATTGCGGCTTCCCGAGAAGAATCGGAGCGCCGTTTATCGAGATCGGGACACGATTCGTTACGAGGTGACGCTCCGGCTTGACCCAGCCAAGGAGGAGCTTGTGATCGAGAACGAGCGTGTCTCGCTGCCCGAGTCACGGCGGATTAACGGCACAAGTCAAATCCTGGTGACCCACGACCTGATTATCGGCACAGGGCCAGGCGGTCGTGGCTTCTTCGAGGAGACGGCTGGGAACGCTTCCTATGCATTTCGGATCTCGCCCCAGCAGTCGGCGCTTGCCCATCTGCCTGGGGACGAGGCCAAGTTTCCGGCGGCGCTCTGGCTGAAATCATTTCTTGAACAGTCGATTCAGCTCATCTCCCTGGAACCGCGGGCGCTGCGGGCTCCCGCGCCACCCCACAAGGGCCTCGGCATCGGGCGGGACGGGGGAAACCTTCCCCGCCTGGTGTCCCTTCTGCGGGAAGCGCGTCCCGATCTGTTTGAACAGTGGGTTGAACACGTCCGGACTACGCTTCCGGAATTGAGGGAAGTCCGCACTGTAGTGCGGCCCGAGGACCAGCACCGGTACATAGTTGTGGAGTATGAGAAAGGTGCGACGGTGCCCTCGTGGATGCTGTCGGATGGGACGCTGCGCTTGCTGGCGCTCACGATACTGGCCTACACGCCCGGGTTCTGCGGCACCTATCTGATTGAAGAGCCGGAAAACAGCCTTCATCCACAAGCCATTGAGACAGTGTTTGAATCCCTGAGTTCGGTTTGTGAGGGGCAAGTCCTCATCGCCACGCAGAGCCCGATGTTTGTTGCCCTGGCCGAGCCTCGACAACTGCTTTGCTTTTCTCGCAACCCGGACGGAGCCACCAGTATCGTTGCCGGCGACCAGCATCCGGCGCTGGAGATCTGGAAGAGAGAAGTATCGCTGGGCTCGCTGTTTGCCTCGGGCATCTTAGGATGACTGATCAAGTGAAAAGGGACCTCATCGCACTGGTGGGTGACAAGTCGATTCAGATGACGCCACAGGCGATGCTGAGCGGGCGCAACTCGTCCCTGGGCATCCGCCCGGTCGAGCACGAGATTCGGGTCGCCGAGGACTACGACTCCGGGTGCCACAGGCAGGGTCCGCTGCTGCTCCAGGGTCAACTCCATCGGTACGAGCACGCACTGATTGTGCACGATCGGCATGGATGCGGAAGGGAGCGGCTGAGGCGGGAGGATCTCGAAGCCGACCAGGAGCAGCGCCTCTCGGATTCCGGTTGGGGAACGCGCGCGGCGGCAATCGTCATCGATCCTGAACTCGAAACATGGGTGTGGGCACAATCCCCGCACGTCGCGGGAATACTGGGCTGGAGGGGCAACCTCAGATCCCTCCGGGCATGGCTGGAGGAAAAGGGGCACTGGCACGCTGGAACAGCGAAGCCTTGGGATCCGAAAGGGGCGATGCGCCTTGTCTTGCATCAGGGTGACGTCAGGCATTCTAGTGCGCTGTTTCGAGCGCTGGCCGGCAAGGTCAGCCTGGCCCGCTGCGAGGACGCCTCGTTCGCCAAGCTCAAGGCCACCTTGCGAGCCTGGTTTGGAGTGGAAGAAGGTCATAACCCATGAATCGCGGTAACAAAGGTGGAAACAACGAGGCGCGCCAGGCGCCAAGACCCGCTGATGGGCCCGGCGCCGCGGCTTACGCCGCGCGCTTGGGCTCGCTGCTCATGCCGGGCTCTTCCGGCGCCGGCACCTCGCCGTTGACCATCCCGCGCTGCGGGCCGGAAGTCTCCATGTAGATGGCGTTCGGCATGGCCAGCAGCATGTTCAGGTTGGTGGCCCCGCCGCCGTGACTGGCCACCTCCAGCCCGAATGCATCGGCGACGGCGGCGATCTCCATCCACTCGGTCACGCCGCCGGCGCGCCGGTTGTCGGGCTGCACCACATCGGCCCCACGGCGGCCGATCAGGTCCTGGCTTCATCTGAAGAGTCCATCGTTCTTATCGCCCTATCAATGCATTGGGCGTCGCCTTAACACGATGAATTAACACTGCTCAGATTGCCACTTGAACGCAAATTGGCGTTCGTATATAATCATCAAAGGTGCTAATTGCCTGCTGACGACATCCAGGAATTTGGCTTCAGGATTCGGAGGCTCCGTGCCGGCCTCGGGCTCACTCAGGCCCAATTCGCTGATCGAATTGGCGTGTCTTTCGTCACCGTAAGTCGTTGGGAGAACGAGCAATCGACGCCGTCGGCGTCTGCGCAGCGGGTGATGCGGAGCATGGAAGAGCGAGGGATCGAGGCACTGCGCCAGACGGAACGTCGGCAGTCGGAACCGGAAGCAGAGGCTGGGTTCCTCGATTTCCTGGCTGACCCTGAGCGGGTCAAGACATTCGTCGAGGGCGAACGCTTGGGCTATGGCCACCTCTACAACCCCGTATTCGCCACGGAGACCTCTCTCATCGATCCCCTCCCACACCAGCGCATCGCGGTCTACGAGCACATGCTGACGCAGGCCCGGCTCCGGTTCCTTCTCGCCGACGATGCCGGCGCCGGCAAGACCATCATGGCCGGGATGTACATACGGGAGATGCTCGTCAGGAGGCTGATTCGGAGAGTCTTGATCCTCCCGCCCGCCGGACTTGTCGGCAACTGGTATCGAGAGATGAACAAGCTGTTCAGTCTCACGTTTCAGATCGCGTCGGGGTCGGACGCGCGCACTGGCAATCCTTTCGCCGGCGAGGGGTCCGACCTACGGATCGTGAGCGTCGACACCCTGGCAGGCGACCGCATGTTCGCCCGCCTGCAAGAGCCGTCCGTGGAACCTTACGATCTGGTGATCTTCGACGAGGCGCACAAGCTCTCTGCGAATCGTGATCCCGACCTCTACGTGCGGCGAACCGAGCGGTACAAGCTGGCCGAGGCTTTGGCGGGGATCGATACCGGCGACGCCCGCTGGCGGCTGAACTGGGTGGCCAACCACTTTCTTCTACTCACGGCCACGCCGCACATGGGCAAGGACTATCCCTACTTTTCCTTGTGGCGCCTGCTGGAACCAGAAACGATCTCCACCTTCGACGCGTTTACGGCCTTCCCGCGAGAGGCGAGGCGCCGGTACTTCATTCGCCGGGTCAAGGAGGAAATGGTCGACCTGGTGGGGCGACCCCTCTATCCGACCCGCATGACCGATACCCACAGCTACGACCTCAAGAAGGGGGAGATCGGCGAGCGGACTCTCTACGACAGGACCACTGAGTACATCCAGCACTACTACAACCGCTCGAGGATTCTGAACCGCTCGGCTGCCCGAATGGCCATGAGCGTCTTCCAGCGCCGGCTGGCCAGCTCAACTTGGGCCCTCCTTTGTTCGCTCCAACGCCGCCTGGACAGGCTCCAGGAGTTGATCAACAAGATCCAGACCGGCGAAATGGGCGAGGAAGAGCTGCGCGCTTTGCAGCGGAGGTCTGAGCGGGAACCCGCCCACGACATCTTCGAGGAGAAAACGGCGGATGAGGAAGGCGCGGAACGGGACCTAGAAGAGAACGAGATCGAAGAGGACAAGGCGATCCGTGGCGTGATCGCGACGTCCCTAGCCGAACTTGAGGCGGAACGAACCATCGTCGCCGGCCTGGTCCGGCTCGCGGAGCAGGTGTACGACCTCGGCGAGGAGTCCAAGTTCGAGAAACTGCGCGAGCTCCTGGAAGACCCGAACTATAAGAACGAGAAGGTGCTCATCTTCACCGAGCACAAGGACACCCTCAACTTCCTGGTCCGGAGACTGGAGGGCATGGGTTTCACTGGCAAGGTCGCGAAGATCCACGGCGGCATGCCGTACCAGGATCGCGAGGAACAGGTGGATTTCTTCCGGCCGCCGGACTCCGGCGGCGGCGCCACCTACATGGTGGCGACGGACGCAGCGGGTGAAGGCATCAACCTACAGTTCTGCTGGTTGATGGTGAACTACGACATTCCCTGGAATCCGGCGCGCCTGGAACAGCGGATGGGGCGCATTCACCGGTACAAGCAAAAGCATGACCCGGTGATCATTCTGAACCTGATCGCAGGCAAGACCCGCGAGGGCCGGGTGCTGAAAACGCTGCTCGACAAGCTCGAGCGGATGCGCCGCGAGCTGAACTCGGACAAGGTGTTCGACGTGGTTGGGCGGCTTTTCGAAGGCGTGTCACTGAAGGCGTACCTCGAACAGGCCACAACGGAAGAGGCTGCTAACGACGCCTGTCAGAAGATCGAGGGCATGTTGACGCCGGAACAGATCCGCGCTCACGAGGCCCGGCAGAAGAGCATCTATGGCGACGGCGGCGAGGTGCGGAGGGAACTTGGCCGCCTCCGCGCGCAAGCCGATCAGGAGATTTACCGGCGCCTGTTACCTGGTTACGTTCGAAGGTTTATCGAGCGGGCCGCCCCGTTGGTGGACATCGGGATTGAGGGGGACACGAACACCTTCTTCTCCTTCGCCCCGAAGCGCCGTGGGGCGCTGGACGCCCTCCTCCCCGTATTAGCCGCGAAGGATACCGAAGAGCGCCGGCGGCTCACCGTCTACCGGCCATCGGATGAAGATGGGGCGGTGTGGCTGCACCCGGGTGAAGCGTGTTTCGAGAAGTTGCGCGGCCTGGTAGCCGCCAAGTTGAGCAGTGCCGCGCAACGTGGCGCGGTGTTCGTGGACGCCGGAGCGGACCGCCCCTACTTTTTCCACGTGGCCGAGATCAGCGCAATACGCAGCGCCGACCCCGACACCCCGGCGTTTCGTCATGCGGAGACCCTCGAGGTTCGGCTAGCAGCGGTGAAGCAGTTCCTCAACGGGGATGTGGACCAATGCCCGGTGGAGCACTTGTTGATTCTAAGGGGCGATCAACGGGCGGCGCCCCAGTTTGGAGCTGCAATCGTGACGGCCAGGGAGAGAGTTGAAGCCGCGCGCGCCTGGTTGCTGAAGAATGTTGCCCAGGCCATGGCGGACGCGGCTGTAGCGGACCTCCGGGCGGCGCTTCCCGCTCAACTCGATTTCGTGGTTCGCGGTTTCGACTACCAGGAAGCGGAACTGGCCGCCCAGAGGTCCAGGATCTCCGAGAAGGCGCGCACCGGTGACTCCAATGCGAAGGGCGAGCTGACCCGCATCCGGGAACGGCAACGCCTGCTCGGGCTTCACAAGGCCAACGCCTTGCGGGAGCGGCAACGCGAACCGGATCTGATTGTGCCAGGCGAGGTGCGGATGCTGGCCCACGCTCTGGTCGTGCCCGCCGGCGGGTCTCAGGACAGAAAGATTCAGGACGCCGGCATTGAAGAGATCGGGATGCAGGTGGCGCGGGCTTACGAGGAATCGCAGGGAAGCGCAGTCGAGGATGTTCATACTCCCGAACTCGCCCGGCGCGCCGGTCTGCAAGACTACCCGGGTTTTGATCTTCTGGCCAAACGCCAGAACCGCGTCGAGCGGTGCATCGAAGTGAAGGGGCGCGTCGGCATCGGTGACGTAGATGTGACCGAGAACGAATGGGCGCGGGCCTGCAACCTTCGGGATCGGTACTGGCTGTACGTCGTCTATGAATGCGGCAGCGCGCACCCGAGGCTGTTCCGCGTTCAGGATCCTTTCGGGAAACTGCTCGCACGGAATCGTGGGGGGGTGCTGATCGAAGAGAAGGCTGTCTTCGGGGCTGCTGAGGTCTGAGAAGTAGTCGACAATGCAGTATGGAGGGAAGAATCCGTGAATAGATTCGAGAGGATCCGGATCAGGGGATTCCGCCGTTTGAGCGACGTTCAGTTCGAACTGCGTCCCCTGTCTGTTCTGATTGGCGCCAACGGCATTGGCAAAACGTCGCTACTGGACGCCTTATCCATGCTGGCGGCTTCGGCAATGAGCGGTTTGAACACCGCCATCAGTGAACTCTCCGGGCTCCCCGCGCTCATTACCTATGACCACGCGAGTGATCTCTCCCTGGGAATTTCGATGGGGGTCCAAGGGCACGAACCACTCGACTACCTGTTGCGCATCGGGCCGCAGGGCGCTGGTTACGTGATTGAAGAGGAGACACTGAGCCAACAACGAAAACCTGAGCCGCCTCCGTTCAAGTACATCGATTCGCGCGGCACTGACGTCAGGTATTTCGAGGTTGACCAGGCACGGCTCGTTAGACCGACCTGGGAACACAACCCTCTGGAGACTTCTCTCTCTCAGGTGCCTAAGATGTACCGTGAGCCCGAGGAGTTTCGCCAACGCCTATCCTCGTCAACCTTCTATCACGTGCTCAATGTCGAAGGGCGATCTCCGGTACGCTTGCCTCAGCCCATGCGTCCCGCCGCTTTGCCCGGAAAGAACGGAGAAGACCTCGTTTCCTGCTTGTTCTACCTCCGGGAAGCGGATCGAGACCGCTTTGACGCTGTGGCGGATTCCTTACAGTCCGCGTTCCCAGGTTTCCAGCGACTGGACTTTCCTCCGGTCGCTGCCGGGACTCTGGCTATGACCTGGCGAGACGCCAACTTCACAAGACCCCTGTACATGAACCAGATCTCGGAAGGGATGCTGCGGTTCTTGTGGCTGACCACACTACTGCAAAGCCCTGGATTGACAGCCTTAACGCTGTTGGATGAGCCTGAGGTGAGTCTCCACCCCGAACTTTTGAACTTGTTGGCCGATCTTCTGCGGGAGGCCTCAAATCGCACACAATTGGTTGTCGCGACCCACTCGGACCGCCTGGTCCGGTTCCTAAGGCCGTCGGAAGTGGTCGTCATGGACTCGAGTGACGACGGAACCGCCAGCTTAACCTGGGCGGACCATCTTGATCTGGACGAGTGGCTGGCCGAATACACGCTCGATGAGGTGTGGCGTTTGGGCCGCATGGGAGCCCGCTCATGAAGATCGCCCTGCTCATCGAAGGCAAAACGGAAAGAGCTTTCCTGCGTCCACTGCGCTTTTTCCTCGAACCCAGGTTGGTTGGCAGAATGCCGAGGCTTGATCCCGTGCCGTACGACGGGAGGCTTCCCAAGGGCGACAGGTTAAGACGGGATGTGGAGCGCTTGTTGCGAACCGGACAGCCGCCTGCGGATGCGGTGATCGCCCTGACCGATGTCTACACGGGGACCCGGGATTTTGACGACGCCAGTGACGCCAAGCGGCAGATGCGCGAGTGGGTCGGTCCAAACCAGCGTTTCTTTCCCCACGCCGCGCAGCACGACTTCGAGGCCTGGCTACTTGTCTATTGGCCCGACATTCAGCGGCTTGCGGGACACAACCGGGCGGCCCCGCATGGCTCACCTGAGTCAATCAACCACAATTCGCCTCCATCGTCTCGAATCCAGGAGATCTTTCGAACCGGCAGCCGGGGCAGGAGTTATGTGAAGCCCAGAGACGCCGAGCGAATCCTGCGCGAGAACGATCTTGCGAGGGCCGCGCAAGCCTGCCCTGAACTGAGGGAGTTGTTGAACACGATCCTGAGTTTGTGTGGGGGGCAGCCACTCGAATGAACCAGCACGATGAGCCAGCCATCCAGAGGGACCGGAGGCGCCTGATCGAGGTGGCTTTCCCCCTCAAGCAGGCTTCCCTGGACTCGGTCCATGAGAAAAACGTCCGGCACGGCCACATCTCGACGCTCCATATCTGGCCGGCGCGGCGGCCGTTGGCGGCGTGCCGGGCGGCGCTGATTGCGACCCTGCTCCCTGATCCGGGAAATAAGGCCGACCGGGACCTGATTCTCGAGAAGCTTGGCGGCAGGGTTGTCGAGGTCGTGAAGAAGAAGAAACTGCCGAGCGGCAAGGTGGAAGAGATCGTTGTTCCGGAGACCGTCGGGGGCATCCTCCACTGGGGGCGCGAGTCGGGACCGGACCTGGAGTGGTTCCGGAAAAAGATCCGTGAGGCTTACGGCGGCCGTGCGCCCAGAGTGCTCGACCCATTCGCCGGCGGCGGCGCCATCCCTTTGGAGGCGATGCGTCTCGGCTGTGAAGTGACGGCCATCGACATCAACCCGGTGGCTTGGTTCATCTTGAAGTGCACTCTCGAATACCCGCAGAAGCTTGCAGGACAGCATCGGCCTCTGCCTGATTTTGTCTTGGAGTCCTCGGAATTCATGCAGCAGTTCTTCAAGGGGACCGGCAAGCTCACGAAGAAACAGCTCGAGCGCAACCTCCAGGCCGTGCAGCAGCGGCTATTTCCGGCGCCTGATGTAGACCTCGCCTGGCATGTGCGCGCGTGGGGATGGTGGGTGCTCCAGCGGGCGAAGGAGGATCTGGAGAAGTTCTATCCAGTCATCGATGGCAAGACCACGGCGGCCTACCTATGGGCACGAACCGTTAAGTGCAAGAACTGCCGGGCCACGATCCCACTTCTCAAGACGAAGTGGCTGTGCAAAAAGGACAACAAGCGCGTCCTGCTGACGGTCACGCCGACCGGGGATCAGAGTGGAGTCGTGTTCGGCATCCAGGACGATGTGCCCCAGGTCGGCGGTAATGCCGCCCAGCGCCGCGAACACGATAAGAAGATTGGCCAGGGGACGATGTCGCGATCTGGCGCGTCTTGCCCGTGCTGCAACGGGGCCATCACAACAATGGAGGAACTCCGGGCGGAGGGCATCGCCGACCGTCTTGGGACGGTGCTAACTGCGGTTGTAGTCGACGGGTTCGATGGCAAGGAATACCGGTTACCGAAGCCGCAAGAAGAGAAAGGTGTGACCGAAGCTCAGCAACACTTGGAGCACGTGTTTGGAGACCTCCCCTTCGGCGTGCCAAATGAGCCGTTACCGAGCAAGGAAGCATTGGGATTCAGGGTTCCTCTCTACGGGATCGACCAATGGTCGAAGCTCTTCACCCCTCGGCAGCTGTTGGCTTTGGGCACAATCGTCCGGCACGTGAGGGCATCGCGGGAAGATCTCACAGCGCTGGGGTACAGTCCTGAGTGGGCTGAGGCGATCATCAGTTCCCTCGGGTGCAGCATCGCTCGGCTTGCAGACTACTCGTCCACCGTCTGCCTGTGGGCGCTCAGCGAGTTCCTGTGTCACACCTTCACTAGGTTCGCGCTGCCCATTACATGGGATTTTGTCGAGGGAAACCCTATTGGGCAAACATCAGGCAATTATGCCGGCGCCTTGGATTGGGTCGCACGGTACATCGAGCATGCCACTGACGGCCTTGCGAAGTCCGTCCCACCTGTGGTGTTGAACCAAAGCGCGAAAAAGGAATCAGTGGCAGGGCTGGATTTGGTGCTGACTGACCCACCGTACTATGATGCCATCCCCTACTCAGATCTGATGTACTTCTTCTACGTTTGGCACAGGCGCACTCTGTGCGGGTTGTCGCCCGAGTACACCAAGGCATTCGAGCCGACCGCACCACCGACGTGGAATCACGACGACGAAGATGGAGAACTTATCGACGATTCAAGTCGGTTCGGGGGTGACGCTGTAAAGTCGAAGCGGGTGTACGAGGACGGAATGTTTCGTTCGTTTCAAGCATGCCATGACGCACTGAGACAGGAAGGGCGTCTGGTCGTCGTGTTTGCCAACAAGCAACCGGATGCGTGGGAGGCCCTGGTATCTGCAATCATCCGGGCTGGATTCGTTGTCGATGGCAGCTGGCCGATTCAGACAGAACGGGAGACCAGGATGCGTGCGTACGCCTCGGCCGCTCTTGCCTCGTCGGTGTGGCTCGTCTGCCGGAAGAGGCCGGATAGCGCCCGCCCGGGATGGGACAACGCGGTTCTGAGTGAGATGACGGAGCGCATTCAGGTACGTCTACGCGAGTTTTGGGACGCCGGCATTCGAGGCCCCGACTTCGTTTGGTCCGCGACGGGCCCTGCACTGGAAGTCTACAGCAAGCATCCAGTTGTCAAGAAGGCCAACGCGCCCGGCGAGGTGATGAATGTTTCGGAGTTCCTGCGGCATGTTCGGCGCATCGTCGTGGATTTTGTTGTGGGGCAGGTAATTTCGCATGGGGAGGCGCAGCAGGCAGCCGGCGGCCTGGACGACCTCACCACCTATTACATCCTTCACCGGTACGATTTCGGGATCGGCGAGGCGCCCATCGGCGCCTGCATCCTCTATGCGGTCTCGTGCGGCCTCACGGACCGTGAATTGACGGACCGGTTCGATCTCCTGACACGAATCGGCGGCGCCGATGCGGCCGAGGAGGTAGACGCCGAAGAGGACGCCGACGACTCCGAGGAGGAAGGCTCCTCGTCCGGCAGCAAAGTGAAACTCAAGACGTGGACCCAGCGGCATCGGAAGACCCTTGGCCTTGAAGCCGACGGACGGCCGGCGCCGTTGATCGATCAAATTCACCGCCTGATGCATCTGTGGAAAGCCGGTGACGTCGTCAAGGTCGACGAGTACCTCGACGCGCGCGCCCTGCGGCGCAACGGCCTCTTCGCGCAGCTTCTCCAAGCGCTCATCGAACTCTCTCCAGCCGGCGGCGAGGAGCGCGCCATCTTGGAGAGCCTCAGCAACCACGTGGCCGCGCGAGGCGTTGCCTACGAGGACAAGCAGATCCCATTGGCAGGAGACTGAAAGACATGAGGATTACGCGCTTCACGATCGAAAACTTCAGGCAGTTTCAGCAGCGCGTCCAGGTCGATCTGCGAGCAATCACTGTGCTGATCGGTTTGAACAATAGCGGAAAGTCCACTATCCTGCAAGCGCTGAACATCTTCCAGTACGGTCTGGAAACATGCCGGTCCCGCAACAGCAACAGCGGCAAGGTTGGGTGGGCGCTAAAAGCCCGCAACATCGGCCCGGAGGAATTCGGCCGCCTGCCGTTTTCCACCCCATCCGATCTCTGGCCGCAGGGGAAGACCCAAGGAACCTGCATCCGCTTGACGGCTGAATTCGAGGGCGGCGGCGAGTTGACCTTTGAGATCGCGCTCCAGTACAACCTGTTCAATATTAAGCCAGTGGCAGGTTCCGGCACGGATCTGGGTGAGATCGTCAAACGGGCGGGAATCCGGCTGATCCCGGTTTTCTCGGGTTTGCTTCCAAGGGAGGAACTGCTGATCGAGCCTGCACGCCTGGATCGGGAGCGCGCGCAGCGTCACGGCGACATCGTACGTAACCTGCTGCTGGTGCTGAAAAAGGAGCACAAGAAGCGGTACGAACTACTCCGATCGAAGGTAGCGGACCTCTACCCGGACGCCCACTTCGACGTCGAGTTCGATGAGGAATTGGGGCTACGATCCGCATCCGCGAAGATCGACTCATCCTATGGTGATGGGGTACTAAAGAAGGAGCGGGATGTGATCGTGGCAGGATCGGGATTCCATCAGACCGTTCAAATTCTGGCCGGCGTTCTCCAACCGGGCGCCAGCACCATCCTGCTAGACGAACCGGATGCACACCTCCATGCCCGGCTGCAATACAAGCTAATGGAGGTCTTGCGCGAACTGTCGGAGAAGGAGGATCTACAATTCATTCTGGCTACACATTCGCCGCAAATCCTGCGGGCGGCGCCGGCGGATTCGCTGCTGGTGTGCCAAGGGACCACAGTTGCGCCGTTTCCTTCAGGCGCGGCGGGACTGGGCCTGCTGGACAATTTGGGAGCACTGGAGCGAATGGACCTCGTACCGCTCTTGCAGAACCGCCGGGTCGTATTCGTCGAGGATCGGGACGACCGGCGGATGATTGAGATCTTCACCAAGAAGAAGCTCGGGGAACAGAAGGCGGAGCGGGTGTTGCGGTCTTGGACCTTCCTTTACACATACCAGGAACCTGTCACGGCGAAGGTTCGGGACAAGGCGCGCCAGGTGCGGGACCTGCTTCAGGACCAGGCACTGGCTTCCTTGGGCAGCTCGGCGCCAGTGACTTTCTTGGCGCTCGGTGATCGGGACTACCGGACTGACAAGGAGATTCGCAGAGCCGTTCGTGAACACAAGCGCGATGGGATTGACCTGGTCATCTGGAAACGGAACGAAATCGAGAACTACCTCCTCGAAATGAGTGCCCTCCGCGCCGCCGTGCGCGCCGAGGTGCAACGCCGCAATCGTGGCTCGGACTTGCAGTCTCTGCTTCATTCTATGCAAGAGACGGTGGAGGCAGAGGTGTCGGCCTTGCGGACATTCGCGGAGGACGGGATGGCGACGCAGATGCACCAGAGTGACCGGCGGCTGGAGTACCAGACAGTGGCCCAGAACTCCAGGGAATTCTTCAACCAGTGCTGGGGGGATGGGCTGAGCTGGTCCGACGCCAAGAAGGTGCTTGCGGGGCTCCGATCCTGGGCACAGAAGAAGAAGTTGCGGGCACAGATGTTTTCCGAGGCGAACATCATCGCACATATGGACAACCTGCCCGCTGATGTCGAACGACTGGTTCAGCGGCTGCGCAAGGGCGCCACGGGCGGTCCCGTCCAGCGGAAACGTGGTAATAACCCATGAATCGTGGTAATAAAGGTGGTAATAACGAGGAGCTTCGAATGAACAAACTACCGTGGACCCCGTGGCACAAGGTTGTCCAACTGCGCGACGACATCCGCTCCGGCGAGTTGTCGATGGCGATCTTCGCGGCCGATCTCCATGACGTGGTGATGGGGCGCGCGAAGCCCGTCTATCAGAAGCCATCGGAGTTTTTCGCCCTGACGTACCCGACGTTCAACCTGCGCGAGCTGGCGAAGGACGTATGCATCCGGCTCGCGGGCAGGAACGAGAAGGCCGTGCGCCAGTTGGAACTTACCTACGGCGGGGGCAAAACCCACACTCTGATTACCCTGCATCACTTGGTATCCGAGCCGTCCTCCCTGCCGGAACTCCCGGCGGTGAAGGAATTCGTCGAGCACATCGGCATGACGCCGGTGAAGACGAGGGTGGCTGTCCTGGCGTTCGACAAACTCGATCCAGAGAAAGGGATGGAGGTCAAGGGGCCGGCCGGCCAACTGCGGTGGCTTCGCAATCCCTGGAGCGTTCTCGCCTATCAGATTGCGGGCGATGACGGGTTGAGGCTTCTCCACGCAGACGGGAAGGCGGAGGAGCGCGGCAGCGCGCCGGCAGAGAACCTGATGGTGGACCTGCTGGCGATGCCCGCCAAGGATGGCCTGTCGACTCTGCTGTTGATCGACGAAGTGTTGATGTACGCGCGCGGCAAAGTCGGCCTGGATGCGGCCTGGCGGGGAAGGCTGGTTGACTTCTTCCAATACCTCACCCAGGCGGCCACGAAAATCGACCGTTGCGCGGTTGTGGCCTCGCTGCTTGCGACCGACCCCTCCAAGAGCGACACGCTTGGCAAAGAACTGACCAGCGAACTGTATCAGATCTTCCGGCGGCAACGCGAGGAGGGCGTCCAGCCTGTTCAGAAGGAAGACGTTGCGGAGGTTCTGCGCCGGCGCTTCTTCACGCCGGACTCGATTCGAGACCGCGAGGCATTCCGCGCCCACGTGGTGGCGGCGCTGAAGGGCATCGCCGCGCTCGATGAACAGACCTCGAAGGAAGGTAAGAACGCGGAGGACAGGTTCCTAAAGAGCTACCCCTTCCACCCGGATCTGACCGACATCTTCTACACCAAGTGGACCAACCTGGAGAGCTTCCAGCGCACGCGTGGGATACTTCGGACATTCGCCTTGGCGTTGCGCGATTCGGAAAAGTGGGACCAGTCGCCGCTGGTTTCGACCAACGTGTTTCTGACCGTGCCTGACGTCGATGCGATCTCGGAATCCGCCAGAGAATTGACCGGAGTCGCCACGAGCGAGGACTACGAAGGGAAGAAGCACGAGTGGACGGCGATCCTCCAGGGGGAACTGAACAAAGCCCGGCAAATCCAGCAGACATTTCCGGGCCTGCGCCACCGTGAGGCCGAGCAGGCTGTCTTCGCTACCTTCCTTCACTCTCAGCCGATCGGACAAAAGGCGCTTCTTCGGGAAGTCCATACTCTGCTCGGGCACAGCCGGCCGGACAAGATCGAACTGGAGAAGGCCCTGAAGCGGTGGACCGAGGTGTCCTGGTTCCTGGATGAGGCGGCCATCACCGACACGGATGTGACCGGCAATGGCAAGAAGGGTCTTCCCAAGACATGGCGGCTCGGGTCGCGCCCGAACCTGCGTCAGATGCACAGCGCTGCCTGCGCCAGCATCCACGACGATGTGATCGAAGTGAAGCTGCTGGACGAGATCCAGCGGGTGAAGAGCCTGACGGCCGGCGCGGCGGCGGCGGTCGGGAAGGTCCATAACCTTCCCGAGAAGCCGAAGGATATCGAGGACGACGGTGATTTCCATTACGCCGTTTTGGGTCCGAAGGCCGCCTCCGATTCCGGCAAGCCCAGCGCGGAGGCCCGACGCTTCATCGACGAAAAGACCGGGGCGGACTCCCAGCGGGTGTATCGAAATGCGGTCGTGCTGGCCGCCCCGTCCCGGGAAGGGCTTGAAGTTGTCCGCAACGCGATCAAGGAATACTTGGCCTGGGAGGAAGTGACGAGACAACTGACCGAACCTAAGGGTCAGGAACTCGATCCGACGCGCAGCGAACTCCTGGCCATGAATCGGGACGCGGCTCGGAAGCGGATTCCGGAGGCAATTCAACAGGCGTACTGCATCGTGGTGACCGTATCGGACCGGAACGAGGTCCAGGCGTTCAAACTCGCGATCGACAACCGGCCGCTGTTCCAGATCATCAAGGAGGATGCCCGCTCGCGAATCCAGGACACGGCGATCAGCGCCGAGGCGATGCTGCCGGGCGGCCCCTACGACCTCTGGCGGGAAGGCGAGGAATCACATCGGGTGAAGGATCTCCTCAATGCCTTTGCGCAGAGGCCGCAACTTCCCAAGATGCTCAACCGGAAGGCGATCCTGGACACGCTGATCGGCGGTTGCCTCGACGGGACTTTCGTTCTGAGGCTGACGCGCCCGGACAAGTCGGTGAAGACGTTCTGGCGTCAGACTCCGGACGAGGTGGCGATCAAAGACCCAAGCCTCGAGGTCGTCCTTCCGGGGGCCGCGGCGCTCACCGAGATCGCGCCGGCACTACTCGTCCCGCAAGTCCTGCCTAGTCTGTGGAGTGGCACGTCGATCCGGGTCGGGGAGATCTTCCGGTACTTCGCCGGAGGCAAGACCGTCAAGGTCCAGCGCGAGGGGTATGAAGAGCCGGTTGTGATTCCGAAAGCCGAGCGCGCCACGGTCGAGGCCGCTATCGGCAGCGCGGTCAAGGATGGTTTGCTGTGGTTGACCAGCGGTCCGGCGAGTGTTTTCGCCGAAGAGATCCCCACGGGGCTGCTCAGCGAAGACGCCCAAGTGCAGCCCCCTCCGGCAGCCATCTCACCGATGCAGGTCGTGCCCGACGTCCTGGCCGACGCATGGCGTGGAGGCGTTGCCACGGGGCTTTCCATCTCGGTCGCGCTTTCGAAGAGGGCCGGCCAGCCGTTGCCGTGGGCGACCGTAAGAGACGCCATCGACGCCGCCATTCGCACCCGGATCGTGGAGAGAACGGACGACTCCGGTGGCTGGCCTTGCGACTACGCAGCCTCGAAGTCGGTGAGACTGAGGGCACCTCAGGAGGTGCCGCCGCCTCCACCGCCACCACCAACTCCGAAGCCGGGCACTTACGTAGCCAGGGCCGATCTCAGGCCGAACCAGATCCAGGACTTGGCCGATCAGGTCAGCGAAATCACGCGGTTGGCGGCGGGGATGGAGTTGCGGTTCATCCTCCAGGTGGAGCTCACGGGGACCGGCGCTGGTGCGGCCGATGCAGTGGCCAAACTCAACGAGGCGCTGGCATCAATCTCCGAGGATTTGAAGCTGAGGTGACACATCGACCTCCGGAGTTCCGGACCGGCAGGAATGCCGGTCCTACCCGCCGCGCTTCGGCTCGCTGCTCATGCCGGGCTCTTCCGGCGCCGGCACCTCGCCGTTGACCATCCCGCGCTGCGGGCCGGAAGTCTCCATGTAGATGGCGTTCGGCATGGCCAGCAGCATGTTCAGGTTGGTGGCCC
>ERZ1292640.760-Hain-H43-02um-R1-760-length-26709-cov-45_pt4 | contig 16357 bp, 13 predicted proteins | sample MGYA00564404_ERZ1292640 | MGnify/ENA primary metagenome ERZ1292640 (study PRJEB36523, sample SAMEA6512636) | groundwater metagenome | collected 2019-01-08 | study: AquaDiva: Metagenomics assemblies of 32 groundwater samples
CACCAGCGGGTAGAACAGGTCCACGTAGGCGAGCGCGTTCTTGTTCAACTGCGCCTTCGGGATGAGATTGTTGGCAAACGGCGTCTTCGTGACAGGGTCGCGGACCACGCGGGCTTTCAGACCACTGCCGGGATTGAGCCAGGCGCCGAAGTCGCCGCCGTATTGCGCCTGCGTTGGCCAGGTACGGTAACCTGCCTGAGGCGTGATGCTGCGGCTGAAGTAGTTCGTCCAGAAGAAGTAGACCTTCTCCTTCTTCACGGGGCCGCCGAGCGTGTAGCCTTCCTCGTTGTAGCGCCGCAGGGACTTGGCTGTGCTGCCCCAGCTCTTGGCGTTGAAGTTTTTGTTGCGATGGTACCAGTAGACGGAGCCGTGGTAGTCGTTGGTGCCTGACTTGGTGACCATCTCGATACGGGCGGCCGAAGCGCGCCCGTACTCGGTCGAGTAACCGTTCTGGGTTACGCGGAACTCGCTGACGGCGTCGGCCGGCGGATGAAATTTCCAGCCGCCGCCGGACACGTACTCGTCACCGTCGTTGGTGCCGTCGACCACGATCACGTTCTGGGCGCCGCCCTGGCCGTTGTGCGCGTACTCATTCGCCGCCCCGGGCAGGAAGGCCGCCATGCGCACGACGTCGTTGGCCGGCAGCAGGAAGGACATGATCTCCTGTGTCGAGATGACGTGGTTGACATTCGCGTTCACCGTATTGACCGGCGGCGCGGCGTCCGCGGTGACCTCGACCGCCGTGGTGACGGCGCCGGGCTTGAGCGGCACGTCGATACGGAGGTCGTAGCCGGAGCTCAGTTGGATGCCCCGCTGCACGTACCTGCTGAAGCCCGCCGCTTCCACCGTGATTTCGTAGGCGCCGCGCGGCAGCGAGAGGAACAGGAAGCCGCCATCGGTTCCTGTTGCGGTGGTACGTGTGACGAGTTTCGTGTCGTTGCTCACCGTCACATTGGCTTTGGGCACGCTGGCCGCGGAAGGATCGCTCACGAACCCGCGGATGGTGCCGGTCTGAAGGACCTGGGCGAACAGCATCGCCGAGACCACAAAGAACAATGTCAGAAATGCGCTTAGTTTCATGGCTTCTCCTTCTTTCCCGCCGCTGCCAGACGGCCGGGAAGTTCCCGTCGGGCCCCGGGCGGTCCAGGCTGCGCCGTGTCGGTCACCTGCCGGTCGCGGGTGGCCCGGGCCACCGCCCCCGGGCCGCGCAACACGTACTGCGAGAGGTTCCAGTTCCAGGCGCCGGGCTTGCGGCAGCGCCAGCCGCGCGTGCGCGAACCGTCCCGTTTTCAAAGCAACCTCTTCAAAGCGTGGTTGGCCACCCGCACCGCGTAGCGGTGCTGGTCCCGCGTATCCGCCAAGACCTCTTCGAGCGCCTGCCGGGCCGGGCGGGCTTGTTCGCCCATTTCGTCCAGTACGATGGCCGCGCTCAGCCGGACCCACTCGCGCTCGCTCTTCACCTCGCGGACCAGGACCGCCAGCGCCTCGCCGTCCCGCCTGAGCGCCCGCGCGGCCGCGATGCGCACGCTGGCCGAGCCGTCCTTCAACGCGGCGCGCAGCGGCTCCACCGCCGTGCCGGCGCCGCTCCCCAGGTTGCCCAGCCCGGTGGCCGCCCAGTAGCGCACCCCGGCATCGTTTGCCTTCAGCGCCCCAAGCAGTCCTGGTAGATCGCCGCGCTCGCCCATCTCGACCACCGCCCGCAGCCGCGGGATCAGTTTCTCGGCGCCCGGCTGGCGCAGGATCTCGTACCGGCTGCCGTACTTCTCCTCCCGCTCGGCGATCTCGGGCTCGGGCACGAGGCCCAGGTCTCGCGTGTCGAGCATCCACTTCAGGTGCGCGGCCCGCAGGCGCTCCAGCGCCTCCCGGTGCTCCGCTGAAGCGGCCAGGTTGCGCACCTCGTGCGGATCGCTCTCCAGATCGTAGAGCTCCTCGATGGGCTTCCGGTCGGCCATGAACTGCGCGGCCGCCGGCGTGAGCTTCCCGAGCGCGTGCAGGCGGCGCAGCTCGCGCATGGTCGGCCCGCCCTCGGGCGTGTTCATGTGCTGGTAGTACGGCTTGAAAGATACGTAGTTGCGGATGTAGCGATAGCGCTTGTCGCGAACCGAGCGGACCGTGTCGTAGCGCTCGTCCATGCGGTCGCGCACACCGTAGACGTACTGGCGCGGCGGAGTCGGGTTCGACCCGAGGAATGCGCGGCCCTGCATGTGCGCGGGAATCTTCACGCCGGCCAGGTTCAGCACCGTCGGGGCCAGGTCGATGAAGCTCACCAGCTCGTCGCTCACGCTGCCGGGCTTGCCCTGGTTCCCCGCGCGGAACTTCTCGGGGATGCGTATGATCAGCGGCACGCGCGTGCCGGAGTCGTAAAGCCAGCGCTTCGCGCGCGGCAGCCCCACGCCGTGGTCTCCCCAGTAGAAGACGATCGTGCCTTCGGCCAGCCCGTCCTGTTCGAGCTGGCTCAGCACGCCGGCCGCCTGGTAGTCCATCGCGGTGACCAGCTCGTAAAAGCGCGCCCAGTCGCGGCGGACCGCCGGCGTGTCGGGGTGATAGGGCGGGATGGCGAGCCCGCCCGGGTCCTGGCGCTCGTCGGGCCTGAGCCGCGCGGTGATCCGCGCGTACTGCTCGTCGGTCGCGCGGATCTGGCTCTCGTGCGTGGTGGTGAAGTTGAAGACGGCGAAGAAAGGCCGTCCCGCCGGACGGTTGCGCCAGTGCGCCTTCTGGCTCGATTCATCCCACGCCGCCTTCGGCGGCGGGAAGTTGTAATCGGTCTTGACGTTGTTGGCGCAGTAGTAGCCCGCTTCCCGCAGGTATTCGGGGAAGCACCGGACGTGCGGGGGCAGCTTCGCCTGGCACCGCATGTGGTGCGTGCCGAGCGTGGTGGGGTACATCCCGGTGATGATGCCCGAGCGGCTGGGCGCGCAAACACCCGCGACCGTGTAGGCGTTCGTGTACCGCACCCCTTGCGCGGCCAGCCGGTCCAGCGTGGGCGTGATCCCGTGCCGGTCACCGTAACAGCCCAGCACCGGGCTGGTGTCTTCGCAGGAGATCCACAGGATGTTCGGCCGGTGGGGCTGCGCCGCGCGCAGCCCGGCTACCGCGACGTTGCCCGCCAGCCACTCGCGTCGTGTGGTCCTCATACCGCCTCTCATGTTACCCCGGACGCAGCCCCCGCCTGTTTCCCGGCGCGGTACACTTACCCTTGTGACCCGCAGAAACCTCATCGCCACGCCGGCCGCCGCTCTCGCTGCTTCGTCCGCGGCCCCGGCCAAGAAGTCCTTGTTCCAACTGCGCCTGCTGAAGCTGCGCAACGGCCCCGAGAACCAGCGCCAGCGCGCCGCCGAGTTCCTCAAGGCCGTCGTGCCCGCGGCCAAACGGGCAGGCGTCGGCCCCATCGGTGTTTTCTCCAGCTCGATCGCCGAAGGCGGCCCGTTCCTCCTCGTCCTCACCAGCCACCCGGGCTTCGCCGAGCTGGAGGCGAATCACGCCAAGCTCGAGGCCGACGCCGAATACCGCAAGGCCGTGGACGCCTGGTACGCCGGCGGTCTCCCCTATGTCCGCCAGGAGGTCTCGCTACTGCGGGCTTTCGACTCGATGCCCGCCATCGAGGCGCCGCCGGCCGAGGGTCGCAAGTCGCCGCGCATCTTCGAGCTTCGCACCTACGAGTCCAACACCCTGGCCACGCTGCGCCGCAAGATGAAGATGTTCGACGACGGCGAGGTCGCCATCTTCCGCCGCGCCGGCCTGCTGCCGGTTTTCTTCGGCGAGACCCTCATCGGGCGCAACATGCCGAACCTGGTCTACATGGTGGCCCACGACGATCTGGCGGCGCGCGAACAGAACTGGCGCCGCTTCGGCGCCGACCCGGACTGGCAGAAGCTGCGCTCCCAGCCCGGCCTGGGCGACGCCGAGATCGTCTCCAACATCAGCAACGCGTTGCTGAGCCCGCTGCCGTTCTCGGACATCCGGTAGGCTGACCGCTCCCTTTGGTCGCGGCTCGGTAAGAGGTTGTAGTTTCTGCTGAGCCGCGAGCGTAGCGAGCGGTTGCTCCGGTGTGTAAAGCCGATTCTGGAACGGTACACTGGCTGCTTGAGGCTCACCAGGCTTCGACGGCTCTCGCAGATCGTCTTCTTCGCCCTCTTCCTGCTTCTTCTCTTCAAGACGGAATTCCGCGGTTCCTTCCGCGCTTCCGGAGGCGAGATCCGGCTGCCGTACCCGGTCTCCATCTTTCTGCAAGCCGATCCGCTGGTCGCCATCTCCAACGCCCTCTCCAGCCGCGCGCTCTACAAAGGACTGCTCTGGAGCCTGGTCATCCTGCTTCCGACGTTCTTTCTGGGCCGGTTCTTCTGCGGCTGGATTTGCCCGCTGGGCACGCTGAACCATTTCTTCGGCAACCTCAAGTCCGAGCGCAAACGCGGCCGGCGGCTCATCGAATCGAATCGCTACCGGCGCTGGTACACTCTGAAGTATTACCTTCTGATCGCCCTGCTGGTGACGGCGCTCGCCGGCGGCGAGATCGTGGGCGTGCTGGACCCGATCGCGCTGGCGGTGCGCTCGCTGGCGCTCTCGGTCGTGCCCGGCGTCAACTACGCCGTGAACGCGTTCACCAGCCTGCTCTACGAGAGCCAGGTGCGCGGCCTCCGCCTGACGGCCGATGCCATCCACTTCCTGCTGAAGGACACCGTACTAAGCTTCAAGCAGCCCTATTTCCGCCAGGGGGTCTTCCTCGGCCTCATTTTCATCGTGATCATGGCGCTCAACCTCCGGATCACGCGGTTCTGGTGCCGCGCGCTGTGCCCGCTCGGAGCGCTGTTGGGCGCGGTGTCGCGCTGGGCGATCCTGGGGCTGGAAAAACACCCCAGCCGCTGCGAGGATTGCGACCGCTGCCTGCTGCACTGCCAGGGCGGCGACGATCCCATTCCGGGAGCGCCCTGGCGCAAAGCCGAGTGCCACCTCTGCTTCAACTGCGTCGCCGACTGCCCCGAGAGCGGCATCAAGTTCACTTTCTTCCCCGCCACTCCGACCACGGTGGACGGTCCGAACCTCCAGCGGCGGCGGGCGCTGACCAGCCTTGCGGCTGGCGCCGCGGCGCTGCCCATCTTTCGCAGCAGCGCCGGGCTGATCGCTGAGCACCACGACCGGCTCATCCGCCCGCCGGGCGCGCTGGACGAGAAGAGTTTCCTGGCGCGCTGCATCCGCTGCGGCCAGTGCATGAAGGTGTGCCCGAACAATGCGCTGCATCCGACCCTGGTCGAGGCCGGCCTGGAGGGACTCTGGACGCCCATCCTGGTGTCGCGCATCGGTTACTGCGAACCGAGTTGCGTGCTGTGCAGCCAGGTCTGTCCCACCGGGGCTATATGGGAGATCACGTCGGGCGAGAAGGGATGGTCGGCCGAACGAGCCGGCAAGACGGCACAGCCCATCCGCATCGGCACCGCATTCTACGATCAGGGCCGCTGCCTGCCCTGGTCGATGGCCACCGAGTGCATCGTCTGCGAAGAGTGGTGTCCCACGTCTCCCAAGGCCATCTACCTGCGCCCCGCCGAGGTGGTGGACGCGGAAGGCAAGGTGAAGCAGGTCCGGCAGCCCTACGTGGTTCCGGAGCGGTGCGTCGGCTGCGGCGCCTGCGAGTACGCCTGCCCCGTGAAGGATCGCCCCGCCGTCTACGTCACCAGCATCGGTGAGAGCCGGTCCAAGACTAATCAGATTTTGTTGAGGCGGCCCAAACTGGTCACGCGTTTCCCCGAGACGGGCGAGGTCCCCGGCTGGAGCAGGCTTCGCGAAATGCGCACCTTCGAGGCCGCCGATCTCTGGCAGTACATCGACGGGGACGCCGAACGCTATATCCAGGCGGGAGTTGTGAGGACACTGACTGCGGACTACCGCTACCAGAACCGGATCGACGCCGTGGCCGTCATTCACATCATGGGCGCGCCGGAAGGGGCCAGAAAGATAATGGAGTCCGAACGCGCGGCCGGCAGCCAGCCGGTCTCACTCGGCGACGCCGGCCGCCTTCACGGCGCCAGCCTGATCTTCAGGAAGGGGACCTACCTGGTGCGCCTGGTCGCCTACGAGGACGCGCCGGAGATTGCCAAAGCCCTGCTCGCATTGGGGCAGGCCATCGAGGCAAAGCTATCGAATCCTCGGTGAAGTGCTATAACGGAATCGGCGGTCCATGGGGTCGAAAGTCGTCATTGCCTGTGATCCTTCACTTCGCACACCGGGGCCCGGCATAGACTCCAGTCGCCTGCTGAAGCTGCTCGATCGCGCCGTGCCCATGGAAGTGTGGAAGCAGGTCGTGCGTCCCGGGGAAACGGTGGGCCTGAAGGTGAATTGCCTGGCCGGCAGAGGCATCTCAACCCGCCCGCAGCTCGTGGATCTCATCTGCGAGCGGCTCCAGCAGGCCGGCGTCCGGCAACAGCACATCGTCATCTGGGACCGGCTGAACGCCGACCTGGAGAGCGCCGGATTCCGCATCGCCACGCGCTCGGGCGGCATCCGCTGCATCGGAAACGACGTGCTGGGCTATGAAGAGGAACTGACGGCCTTCGGCAGCGCCGCCAGCCTGATGGCGAAGACGCTCACTCAGGTCTGCCACGTCGTCATCAATCTGCCCGTGCTCAAGGACCACGGCATCGTGGGTGTAACGATGGCGCTGAAGAACCTGTTCGGCGCCATCCACAACCCCAACAAGTACCATATGAACGTGGGCGATCCTTACGTGGCCGACGTCTACATGCTGCCGCCGATCCGGCAGAAGGTGCGGCTCACCATATGCGACGCCACCACCGCCCAGTACGAGGGCGGCCCGTCCTACATGCCGCAGTGGACCTGGCCGTACAACGGCCTCATCGTCTCCCAGGACCCGGTGGCGCTGGACCACGCCGGCTGGCAGATCATCGAGCGCAAGCGCGCCGAGCAGGGCATGAAACCATTGAAGGACGTGGGCCGCGAGCCCCGCTACATCGCCACCGCCGCCGGCCCCCGGCACCGCCTCGGCGCCCTCGCCCCCCAGGTGGAATTTCGGTGACAGGCTACGCTTTCACTAATTTAATCTGGGACCGCCGCAGCTTTCTCCGGTTGCCCGGTCTCGCCGTGGCCCGCGCCGCGCCGGCGGCGGAGAACGAGGCCCAGTTCACCGCCGAGGCCCAGTTCTACGAGAAGCTGCCCCACAAGAAGATCAAGTGCAAGCTCTGCCCCAGGGAGTGCGTTATCGACGACCGCGAGCGCGGCTACTGCGGCGTCCGCGAAAACCGCGGCGGCGTCTACTACATGCTGGTGCATTCGCGCGTCTGCACCGCCCACGTCGATCCCATCGAGAAGAAGCCCTTCTTCCACTTCCTGCCCGGCAGCCTGGCCTTTTCCATCGCTACCGCCGGCTGCAACGTGAACTGCAAGATGTGCCAGAACTGGGAGATCTCCCAGGCCCGTCCCGAGCAGGTCCGCAACATGCACCTGCCTCCGCGCGAGCTCGCCGCACTGGCCAGGCAGAACCAGTGCGCCTCGATCGCCTACACGTATAGCGAGCCGATCGTCTTTTACGAGTACATGGTGGAGGCCGCCGACGCCGCGCACGCGGCCGGCGTCAAGAGCACGGTGGTCACCGGCGGCTACATCCAGGAAGAACCGCTGAAGCAACTCTGCCGCCGTGTGGACGCCATCAAGGTGGACTTGAAGGCCTTCTCGCCCAAGTTCTACAAAGAGGTGGTCAACGGCGAGCTGAAGCCGGTGCTCGACGGCCTGGTGACGTTGCGCAAGCAGGGCATGTGGAGCGAGATCGTCTACCTGGTCATCCCCACTCTGAATGACAGCGACCAGGAGTTTCGCGACCTCGCCCGCTGGGTGAAATCGGCGCTGGGCCTGGACGTTCCGGTGCACTTCACTCGCTTCCATCCCGAGTACCTGCTGAAGAACCTCCCGCCGACGCCGCTGAAGACTCTGGAACGGGCCAAGGCCATCGCCGACGCCGAGGGGCTCCGCTACGTCTACATCGGCAACGTGCCCGGCCATCCGGCGGAGAGCACCTACTGCCCCAAGTGCCGGCGCGCGGTGGTCCAGCGCGTCGGCTACTCCATCGAAGGCGTGCACATCCTCAAAGGCAAGTGCAAGTTCTGCCAGCAATCCATCGCAGGCGTGTGGGGCGTATGAGAAGTCGGCTGATCATTCCTGTTCTGGCGCTTGCCGTGGCGGCCGCCGGGCAAAAGGTGCGCCGGCCCGCCGTGGCCGGGGCCTTCTACCCAGCCGAGGCGAAGCAACTCAGCAAGACGGTGGACGGCCTGCTGGCCCGCGCGCAGGCGCCCGCAATCAAGGAGCCGCTGGTGGCCCTGATCTCGCCGCACGCGGGCTACCTTTACTCGGGCGGCGTCGCGGCCCACGGCTACGCGCTGCTGAAGGGCAGCAAGCCCGAGCGAGTCGTGGTCATCTCTCCCTCACACTACGAGCGCTTCTCCTTTTCCGCGGTCTACGACGGCGACGCTTACGCCACCCCGCTCGGAACCATCCCGGTGGACAAGGCGTTCGCCGCCCGGCTGGCCACCGGCCCGCTGGTCCAGCTCTCCAGCCGCGGCCACGCACCGGCCGGCAGCCAGGGAGAGCATGCGCTCGAAGTGCAGCTCCCCTTCTTGCAGCGGGTGCTGGGACAGTTCAAGCTGGTGCCCGTGGTCATGGGCCAGCAGGACTACGACACCTCGCGCGCGCTGGGTCTTTTGCTGGCCAAATTGATCCAGGGGCCGGACACTCTCATCGTCGCCAGCTCCGATCTGTCGCACTTCCACCCCTATGACGACGCGGTGAAGCTGGACCGGAAAACACTGCGGACCATACAGGAATGGGACCACCTCAGCCTGGCGCGCAACCTCGAGGGCGGCGCCCTGGAGGCGTGCGGCGGAGGCCCGATCGTGGCCGCCATGATCGCCGCCGAGCGCCTCGGCGCCACCGAGGCGCGGCTGATCAAGTACGCCAATTCGGGCGATGTGACCGGGGACAAGAGCGGCGTGGTCGGCTACGGTGCGCTCGCACTGATCAAGGCCGCCAAGCCGCGCGGCCCGGGCGACGGCGCTTTCTCACTCGGCCAGCGCGAGCGCGAAACGCTGCTGGCCCTCGCCAGGAAAACGGTGGAGACGGCGGTGCGGCAGCGCAAGCTGTACGACGGCGCCACGCCCGTTTTCGACTCGCTCGCCGCCGAGCGGGGCGCCTTCGTCACGCTGAAGCGGAAAGGGCAGTTGCGCGGCTGCATCGGCTACCCGTCCCCGGTGAAGCCTCTCTTTCTGACCGTGCGGGACGTGGCCGCGATGGCCGCCGTCAGGGACGAGCGCTTCCCGCCGGTGACGGCCGCCGAACTGGGTGAGCTGGAGTACGAGATCTCGGTGCTGGCTCCGCTGCGCCGCGTGTTGGACGTCAACGAGATCCAGACCGGGCGCGACGGGTTGGTCGTCAGGAAGGGCGCCCGCGAGGGCCTGTTGCTGCCTCACGTCGCCACCGAGCAAAGCTGGGACCGCATGACCTTCCTCCAGCAGACGTGCCTGAAGGCGGGACTTCCGCCCAGCGCCTGGCAGGACCCGGACACCGACATCTTCTCCTTCACCGCCCTGGTCTTCGGCGACCACCAGCCGCCAGCGCCGCCGCAGCGGCCGGCCCCAGGTTCACGACCGCCATCAGCACCGCCGTTTTGAGGAAGCCGAACACCGGGACCAGGTACACGCTCAGCAGCACCGCGCCGGCGCACGCGCCGGCCAGATCGAGAGCGTAGAGCGCACCCATGCCCGCCTCGTGCTTTGATCCCGCGAAGTAGATCCTGCTGGCCACCGGAAATTGGTACCCGCCCAACAAGCCCGCCAGCAGCGCCAGCGCCGGGAACAGGAGGTGGCTGGACAGCCACAGGCCCGCCGGGTTGGTTACCCCAGCGAGCGAGACGAACACGGCGTACAACAAGAGCGGCGAGACAGCGGCCAGCGCCTGTAGCCCCGCGAGACCTCGCAGCCCGGCGGCCCCGCCGAGCGCCCGCCAGCTTCCCAGCGCCATGCCGGCCATGAAAGCCGCGATCACGATCGCGAGCTGGTGATACACGTAGCCGTAGATCGCCTGGAATGCCAGCAGGAGCAAAATCTCCAGGCCGATCAGCGTGAAGCCCATTGCGGTGACGCACACTCCGGCGGCAGCCCGGGCGCGCCGCAACACCGCCGCCAGTGCCAGCGCCAGCAGGACCGCCGCCGCGGCGACGCTTCCGAACCCAACCTGCGCGATGGTCCGGAAAAACTCGCGATACGCGCGATCAAAACGGCCGCTCCAAAGCGCGACGTCGAAGTAGTAGGCGATCGGCGCGAAGTCCCGATTGACCGGCGTCTCCGGCTGGGGCCGGATCTGCGACTCCAGCTCACGCACGCGGTCCGGCGACATCCGGAACGGCAGGTAATACTCGCGCACGTAGCTCGCCCGAATGCGCCGCGACCGCAATCGCGACACCAGGCCGTGCGGGCCGGCGGCGAGAATCCCCGGCCCGGTGGCGGCGAAGAAGTGGACCGTCGCGCCCGGCATGGCCTGCACTTCCGGGAACACTTCGCCGAGCGTCCGGTTGATCGAGCGCAGATACTCAGCCAGCTCCGGGCTGATGTAGTTCTCCGATGCCCTGAGCTGGAACGAGAGAACGCCAGCCGGGCCGAGCCTTCGCGCCGCCTCCCGGAAAAACTCGAGCGTGTAGAAACGGTTCAACTGCGCCGTCTGCGGCTCCGGCAGGTTCACAATGATGACGTCGAACGTGAGGCTGGTCGTCTTCAAAAACAGCCGCCCGTCGGTGTTATGTACGTGGACTCGTGGATCGGCTCGGACATGCGCCCATTCCTGCGGGAAGTACGCGCCGGCCAGATCGAGAATCGTGGGGTCAAGTTCGACATAGTCGAGCCGCTCCAGGCTCGGGTGCTGGAGCGCCTGCGCCACGCTCCCGTTGACGCCGCCGCCGATGAGCAGCGCGCGCCGCGGCTCGGGATGCTGGAGCAGCGCGAAGTGCACCGCCTCCTCGGCCGCGGCTGGGTCCGGAACGGTGAGCACCACCAGCCCGCTCGCGTACAGGCTCCGGCTCCCTTCCGTCTCGACCACCGCCAGGTTGCCGTAGATGGAGTTTCGCGTGGTGACCAGTTGAAAGCCGCGCCAGGACTGCGCGAGCGACGCCTCCTCCAGCCGGCGCGCGGCGAACGGGAAGCCGATACACGCAACGGCCACCACCAGCGCCAGCGCGCGAACGGTCAGGAGCGCCGCCGCCAGCAGATTGAGCGCCGCCACCAGCGCCGCGATCTCGAAGGCGCTGAGATACCGGATCAAGACCAGGCTGGTCAGTATCCCGCCCGCGCCCGATCCGGCCGCCTCCAGCAGATACACGGAACTCGTGGCCGACGCCGTCGAAGCGCCTGCTTCACTGGCATAAAAACGGCTGCCCGCCGCGAACAGCCAGCCTGAGAGTATGCAGAAGAAGCTGAGCGCCGCGCAGGAAGTCAGCAGCATCGCCCCCGGCCCCAGCAATAAACCGGGGACAGACGGAAGTGCCCCCTTCGTAATGCGCACCGCCAGGATCGTGAGCGGAAAAGCCGCCGCGATGAGACACTGAAGACCGGCCATCAGCCGGCGCGGATCGCGCGCCCGCGCGCCCAGCCGCCCCGCGAGGCCGCTGCCCAGCGCCGTCCACAGCAGCCAGGTGGCCAGCATCAGCCCCAGCGAAAGCTCGTTGCCGTGGAAGACAACGATCAGCTCCCGCATCAGCACGATCTGGGCGATCACCGCCGTGAAGCCGATAAGGATGAGGACCGCCCGCAGTGTCACCAGAACTATTACACTGAAACTAACCGGGGAAGGGAAAGGGCTCACGGTCATGACCTCGACAGCGCGGCGCGACTTGCTCGTCAACCTCCTGCGCCTTGGCGGGTTGAGTGCGGGAGCAGCCGGGCTGGGCTTCTGGCTAAACCTTCGCAGCCGGCGCCCCGAGGAGCCGGCCGCAGCCGTCCTGGAACACGACTTCACCGTGCCCCGCGAGCCCAACTTGCCCGAGATGGCCGTCATTCAGGGTGACGACCCGCGGAAACTGGTGCGGCGCGCCATCGAGGAACTCGGCGGCATCAAGCGCTTCATCGCCCGCGGCGACGTGGTGGTCGTCAAGCCGAATGTCGCCTGGGACCGCACCGCCGAGCAGGCCGCCAACACCAACCCCGAGGTGGTCGCCGAAACGGTGCGGCTCTGCCTGGAGGCGGGCGCCGCCAGGGTCATCGTCACCGACGTCGGCGTCAACGATGCCCGGCGCTGCTTTGAGCGCAGCGGCATTGGCGCGTCCGCGCGCGCAGCAGGCGCCGACCTCATCCTGCCCGAGGAGCGGAAGTTCAAGAACGTCGACCTGCGCGGGGAGACGCTCGGTCCCTGGCCGGTGTTCGAACCCTTCCTGGCCGCGGACAAGATGATCAACATCCCCATCGCCAAGCATCACAGCCTGACGGGCGCCACGCTGGGGATGAAGAATTGGTTCGGCATCCTCGGCGGGCCGCGGCACCGGTTGCACCAGCGCATCCATGAGAGCCTGGTGGACCTGGCCGCCTTCATGCGCCCCACGCTGACCATCCTCGACGCCTGGCGCGTGCTTGTGCGCAACGGCCCCACCGGCGGCAGTTCCGACGACGTGGCTCTCAAGAAAACCCTGATCGCCGGCACCGACCCCGTCGCCATTGACGCCTACGCCGCCAAGGCCTACTGGGACCTCGACCACCAGCGGCTCCGCTACCTCAAGCTGGCCGCCGACCGCGGCCTGGGCACGATGGACTTCGAGAAGGTGCGCACCCGGCTGGCGGCGGTGTAGCATGCTCGGCGCTCTGCTCGACCGTTACGGGGATTACCTCTGCCTGGCCAACCTCAGGCCGTCGAAGGTCTGGAACGCCGTGAGATACCTGCTGGCGCGCCGGAAGAGCGGGCGCCTCGGCTATTACCCTCTGTACTACATGATCGAGACCGGCAACGTCTGCCGGTTGCGTTGCTCGTTTTGCTGCCAGGGCCACTACGACCTCGCCGTCCACTCGGCGAAGGCCCTGTTGCGCTACGAGGACTTCACCGTCCTGCTCGGCAAGATCCGCAAGTACGCGCTTGTCCTCGACCTCTTCAAGCACGGCGAACCGCTTCTGAACGCGGACCTCGCTCGCATGATCGCGGCGGCGCGGGCGGCCGGCATTCGTTGCCGTGTGAACACGGCGCTCAACGGTGAGCTATCGGACGCGGCGGTTCGCGATCTCGCGCGCTCCGGCCTCGACAAGCTTGTCTGTGCCATCGACGGAGTGACCCAGGAGGTCTACGAGAAGTACCGGGTGAAGGGCTCGCTCGCGCTGGCGCTGGAGAACGCGGGCCGGATTCTTCGCGCGCGGCGCGGCCGGCGTCCGATCGTCATATTCCGCATGCTGGTCTTCGAGTGGAACGCCCACCAGGTCGAAGACGCCCGGCGCCTCGCGCGCGACATGGGATTTGACCGGTTCCAGGCCGATCCCGGGGGCAACTTCATCGACGGCAGGCCACACGTCTGGGAGATCGACCGGCGGCGGTGGACCGCCACCCAGTGGCATGTCGAATCGATCCTGACCCGTCACGACGCCGGCGTCCCTGGTTCGCGAAGCGGCCGTCCGTGCCCCTCGCTGTTCAATACGCTCGTGCTCCATGCCAATGGCGCCAGCACGGTATGTTGCCACTCCAGCCGCAAGGAATGGGAGCACGATTCGCTGCTCGAACTCAGTCTTGACAAGGTCTGGAACAGCCAGGTCTACATCGCGACCCGTGAGTTCGCTCTTGGCCTCGATCACGACCGCAGCGCCGTCTGGCCCCAGTGCCGGCACTGCTGCTGGCTGTGAGCTACGGGATCGTCGCCGCCGGGATCACGCCCGCGCCAGTTCGCCCGCCCAGGCCTGCACCTTGCGGATCGCCTCGCCGACTTGGTCCATGTCGCTCCGGCCCGCCAGCAGCACGCGCTGCCCGAGCCACACCGCCTCCTCGCACAGCCGGTCGTTGGCCGGGCACTGGTTGCGCTCTTCCACGCGCGCGATCTGCTCCTTCGAATAGACCCGCTGATAACCGCGCGAGTGCAGCGCGTTCTTCAGGTACTGCCGCTTGTTGAGCGGCGTGTAACCGCTCGAGGCCGGTATGCCTTCCGCCGACAGCGCCTTCAGGAACCGGGCCTTTGCCAGACCGGCGAACCGCTCCTTCTGGTAGCGGAAGATGTAACCGTGGTAGGCGTTCCGCGTGCAGCCATCGTACATGCGCGCCGGCGCGATGCCCGGAATCTCCCGCAGCAGGCTGGTGAGGTACTGCGCGTTCTGCTCGCGCGTCTTCGCCTGCTCCTCCAGCCGCGTCATCTGCGCCAGCAGCAGCGCGGCCTGGAATTCGGTTATGAGGAACTTCGTGCCGTGCATCACGTCGGAGAGCTTCTTGCCGCGCGCGGCGCCGTTCCAGTGGTAGGCGTAGCACTTCTCGATTAGCTCCTCGTCGTTGGTGAGGATGGCGCCGCCTTCGCCGCAGTTCAGGTTCTTCGAGGCCTGGAAGCTGAAGCAGCCGGTCGCGCCGTACGTTCCCGCCTTGCGGCCTTTCCATTCGGCCAGGTGCGACTGGCACGCGTCCTCCACCACCGGGACCTTGCGCTTCCGCGCCACCGCCATGATGGTGTCCAGGTCGGCCACGTTGCCGGCCAGATGCACCGGGATCATCGCCACGGTGCGCTCGGTGATGGCCGCCTCGATCTTGCGGGCGTCGATCTGGGCCGTCTCCAGGTCCGAATCCACGAACACCGGCAGCGCGTGCATGTTGAGGATCACGTTGAGCGTGGCCACGAAGGTGTACGGCGGCAGAATCACCTCGTCACCCGGGCCGACACCCAGCGCGCCCAGCGAAGTTTGCAAGGCCCCGGTGCCGCTGGAAGTGGCCAGGCAGAACTTCGCCCCGGTCAGCCGCGCGTATGCTTCCTCGAAGCGCTTCACCACCTGCCCGTTGCCGCGGAACCACTGCCCGCTGCGCACCACCTCAGTGAGCGCCTGTTCCTCGCGCTGGTCGGACACCGGCCACGATGGGAAGCGCTGCGTGCGGACAGGCTTGCCTCCCAACAGCACCGGCTTCTCGCCGGCTGCCAGCGCCCCGCTCGACGTCATCGCCAGGCCCGCCGCGGGCGCGGCGGCCAGGAAACTCCTGCGGTTGAGATCATTGTTCATAGCGGTAACCCTACGCGCAACTATAGCAGATGCGCCGCGCATTTTATAGCAACGTCCGCCTGGAGGTGGATCAGACCGCGCGCGTGGATTTCACGCTTCAGGTGGGCGGGTTCAGCGAAGAGGTCGAGGTGACGGATACCGTTCCGCTGGTCCAGACCGACACCTCGACCTTGGGCCAGGTGATCGACCGGCGCCAGGTGCGCGAACTGCCCCTGAACGAGCGCAACTTCTTGTCTTTCGTCCTGCTGGTCCCCGGGGGACAACTGCCCGCCGAGGGTTCCCGGAACTCCACCCAGGGCGGGGCCATCAGCGTCAATGGCGCCCGCGAGCAGTCGAACAACTTTCTGCTGGATGGAGTGGACAACAACGACCCCTACATCAATCAATACGTCGCCTTGCCGTCCATCGACGCCATCCAGGAGTTTAAGGTGCAGTCCGGCAACTATTCGGCCGAATTCAGACGCAGCGGCGGCGCACAGATCAACGGGGTTCTGAAGAGCGGCGCCAACCAGTTTCAACGAATTCCGCTTCGGATTTAACCGGTTGGGGGCTTCCATCTTGCAGGAGCAACATGGCCGGAACATGAGCCAGGCGCTGGGCTTCCCCACCGTGCTCACCAACCCGGTGGACCTGGGGTTTCCCTTGGGGCGGACCTCCGCCGTGTCCGGTTGAACTCTTACCTCGATTTCCTGGCACGGGGCGCGTGGTTCTTCCGGGGCAGCCTGTCCGGAAGCGCGGGGATCGCTCTGGCGCAGACGCTGGTCGGCATGCCCGACTTCGCCATCTCGGTCAGAGGCGACACGGTCAGCGGACTGCACAGCGGGAGTGGCCTGGCGGCCGCTGAAAACCGAGCGCTTTGTGGTGCGCTCCGCCTGCGGCATCTTCTATGACGCCGGCATTCTCAACATCAACATCTTTCCCCGGATGGAGCCCGCCCTTCTATGAGCTCTTCTTCTTCCCCAACAGCGGCACGAATACCATCCAGGACCTCCTGAACCAGCCGTGGGAAGCGGTGGTCCAGCCCAATATGATCGCTCCCAACCTGCGCGACGCGTAGCGGCCCTGCCTGACGCCAAAACGGAAAGGGCGGCCCTCTCGGGCCGCCCTTTGAAACTCTGGTGCGGAGAGGGGGACTTGAACCCCCACGGGATTGC
>ERZ1292640.2077-Hain-H43-02um-R1-2077-length-16342-cov-5_pt1 | contig 16342 bp, 15 predicted proteins | sample MGYA00564404_ERZ1292640 | MGnify/ENA primary metagenome ERZ1292640 (study PRJEB36523, sample SAMEA6512636) | groundwater metagenome | collected 2019-01-08 | study: AquaDiva: Metagenomics assemblies of 32 groundwater samples
ATAGGTGTGATGAATTTTAATGTACGTCGTTCTGATTCAAGCGGGTTCTCTTTATTCAAGAAAAAGCGCCAAAAAATCAAGACAAACGAGATTATATACCAGAGCTTATTTTTTGTCAAACCGTGCAGTTGTGAGTTATCCACAACGGCCGTACATCGTGTCGGGTCGTTCTTCCTTTGTTTCGGGCGGGTTATCTTGACTTTTACTAAAAAACAGGTATAATACGGCTCATCTGTTTATGGCCTCATCGTCTAATGGTTAGGACGCTGCCCTTTCAAGGCGGAAATCCGGGTTCGATTCCCGGTGGGGTCACAATACCAAACTTTCCCAAAATACAAATAGTGTGCTATAATAAATCCAACTTTAAAAGTCGTAAAAAATTAATTCTTAATTTATATAAGTATGGCAGGCATGACCAAGTCAGCCCTGTTATCCGCTTTAGCGGAGAAAACCGGGTTAAGTAAAAAGGACGTGGAAGGCCTTATGGACGCCGTAGTGGAGTTGGCGTACAAAGAGGTCAAAAAGAGCGGGGTATTCGTGGTGCCAGGGATTGGTAAGTTGGTAAAAGCGCATCGCGCCGCGCGCGAGGGGCGCAATCCGGCTACCGGAGCCAGCATTCACATCCCGGCAAAGACCGTGGTAAAATTCCGCGTGGCTAAAGCGGCAAAAGAAGCGGTGTTGTAATTTTTTTTGTTAGAAAATATTAAAAACTCTCGGATTTCTCCGGGAGTTTTTAATATTTATATTTTTAAATTCAAATTTATTTCGAAGCGTTTTTTAATGCGTCTTTGAGCGCTTTTCCTGCCTTAAATTTTGGCACTGTTACGGCTGGAATCTGGATTTTTTGTGTAGGATTTTGCGGGTTTACGCCTTGGCGAGCCGCGCGCTTTTTCGCGCTGAAAGCTCCAAAACCGGTGAAAACGACCTCTTCGTCCTTTTTTAAGTTTTCAACGATTGCGTCAATGACGGCGTTTATCGTGTCCTCAATCTGCCGTTTTGGTAAATTAAGTTTTTCAGCTACATGCTGTGCTAAATCTGCTTTATTCATAGTGTCACCCCCTTTCTTTGGGAGTTAAGTTGATTTAAATTGCAACTGATATATTGTATCACGCCATTGGTTTTTTGCCTATAATAAGCAAAAAAAGTTATCCCCAGCTTATTTTGCGTATTCAACTACTCTTGTTTCGCGGATTATCGTAACGCGAATTTCGCCAGGATACTGCAATTCTTGTTCAATTTTACGGGAGATGTCCTTTGCTAACTGGAATGCGGAATAATCATCAATCTCGTTTGGTTTAACGAATACCCGCACTTCTCTACCGGCCTGAATCGCGTAAACTTTTTCAATTCCCGGGAATGAACCGGCTGTTTTCTCAAGTTCTTCCAATCTGGCAACGAAATGCTCGTATGTATCCTTGCGCGCGCCGATTCTCGCTCCGGAAATGGCATCCGCCGCTTTGGCAATGGTTGAGTAAACATTAAACGGCCTGTCTGAATGATGAGTCAGCGCGGCCTGACAGACGTCTTCATCCATGTTGAACTTTTTAAGGATCATGTGGCCGATCTCCGGATGCGAACCTTGTGTTTCCTGATCAACGGATTTTCCGATATCATGGAAGAATCCGCATTTTTTTGCCTTGGTGGCATCAAGTCCAAGCTCGCTGGCAATCAGCGCTGATAAATATCCAACTTCCATTGAATGATTTATAATATTCTGCCCGTAGCTTGTTCTATATTTTAATCTTCCGACAATACTGACAAGTTTTGGGTCAATGCCGGTAATACCCATTTTATAGAGGGCTTCTTCGCCGGCTTTTTTAATATCCAATGCCAGGTCTTGTTTTGCCTTTTCAATAAACTCCTCAATTCTTGCCGGTTGGATCCTTCCGTCAGCCATTAATTTTTCCAAAGCAAGTTTGGCAATTTGTCTGCGGATGGGGGAGAATCCGGAAACCATAATCGTATCCGGAGTGTCGTCAATCACCAGTTCACAGCCGGTGAGCTTCTCAATTGTTTTGATGTTTCGTCCTTCTTTTCCGATAATCCTGCCCTTCATATCTTCGCTTGGCAGGGTTACGCTTGTTGAAGTAACTTCGGCGGCGTGCGAAGAGGCGCATCGTTGAATCGCGTCCGTAATGATTTCGCGCGCTTTGTCTTCGTAAACTTCAGTTGATTCTTTTTCCATTTTTATAATCCGCGCCGTTAAATCCGCCTTGCTTTGATCTTCAATTCTTCTTATCAATTCTTCCCTCGCCTCATCTTTTGTCAGGCTGGCTATATTTTGCAATTTTACGACTTCTTCATCGCGCATTTTTTCAATCTCTTGTTTGATCTGCTGGATTTTTTCCGCCTTTTCTTGGAGTTTTTGCTGGTTGTTTTGGAACTCCAATAATTTTTGGTCAAACATGTTTTCCCGTTTCTCCAGTCTTTGCTGGACGCTATGCAGTTCTTGGCGAAGCTGTCTTTCTTCTTTTTTTGCTTCGTCAATAATTTGGACCGCCTTTTCCTTTCCATGAAGAATAAATTGCTGTTGCTGGGTCTTGGCTTCGGTAAGGATTTTTTCCGCTTTCGCTTCTACGGAATTTGCTTCCGCTTGGGCGATTTTTTTGCGTAAAAAATAACCGATAAACAGACCGGCTCCTGAACCGGCTACCACCAGCCCGGCCCATATTATGTTGGTCATACAAAAAAACTCCTAAGGATTTAGAAGTCATTATCTGTGAGTAGAAAACTTTGCTGACAATTACGGCTAATTAGGAAATATCACAAAAAACTCCGGCGGTTCGCGAAAAAATCATTTCAGACCGATGTTTTTTTTGTTTAATTAGCATAATTTAATCGCCGTACTGGCAGTTTCAGAAAAATGATCTGCGCGGTGTTTTCCCTGTAGATAATGGCTCAATCCATTAATAATTAATTTCTAGATTAAGTATATCAGCTCTGGCGCGGGTTGTCAAATTGTTGTATTGCGTTTGGATTTTTTGGGGGAAAAATAAACGTTTTATGTTACGCTTTCGGCCGTGCCGATGTTGTGCTCGCCGATGGCTGTTCGGACCAGTTCTTCGCAATACGCGCCAACGCCGAGTTTCGCGCCAATGTCATTCGCGAGAGAGCGGATATATGTTCCTGTTGAGCATTTTATTTCAATTTTTAAAATAGGCCAAGAGTAATCTAAAATTGCGATGTCGTAGATTTCAATCTCACATGGCTTGCGCTCAATTTCAATTCCTTTGCGCGCGAGGTCGTAAAGTTTTTGCCAGTTGATTTTTTTGGCGGAGAACATGGGTGGGGTTTGGAGTTGCTTGCCGATGAATGATTTTATTGTTTTTTTGATTTGTTTTAGTGAAGGAGCGTGGCGTTGATTGTCATCCTGAGTGGTAGCGAAGGATCTCTGTCCGTTCAACGATTGAGACAGAGATTCTTCCCCGCCAGTCGGCGGGTCAGAATGACAGTTAGTGATTGTTCCCGTTTTATCATAAGTGTTCGAAGTTGCGCCGAGCCGAATTGTGGCGATGTATGTTTTTGGCAGATTTTTGAATTCGTCCAACCGTTTAGTGCTTTCGCGGCCAACGCCGATTATCAAAAGTCCGGTCGCGAACGGATCCAGCGTGCCGGCATGGCCGATTGTTTTTTCTTTCAATTTTTTTCGCAAAAAGGCGACCACATCGTGGCTGGTCCATCCTTCGGGTTTGTTTATAAATAGGAAAGGCATAACAGCAATATACACCAGATGTTTATAAACGAAAAGAGGCCGCTGGTTGCGGCGCTCTCTGATTGCCCGTGTGGTCCGGAAGACGCGTGTGCGTCTTTGGATTAGGGCGAGGAAGGAACGGTCGGTGGGGGTGGGGCGGGGGTGGCTAGCGCGCGGCGGTCTCGAACGCCGGGCCGCGCTTGTGGGAGTAGTGCGCGATCTTGGGAGCCTTCTTCTGCGTGCCGGGCGTGCTGAGCCCGAGTTGCGGCTGGAGCCGCGAACACAGCTCCAGGATGCGATCGCCGAGGCCGGGGAGTTCCAGGACGATCGCGATCTCCTCGGGCGTCGCCGCCTCGAGGAAGTCGGCGATGTTGAACTCCCAGCCGATCTTCTTGCCGTATACCTTCTTCAGGCCGGGTACGAGCGCGCCGACCTCCCGCGGGATCGAGCTGGCATCGACCCTGACGAACAGCAAGTGCGGGTCGTTGCCGCGAGACGCGGCGCGGATCGCGATGGCGTCCTCGTAGAGGACGTGCTCCTTCACGAGCCGTTTCACCACGACATTGTTGAAGAACGCCTCTGCGTAGATTCGCGAGATCGCTCCGCAGAGAACGCAGACCATCTTGCCTCGGGTTTTCATGGTGGCTTCCCCCTGGTTCAGTTGACCTGCACCTGCATGTCGGCCCGGATGCTCGCGACGGCGGCGCGCGCCACGAGGTCATCCAGATCGCCGATGTCCAGCCTCTGCTGGACGAACACGATCTCCTCGGGCGTCGCCTGCAGGAGGAAGGTGTTCATGTTGAACTGGCCGCGGACGATGCCTTCGTAGTTCAAGTTGAAGCCCGGGATCTCGCGCCCGAACTTCCCCTTGAACTCCTCCGCGAGGAAGACGAATCTGTGCCGGTCCGTGTACCTCGGCTCCTTCTTCCCCCTGACGACGACCTTGATCATACGGCTCCCCTTGCCGTCTTTGATCGTTAGGACAAGTTGGAGCTTCGCCGGCTCCTTCTTCGGGTCGAGCATGACTGCGTTCTCGGGCTTTTTGACGGGCTCGGACATGATGGTGGCGCCTCCCTCTTGCGTGGTCATAGAGGGCTTTGTTCCCCCTCTACATAGCCAAGATTATAGACCAAAACTTATTTTTTGTCAATCATTTTCTCAAAATTAAGCCTAAAAATTGACTTATCTAATGAAATGTTATATAATTATCTGTAATCTAAAAGTAAAAATTCGTTTGTGAACGTATCGGAATTAGCCAGACAATTAAGAGTCCACCCGCAAAAACTCTTGCAAATTTTGCCCGAGTTTGGTTTTGATATTGGCGCGCGCGCGGTTAAGATAGATGACAGAGTAGCCCAGCAAATCAGTCGTGACTGGAGGCGCATGAAATCGGTTTTGGATGAGCGGGAGAGAAAAGAAAAGGTAAAACAGATGGAGCTTGAAAAAGAGGAGCGCAAGAGCCAAGGCGCCACTATTATAATTCCGCAAAAATTAACGGTTCGTGAATTCGCGGATGTTCTGCAAATGCCTGTCACGAAATTAATAATGGAGTTGATGAAGAATGGAATTTTGGCAACTCAAAACGAAAACATTGATCACGATACAGCCGTGTTGGTCGCGCAGGATCTTGGTTTCACGGTTGAGGAAAGCGCGGAAACCGAAGCTGTCGCTGAAGAAACCGAGCATGTAAAAAATCTTGAAAATATTTTGGCTTCCGGAGCCACGACGCGGCGTCCGCCGGTAATTGTTGTCATGGGTCATGTTGATCATGGCAAAACAAAATTGTTGGACGCGATCAGAAGTACGGATGTTGTCGCGCAGGAGGCCGGAGGAATCACCCAGCACATCGGCGCTTATCAGGTTATTTGGACAAATCCAAAAACTAAAGAAAAATCCCCACTCACTTTTATTGACACGCCGGGTCACGAGGCCTTCAGTGTGATGCGTGGCAGGGGAGCGAAGGTGGCGGATATCGCCATTTTGGTTGTGGCGGCCGATGATAGCGTGAAGCCTCAAACGATTGAGGCCATCAACATTATTAAAGCGGCGAAACTTCCGGTTGTGGTCGCGATAAATAAGATAGATAAAGAAGGAGCTGACCCGCAAAAAGTTCGCGTTGATTTGTCCAAATACAATATTGTTCCGGAAGAGTGGAGCGGAGATACGCCGATGGTTGAAATTTCCGCCAAGCAAAATTTGAATATAGATAAACTTTTGGATGTTTTGCTTTTGGTTTCAGATATTCACGCCGAGGAAATAAAAGCGAATCCGGATCGTCCGGCCGCCGGAACCGTGATTGAGGCGCATGTGGACAAAGGTGAAGGTCCTGTCGCGACGATTTTAGTTCAGGCCGGCACTTTGAAACTGAATGATCCGTTGGTTGTAAATGGCGAAATTTACGGCAAAGTTCGGGCAATGAAAAATTATCGCGGAGAAAATTTGGTTCAAGCTCCGCCAAGCTGTCCGGTCAGAATATTAGGCTTCAAAGTGGCGCCGCAAGTTGGAGATGTCCTTGATGTCGCCGGCGCGGCAAACGCTAAGGAAATTAATCTCAAAGAAAAAAGAGTAAAACAATCAGGCGCGGAGAGAATTTCCGTTAAAGAACTGGAAAAAGAAGAGGACCAGAAAAAGAAAGTTTTGAATTTGGTTGTTAAGGCGGATACGCTTGGCTCGCTGGAAGCCATCATCGGTTCTTTGGAGAAAATAAAATATGAAGAAGTCAGTGTTAGAGTCGTTGGCAAGGGTTTGGGAAATATTTCAGCCGATGACACAGCGAAAGCTGAAACAGCCGGAGCGACACTCTGTGGTTTTAATGTCAGCGCTCTTCCGAACGTCCAGAACACAATACAGGAAAAGTCTTTAAAATTTTTGCAATTTAGTGTAATATACGATTTATTGAATTTTGTTAAGGAGGAATTGGGTAAATTGCTAGTAAAAGAAAAGACTGTTATTGAGCTGGGTAATTTAAAAGTATTGGCGATTTTCAGAACCGAAAAGAACGTCATGATCGTCGGTGGAAGAGTGGAAACCGGAAAATTGGTAAAAGATTGCCGAGTCAGAGTTAAAAGAGCGGGCGAAATAATTGGACAAGGAAAATTAACCCAGATGCAAATCGCGAAACAGACAATGAATGAAATTCCGGGAGGAAGCGAATGCGGTGTGCAGTATGAGGGGAAGACAAAATTGGATGTTGGCGATGTTTTGGAAGCGTATAGAGAAGAGGAAAAAATAAAAAAATTAATTTTAGAACAATAAAACAAATGTATGGAGAACGTATTCACCCAAGCCAATTTTAACGAAGAGGTTTTAAAATCAGAAGTTCCGGTGTTTGTGGATTTTTGGGCTTCTTGGTGCGGGCCATGCCAGATGATGGGGCCGATGGTGGATGAATTGGCAAAAGAGTTTGAGGGCAAGGGAGTGAAGATCGGCAAGTGCAATGTGGATGAGAATGGCGATATCGCGGCTCAATATAATATTTTAAGCATCCCTTCATTTATTATATTTAAGAATGGAGAAGTTGTTGATCAGGTGGTTGGAGGAGTCCAGAAAGAAAAATTAAAATCAATGATAGAACAGCATATTTAAGAAATTTGAAAAGACGGCATTCGCGCCGTCTTTTTTAGTTCATAAAAATAGTCCGACGCTTGATTATTCGTTCAGGATTGGATAGAATATATTACGCGGATAAGTTTGTGTATGAAAAAATACAATCCTAAATTAATTGAGAAAAAATGGCAGAAATTCTGGGAAGAGAATGAGGCTTTTGAAGTTAAAGAAGACGCGAAGAAAGAAAAGTTTTATTCCTTGACTGAATTCCCTTACCCGAGCGGAGAGGGGTTGCATGTGGGCCATCCGCGTCCTTTTACGGCCATGGATGTGATTTCCCGCAAAAAAAGAATGGAAGGCAAAAATGTTTTGTTTCCCATTGGTTTTGATTCTTTTGGTTTGCCTACGGAAAATTACGCGATTAAAACCGGCAAGCCGCCGGCCGAGGTTACGAAAAAAAACATCGCCAATTTTACGCGCCAGTTAAAAATGCTTGGTTATAGTTTTGATTGGTCGCGGCAAGTGGATACTTCTGATCCAAAATATTACAAATGGACGCAGTGGCTGTTTTTACAATTTTTTAAACACGGATTGGCGTACAAAAAGAAAATGCCGATCAATTGGTGTTTGAAATGCAAAATAGGTTTGGCCAACGAGGAAGTTGTTGATGGGAAATGTGAGCGCTGCGGCGGGCCGGTGGAGAAGCGCGACAAAGAGCAATGGATGCTGGCCATTACAAAATACGCGGATAAACTTTTGGATGGGTTGAAAAATGTTGACTACATTGAACGCGCCAAAGTTCAGCAGGAGAATTGGATTGGACGTTCGGAGGGGGCGAGCATAAAATTTATTGTCATTCCGAGCGAGGCTCGCGCCGACGAGGAATCTCTGTCTCAAACAACGAAAGGACAGAGAACCTTCATTCAAGTTCAGGATGACAAAACGACGATTGAAGTTTTTACGACTCGTCCCGACACGCTTTTTGGCGCGACGTATATGGTGGTGGCGCCGGAACATTTTTTGATAGAAAAATTAAAGCCAAAAATTAAAAATTGGGATGAAGTGAAAAAATATATTGATCAGGCCAGAAAAAAAACTGATTTAGAACGTACGGAATTGCAGAAAGAAAAGACAGGCGTGGAATTAAAAGGAATCAAGGCGATTAATCCGGCGACAAACGAGGAAATTCCGGTTTGGGTCGCGGATTATGTTTTGGCAAGTTATGGAACCGGCGCCATTATGGCCGTGCCCGCGCATGATGAACGGGATTGGGAGTTTGCGAAAAAGTTTGGGTTGCCGGCGAAGTTTGTTGTTGCGAAGCAGGTAACCGAAGTACTGCCCGGTTCCAAAGAGGTGGTCGCCACCAGAGGTATTATTATCAAAAACGGAAAAATTTTAATAACCAAAGATGTAGATCGTGTTGGCGCGTATGTTTTGTTAGGCGGCAGAATGGACGACGGAGAAACGGATTTGCGCGCGTCTCTTGTGAGAGAGATAAAAGAGGAAACAGGGTATATTAATTTTACAATTAAGGATTATCTTGGGCAAATAAACAACTCTTATTATTCAGAGCGATTATATAATCAAAATGTTCATAGGAAAACTCATGGTTTTGTAGTTGAGCTGATCAATGAAAAAAAAGATGAAAAATTAATAAAAAAAGGCGAGTGCGAAATTCATTGGTTGGATACCGAAACTGCAAAAAATGAAATTACAAAAACAAAATTAAAAGGTGAAGAAGAATTCATCGGTCGAGCATTAAATAAAAGTTTGATTTGTTTCGCAGAGGAAGGAGTAGCGATAAATTCGGAATTTTTAAATGAGCTAACAACTCCCGAAGCCAAAGAAAAAATAATTCGGTGGCTGGAAGAAAAAGGCGTTGGGAAAAAACAAGTCCAATATAAACTTCGCGATTGGGTATTTTCCCGCCAGCGCTATTGGGGAGAGCCGATTCCGTTAGTACATTGTGAGACCTGCGCGGAAAAAAAATATAACTATATTATCATTCATGGGTTTAATTCGTCGTCAAAGCGCGGTTTTAAGCCGTGGCTAAAGGATGAATTGGAAAAACGCGGATATCGTGTTTGGAATCCGGATCTGCCCAACGCTAGCGAGCCGCAAGTCGCCGAACAAGTACAATTTATTTTGGATAATGCGCCTTTTTCTATTGATAAAGATACGATCGTAGTGGGGCATAGTTTGGGAGGCGCGGTTGTATATAAATTATTGGAAAGAGTAAAAAGTCAAATCGCCAAGGCTATACTGGTTGATCCGGTTTATAAACCCGAATATAATGACAAACCGCGTCCGGCGGTTCTCAAAAGCACAGATTGGAAGTTTGATTGGCAAAAAATAAAAAATCACGCGAATGAATTTGTTGTCGTGGGCGACAAAAATTTTCCAATTATAAAAGAGGAGCATCTTCGGGAATTAAGTTTAAATTTAAGTTGCGGTCTTTGGATGGTGAATCCGAGCGTGCCGCATTTTAGCAGTAGCGATAAACAAGATGGTTCGGTTACAGTAGAACCGGCAGTGCTTGACGCTTGTGTGGAGACCGGTTGGATTCCTCTCCCGGAAAAAGAATTGCCTTTGGAATTGCCAAAAGTAAAAAAATATCAGCCGACCGACAGCGGAGAATCCCCGCTGGCCGCGATTGAAAAATGGGTGAAAACAAAATGTCCGAAATGCGGCGGGCCGGCGCGCCGAGAAACAGACACCATGCCGAATTGGGCCGGGTCAAGCTGGTACTTTTTGCGCTACTGCGATCCGTGTAATGATAAAGAGTTCGCTTCAATGGAAAAGCTTGAGTATTGGATGGGACACCCAACTGTCATTCCGACAACGAAGGAGGAATCTCTGTCACAACCAATGGACAGACAGAGATCCCTCGGGGGTGTTAACCCCACTCGGGATGACAAAAATGGTGGCGGTGTGGACTGGTACAACGGTGGAATGGAGCATACGGTTCTACATTTATTATATTCAAGATTTTGGAATATATTTTTACACGACATTGGTTTGGTTCCGACCAGCGAGCCGTATAAAAAACGCACAAGCCACGGCATGATTTTGGCTCCGGATGGCGAAAAGATGAGCAAGAGTCGGGGCAATGTCGTAAATCCGGATGAGATGGTGGAAAAATTCGGCGCCGACGCGCTTCGCGCGTATATAATGTTCATGGGTCCGTTTGATCAAGCGGTCGCTTGGGATACGAATGGGTTAGTGGGGGTGAGAAGATTTTTGGATAAGGTTTGGGGGTTGCAGGAGAAAGTAACTGTCATTCCGAATCCCCGTCACATTCGCCCCGCTCAGTGTAAACTCCGGGGTGAGGAATCTCTGTCTCAACCAACAAATGGACAGAGTTCCCTCGTCGGCGCGAGCCTCGCTCGGGATGACAACAAGAAGATTGAAACAATGCTCCATCAAACAATCAAAAAAGTTGGCGATGACATAGACAACATGCGACTCAACACTGCGATTGCTAAAATGATGGAGTTGGTCAATGAAATGAGTAAGGCGGAATCAATATCCAATATCCAATATTCAATGTTTATAAAATTATTGTTTCCATTCGTCCCGCACATGTGCGAAGAGTTGTGGGGCTTGCTTGGCAACAAAAAATCGTTGGCTTTTGAATCATGGCCGGAATATAATCCGAAACTGGCAAAGGAATCCGAAATAACTTTGGCTGTGCAAGTTAATGGAAAATTACGCGATACTTTAACAGTGTCTGCTGATATTTCCGAAGACGAAGCGAAAAAACTTGTGTTGGCCGGTGAAAAAGTTCAAAAATGGCTGGAAGGCAAAGAACCGAAAAAAGTGATTTATATAAAAGGAAAACTTGTCAGCATAGTCGTGTAACTATGATGACTGGTTTGGAAAAAATTATTTTTTCAAAAAGCAAAATGTTTTACGCGTTTTGTTTTTGTTTTATTCTCGGAGTAGGCGCGTTTTCGTTTATTGAAGAAGCGCGCTGGGTTTTTTATCTTTACATTTCTATTTTTGTCTTTTTATTTTCCGCGATAATTTTTTGGGACAAAAGAATCGCCCGGTTTATTTTTTTATCCGTCTTGTTTTTCATCATCGGCGGATGGCGATTCGCGTCAACAATTCCAACCGGCGGATCAAACGAGATAAACCATTTCAATGGTTCAAGAATATTTTTGATCGGTCAAATCAGCAGTGAGCCGGATTTAAGAATCAGCGAGGCGAGGTATGTTTTAAATGTGAAGAGTTGCAAGACTCGTTCATTGGAATGCCCAAAAAATATATCCGGAAAAGTTATACTTAAATTGCCTCTGCATCCGCAATATAATTTTGGCGATACGTTGGAGGTAAGTTGCAGTTTGCAATCGCCCAAAAATTATCAGGAAGGTAATTTTAATTATATAGTTTCACATATAATCTCATTCGCTCGGAAGTCGTCAGGCAAGCCCGCCGCTTCGCTCGCTCATTTCGATTATGAAAAATATTTGGCCAAAGACAGGATATGGTCAATTTGTTCTAATCCAAAGGTTCTGTCCGTTTTCGCGCCAACAAAATTTTCGGTTAAAATCGTGAAATTGATTTATGATTTAAAATTATTTTTTCAAAATCAAATCGATCGTCTTTGGCCGGAGCCGCAAAGCAGTTTTGTGGCCGGATTGTTATATGGAAGTAAACGGGGGATGCCGCCGGATTTATTGGACAATTTTAACAGAACCGGCATCACGCATATCATCGCGGTTTCTGGATTTAATATCAGCATCATCGCGACTTATCTGATGTTTTTTTTAATTTACATCGGTTTTTTTCGCCAGCGCGCGTTTTGGGTCGCTGTAGCCGGAATAATTTTTTTCGTGATTTTCACCGGCGCGTCAGCTTCGGTTGTTCGCGCCGGAGTAATGGGGGTTGTTGTTTTGCTTGCTCGTCATATTGGACGCGCATCTCACGCCGGGAATATTTTAATTTTTACAGCGGCGGCGATGGCGTTGATAAATCCTTATGTTTTAATTTGGGATGTCGGTTTTCAACTTTCATTTTTGGCAACAATGGGTTTGATTTATTTATCGCCGCAATTTGAACGGAAGTGGAAATTTTTGGATCATAAATATCTTAAATTTTTAAAAGAAACTTTTGTCGCGACAATGTCGGCTATCATCGCAACGCTCCCATTAATTTTATTTCAGTTCGGCAGACTTTCAATTGTCGCGCCGTTTGTAAATATTTTAATTCTCTGGCTCATTCCGTTTTTAATGTTGTTCGGTTTTGCCGCGTTGGTTTTAAGTTTTATAATTTTTCCGCTTGGTCAGGCGCTGGCATGGCTCACCGGTCTTGGTCTTAATTATGTTATAATAACAGTAGATTGGTTTGGTGGAAAAAGTTGGTCAGCCGTTGAATTTAGCGTTCCGTTTTGGCTGATGGCGATAATGTATTTAGCAATCTTTTTGTATGCGAAAAATTATGCGGCTAAAAGCAAAGGTTCTTCATTCGGAGGAGGGGTATAATTTGGCGGCAAAATATTACGATGAAAAAGAAAAGTATTTGAATAGTTTTGAGCAGGGGAAGTTAATCCCTCTGCTTGGTGATGTTGAAGAAAAAAAGGTTTTGGATATTGGCGCCGGCACAGGCCGTATTTCCGTTTATCTGGCAAATCGTGGAGCTAAAGTCACGGCGTTTGATTTATCGCCGAAAATGCTGGAGCTTGTCAGAAAGAAAAATCCGAAGATTCAGACAATTGTCGGCGACGCGGAAAATCTGCCGTTTGAAGACAGCTCGTTTGATATTGCAATCGCCGCGTTTTTAATTGTGCATCTGAAAGACCCAGCCAAGTTTTTTGACGATGTGTATAGGGTTTTGAAAGATGGGGGAATATTTGTTGTGACAAACATAAACCAGAAAGAGGCGCCGCTCGTTAAAACTGATGAAGGCGAAATAAAAATAGAGTCGTTTTATCATCGGCCGGAAAAAATTAAAGATATTTTGGAGTCGCTGGCGTTTAAAATTGAGAGAGAAATTTTTGTGAAAGAGAAAGAAGCTTGGGTTAATCAGATTGTCATGACGATAAAGTGATGGACCCCGCGATGGAGAGATATGGTTTGCCATCTCTCGCATCGCGGGTGGATGTGGCGTCGTCCTATCCCCTCCTTCTGGCCGGATGGAGCAGCTTCTTGAGAAGTCTGTCCCTTGCCGCGGTCATGCGCTCTTCGGCCCTGGCGCTACGCACGAGCGGCGCGGCCATGGCGGCGCTTTCCGCCACCTGGAACACAACCAGGTAATCGAGATCCTCGTCGCTTGTCACGCCGAGTCGTTCGCGCACAGCCCTCTTCGCCAAGCCCAACTCAGCAGCGCGATTGATGACGGTCTGCATCAGCTCTTTGCTGGTTGGCTTCTTCGGGGCGAAGATTGAGCCCGCGACCCTTGACGGGTACATGCGTCTCATGACTCCCTTCCCTGCTTTTGCATCTCGAGGACGCCACATGATTAGATACTCCTTTATTTAGAAGTATAGTAGTGTTTTATCTTGCCAGTCAAGTATGGTATTTAAAAAGAAAGCAATAATTGCCGTTGTGGCAATGATACTCATTTTATTTATTGGTATTGTTTTTTATTATCGTTATTTTGGAAAACATCAGCGCGAATTTAAGATTATCTTTTTTGATATTGGCCAGGGGGACGCGGCGCTGATTCAGTTCAACAACGGCCAAAAGATGCTGGTGGATTGCGGGCCGGATAGAAAAATTTTATCAAAGCTCGGGCGGACTCTGCCTTTTTATGACAGAACGATTGATTTTTTACTTGTTACTCATCCCGATCTGGATCACTATGGAGGTTGCGCGGATATTTTGCGCAGGTATAAAATTAACACAATCATAATAAATGGCAAAGAAAAATTTGATTCATATTTTAAAATTTGGGATAGAGCGATGAGAAATGAGGGGGCGGAAATTAAAATAATAAAAACCGCGGAAGAGTGGCTGGTCGCCAGCGCGACATTGGAATTTATGGTGCCTGATAGTTCGTTGGAGGCTGACGCGGAAAATGCGGAGGGAAATAATGCTTCCATTGTTTTTCGCCTGATAAATGAGCACAAAAAATATTTATTCACCGGTGACATTGAGGAGCCGCTTGAAAAAGCTTTGATCCTAAAATACTGCCTTTCAGCGTCAGATTGCCCAAAATTGAAATCCGATATTCTTAAGGTAGGGCATCACGGTAGCGACAGTTCTTCAAGCGAAGAATTTATAAACGCGGTTTCTCCGTCCAAAGCGATTCTGTCTGTTGGTAAAAATAAGTTTGGCCATCCATCTTTAAGAGTGTTAAGACGTTTTGAGCGGGCTGGAGTGGATAGCTTGCGTACTGATGAGTTAGGGGATATAGTTGAAAATCAGTAACTATTTTCAAGTCTATCGGGTATATTATATATCAATTATTAATCCGAATTGTATGTTTAGAGCGGCGGGAATTTTGGCGGTGTTAGCTTTATTTTTTATCGCAGACGATGCCATTGCGGTCGCGACAACAACTGTGAATAAAAATAGTGTTCAACCGGTTACAGACCAAACCAATGATTCCGATTTGGATGGTTTAAAAAACTATTTGGAAGTCGCGCTGGGAACCGACTTAAATAATCCGGACACGGATGGCGATGGTTACAAAGATGGAGAAGAAGTTTACAGCGGCTACAATCCTCTCGCCGGCAACAAAGATAGAAACGCGCGCCGGCATGTTGAAGTGGATTTGGCCAAACAACAAATGCATGTGTATTTTAATAATATCAAAATCGGGTCAATTCCTGTTTCAACCGGGATGATTAAGACGCCGACCCCGAAAGGCACATTTAAAGTTTTTGCAAAAAAACTGGTTGTGAACTATATAGGCCCGGGATACAATTTCCCGAACACAAAGTGGAATCTGGAGTTTAAGAAAAGTTTTTATCTTCACGGCGCGTATTGGCACGATCATTTTGGATTGATGCCCATGAGTCACGGTTGTGTAAATATCGCGTATAACAACGCGGAGTTTTTGTATAAATATATGGATGTGAGCGACAAGGTTTGGGTTTATGGAAAGACGCCGGCCGGGCGGGTGCAGATCGTGAAAAATTAATTTCCTCTTGACATCAGCCGGTTGCTTTGTTATAATATAACCATTAAAGAGCTTTCATACTGAAATGCTCTTTTTTGTTAGCAAAATTTGTGCTATCATATTTCTAATTCATTTTATTCATTTTTGCGTTCATAATGTTTTCGCTCTCCTCGTCCGCGAGGATTCGGGGATGTCCGCTGTGGCGGACATAACCCGCTCAAACATAATGACCGCAAATATTAAAAATATGTCAGAAATCACAAAGGCGATTCAGTTTCTCTGCGATGAGAAAAATCTTCCTTACGAGTCCGTAATGGAAGCTATTGAGCTCGCGTTGGCCGCGGCCTATCGCAAAGATTTTGGCAACAAACAGCAAAATATTAAGGTTAAATTTGATCCTGAAACTGGCGGTATGAAAGCTTGGGATGTCAAGACTGTTGTTGAAAATATTGAGGAAAGCGTGCTTGAGGCGGCTCAAGAAGAACTGGCAAAGAGAAGGGAAAAGGCGAAAGACGAGAACAGGGAATTGACCGAGGAAGAAACCGCAGACCTGCCTCGTTTTAATCCAAAAATAGAGTTGATGAAAACAGTCGCGAAAGAAATTCAGAAAAAAGCGAAGGTTGGAGATGTTTTGGAAATCGCATTAGAAATTCCAAGCGAATTTGGAAGAATGGCCGCGCAAACCGCCAAGCAGGTTATTATTCAAAAAGTCCGCGAAGCTGAACGCAATTTGGTGTTTAATGATTTTAAGGTCCAAGAGGGCCAGCTGGTTATGGGCACGATTCAACGCGTTGAGTCCAGAAAAATTTTGGTTGATTTTGGAAAAGTTACGGGCATTTTGCCGAGCGACCAACAAACCGGACGCGATCATTATCGTCCGGGCGCTCGCATGAAATTTTATTTGGCTTCGGTGCAAATGTCTCCTCGCGGGCCTGAAATAATTTTATAAAGAAATCATCAGCGCATCGTAAAAGAGATATTTAAACAAGAAATTCCTGAAATTGGCGATGGTTTGATAGAACTCAAGGGGATTGCTCG
>ERZ1292640.2079-Hain-H43-02um-R1-2079-length-16338-cov-10_pt1 | contig 16338 bp, 11 predicted proteins | sample MGYA00564404_ERZ1292640 | MGnify/ENA primary metagenome ERZ1292640 (study PRJEB36523, sample SAMEA6512636) | groundwater metagenome | collected 2019-01-08 | study: AquaDiva: Metagenomics assemblies of 32 groundwater samples
ACGATGAAAGTCCTGACATCCCAGCTGCATAGGTTTGCAGAAGCGGTGGCGACGCTGGCGACCGAGTCCAACGTGCCGCGGCTGCTCGATCGCATCGTCGAGATAGGCCGGGAGCTCACAGGGGCCCGGTACGCGGCGCTGGGCATCTTCGATGCCGAGAAAACGTGCCTGACTCACTTCATCACCGTCGGCATGGACGAGACGACCAAGCGGGCCATCGGACATCTGCCGACCGGGTTGGGGCTGCTCGGGTTCCTGGCCAAGGAAGACCGGCCGGTCCGGCTGAAGGACCTCACGCAACATTCCGCCTCGGTCGGGTTCCCGCCGCATCATCCGCAGATGACGTCGTTCCTCGGCATGTCCATCCGGGCCCATGGTCGGCTCTATGGCCGACTCTATCTGGCCGACAAGCAGGAGCCTGACGCGGATGGGTCCGTGACCGAGTTCACCGCGCTCGACGAGGCACTGATCGTCGTCCTGGCGGCTCAGGCTGGCGCGGCGATCGAGAACGCCTGCCTGCTGGAACAGGTCCACACCGAAGAGGACAAGGCTCGCCTGCTGCTGGAGGTATCCGGCGGAGGGATCTATGGCCTTGATCTGGAGGGACGCTGCACCTTCATCAACAAGACCGGCGCCGGTCTGCTGGGCTATGAGCCGGGAGAGGTCATCGGTCAGCGGATGCACGACCTCATTCATCATACGCGGCGAGATGGATCGCCCTATCCGGACGATGCGTGTTCCATTTATCTGGCGTTCAGAACCGGCCAGGCCTGCCGCCTCGACAACGAGGTCCTGTGGCGGAAGGACCGGACGTCGTTTCCTGTTGAGTTTTGTTCGAATCCCATCTATCAAGAGGGCCGGCTGATGGGCGCGGTGGTGACGTTTTTCGACGTGACGGAGCGCACACGGGCGGAGGAGGCGCTCTACGCCTCGGAAGAACGGTTTCGGCAACTGGCCAAAAGCATCCGGCAGGTGTTCTGGATGACCGATCCGGAGAAGACCCGGATGCTTTACGTGAGCCCCGCGTATGAAGAGATTTGGGGCCGGAGTTGCGAAAGCCTCTATCAGTCCCCGCAAGCCTGGCTGGACGCCATTCATCCCGAAGACCGGGGCCGGGTCCTGGAGGCGGCGCGGACCAGGCAGAGGACCGGTGAGTATCACGAGGAGTACCGGATCGTGCGGCCCGACGGATCCCTTCGGTGGATTTTAGACCGGGGCTTCCCGGTCCTCGATTCCACGGGGGCGGTCTACCGTGTGGCCGGCCTTGCCGAGGACGTTACGGCTCGGAAGCAGATGGAGGAGCGCCAGGGCCAAGCTCAGAAAATGGAAGCCGTCGGCCAACTGGCCGGTGGGATTGCCCACGACTTCAGCAACCTCCTGACGGTCATCAACGGCTATAGTGAGATGCTCCTGGCGTCCATGGAAATCGACGACCCACTGCGGAGCGACATCACGGAAATCGAGAAGGCCGGACACCGAGCGGCCACGCTGACCCAGCATCTCCTGTCCTTCAGCCGCAGGCAGATCCTGCAGCTGCAGGTTCTGGACCTGGGTGTGGAGCTCGCCGACCTCGGCACGATCCTGCTTCGCCTGATCGGGGAGCACATCTCCTGCACGTTCCGTGTGGCGCCCGATCTGTGGCTGATCAAGGCAGACCCCAGCCAGGTCGAACAAGTCCTCATCAACCTGGCGGTCAATGCGCGTGACGCCATGCCGACTGGAGGGGACCTGGTGATCGAGGCGGCCAATGTCACGCTCGACCAGGTCGCGGCGGACCGGCTCGGCCTCGCCGTCGCCGACGAGTATGTCACCCTCGCGGTGACTGACACCGGCGTGGGCCTGGACGACCAGGTACGGGCCCATCTCTTCGAGCCTTTTTTCACAACCAAGGAGTGCGGCAAGGGGACCGGCTTGGGCCTGGCCATGGTGCATGGGATCGTCATGCAGAGCCGCGGGGCGATCGAGGTGCAGAGCGAGTCAGGGCAGGGCACGACCGTCCGGATCTATCTGCCCCGGACCGCCGAGTGCCGCGAACCCGGCGCGGCGAATCAGGCCTCCGGAGGGTTGCCGGGGGGATGGGAGACGATCCTGCTGGTGGAGGACGACGAGGCGGTGCGCACCCTCGGCCGCGCCATCCTGACGAGCCAGGGCTATACCGTGGTGGAAGCGCGCGATGGAACTGAGGCGCTACGAATCGCCGCAGACTATCCCGGCCCGATCCACCTGCTGCTGACGGACGTGGTGATGCCAAAGCTGAGCGGGCGCGAGGTGGCCGAAGGCTGTCTGCCCCTGCGGCCGGAGACACGCGTGCTCTATATGTCCGGGTATACGGACGACACAATCCTCCGCCACGGCATCATGGCGAAGGCCGTGGCCTTCTTGCGGAAGCCCTTCAGTCAGGCGACCCTGACGCAGAAGGTACGGGCCCTACTTGATGGAGGACGATGAGGATGGAACAGGAACGGCAACCGCCCAGCCCAACAGAAGCCCGCAACGCCGGCCACGTGCTGGTGGTGGACGATGAGGCGCTGATCCGGACGATGCTCGTCAAGTATCTGAGGCGGCAGGGCTATGAGGTGCGTGCGGCCCAGAACGGAGCCGAGGCCTTGGCCTTGGTCGAGCAGGCGCTGCCCGATGTCGTTATTGTGGACATCTACATGCCGGGGATGAACGGGGTCGAGGTGCTGCGTGCGCTTCGGGCACGTCAGTACCGTGGAACCGTCATCGCGTTGACGGCCAGTCAGGACGAGAAGCTGCTCCTGGATATGCTGGAGTTCGGCTCGATGGACGTTATGAACAAACCGGTGAACTTGGAGCGGCTGGGACTGGCCGTGCAGGTCGGGCTCGCCATCTCCGAGACGTAGGGCGATCAATGGCGAGACGGACGAATCTATCTGCCAGAGTCACGAGTTGGCGCGTGGGGACCATTGTGATGCTGGGGAGGAGGAGCCATGATGCGTAGGGATGTGTCGCAACAGACGACGGAGGTGACCGCGGAAGAGTGGGTACGGCGGAAGGAGTTTGTGGGGTTCACCGAGCAGGACGCGCAGTGGCTGCGCGAGCTGCGCCCCGCGGCCGACGCGTTCGTGGGTGACGTGGTGGAGGAACTGTATCGCCGGTTCCTCGCCTGCGAGGAGACGAACGCGTTCTTCCCCGACGAGGCGGCGGTCGCCCGAGTGAAGGCGCTGCAAACGGCCTACTTCCGTGGCCTCACCCAAGGGGAATACGGGGAGGCCTATCTCGCTGATCGGCTGAAGATCGGGCGGGTCCACCAGCGCATCGGCCTCTCCCCGCGGTGGTACATGGGCGCCTATGCGCTGTATGCCCAGTTGGTGACGCCTCGCGTCCTGGCCGCCTATCCGGCCGACTCCGTCAAGGGGCAACGGACCCTCGTGGCGTTGCTCAAGCTCATGAACCTGGACCAGGAACTGGCGGTGACCACCTACCTCGCGGCCCGCGAGGCGGTGATCTCGCAGCAGGCGCGCGAGATCTTGGAGATTGCCACGCCGGTGGTGCAAATCTGGGACGGCGTGGTCGCGGCCCCCTTGATCGGCTCCCTGGATACCGCCCGCACCCAGCAGTTCATGGAACGGCTGCTGGAACGGGTCGTGGAGACGAACTCGTCCGTGGCGCTGGTGGACATCACGGGCGTGCCGACCATTGACACGGTCACGGCCCAGCATCTCATCGAGACGGTCACCGCGGTCCGGCTGTTGGGGGCGCAGGTGGTGTTGACGGGTGTGCGGCCCGTGATTGCCCAGACGCTCGTGCACTTAGGAGTGGACCTGTCGGATATCATTACGCGTTCGTCGCTGGCCGCCGGGCTGCACGTCGCTCTGGATATCCTGAAATTACAGGTGACCGGCAAGCGCCCCGCATGACGAGGAGGCCGTGATGAGTACTGACCATATTGCAGTCCTGAAAGTGCGCGAGGCGTTGCTGGTGACCGTGCCGTCGGACCCCGAGGATGCCACGGTTGCAGCCTTGCAAGAGCAGGTGTTACGGGCCATGGAGCGGCACGCGGGGAAAGGGCTGGTCCTGGACCTCTCAGGGGTGGAGACGGTGGATTCCTATTTCGCGCGGACCATCACGGAGACCGCGCAGATGGTCGGGTTGATGGGGGGGCGGACCGTCCTCGCGGGCATGCGCCCCAGCGTCGCCATGACCACCGTCCAGTTGGGCTTACTGTTTCCCAACGCCCTGACGGCGTTGGATGTGGACCGCGCCTTGGACCTGTTGGCCACGCCGGAACCGGACGGACGCCGCCCATGAACCAGGCACCGGGCGGAGACGTTGTCATTCACAGTGAGCGCGACATCGTCGGCGCGCGGAAAGCGGTCCGGCTCGCCGCGACGGCGTTGGGGTTTGGGCTGACGGATGTGACGCGCATCGTGACGGCGGCGTCGGAGTTGGCGCGGAATATTGTGTGTTATGCGGGCTCGGGGCGTCTGCGCTGGCGCGGGCTCGACGCCGGCGATCGGGTCGGCCTCGAGCTGATCTTCGAGGACCGGGGCCCCGGCATTGCGGATCTCGCTCAGGCGATGCAGGACGGGTACACGAGCGGCAGGGGATTGGGCCTGGGATTGCCGGGCACCAAGCGGCTGATGGATGAGATGGAGATCCAGTCCACGGTCGGCCAAGGGACGATCGTGACGGTGAGGAAATGGCGGAAGACATAGCAGACAACGTGATTGTGGTGTCTCGGCCCGGCGACGAGACCCTGGCGAAGCGCCAGGCGAAGGCGGTGGCCGCGATGCTCGGCTTCGACGCCGGCGCCTGCGAGGAGCTGGCGCTGGTGGCGAGCGAGCTGGCCTCTAATCTGCTCACGCACGCGGGGCGCGGGACCCTGACGCTCGCGCCGCTGGAGGTGGACGGGCGTACCGGGCTCCACATGGAGGCCAAGGACCAGGGCCCCGGCATTCCGGACGTGGAGTGGGCAATGACAGATGGCTGTTCGACCGTGGGCAGCCTGGGCGGCGGACTGGGCGTGGTAAACCGGCTGATGGACCATCTGGACATCACCTCACAGCGGGGACAGGGCACCGCTCTTCGGTGCGAACGCTGGGTGCGTCCGCCCGTCTGCGGCACGATTCCTAGTCCCCTGGCCCTGGGCGCAGCCACGCGCGTCTATCCTGGCATGGAGTGGAATGGGGACGCCTTTGTGCTGAAACAGTGGGACGGCCATGCGCTGGTTGCGGTGGTGGACGGATTGGGGCACGGCCAGTTCGCGCACCGGGCCGCTCAGGCGGCCCGCCGCTACGTCGAGACCCATTACGATCAGCCGCTGCCGGAGGTGTTCCGTGGGGTCGGCCGAGCCTGCCGGGCCACGCGGGGGGTCGTGATGGCGATTGCGCGGTTTGCGTTCGGTCCGCCCCCCGCGCCGATTCGGCTGTCCTTCGCGAGCGTGGGCAATATCGACGCGCGGGTCTACGGCAGCCCGGAGGCCATGCACTTCGTGGTCCGACGCGGGGTGCTTGGCGGACACGCACCGAATCCGGTGGTCCTAGAGCAACCCTGGGAGCCGACGGCGGTGCTGGTGCTCTACTCGGACGGGGTCAGTACCCGCTGGCACTGGAACGACCTCGCCCCGTTGCTGAGCCAGCCCGCCTCCGCCCTGGCGCAAGGCCTGTTGCGTGCGCAGGCGAAGGGCGACGACGACGCAACCGTCGTGGTGGTCAAAGGCGCCCAGGTATGAGCCACGCAAACCTAGCGCGATTGTTGGCTGAGGCCCAGGACACCATCCGCGCCCTCCAGGAGGAACTGGCTGAGACCAACCGAGGGATGGTGGCCTTGACGGTGGAATTGGAGGGGGCCCGGGAGACCCATCAGGCCCTCTTCGAGGACGCGGTCGAAGGCATCTTTCGGACCACCCCGGAGGGGCGCTACCTGGCCGCCAATCCGGCGCTGGCCCAGCTCTACGGCTACGATTCCCCCGAGAATATAATCCGAAGTCTCACCGATATCGCGAGCCATCTGTATGTCGAGCCGGACCGGCGGGCCGAGTTTCTGCGCCTCATGCACGAGCAGGGCTCCGTGATAGGTTTTGAGTCGGAGATCTACCGGAAAGACCGGAGTCGGGCCTGGATTGTAGAAAGCGCCCGTGTGATCCGCGATCGCCAGGGGGGCGTGCAGTGCTACGAAGGGTTCGTGGTAGACATTACGCCGCGCAAGCAGGCGGAGCAGGCCCTGTGGCTGACCCAGGCCCGTATGCAGGCCATCCTGGACAACGCCCTCGACGCCGTGATCGGACTCGACGAGGGAGGGCGCATCACCGACTGGAATCCCCGGGCCGAGACCATCTTCGGCTGGGCTGTCGACGAGGCGATCGGACGGGACCTGGCCGAGACGATCATCCCACTGCAATACCGGGAGGCACACCGGCGCGGTCTGCGACACGTCCTGGCCACCGGCGACGGACCGCTCCTCAACAAGCGGATTGAACTCACCGCCTTGCGGCGCGACGGGCATGAGTTCCCCGTCGAACTGTCGATCCTGTCGTTGAAGCTCGGCGCGCAGTACTGGTTCAGCGCCTTCGTCTCCGACATCACCGCGCGCAAACAGGCAGACGCGGCATTGCGGGACAGCGAGGCCACGCTTCGCCACGCGTTGAAAATGGAAGCCGTGGGCACGCTCGCGGGCGGGATAGCCCACGAGTTCAACAACCTCCTGACCGTCATCCTGGGGTACAGCGAGATGCTGCTGTCGTCCGAGGCCGCTGGCCCCGCCCGTGTGGAGCTTGACCATATCAACACCGCAGCCAACCAGGCGGCCGCCTTGACGCGTCAACTGCTGGCCTTCAGCCGTAGGCAGATGCTGCAACCAACGGTTGTGAACCTCACCCACGTGGTGACGGCCCTGGCGCCCATGCTGCGGCAGGTGCTCGGCGAGTCGATCGAACTGGTGCTCCGCCTGGACCCCGGCCTGGGGCTGGTCATGGTCGATCCGGGGCAACTGGACCAGGCGCTCCTCAATCTCACGCTGAACGCGCGGGACGCGATGCGGCTCCCGCTCCACCTGAACGGAGAACCACGGGGACCCGGCGGCCAGCTGACCATCGAGACGGCGCACGTCATGCTGGACGACACCGCTGTCTCGTCGCTCCGGACGGCTCGCTTCGGCCCGCACGTGGTGCTCACGGTCCGCGATACCGGAGTCGGGATGAACGCGGCGACTCAGTGCCACATCTTCGAGCCCTTCTTTACCACCAAAGAGGTGGGCCAGGGGACCGGCCTGGGGCTCGCCATGGTGGAGGGATTTGTCACGCAAAGCGGCGGCGCGATCGTCGTCGCCAGCGAGCCGGGACAGGGCACGACGTTTACGATCTATTGGCCGTACATGGAGGGGGCTGTGGCGTCCAGTCAGGCGGAGGCGCCCCAGGCGGCGTGGCCCCGAGGCCAGGACACCATCCTGCTGGTGGACGATGACGACACCATCCAGCTCCTCGTGCACAGGGTTCTCGCGGCGAGCGGCTATACGGTCCTGGACGCGAGCACGCCCGTCGAGGCGCTGCAGATTGGCCTCCAGTACCCCCACACGATCCATCTGCTGTTGACGGATATGGTGATGCCGGGGATGAGCGGACGGGAACTGTCCGACCGTCTGACGCCCGTGCGCCCGGGGATGAAGGTGCTCTACATGTCGGGCTATACGGACGACGCCCTTGTGTCGCACGGCGTCCAGGCAGAGGGCCGGGCCTTCCTCCCCAAACCCTTTACGCCGCAGGTCCTCACAAGCACGGTGCGTGCGGTTTTGGACGACATGTGTGACGGAGGACTGTCCCATGGCGGTTGAACACACGAAGAGAAAGGTGCCGTGGCTCGCAGGGGTGACGACGCTTCTTCGCGAGCACCTCCGGCTGCGGCTGATGCTGTGGATCCTCGTGATTCCGGCGCCGCCCTTGCTGCTGACGGGGTGGTTCGGGCAGCAGGCCTATACGGAACTGGCCGAGCGGATGCAGCAGGCTGCGGACCAGCTCGCGCGCCAGACTGCGACGACGTTGAACCGTATCCTCTCTGAGCGAGCGCAAGACGCGCAGTTCGTCTCGTCGTTGCCGGCGATCCGCATGGTAGATCCCCCCCGGATGATCCAGATTTTGAACCAGGCGGTGACCACCTACGCGCCCTCCTATCGGGTGATGCTTGTCGTGGGCACGGACGGGACGATCCTGGCGGCGAACGACCGCGATGGGCGCGGGCAGCCGTTGCCGGGTCGGTCGCTCATCGGCCGCACGGTGAAGGCGGAGCCCTGGTTCGCCTCGGCGCTGTCGCGCTGGAGGCAGCGGCAGGTGGAGGGGACCATCGAGGTCCACTCCCTCGCCCCCGACCCGCTGGTGCACGAAGCGGTCGGGCAGGACCTGCCGGTCATGCGGCTCATCGCGCCGGTGTGGTCCGAACAGGGCTCGCTCCAGGCTGTCTGGGTCGCGTGGGTGGACGGGGCCGTTGTCCTGGACGCGCTCAGGGGGGCCGCGGACGACGGCACCAGCCACCAGGGGTTCGTGGTGTCCCTCTTTGATCAGGACGATCGGATACTCGGCCTGTCCGGCCGGGACTGGCCCGTCGCCTCCGCGACGGCCCTGGCCCAACAGGCCCTGGCCGAACCAGGACTCGGCTGGACCATCAAGGTCTTTCCCGCGCCTGGGCGCGCGCCATCGGGATTTCCATTCTCGCTGCCGGTGCTGGTGCTGGTCGGCGGCACGATTGCGGGCGGTGCCCTCCTGCTGGGAGGGCTTGCCACCCGCCAGATCCTCGATCCGCTGGAACGGCTGGCCAAGGAAGCGGAGATTTACGCGGCCACGAAGCGGGGCGGGTTCACGATCCAGCCGGGCCGGGCCGACGCAATTGGGGGGCTGCAGAAAGCCTTGGCGGCGATGACCCAGGAGCTGGAGACCAAGACCACCGCGTTGACGCGTGAAGCAGCGGAGCATCATCGGGCCACACAGGAGGCCCAGGCGGCCCAACGGAGCTTGGACATGCTGCTGGCTCAGTCCCCGGACCTGGTCGTCTTCACGCAGCCGGACGGGACCATCAGCCGGTTCAACCGGGGTGCCGAGCGGCTGCTCGGCTACCGCGAGGCCGAGGTGTTCGGTCAGCGGGCGTCCTGCCTCTACGTCCGCGGCGAGGACCGGCTGGGACTCGTGGCTGAGGTGCAGGCCACAGGCGAGGTCGTCGCCCGTGAGGTGCAACTGCGGGATAAGGAGGGGCAGGTGAAGGAGGTGAGCCTCACGTTGGTCCCACTGCAGGACGCCGAGGGAGGGGCGGTCGGGTTTGTCGGCTTCGGCAAGGACATTACCGCGCTGAAGCAGCTCGAGCGGGACCTGAAGCTGAGCAACCAGGAACTGGAGCATTTCACCTTCTCCATCTCGCACGATCTCCAGACCCCGCTGCGGGGCATCCACGGCTTCGCGGACCTGCTCCTGCGGCGCGCCAAAGACCGGTTAGAGGACAAGGAGGTGCACTATCTCGTCCGCATGCGGGCGGGTGCGGCCCGGATGGCCGCGTTGATCAACGACCTGCTGGAGCTCTCGCGGATCGGGCATATCGCGCAGCCCTCCGAGGCCTGCGACATGGAGGCGCTGGTCGCCCAGGCGCGCAGCGAGATCGAACCGCTCATCACGACGACGGGTGCCCGGATCCAGGTCGAGCGGCCCCTGCCGGTCGTGGAGGCCGACCGGCTCCGGCTGGTCCGGGTCTGGGTGAACCTCCTGTCGAACGCCGTCAAGTTCAGCAAGCCGGGCGTGCCCCCGCTCGTCACCGTGGGCGCGGCTGGACCACAAGAACGAGACGACCGACGGGAATGGGCCTTCTTTGTCCGGGACAACGGGATCGGGATCGCGCCGGAGTATCACCAGCAGATCTTCGAGATTTTCCGCCGGCTGCATACCTACGAAGAATACGAGGGCACCGGCGCGGGCCTCGCGATCGTCAAGCGGATCATTGAGTTCCGTGGGGGACGGGTCTGGGTCGAGTCGCAGGAAGGCGCAGGGAGCACCTTCTGGTTTACGCTGCCGGAAGAAGCGGGCACGGCCACGGCGCGCGCCACGGACCCGCGATGAACAATTCATGCGTCACAGGAGCCGTCATGCCGATCGAACCCATCGAAATCCTCATGATCGAAGACAACGCGGATGACGTCGAGTTGACCCGCGAAGCCTTGAGCCTCGGCAAGATCCACAATCGGCTCCGGGTTCTGCAGGATGGCCAAGAGGCGCTGGAGTATCTGCTTGGGTACGGCCGACACAAGGCGCCGCCCGCGCATCTGCCGGGGTTGATCCTGCTGGACCTGCGGCTCCCTCGCCTGGACGGCATCGACGTCCTCAAGCGGATCAAGACGGAGCCGATCCTCAAGCGCGTGCCGGTGGTCGTGCTGACCACGAGCAAGCGGGACGAGGACATCGTCCAGTCCTATGATCTGGGGGTGAATTCCTATATCCAGAAGCCCGTGGGCTTCGACAAGTTTATCGAGACCGTGAAAAATCTGGAACTGTATTGGATTTTGACCAACACGCAGCCGATCTGCAACGGGAAGCACTGACGAGGGGGGCTCTATGAACCAGCCGAATCCGCTCACCATCCTGATCGTGGACGACCGGCAGGACGACGTGGAGCTGATGACGACCACCCTCGAGATGGCCGTGCCCCACTGCCGCATCGACGTGGCACGGTCGGCCGAGCAGGCGCTGGACAAGGTGCGCGAGGAATCCTGGTCGCTGATCCTTCTGGACTACAAGCTCCCGCGCCAGAGCGGCCTGGAGCTGCTGCCGCAGCTGCTCCGCGTGGCGCCGACCGCAGCCGTGATCATGCTGACGGGCCACGGGGATGAGCGGATCGCCGTGGAGGCCATGCAGCGCGGCGCGGCCTACTACCTCAAGAAGTCTCCGGCGCTGGTCACGGAACTCCCCCTCGTCGTCACCGAAGTGCTCGGCAAGTGGCGCATGCGGCAGGATCTGGACCTGGCGCACAGTCGCCTCCAGTCCCTGATCCACCATATCAACGATATCATCTACGAGCTGGACGCAGACGGGCACCTGACCTTCATCAGCCGGGAGGTTGAGTGGTCGCTGGGCTACAACCCGAGCGAACTGATCGGGACGCACTATTCGCAATTCCTCGATTCGGCCGACGCGGCACGGTTCGGACGCCTATTCGCCGAACGGCGCACCGGCAGCCGGGCCGTCCGAGGCCTGGAAGTCTCCGTCGCATCGAAGCGCGGCCAGGACGTGCACCTGCAGACCCGGGGCGGGGAACTCCGGCTGTTTGAGGTGAACGCGGCCGGCCTGTACGATCTCCAACGCCGATTTCTAGGGACCGCGGGGGTCGCCCGCGATATCACCAAGCGGAAACAGGACGAGGCGGCGCGCCGTGAATTCGAAACACGCCTCCAGACGGTGCTGGATCTCGCCAGCGACGCCATCTTCCTGAAGAGCCTGGATGGCCGGTACCTCGTGGCCAATCCCGCGGCGCAGCGGATGTTGGCCCGCCAGGACACCCAGGTCCTGGGCAAGACGGACACGGAGCTGCTGGATGCGGCCACCGCCGAAGAGTTTATGCGGACGGATCGCCAGGTCCTCGCATCCAGCGAGAAGGTCGAGTGTAGGGAGAAAGAGTACCGGCCGGATGGCAGTATCCGGTTCTGGCATACGGTCAAGACCCCGCACCTCAATGCGCAGGGGCAGCTGGCGGGGCTCTTCGGCATCAGCCGTGATGTCACGCAGCAGCTCCAGCGTGAGGAGGACGCCCACCATGCCGACAAGCTGAAGGCGCTCGGTCAGGTCGTGGCCGGCGTGGCGCACGAGTTGAACAATCCGCTGACCACGATCCTCGGCCATGCGGAGCTCTTACGACAACGGACGCACACAGATCCTGACTGTCACGCCACCGTCTGTATCATTGCCGACCAGGCGGAGCGCACGGCGGCGATCGTGCGTGACCTCCGGACCTTTGGACAGCCGCAGGCACCGACCCGGACGCGGGTGTGGCTGAACGACCTCCTTGTGCACGAGATACGCAGCCACGGTGAGGACTTTACCGCCCATGCGGTCACCGTTAGTCAGGATCTGGACCCGGCGCTGCCTCCCCTCGTGGGCGACCCCGGGCAGCTCCGCCAGGTCTTCAGCAATCTCTTCCGCAACGCCTGCCAGGCGATGGGCGTGGCCGTTGGCGAGCGGCGCGTGACCGTCAGCACGCGCCTAGTCTCTGAGGCGAGACAGGGGGAGGGGCCAGACACGGGGACGCGGGGAGGGAGGAGCCTAGCACACGCCGCGTCTCCCACGCCCCCTGTCGTCGCGTTGCCCACCGAAGGCGCCTGGGTCGAGGTGCGAGTGACCGACACGGGGCCTGGGGTACCGGAGCTCCTGCGCCACCAGATCCTTACGCCGTTTTTCACCACGAAACCGGTGGGGGAAGGTGCCGGGTTGGGGTTGGCCATCGTGCATTCGCTGGTCACAGAGCATGGGGGGACCATCGCTGTGGACGAGACGCCTGGCGGAGGGGCCCAGTTCACCGTCCGTCTCCCCATTGGTGAGGGCGCTACGGAGGAGCCGGCGACTCCTGTGGCGGTTTCTGCGGTCCCCGGACGAAACCGGGTGCTGATTCTGGAAGATGAGCCTTTGATCCGGGATATGATGAGCAAAGCCTTGCGCCGGGCTGACTACGAGGTCGTGGTCTTCGGACAGGGGGCCCAGGCGCTCGCGCACCTCGAGCAGGCCCGGCAGACCGTGGACCTGATCCTCACCGACGTGAAGATGTCGGGGATGAGCGGGAAGGAGTTTTTCACGCGGCTGACGGCGCTGGATCCGGCATGGGCCCGGCGTGTCATCTTCTGCACCGGCGACACGATGGAAGCGCAGACTGCCCGGCTCATCGAGGCGAGCGGCAATCCGTTCCTGGCCAAGCCGTTCACCCCGCGGAAACTCCTGGCGGTGATGCAGGACGTGCTGCGGCGGCTCGACGCCGGTGGAGGATGACGATGCCGTTCTGGACGCACCGTGAGCGAACCCCGCAGCTCGACCGCGGGCTGTCTTGGCAGCTGCTAGCGCTGACGGTTGGGGCCACCCTCCTTGCGTTGGCGGTGGGCGCGCTCGCGCTGCGGTTTGTCGAGCAGCGGCTGGTCGCGAGCGCGGGGGAGAGTGTGGCCCTGGCGGCCGTCGACATTGCCGGCAAACTCGACCTGCTGCTCGTCGAGCGGTACGGCGACATCCAGGTGTTGGCGGATTCGTCGGTCCTGCACACCGGGAACTCGGCCGTGATGACGCCCTTGCTGGAACAGTTTCAGGCCGTCTATCCAGTCTATCTCTGGTTGGGGGTGATCGATCCGAACGGGCGGGTGCTCGCCGCGACCGATCCCGGCAGCGTGGGGCTGGATGTGAGCCAGGCCTCATGGTTCGCGTCGGTTCGCACCACGGGCGGGATCGTGGTGGAGGACGCGGCTGTCACCGTCGAGTTCAACCACACCCAGGCCGTGACTTTCGCCGCGCCGATCCGAGGACCAGGCGGGGAATGGCTCGGTACGGTGGCGACGCACGTCAGTGTGCCGGTGCTGGAAGACGTGTTCGCGAGCACGGCCATGGCCCTCCAGTCCCAACATGGCACGGCGTCCGCCATCGAGTATCAGTTCCTGACCGGCGACGGCACGGTGATCGCGGATTCGATGTTACGGGAGGAAGGACGGGTCAACCTCAAAAAGCGGAAGTTGCCCTCGGCCCTGTTGGCGGAATCGGGCCCGCCCGGGTACGTGACCGAAACCCATTCGCGGCGCGGGAGCGCAGTGATCACTGGCTACGCGAAGACCCATGGCGTGCTGAGTTGGGGCATCCTCGTCAGGATGAGCCACGATGACATTTTGACGCCGATCCGGCAGTTCCTGGGGAAGCTGGTGCTCGCCGGGAGTGCCGCGTGGCTGCCGATGGTGGCCCTGCTTGTATGGACCGGCGGGCGGCTTCAACGAATATCGATGCAGGCGACGCGACAGGCCGAGCAGTTAACGGCAATCGTGACCAGCATCGGCGACGGCGTGGTGACCGCTGCCCGGAACGGCTCCATCACCTTCATGAATCCGCTCGCGGAGTACCTCACCGGATGGGAACAGAAGGAGGCTGTTGGCCTGGCGCTGTCCCAGGTCGTCCGAGTCGTCAGCGAAGAGACCAAGCGGGCGATCGAGAATCCCATTGCCAGCGTTAGTCGAGAGGGCGGGGTCGTCTCGTTGGGCACGCGGCTGCTGCTGATCACACGCGACGGCAAGGAGTTCTCCATCGAGGGGCACGCGGCTCCGATCAGAGATGGGCAAGGGGCACTGGCTGGCATCGTGATGGCTTTTTGCGACGGCAGGGTACGCCGCCGGACGGAGAAGCTGCAGGTGGCGCAATTGGCCGTGAGCGTCGCGCTGGCCCAGTCCACTACGCTGGCGGAGGCGGCTCCGCTTTTCCTGAAAACGATTTGCGAGATGCTCGGGTGGGACATGGGAGCCATTTGGCTCGTGGAGCCGGACCACCAGAGGATCCGGTGTGACGCGGTCTGGCTGGCCGAGGCGGTTCCAGCCCAGGACTTTGTCGCCGCAACCTGCGACTGCCGGTTCCTGTCGGGGATCGGCTTGCCCGGTCGCGTCTGGGCGAGCGGGAAGCCGGCCTGGTTAACCGACGTGGCGAAGGAGCCCAACTTCCCTCGGGCGCCGATTGCCGTGAAGGCCGGCCTGCACGCCTCGTTTGCTTTTCCGATCACGATCGGGGACAAGGTCGTGGGCGTGATCGAATGCTTCAGCCGCGAGGTGCGTCCGTTCGATCCGGAGTTGCTGGGCATGATGACCGACGTGGGCCTCAAGATCGGCCTGTTCCTCAACCGGCTGCGGATGGCTGAGAAGGCCAAAGAGAGCGACGAGCGGTTCCGGTTGGCGATAGACCACGCGACCGATGCCATCTTCTTCCTCGACGACCGGCACGTCATCCGGTGGGTCAATCGGCGAGCCGAGGCGATCATCGGTCGAGCCGAGAACGAACTGGTCGGGCGGTCCCTCATGGAGGCCTTCGCCGACCAGCCGATGGCCGGGGCGAACCTGGCGGCCGTCGATCTGAATCGGTCGGGGCTACCGCTGATGGAATTCGAGGTCGTTCTCAAGGACGGCCGGGCCTTGTGGCTCGAAGTGACCAGCACCGCCGTCCGGAAGGGCGAGGCCGTCGTTGGAGGGCTGCTCATCATGCGGGATCAGACGGAGCGGAAGCACACCGAACGGATGCTGCGTCAGTCGGAGAAGATGGCGTCTCTCGGTACGTTGCTCGACGGCATCGCGCACGAGTTGAACAATCCGCTGTTTATGATCACCGGCCATGCCCAACTCGCGGAAGAAGAGTTGAGACAGGGGCGCGCCGAAGGTCTGGCGGAAGAGCTAGCCGCGATCCAAGAGGCGTCCACACGCGCCGTTGAGATCGTGCGGCGAACGCTCGCTGTCACACGCTCAGGTGAAAGGCGACAAGAAGCATGCTCCGTCAATGACCTGGTTCAACGGACCCTCCAGGTGGCCGCCCATGATCTGGCCATCCAGCAGATTCAGGTGCAGACGAACTTGCAGGCGGACCTGCCCTGCGTGCAGGCTGATGCCCATGACGTGATCCAGCTCTTGCTTCTTCTGATCACCAATGCCCGTCAGGCCATGGCCACGGCCCATGGGAAAGGCGTGCTGACCGTCACGACCACTCTTGCCACGGACGGAGCAACACAGAGACCTGGCGACGCGGAGGTCGCGGCGTCTGGTTCAAGGAACGGCTGGATTGAGATTCGTGTGGCGGATGATGGCCCCGGCATCCCACCGGAGTACCTCGCTCGTATCTTCGAGCCCTTCTTCATCCTCAAGCCAGCCGGAGGATCGGCGGGACTGGGCCTCGCCATCTGTTCCCGCATGGTCAACGAGCTACGGGGTACGCTCAGCGTCGAAAGCGAAGTGGGCGAGGGCACCACCTTTATTGTGAGACTGCCGGCCATGGACGCATCGGCACAGCAAGCGCAGAGACAGACGGTTGAAGTGAGTCCCCCTGCCTCGAGCGAGGAGGAGGACCTCCGGAACACTGTCCCTCTTCACATCCAGCGAGGGTCAGCCCTTCGGCGGAGCGATCACGGTGAACAGTTTACGAAGGATGAGGGTGACCGCGGATGATGAATACACTCCACTCCTTCTTCATGGCTCGCTGTCCGATCTGTCGTTTTCGTGTCGGGGTTCGGGTCCAGGCACGTGCCAAGGAGGGGTTCCTCGGATGGTTCTGGATCATGACCTATGAGTGTCGCGGCTGCAATCAACGCTTTCGGGCCTTGTCCTTCAGGGCGGGCTGACCTGAGAGGATACAATTTTGCGCGCGAG